>Ga0116223_10001023_pt1 | contig 30349 bp, 25 predicted proteins | sample Sb_taG_3_FD_90092 | JGI IMG/M metagenome (GOLD analysis project Ga0116223, IMG submission 90092) | Peat soil microbial communities from Weissenstadt, Germany - Sb_50d_a_PC metaG | ecosystem: Environmental > Terrestrial > Soil > Wetlands > Peat | place: Germany: Weissenstadt | collected 2010-09-21 | reverse complement strand
GCGTGCTAGCGCACAATGGGCTAGCCTTGATGCGCGCCGGTCAGAGCAGGGCCCCCATGGGGGAGCCCTGCGATCTCTGGGCCGGATGAAGTGAGAATCTTTCTGGCGAATGCGGCTACGAACTTATCTCCCGATGGCCGCTTGGTGCGCGGAACCGTTTATCGTTCGGGGGGCCGCGCGGCCAAACGATGCTCTTGCAGACCCAACACGTTCATTCTCCCCCGTGCCCGAGCCGGGGTCAACAAGAACTTCCGCTGGCAGTCGAGCTCACCTCGGCTCATCTGCCCAAGGTATCCCGGCCACACTCACGCGTTTCCCCCGTCGGGGATCGGGATGAGAGGACTCGCCGGCCGGGCCTGCCACTGCTCCTCCGCCGACGAGGGCCGCAGGTACAGCGGCTCCACCGCGAACGGGTCGTCGCGCTCGCCGGCGTGCCAGCGCTTCAGCGCCAACGCCAGCAGGCTCTCGGCCCGCGGCTCCCAAAGCGCTTCCTGGACGGGGCGCACCGTCGCGGGCAACCGGCCCTGGTGCAGGCGCAATCCCGGCCCACTCGCCCAGGGTGCCGGGCCTTCGGCCAGCCACTCCGCGGCCGGGCGGATCACCAGCGGAGAGACCGGCGCCCCGCGCTCGAAGCGCTGCAGGTACACCTTCTGCTGCTGCGCGTCGGCGATCACGTCGAGCGGGTTGGCGTCCGCGGGTGCCTGAGAGGCGATCACGGCAAACGTGTCGATGGCGAGCAGGGCGCCACCGGCGGCGTAAGCGAATGCCTTGGCCGACATCACGCCGACGCGCAATCCGGTATAGCTCCCCGGACCGCGACTGACGACAATGGCGGAGACGTCGCGCGGCTTCCAGCCGGCCGAGGCCAGGAGGTCGGCTATGGCGGGGGCCAGGTCACGCGCCTGGTGGCGGGACTCGTCGAGGCGGCGCGTCGCAAGCAGCGACTCCCCCTCGGCCAGTGCCACCAGCCCGGCGCGGCCGGAGGTTTCGATCAAGAGAAGGCGAAGGGTCACGGTGAAAGCCTCTCGTCCGGCGGCGACTCCCCCCGGGTCCGGGAAGGGTCATGTTACCGACAGGATTTTTTTCGGCACGCTTGACGGCCGTTCGGTGCCTGAGTTACAAGGAGGACCGATCATCGGGAACTCGAACAAGAGAACGGCCATGTTGCGTGTCGTGTTTTCCTACATCAAGAATTTCTAAGACCGCCCTATGCGATGCGCCGCGGAAGGGCACTGCCCTGCGCGGACGGTTCGCCGGTAGCGGGCAAGGTCCAGCGCCGCCGACAGCGGGGGCAGGGGATCTGTTGCCCCGCGCGGGCGGGGCCGTAGCGCACCTTCTGGTCGCACTTCGGGCAGCGGGCATGGTGGACCACCGGTTCGGCCCGGCGCCCGCTAGCCCAGACGAAGTAACCGGCGCCGGCCAGGGTTGCCGTCGCCCCCGCCAGGATGAGTGCAATGACCATGCCTTAGCTCCGCGACGATTCCCGAAGGATCCCTGTTCATGACATGAAAGAACTCTAGCCCATGACCCGTGAAAGACCCCTGAGATGCGAATGAGAAGTGTCCGAGAAGTTGCCCCTCGCCGCTTGGCAAGTCGGGCGAGCGAAACCGCAAGCGGCAGCACCACTTCAACGGGGCAGCGAACGGCGGTGCTGCGCCGGTCGTAGTATCATCTGGGAGACCCCCCCATGACACCTCCGAGCAGCGCTAGCAGGAACGCCCCCGGGACAGAAGGTCGTCCGGTCTGTTGGCATTTCGACGGCGAAGAGCTGCGCGCCGTCGAGGGTCAGACGGTGGCGGCCGCCCTCCTCGCGGCGGGGCGACGGACCTGGCGCACCACCGGCCGGCGCGGTGAGCCGCGCGGCCTCTTTTGCGGCATGGGCGTCTGCTTCGATTGCCTGGTGCGGATCGACGGCCGTCCGAACTGCCGGGCCTGCCAGACCCCCGTCGCCAATGGGATGCGCGTCGAAACCCAGCACGGCTCCGGCTCGGGGGAGGGACCGGCGTGATCCGTCGTCGCCTCGTCATCGTCGGCGCCGGACCGGCGGGATTGTCGGCCGCGATTGCGGCGGCCGAAGCCGGCCTCGACCCGATGGTCATCGACGAGAATCCGCGCATCGGTGGACAAATCTACCGGCAGCCTCCTCCGGCCCTCCCACCCGAAGGGGGGCCGCCGCTCAGCTCCGCCGCCCGGCGCGGAGTCGATCTCCTCCACCGGTTCCATCAACTCCGCGCGCGCATCACGGTGCTGACGGAGACCGGCGCCTGGGGACTTTTTCCGCCCCGGCGCCTGGCCGTCCACGCCACCCGCGGCTGGGACACGATCGAGGCGGAGCAGTTGATCCTCGCCCCCGGCGCTTACGAGTACGTCCCTCCGTTTCCGGGATGGACCTTGCCGGGGGTCATGACGCCCGGCGCCGCCCAGCTGATGGCCAAGACCATGCACGTTCGGCCTGGCCAACGGGTCGTGGTGGCCGGCACCGGGCCCTTCCTGCTTGTCGTGGCCGAACAGCTGCACCGCGCGGGGCTCGCGGTGCTTGCCGTGGTTGAAACCGTCAGGGCCGTCGAGGCCGTCGCGGCGCTGCCGCGCCTGCTGGGACACCTCGGTCTGCTCGGGGAGGGCCTGGGCTATCTCTACCGACTGCGCCGGGCGAAAATCCCGATCCTGCGCGGTCAGGTCGTGACGGAGGCCCGCGGCGATGGGGAGGTGCGCGAGGTCGTGATCGCACCGTGTGACAGGGACTGGCGCCCGGACAGTTCCCGGCGCCGAACCGTCATGGCGGATACGCTGTGCGTCGGATACGGGTTCGTCCCCCGCACCCAGTTAGCGCAGTTGGCGGGCTGCCGGATGCGATTTGCGGACGAGCTGGGCGGTTGGGTCCCCGAGGTGGACGAGGACCTCGAGACGAGCGTACCGGGCCTGCGCGTCGCCGGGGATGGCGGCGGCGTCGCAGGGGCGCTGGTGGCGCAGGAGGAAGGCACCCTGGCAGGGCTGGCGGCGGCGCATCACCTTGGCAGACTCGATGCGGCGGCGTTCGCTCGGGCGCGCAAGCCGGTCCTGCGGCGCTTACGGCGTCTGCGGCGATTCCGGGCCGGTCTCGACGCCCTCTCGCGGGTGCGCGGCGGCCTGTCTGCGTTGGCGACGGCGGAAACCATCGTGTGCCGCTGCGAGGAGCTGACTCGGGCCGAGGTGGAAACCGGGCTCACATTCGGGGGGACGGACATCCGCACGCTGAAAGTCATGACGCGCCTGGGCATGGGTCCGTGCCAGGGTTGCATGTGCTGGCCGGCGGCCGCCCGCTGGATCGCCGCGCGGACCGGCCGGTCGTCGGCGGAGGTCGGGCCACTGAGTGTGCGACCGCCACTCACGCCCGTTTCCCTCGGCGATCTGGCGCGGGAGCCGGGATTCGCCGACGGCCCGGCTGCGGAGGTGGCGCCGTGAGCCGCGCTCCCGAAGTCATCGTGGTCGGCGGCGGCGTCATCGGCTGTGCCGTGACCTATGAGCTGGCCAGACGCTCCGTCCCGGTGCTCCTGCTGGATCAGAGCCTACCCGGCCGGGCGACGTCGGCCTCGGCCGGCGGACTGTGGCCACTGGGCGAGGCGGTCGGGCTGGGCTGCGGCGTCATCTACCATGCCGCCCGCACGGCGGCCGATCCGGCCGGCAACGGGAAGACACACGGGCCGGCGCCGCTGCCCGACGCCTTTCGCGATTTCCTCGTCCGCAGCAACGCCCTGTTCCCCGACCTGGCCGCCGAGCTGCGCGAGCTGGCCGGGTTGGACGTCGAATTTGCCCCGGGTGCCGGACTTCTTTTCGTGATCGAGAGCGAGGCGGAGCGGGCCTTCGTGGAAGATGTGGCTCGTTCGCTTCCCCCCGCGCTGCGCCTGGAGGTGCTGACCGCGGAAGCGGTGGCCCGGCTGGAGCCGGCGCTGCGGCGCGATGTCGCCGGGGGGGCCCTGCTGCTCGGCGAGTACCAGGTCAACCCGATGCTGCTGGCCGAGGGCTTCAAGCGGGCCGCGATTCGGCTGGGCGCGTCCTTCCGGCCCAACGTCCGCGTGACCGGATTGCGCCGGCAGGGAAACCGCATCGCCGGCGTCGAGGCGGGCGGGGAGTTCCTGCCGTGCGGTGCCGTGGTGAACGCGGCCGGCAGCTGGGCCGGGCGGCTGGCGGCGACCGCGGGGTTGGAGCTGCCTGTCTTTCCCGTGCGGGGGCAAATCGTGCTGACCGAGACGTTGCCGCCCACCCTGAAGGCCTGCCTGAGCACCTCGGCCTGCTACCTCCTCCAGAAGGCGCACGGCGAGGTCCTCATCGGCAGCACCACGGAGCACAGCGGATTTGACGTGTCGGTGACGCCGGAGGCCATCCGCTCGCTGTGTCTCGGGGCGGTCCGAGCCGTGCCCCGACTCCGCGAGGTCCGCGTCAAACGTGCCTGGGCCGGACTTCGCCCCGGGACCCCCGACGAGCTGCCCATCCTGGGGCCGGTTGCCGGGTTGGACGGCTACTTCAACGCGACCGGCGGCTTCCGCACCGGCATCGTCGCGGCCCCTTTGACGGGCCGGGTCGTGGCCCAGTGGGTCCGCGGCGAAAGTCTCTGCTACCCCGGCGAGGCGTTCTTGATGGATCGCTTTCGCGCATCGGTTCCCGTGTAGCGGCGGCCGTCGATTCATCGTTTCGCGAATCGATAAATCGGTTCGCGAAACGATAAATCGAGGGCGGCCGCTAAACAAGCTCTGATAACTGCATGCTCAGCAGTCGCAACTGCTCGCGCAGGCTCGCGACGTTCTCCTCGGCGACCGCCAGCGCCGTCGGCCCCAGGCGCTCCTCGATCAGGGCGCGCGTCTCCGGCCACTGCACCAGGCCGTCGGCCAGTTCCGGCGTCGCGACGTGCAGCACCAGGTGCCGCTTCAGCTCCGCGGGCGGCGTCTGCGCCCCGGCGAGCAGCAGCCGGGCCGCCGGCGACAGCGGGCCGCCGGTGCGCTGCCCGAACCACACCTCCAGCAACGGCACGCTCATGCCGTTGTCGCGCGCCGCCGCCAGCGAGGCGGGGGTCAGCCGGTACTGGCGCCGGCCGGCGGCGCCGCGGTCCAGGGCCACGGCGAAGCGCGGCAGCTCCGTCTCCAACAGCAGGTCCGAGCGCGACAGGTCGATGGTCAGCGTGACGCCGTCCGGCTCGACGGTCACACACTTCTCCGGCGGCAGGCCGTAGTCGCGCGTGCCGGTCAGGCGGAAGTGCTTGAAGTCGATGTCGTCGTCGTGCGGCACCAGCGCCAGCCGGTCGGTTAGCCGGACGGCCGGCACGCCGCGCGCCAGGGCCTCGTTCAATTCCTCGGCGCTGGCGAACTCCAGCAGCGCCGCCGACGGGTAGATGGTGATGCGGTCGCGCTTGTTGGCCCAGGTGCGCAGCGAATCGATCACCGGGGCCGGCGTCGTCCGCGTGCCGTGCTGCTCCAGCGTTTGCAGGATCGTCTCGAAGTTGAAGCCGGCCTCCAGGGCGCGGTAGACCGTCTCCGGCTGCAGCTGCAACAGGCACGCGGCCCCGAGTCCCTTCCAGGCGGCAAAGTGAGCCAGGCGGGCGATCAGGCCGGGCGTCAGGCCCTGGCGATAAGCGAGAATTTCGAGGTTCGGCTGCACCAGGAGCGTTTGCGGGAACGCCGCCGCGGCCGCCGGGACTTCGCCCAGCCCCAGTAGCCAACGGCCCAGCGGAGACAGGCGCACGGCCCAGGCGCCGGCCTCGTCCTTCGCCGCCTGCACCAGGCGCAGCGGGAAGAGCAATCCCAGGACGAAGGTGCTGGCCCAACTCCGCAGGCGCGAGGGGCGGGCGTCCTCCTGCGGCCAATACGGGTGGTGCTCCAGCAGCCACGTCTCCAGGGCGCCGGCCGACACGAAGACGCCGGGCGGTTGCCGGCCGAGCAGCGCCAGGATCAGCAGGTAGGCCGACGGGAAGGGGTTGCCGGTGCCCGGCGTGGCCATGCGGAACCCGTCCAGCGGGTCCCAGGATTCCATGCGGAACAGGCCGGCGTACAGCCCGCCGGTCGCCTCCGGCAGCCCGTCTTCCCAGGAGGACGGCAGCGGGCCGGCGGCCAATTCGCCGTCGCTGTCGCGGACGATGCCTTCGACCTCGGCGAGAGCGACGGCCAGCAGGGCCGGGTCGGGCAGGTCGGCCAGGCTGTCGGCCGACTGGCTGTTGAGGACGACATCGCCGCGCAGCCGGTCGAGGTCCCGTTTGAAGAAGGCACCCCCTTGCGTGCGCCGCAGCGGCCCTGAGGCGACGAGTTGCCACAGCGCCGACAACCGCAGCAGCCACTCCAGGCCGTCCGCCTCGCGAACCGCCGCAGCGCCCACGACCGCCGCGGGCAGCTCCGGGAGATCGACTTTGTTGGCGAGGGCGCGGACGGTGACGGCCGGGTGCGCGAACACCGTCAACCCGCCGGCACTGGCCAGCCCGATGATCTGCTCGAAACTCTTGAGGCGGTTCGCCGGCCCGAAACTCGCCGGGTCGGGGTAGAGCAGGCCGTTCTCGAACAGGGCCAGGACCGGTTTGAACGGCTCCTCGCGCTGGCCGAGGGCGATCACCAATTCGACGAGGTTGCCGAGGCGCCAGCGCGGCTGGCGGGAGCGCGCCAGCAGTGCCAGGAGTTGCCGGGCGGCGGGGTCCAGGTCTTCCAGCCGGCGGTCGATGACGGCGGCGTTGGCGACGGTGCCGGCGGCGCGGTCGATCAACTCGTCGGCCGGCCACTGGTTGCGGGTACGGACCAGCTTCGCGGCGACCTGGCGCAGGAGCGGCTCGTCATAGCGCCCCAGCGCCTGCCGCAACAGGTCGGACCAGACGGCCGGATCGGAAAGCGGCATCAGCGGCTCACCACCTGGGGCGTGTGGCCCATTTTCTTCAACTCTTCCACGACGGCCTCGACGCGCCCCGGCCGCACCAGCAGGACGCGCTCGGTGAGCCGGCCGACGACGTCCTGCCCCATCTTCCGCCGCGCCAGCACCTCCTCGGCGAGAACGGCGTCCTCCGTCAGCACCAGGCAGACGCGCCGGTGCAGCTTCACCGGAATGCGGGCGCCGGGGTTGGGTCGCGTGCCATCCATCGATAGATCCACGTCGTTTAGCCGCCGCCTGGCCGCTTGCGGCTTAGCGCGAACGCTAAGCCGCAAGCGGCTCACCCGGTCATCTTCATCTCGCCGCTGACCTCCGAGGCGTCGGCGATACTGTAGCTGTAGCCCTGCTCGGTCAGGAACAGTTGCCGGTGGTGGGCGAAGTCCAGCTCGCGCGTGTCGCGTGTCACCAGCGTGTAGAAGTGGGCGATCTCGCCGCCTGCCTTGGGCCGCAGGATGCGCCCCAGCCGCTGCGCCTCCTCCTGCCGCGACCCGAACGTCCCCGACACCTGGATCAGCACGTTGGCGTCCGGCAGGTCGATGGCGAAGTTGCCCACCTTCGACAGGATCAGCTGGCGGACCTCCCCCTTGCGGAACTGGTCGTACAGCTGGTCGCGCTCGTTCTGCGCCGTCTGGCCGGTGATGAGCGGGATGTCGAAGCGCTTCTGCATGGCGCGGAGCTGCTTGAGGTACTGGCCGATGATGAGCACCCGGCCGCCGGGGTAGCGGGCCAGCAGTTGTTCGACGAGCTCTTCCTTGGCGGGGTTCTCGCTGGCGATGCGGTACTTGTTTCGCCACTCGGCGACGGCGTACTCCATCCGCAGCGGCTCGGGCAGGGCGACGCGGACCTCGGTGCAGTTGGCCTCGGCAATCCAGCCGCGCGTCTCCAGCTCGCGCCACGGCACGTCGTACTTCTTCGGGCCGATCAGGCTGAAGACGTCGCCCTCCTTGCCGTCCTCGCGGATCAGCGTGGCGGTGAGGCCGAGGCGGCGCCGGGCCTGGATCTGGGCCGTCACGCGGAAGATCGGCGCCGGCAGCAGGTGGACCTCGTCGTAGATCACCAGCCCCCAGTCGAGCTGGTCGAACAGCTTGAAGTGCGGGAAGTCGTCCTTCTTGTCATTGCGGTGCGAGAGGATCTGGTACGTCGCCAGTGTCACCGGGGCGATGCTCTTGCTCTCGCCGGTGTACTCGGCGATCTGGTCCTCGGTCAGGTCGGTGCGTTCGAGGATCTCGCGCTTCCACTGCTTGACGGCGGTGATGCCGGTGGTCAGCACCAGGGTCGAGCGCTGGATGAGGGCCATCGCGGCGATGCCGACGATGGTCTTGCCCGCGCCGCAGGGCAGCACGATGACGCCACTGCCGCCGCGCACGTCGCCGCCGGCGTAGAAGATGGCGGCGGCGTCGCGCTGGTAGTCGCGGACGTGGAAGGGGAGGCCGCCGCGGGTGACGCTGCGCAGGTGGGTCGGCAGGCCTGCCCCCTCTGTGTAGCCGGCCAGGTCCTCGGCCGGATAGCCGACGGCGACCAGCGCCTGCTTGAGAACGCCGCGGAAGGCCTGCTCGACGCGGAAGCTGGTCGGCCCGAGGCGCTCGCCGAGGTAGTCGCGCACCTTCGGCTGGCGGGCCAACTCTTCCAGCAGGGGGCGGTCGTCGCAGACGAGGCGGAGGTGCTCGCCGTCGCGCTCCAGGCGGACGCGGCCGTAGCGCGACACGACCTCGGCCAGGTCGGCGGCGATGTTGGTCGGCAAGGGAAACTTGCTGTACTTGCCGAGGACGTCGATCATCTCGGCGGCGGACATGCCGGCGGCGGCGGCGTTCCACAGCGACAGCGGCGTCAGCCGGTAGGTGTGGATGTGCTCGGGGCTCTTCTCCAGTTCGGCGAACGGGGCGAGGACGTCGCGGGCCTCGGCATACAGCGGGTTGTCCACCTCGACGAGGATGGTGCGGTCGCCCTGGACGATGAAGGGGTTCGCGGGATTGTAATTCATTATGCGACGGACTCTCAAGGTCGAAGCCGCCCGGGCCTCCTTGCTCCCAAAGCGCAAGTGTAGTGCTCCCGGCGACGACCCGCAAGGCGAAGTCGCGCTGCGCCTTGTTTCGCCGCGCATCGGCTCCAGTCCGCCCGCTGTCTCAACGCCCCTCGCGCAGACGGTTGCCGAGGAAGTTGTCCAACTCCGGCTCGTCGTAGATCTTCTGGACCGTCGCTTCCAGGTCGTACTCGACCCGTCGATAATAGAGCGTGCCGTCGTTGTCGAGGAGCACGTAGCAGGCGCGCCAGTCGGCGTCGCGCGGCTGGCCGACCGAGCCGACGTTGACGAAGGTCTTGCGACCGTCGAGCCGCCAGCAGTAATCGAGCTCGTCCGGGGCGTGGAACTGCAAGGACTCGGTGATGATGCCGGGGACGTGCGTGTGGCCGTGGAAACAGTAGCGGTCGATGAGGCGGAACAGGCGCTCCATCTTCGCCTGGTGGTAGACGTCCTCGGGGAAGATGTAATCGTTGATGGGGTGGCGCGGCGAGGCGTGCAGGTAGAGGAAGTCCTCCTCCTTGTGCGTGCGCGGACATTCGCCGAGGAATTCCCAGCGCCGGTCCGAGGCCGGCCGCGACGGGATGGGGGCTTCGAGCTGCGCCCGCGTCCAGAAGATGGCTCGCTCGGCGGCACCGTTGAAGCCCTTGGGGTCGAAGATGGCCCCCTGGTCGTGGTTGCCGAGGACGACGACCTGGCACCATTCCATGACGAGGTCGAGGCACTCGCGCGGGTTGGGGCCGTAGCCGACCACGTCACCCAGGCAGTAGATCGTTTCGACGTCGTACTGCCTGATGTCTTCGAGGACCGCCTGGAGCGCCTCGAGGTTACTATGGATGTCGCTGATGATGGCCTTCATGCGGGGTCGCCGACGGAAGGAGGGCTTCGGCCCGATACTGTGCAAAAAGATAGGGGGCGAACGTCAGAGACGTGTCACCCCCTATCTCACAAGGAGAGGCTCCTATCGCCAAATAGGAGTCCGGCTGCGGCGATCCACCCCGATTTCAATCCTTGTTTTCGTGGAATCCGCCTTCTAGAGGGATAACGGATCGGACGACCGCGGAGCCTCTCCGAAAAACCATCATTATCTTACCCGCGCCACCCCGCCGGGGGAAATGGAATTCTCCAATTTCGCGCGACAAACCCAGGAGCGGCAACCGCCGGCCTGACGGCCTAGCCCGGTTCCGGCCGCGGATGCTACAATCCGAGCCGTCGCACCATTCGAGGAGAGACGCCGCCGATGCTCACCGTCGCCGAGGCACAAGCGATTGTCCTGCGGACCACCCGGCCGCTGCCGCCGGCGACCGCCGCGCTCACCCCCGCTCCGCTCGGCGCCGTGCTGGCGGAGGACGTCGTCAGCGACCTCGACATGCCGCCCTTTGACAAGGCGATGATGGACGGCTACGCGGTGCGCTGCGCCGACCTGCCCGACGGGCGAGGGGCGCTGGCCGTCGTCGAGGAAGTGACGGCCGGACGGACGCCGCGGCACGCCCTCGGGCCGGGGCAGGCGACGCGCATCATGACCGGGGCGCCGATCCCCGATGGGTCAGACGCCGTGGTCATGGTCGAGCGTACACGGATCGAGGGCGATCGGGTCGTCATCGAGGACCGTCCGCCGCGGGCGGGGCAGAATGTCATGCCGCGCGGGCGGGAGATGCGATCCGGGGAGACGGTCCTGGCGGCGGGGTCGGAGCTGCGGCCGCAGGAACTCGGGTTGCTGGCGACGGTCGGCCGCACACGGGCGGTGCTCCAGCCGGCGCCGCGCGTGGCGGTGCTGTCCACCGGCGATGAGGTGGTCGAGGCGAGCGAGAGGCCGGGGCCGGGACAGATCCGTAACGGCAACGGCCCGATGCTGTGCGCCCAGGTGGCGCGGGCCGGCGGGGTTCCGCACTACCTTGGCATCGCCCGCGACAGCCTGGAGAGCCTGCGGCCGCTGATCGCGGAAGGGCTGCGCGCCGACGTGCTGGTGCTGTCGGGCGGCATCTCGGCCGGCGTGGTCGATCTCGTGCCGGGCGTGCTGCAAGAGGCCGACGTGCGGCCGCACTTCCACAAGGTGGAGATGAAGCCGGGCAAGCCGGTCTTCTTCGGGACGCGCGGCGACACCTTGGTTTTCGGGCTGCCCGGCAACCCGGTGAGCGCCCTGGTGTGTTTCGAGTTGTTCGTGCGGCCGGCGCTGCGGCGGCTGGCCGGCCACGCCGAGCCGGGGCCGTCGGTCGTCCGGGCGGCGCTGGCCGAGGAGTTCGCCTACCGCACCGACCGGCCGACGTACCACCCGGCGGCGCTCGAAGAGGGTGAATCCGGCTGGCGCGTGCGGGTGGTGCCGTGGCACGGGTCGCCGGACCTGCGGGGGTTGACGAAAGCCAACGCCTTTGTCATCTTTCCGCCCGGCGATCATTGCCACCGCGCGGGGCAGGTGTTCGAGGTGCTGCGGGTCGAGTAGGGCAGGCTCCGCCTGCCAACCAGGCGGCGGCAGGCGGAGCCTGCCCTACGAAGGCGCGTAGCGGGTGCGAATCGAGGGAGGGCAGGGGACGATGCAGGAAACGAACGCGGGGACTTCGCCGGCACTCGGTACTCCGTACTCCGTACTCCGGACTCAGCACCCTTCAGCCCCTCGCCCCCTCACCTGGCCCTGGCCCCGCCTCCTCCCCGCGCTGCTGACGGGCGGGTTGCTGTTCGTCTGCTATTTCCCCCTGAATTGCGGTTGGCTGGCGTGGGTGGCGCTGGTGCCGCTGCTCTGCCTGGTGCGCGGCGGCGCCTCGAACAAGCGCGTCTTCCTCTGCGCCTGGGCCGGGGGGCTGGCCTTCTTTTGGCCGGTGCTACAATGGATGCGCGTCGCCGATACGGCCATGTACGCCACGTGGGCGGTGCTGGCGACCTACTGTGCCCTGTACGTGCCGGCCGGCATCCTGCTGGCACGCCTGCTCGACCGCAGCACCCGGCTGCCACTGGTCGTGACGTTGCCGGTCGTCTGGACGGCGCTGGAGTTCTTGCGCTCGCACCTGGCGACCGGCTTCACCTGGTATCTGCTCGGCCATTCGCAGCACGCCTTCCTGCCCGTCATCCAGGTCACGGACCTCGGCGGCGTCTACGCCGTCAGTGTGCTCGTCGCCGCAGTCAACGCCCTGCTTTTCGAGGTGCTGTACGCCCGGCCGTGGTTCCGCAGGTTCCTCGCGCTGCCCGAACCGGTTCAGCCGACGACTCGGCGCTCGCTGCTGGCGCAGGGAGTCGCCGTGGCCGTGCTGCTGGCCGGGAGTCTCGGCTACGGCGAATGGCGACTTCACCGGGATGATTTCGAGGTGGGGCCGAAGGTGGCCCTGGTGCAAAGCAACCTCGACCTGCGGCTGAAGAACGAGGCCTGGTCGGGCGAACCGGGGGCCGACAAGGCGAGCGAGGCCATGCGCAGCCAGCAGATTCGGCTGACCGACCTGGCCGCACCGCCACGCCCGGACCTCGTCGTCTGGCCCGAGACGAGTTGGCCGGACGAGTGGGTTGAAAGGCAGGACGCGGGGGCAGAGCGACTGGTGCCGGCTGATTTCAGTCTCAAGTTGGCCGAGGGAACCTCACAGCGCTGGCACACCGACCTGCTTCTGGGTCTTAACACGCTCGTGGTCGCGCCGGATGATCGCATCCTCCGCCGCTACAACTCCGCGGTGCTCGTCACCTCCGACGGCCAACCCGGCGGCCGCTACGACAAGATCCACTGCGTCCCTTTCGGCGAGTACGTCCCGCTGCGCGATTGGTTGCCGTTCATGAAGTGGTTTTCTCCCTACAACTTCGATTACAGCATCCGCCCCGGCGAAAACCTGACCCGCTTCCGACTCGGCCAGTACCACTACGGTGTCCTCATCTGCTACGAGGACTCGGTCAGCGACCTGGCCCGCAATACGCCCTGCCGGACGGCGACCGGCCGGCCGCGGACTTCCTGCTCAACACGTCCAACGACGGCTGGTTCGACGGCACTGCCGAGCACCCGCAGCACCTGGCCGTCTGCCGTTTCCGCGCCATCGAGGCGCGGCGCAGCGTGGCACGCTGCGTCAACATGGGCATCTCGGCGGTGGTCGATCCGAACGGCCGCGTGCTGGCCCCGCAGACGACGCGGCAGGTCGGCGACGCCTATCTCTGGGAATTGTCCCCTGGCGCGGCGGACCTGCCGGTCAGCCGCTGGGGCGAATTCAAGAAGGTACACGGCGTGCTTATCGCGTCGGTCCCCATCGATCACCGCGTCAGCCTGTACGCGCGGCTGGGCGACTGGCTGCCGTGGGGCTGCTGGCTGGTCCTCGGCGCCGGCGTGGTTCTGGGACTCCTGCGCGGCCGGGGGAAGGCGGCGGTCGCGGCGAATTGATCTGGAGTCCACGGGTTCCCTCTGCTATACGCGGACTCGTTTAGCCGCCGCCCTCGGGGCGGCGCGGATTCATCGATTCGCGAATCGATAAATCGAGGGCGGCCGCTCAACGGATGCAAGGAGGGGACCCATGCTGCGCACAGTCATTTCGGCGATGGTAGTTGTCCTGGGCGCACACACGGCGGCGCCGGCGCAGACGGCCGGCTTGCGCTTTCGCTGGGAGAAGGACCAGGTACACACTTATCGCGTCGAGCACGTCAGTTCGGTGACGGAGGTCGCCGGCGGCCAGACCAACGGCTTCTCCTCGAAGCTGTCGGTCACGAAGCGCTGGCAGGTCAAGGAGGTCGATGCCGAGGGCGTCGCGACCCTGGAACTGTCACTGACGGCGATGCGCCACGAGATCACTCGCCCCGACGGCAAGACGCTGCTCTTCGACTCGGCCGACGCCGACAAGAGCGACCCGCAGATGAAGGAAAACCTGTCGAAGTACGTCGGCCCAGTCCTGGCGGTTTTGCGCGTGGACAGCGCCGGGCGCGTCGTCGAGGTGAAGGAGTCGAAGCACAGCCCCGCGAGCCGGTTCGAGAGCGACCTGCCATTCAAGCTGGTACTCCCCGCCGCCGAGGTCAAGGAAGGCACGGCCTGGGAGCGCAAGTACCAGATCACGCTGGAGCCGCCGCAGGGCACCGGCGAGAAGTACGACGCCAAGCAGACCTGCACCTGCACGTCATTCAAGGACGGGGCCGTCGTGGTGGCGTTCACGACGGCCATCGCCAACCTGCCGGAGAGTCTCGCCGACCAGAGGCCGCTGCTGCCGATGCAGACGGAAGGCGAGGTCGTCTTCGACGTCAAGGCCGGGATCATGACAAGCGCCAAACTGCGCATCGAGAAGGAGCTGAAGGGGCACCAGGGCGAGGGAAGCAGCTACCGGCTGCAGAGCCGCTACACGGAGGAGCACGTGGGGGAGAAGTAACCCTCGGGCCGCTTGCGGCTTGGCACGTGTGCGAAGCCGCAAGCGACTCTTGTGCGGGCCGGCGACCCCCGGCAGAATGAATGTTGCCCTTGTCCCCCAAAGGAATTCCTCATGTCCACCGGCGTCGCCTTCCACTTCGAGACCGTCGGCGAGCTGCTCAAGCGCCTGGGCAACGTGCCGCCGCACCGGATCCGCATGCAACCCGCGCCGGGGACCGCCACCGAGTGCGACGTGATCGCGCTGCACGACCGGCACAATCGTTTATTCGAGTTAGTGGACGGCACGCTGGTGGAGAAGACGATGGGCCTTCGAGAATCGATGCTCGCGGCGTGGATCGTGTATCTGCTTCAGGCCAACCTCCAAAACAGCAAACTCGGGCTCATCGCCGGTGCCGACGGGATGGTTCGGCTGCTCGGGAAGCAAGTTCGGATCCCCGACGTGTCCTTCATCTCCTGGGACAAGTTGCCGGGGCGCAAACTGCCGCGCGAACCCATCCCCGATCTCGTCCCCGACCTCGCCGTGGAAGTGCTGAGTGAGTCGAACACCAAAGCGGAAATGGAACGCAAGCTCAAGGAATACTTCCTGGCCGGCGTTCGGCTCGTCTGGCTCGTGGATCCGAACAAACAGACAGTGGAAGTCTTCACCGCTCCCGACGAATCGCGAGTGCTGGCCGAGGCTGACCTGCTGACTGCCAACGGTGTGCTGCCCGGCTTGATGGTGACGGTGCGATCTATCTTTGAGGACGTCCCCGGGGAAGAGGAGGGGCCGCCGCCGGCGCGGCCCGCGAAGAGCAGGTCGCGAAAGCGCGGCCGGAAGAAGTGAATTGAAGCCGCTTGCGGCTTCGCACGTCTTGCGAAGCCGCAAGCGGCTCATCGACTACCCCTTTAGCAGGTCCGCCACCATCCCCCGCTCCTCTTCCAGTTCCTTCAGCGTCGTCTGGAACTTCCCCTGTCCGAAGGCGTCGAGCTTCACCCCCTCGACGACGGTGTAGTTCCCCTTGCCGTCGCTGCGGCACGGGTAGCTGAACACCAGCCCCGCCGGCACGCCGTACTGCCCCTTCGACACCACGGCCATGCTCACCCAGTCGTTGGCCGCCGTCGGCCGCAGCAGGCCCTTGACGTGATCGACCGCCCCGTTGGCCGCCGACAGCGCCGACGACAGGCCGCGCGCCTTGATGATCGCCGCCCCGCGGTTCTGGCACCCGGGCAAAAACGTCTCCTCCAGCCATTTGCGGTCCGTGATGACCTCCGTGGCGGGCCGGCCGTTGACCTTCGCGTTGGTGAAGTCGGGATACTGCGTGTTGCTGTGGTTGCCCCAGATGGTCATGCAGGTCACGTCGCCGTTGCCGACGCGCGCCTTCTGGGCCAGCGCCGATACGGCCCGGTTGTGGTCCAGGCGCGTCATCGCCGTCCAGCGCTCCGGCGGGATGTCACGGCCGTTGCTGTAGGCCACCAGGCAATTCGTGTTGCACGGGTTGCCGACGATCAGGACGCGTACGTCGCTCGCGGCGTTCTTCGCCAGCGCCTTGCCCTGGCCGACGAAGATCTTGCCGTTGATGCCGAGCAGGTCCTTGCGCTCCATGCCGGGCCCGCGCGGGAAGGCGCCGACGAGGATCGCCCAGCTGACGCCGGCGAAGGCCTTGTTGGCGTCGTCGGTGACGATCGCGTCGGCCAGGGTCGGGAAGCCGCAGTCGAGCAGCTCCATCGCGTTGCCCTCGGCGATGTCCAGCGGCTGGCGGGCGGTCGGCGACGGCGGCTGCCAGTCAGGCTTTTTGGGGATGTCCAGCAGTTGCAGGACCACTTTTTTGTCCGCCCCGAACACCTCGCCGGAGGCCAGCCGGGCCAGCATGGCGTACGCCACCTGACCGCCCGCACCCGTCACCGCCACCCGAATTGGATCGCTCATCGCACCCACCCTCCCTCTGATGAAAGGCTCTCGACGTCCCGCAGGAAAGCCATAGGTTATACGGTACGGAGCAGAAGCAAACCCGGCTATCAGCGCCGCAGGGGCGCTCCGGATCCAGCGACAAGGAGTAGCAACAATGGCCGCGATTCGCGTCGGCATCAACGGCTTCGGCCGCATCGGCCGCCTGGTCTTCCGCGCCCTCGTCGAGCAGGGCCTGCTCGGCAAGTCGCTCGACGTTGTCGCGCTGAACGACATCGTCCCCGCCGACAACCTCGCCTACCTGCTCAAGTACGACTCGACCCAGGGCCGTTTCAACGGCAGCGTCGTCAGCGAGAAGTCCTCTTCCTCGGTCGCCGAGGACGACACCCTGGTCGTCAACGGCCACAAGATCAAGTGCCTCGCCGTCAAGGAAGGGCCGACCGCGCTGCCGTGGAAGTCGCTCGGTGTCGAATACGTCATCGAGTCCACCGGCCTGTTCACCGAGGCCGAGAAGGCCAAAGGTCACCTCGCCGCCGGCGCCAAGAAGGTCATCATTTCCGCCCCGGCCAAGGGCGAGGACATCACCGTGGTCATGGGCGTCAACCACGAGAAGTACGACCCCGCCAAGCACAACATCATCTCCAACGCCAGCTGCACCACCAACTGCCTCGCCCCGGTCGTCCACGTCCTCCTCAAGGAAGGCTTCGGCATCGACGAGGGGCTGATGACCACGATCCACAGCTACACGGCCACGCAGAAGACCGTGGACGGCCCGTCGAAGAAGGACTGGAAGGGCGGGCGGGCCGCCGCCGTCAACATCATCCCGTCCACCACCGGCGCCGCGCGGGCCGTCGGCCTTGTCATTCCGGAGGTCAAGGGCAAGCTCACCGGCATGGCCTTCCGCGTGCCGACGGCGACCGTCTCCGTCGTGGACCTGACCGTGAAGACGGTCAAGGAAACCAGCTACAAGGACATCTGCGCCGCCATGAAGAAGGCCAGCGAGACGTACCTCAAGAACATCCTCGCCTACACCGGCGACGAGGTGGTCTCCAGCGACTTCATCCACGACGCGCACTCGAGCATCTTCGACGCCGGCTCGGGCATCGAGCTGAACAGCCGCTTCTTCAAGCTGGTCAGCTGGTACGACAACGAGTGGGGCTACTCCTACCGCTGCGTCGATCTGCTGAGATACATGATCTCCCGGGTGCAGTAAAGCGCCGCGCCCTGCAACCCGTTTAGCCGCCGCCCTCGGGGCGGCGCTCCAGAGAGCGCCGCCCCGAGGGCGGCGGCTAAACGCTTGGAGTAATCACCGATGGCCAAGAAGACCCTCGCCGACCTGCCGTTCGTCCCGGGAGAGCGCGTCCTGGTCCGCGTCGATTTCAACGTGCCGCTCGACAAGAAGACCGGCGCCGTCACCAACGACCGCCGCATCCGCGCCGCCCTACCGACGATCAAGCACCTGCTCGACCGCGGCGCCGCCGTCATCGCCATGAGCCACCTCGGCCGGCCGTCGGGCGACCCCGCGAAGGATGTCCCCCTCAAGATGGACCGCGTCGCCGCCCGCTTCGCCGAGCTGCTCGGCCGGCCGGTCAAGAAGGCGGCCGACGTGGTCGTCGGGCCAGCGGTCGTCGCCGCGGCGCAGGCGCTGAAGCCGGGCGAAGTCCTGCTGCTGGAGAACCTTCGCTTCGACCCACGCGAGCAAAAGAACGACCCGGAGTTCGCCGCCCAGCTCGCCGCCCTCGGCGACGCCTACGTCAACGACGCCTTCGGCACCTGCCACAATGACAAGGACGCCTCGATGGTCGCCGTCCCAGCCGCGATGAAAGCCCAGGGCAAGCCGCGCGCCGTCGGCTACCTGGTCGCGAAGGAGCTGGAAGTCATCGACGGACTGATGGCGCAGCCGAAGCGACCGCTCCTTGGGGTCATGGGTGGCGCCAAGGTGTCCGACAAGATCAACTTCATCAACGCCCTGCTCGGCAAGGTCGATCACCTCCTCATTGGCGGTAAAATGGGGTACACCTTCCTCAAGGCAAAGGGGGTGGACGTCGGCGGCTCGCAGGTGGCCCCGGAAGAGCTGGCCGCGGCCCAGAAACTGCTGCCCCACGTCGGCGCGGAGATCACGCTGCCGGTCGATTCCCTGGTGGCCAAATCGGACGACCTCGGGCAGACTCGGGTGGCCGAGGGCGCCCTCCCGGCCGGTTACGAGGGGGTGGACATCGGCCCGAAGACGCTGGCCCTCTACGCCGACAAGATCAAGCAGGCCGGCACGGTGATCTGGAACGGCCCGGTCGGCTGGTTCGAGAAGCCGGCCTTCAGCAAGGGGACGCGCGGCATCGCCGAGGCGATGGCGAACAGCTCGGCCGTGACCGTCGTCGGCGGCGGCGAGACGGCCGAGGCCGTGGAGCAATTCGGCCTCGACACGAAGATCACTCACGTCTCCACCGGCGGCGGGGCTTTCCTCGCCTACGTCGAGGGGAAGAAGTTCGCCTCACTGGCCCAGATCGACGAGAAGGTTTAGCGGCGACCCGTAGGGGAGCGAGGCCAGCGCTCCCCTACGGGCCGCCGCTAAGCAGCGGTTTCAGGGCGTGGGGCAGGCCGCCGGCCTGCCGGAGGAGCCGGCGGACCGGCTGGCGGCGAAGGAACTCGAGGGCCTCAAGGGCCGTGTCGGCCCGCAACCCAATTCTCCCCCTTGACGGGGTGCCGGCCCGAGGCTAGCATCCCGCCCCGACCCGGGCCGAGTGTCGGGCGGAAGGAGAAAGAATATGGGCAAACTGCGATTAGCCGGGGCGATGACCGTGTTGCTGCTGGCCGTGGCCTCCCCGGCGCGTGCCGGGGACCGCGAGCTGAAGACGGTCGAGTCGGCCACCGAGGCGGTGCGGGGCTTGGCCGCCATCCCGCTCAAGGGCATCCCGCAGTCGCTGCTGCAAGACGCCGCGGGCGTGGCCGTCATCCCTCACGTCGTCAAGGCGGCGCTGGTGGTCGATCGCGAATTCGGCCGTGGGGTCATCCTGGCGCACCAGCCCGACGGCCAGTGGAGCAACCCGGTTTTCGTCACCCTGAAGGGCCACGGCGTCGGCGGGGAGGCCGGCATCGAAGCGACGGAGCTGGTCCTCGTCTTCAAGACGAAAAAGAGTCTCGACCGAGCCCTTCGCGGCAAGCTAACCCTGGGCAGCGACGTGGCGGTCGCGGCCGGGCCGGTCGGCCGGGACACCGAGGTCGCCAGGGACAGGCGGCTGAAGGCGGAGGTCTTCTCCTACTCGCGGAGCCGCGGCCTGTTCGTCGGCGTGTCGCTGGAGGGGAACAAGCTGCACGTGGACGAGGGAGCCAACGAGGACTTCTACCATGTCCGCGGCGGGCGCGCGGCGGACGTCCTGGGCCTGACGGGTGTCCCGATTCCCGCCGCGGTGCTCCCGCTGCAAGAGCAGCTGACCAGGCTGAGTATGCCCTCGGCCCCACCCGCCCCAGTCGTCCCCGCGCCGGTGGTCCCCGCGCCCCCGCCGGTGATCCTCGTTCCCGCTCCGCCCCCCATTCCGCGCTAACGCGGAGGGTGGGCCCGGCCCACCCTACGTCAGGAACGGATTCGTCGTCTTCTCGTACCCCACCTTGGTGACCGGCCCATGCCCCGGGTAGACGACGGTGTCGGGGGGCAGCATGAACAGTTTCTCACGGATGCCTTGCAGCAGCAGCGCGTGGCTGCCGCCGGGGAAGTCGGTGCGGCCGATGCTGCCGCGAAACAACACGTCGCCGCCGAAGACGAGAATGGGACAGGAACGGTAGACATAGACGACGTGTCCCGGCGAGTGCCCCGGGACGTCGTGTACCTCGAAGGCGAGGCCGGCGACCTCGACGGTGTCGCCCTCGGCGACGGTGCGGTCGGCCGGCGGGCTGGTGACGGGGAAGCCGAAGGGGGCGCTCAGGTTGGCCTCCGCGTCGGTGAGCATGACGGCGTCGTTGGTCCCGATGATGACGGGCGCCCGCGGGAAGGCGTCCTTGAGCGCCGCGTTGCCGCCGATGTGGTCGGCGTGGCCGTGTGTGTTGACGATGGCCGCGACCTCCAACCCCTGCTCGCGCAGCAGGTCGAGGATCAGGTCGGGCTGCAAGCCGGGGTCGAACACGACCGCGTCTGTCCGGCCCGGCAGCCAAACGACGTAAGTGTTTTCCTCGAAGGGCTCCGACACCACGGTCTGAAGCTGGAGCGGCGCGGTCATGAGTTGTTCCTCCCTCCCCCGCCGCTTGCGGCTTAGCGTTCGCTCGATGGCGCGAACGCTAAGCCGCAAGCGGCGAATCTCTTACGGCGCCGCGGCGCCGTTGGTCTGCGGCACCTCGACCGTCGCCTGCTGCATCGACTCCATCGCCTGGCGCGTCATGCGGTCGGCGAACTCCTTGAGGCTGCCCAGGCCGGCGTCCTCGCTCGGCTGGAAGCCCGACTTCTCCGCCACCATCAGGCTGATGAGCAGGCCGAGCAGTCCCTGGCTGGGCGCGGCGTGGCCGGCCTCGCCGTTGGCCCCGGCCATGAAGACGCGCTCCGGCACCAGCGGCTGACTGCTGTGCGACAGGTGCTCGGCCACCAGCGACAGGGCGTACAGGCGCGGGTCGCCGAACGAACTGATCTTGCGCAGCAGCACCGCCGCCTCCGATAAACCGACTTGCAGGGTGCGTGAGCCCTCGCCGCGGCCGGCCAGCACGCGCTGCTGCGCCTCGGCCTGCGCCGTCACCACCAGCTGCTCGGCTTGCTTGCGCGCCCGTGCCAGGTCGGCCTCGCCGTTGTTCTCGGCGATGCGCACCTGGACGAGCGAGTTGGTCAGCTGCGTCTGCATGGCGGCGTGGGCCTCGGCCTCCTTGAGGGTCCGCTGCGTCTCGGCCGCCGCCCGCTGGCGCTGGTAGGTCTCGATCTGCTCGATCGATAGCTGCCGCAGCCGCAGCTGTTCCAGCAGCGTCTCGATCTTGCCGCCGGCCTCGGCCGTGTCCGGCTTGCCGATGAGCACGTCCACGCACTCGATGTCGAAGTCGCGGAACTTGCGGCGCAGCTCCTCGCGCGACTCCTGCTGGATCACGTCGCGCTGGTGCAGCAGCTCCAGCATCGTCTTCTTGTGGGCCACGTCGCGGAAGTAGGCCGACAGCATCGGGTCGAGCGTCTGCGTGATCAGCTTTTTCACGTCGCCGAAGCGCTGGATGACGCCGGGCGCCTTCTGGTAGTCGAGGTGGACGACGACCGACAGCGGCAGCATCGGCTCGTAGGCGTCCTTGGTGACCAGGTCGATGGAGCGCAGGCTCTCGTCGTAGCGGTGCGCCTCGCTCTTGCCGGTGATCCAGTGCAGGACGAAGTTGGTCGTCGGCACCATGATGATGCTGCCGGCGTAGGTGTTGAAGGGGTACTTGCCGGGGCCCAGCGGCCGCTCCCAGACGCCGCGCTCGCCCTCGGCCACGCGCTCGCCGTGGCGGAACGACTCGCCGGAGGTGTCGCGGCCGACGCGGCCGTAGTAGCTGACGACGACGCCGACGTAGCCGATGGGGACGACCGTCTTCGGGATCATCTCGACGGTGGCGAACCAGCGGTTGATGAAGTAGGTGCCGTCGGTGAGCGGCACGTACTGCCGGCCGCGGCGGCCGCCGGCGCGCAGGAAGGCCTCGGGGTCCTGGTAGTTGTTGTGGTAGTTGGCGGCGTCGCCGGCGTCATTACCGACGGCGGGGGCAATGATCTCGCCGGGCGCCAGCGACGGGCCGTCCTGGACGGTAACGATGGCGATGCTGTCCACCGAGCGCTGGCTCTCGACGTCAAGCGGGGCGGGCGCCTCGGGGATGTAGGCGCCGAAGACCTTGACCTGCTGGCCGCACTTGGGGCAGCTGACGACGCGCCCCGCCCCCTCCGCGACCGAGAACGTCTCGTGGCAGCCGGGGCACTTGACGGTGCGGGCCCCGCTCTCCGTGGCCGGGCGGGCGCGGCGAGGGGTGACGTCGTCGGCCGGCTCGAGGACGGGGATCGGGGCGCCGACGACGACGGGGCTGAAGCCATCGATCTGCCGGAGCTGCTTCTGCCAGCTGACGAGGGTTTCCAGCTCGTTGACGCCCTGGAGGCTCAGCCGGTAGACGATGTCCTCGGTGATGACCACGTACAGGGCCAGGTTGATGGCGTAGACGCCCTCGCGGAGGATGGCGCGCTGCCGGCCGCGCTGGCCGATCTCGCCCTCGACCTCGCCGAGGAAGGCGCGGGCGTCCTGGAAATTGTTGCAGGGGACGATCCGGGCGAGCGTCTGGCTCGGCTGCAGCGGCTGGCCATCGCGGGCGTAGACGTAGCCGATCTTCCCTTGCGGCACGGTGACGAGGGTGACTTTATGGATGCGGTATTGCCAGCGCCAGAGCCCGAAGTGGAGGCCGCCGCGGAGCAGGTCGGCCTGGAAGCCGGCCTCGCCGCCCAGCGCGATCAGGCGCCCCTCGGTGACGGAGCCCTTCGACGACCAGAGCTTTTCAACGACGCCGACCCGGGTGTTGGGGATGTAGCGCATCCCCAACCCCTCGGTACACAGCAGCAGGAGCGCCAGGAGGCCAAGGACGACGACGGCGACCCAGGCTTCGGGCGACAACAGATCGGCGAACAGGACAACGGTCGAGAGAAGATGCGGTGTCATAGGGGTGACACTCCGAAAGGGCAGAAGCCGTGCGGGACCTCGCGGCGCCCAGGGAGCGCCGGCCGCCGGCCGCCACGATGAAGTCGGGGCCGCGGTTCTGCCAGTCGCAATCTTATTCGTCGGGCCGGGCTGTGGATTGCGCGGCTGGGGATGGGCCGACGTGAACGGACACAGGAGCCGCGTTCGGCTTCGCAAGTTGCGAAGCCGAACGCGGCCGCTGGTTACTTCGTGCGCGGCACCGCCCCGTTCGACCGGTCGCCGAAGCCCTGGCGGGCGCCGTAGAAGATGAGGTTGTAGACCGGCCGAGCCTGCGGGTTGGCCGGGTCATCGACGATCGGCGACGAGTAGATGCGCGGTGCCACCGAGTAGGCCCCGAAGGCGGAGACGCCCGTGGTCAGGTAGGGCACGCTGACGTCGGGCCGCGAGCCGCTGCTCTTCTGGCCTTCGCTGCGGGTCATCGGCACGCGCTCCGCCGACGCCACCCCGGTCATTGCCGCCACCACACCGATCGCGAGAACTCCGGCCAACCAGCGCCAACGATTCATCACTCTTCTCCTGTTCGGAAGGACAGCATTACGCCATGAGGGGAGTTGTGCAATTGTACCATGCGGGGCGCCGGGAATCAGTTATCCGCTGGTCCGCGCTGCGGTTCCCGTCTAGGAATAGAGGGCGGCGTAGGTCGTGTTGCGCTCGCCCCGCGGCCCCTCGGGAGTCAGCCCCATGCGCGTGTTCGTCACCGGCGGCACCGGCCTGATCGGCAACCGGGTCATCCGGCGCCTGCGCGAGCGCGGCGACGAGGTCAAGTTGCTCACGCGTCGCGCCGGCGCCGTCCGGGACAAGTTTGCGGGTTGTACTCTCGTCGAGGGGGATCCGATGGTCGCCGGCCCGTGGATGGACGCGCTGGGCGACTGCGACGCGGTCGTCAACCTCGCCGGCGAGAACATCTTCGGCCGGCGCTGGAGCGAGGACTTCAAGCGCCTTTTGCTGGAGAGCCGCGTGAAGAGCACCGAGAACGTGGCGGCGGCCCTGGCGCGGCAGCCGCGCACCGAGGCCGGGGCAACCAAGGTGCTCGTCAACGCCTCGGCGGTCGGTTACTACGGGCCGCACGGGGACGAGGAACTGGACGAGAGTTCGCCGCCCGGCAACGACTACCTGGCGCAGGTCTGTGTCGCCTGGGAGAAGTCGGCGCTGGTGGCGCAAGCGGCCGGCGTGCGCGTCGCGCTGGTGCGCATTGGCGTCGTATTGGACAAGGAAGGGGGCGCGCTGTCGGCACTGTTGACGCCGTTCAAGGTCGGCGCCGGCGGCCCGGCGGGTTCCGGCCGGCAGTGGATGCCGTGGATTCATCACGCGGACCTGGTCGGCCTCATCCTGCTGGGTTTGGATCGCGCGGAGGCGCAGGGGCCGATCAACGGGACGGCTCCGAACCCCGTGACGAACAAGGAGTTCGGCAAGGCCCTCGGCCGAGCCTTGCACCGGCCGGCGTTCCTGCCGACGCCGGGCTTCGTGCTGCGCCTGGGGCTCGGCGAGGTCGCGGGGGTGATCCTCACCGGGCAGCGCGTGTTGCCGAGGCAGGCCCTCAAGGTGGGGTATCTGTTCCAGTACCCCACCATCGACGGTGCGTTCGCAGACATCTTCAAGTAGCCCGGCGTGCGAGTGGGGGTTGCCCTTGACCGAGGAAGCGCAACGCCCTATCTTCAGTTCGTCAGGGGCGCTTAGCTCAGTTGGCTAGAGCACCAGCTCGACACGCTGGGGGTCACAGGTTCAAGTCCTGTAGCGCCCACTTGATGACACCCGCTGACAGGAATTGTCGGCGGGTGCTTTCTCTTGTCCCCGCAAGCAGTTACGGCGAGCGATCCTCCATCCGTTCCCCGCCGGCCGTCGTCTGCCGAAATGACAGGGAATGCCACCGGTTGCACAAGATTGTCAGGAGTTGGTGCAACCGTTGGTGCAACCAAACAGACACCTTGTCTGAAATCCCCCTCCGTTCCGGTCGCCTGCAGCGCGTCCCCTTCGGCGTGCCCGCCTCCCAACGGCAACAGCGGCAGCGCGTCGAGGGCGCCCCGCACGTCGAGCAAGGCAGGGTCGGTGTACACGTTCATGGTCAGGTCGATCTTGCTGTGACGCATCGCGGCCTGAGCGGTCCGCGGCATCACCCCGCCCTTGCTGAGCAACGTCCCGAAGGTGTGACGCAAGGCGTGAACGTCGAGGGTCCGGCCGCGGTCGTCGCGCTTCGGGATGCCGGCGAGCTTCAGGTCGCGGTTGAGAATCTTGCAGAGCTTGTCCGGCACGTCGAAGAGCGGGGTATCGGGAGGAAGCCGGGCCGGGATCGGGGCGCCGGCCCGGCGGGCTTCCTCTTGCAGCCGGCGAAGCTTATCGGCGAGCCAGCCGCGCAGGTCCGCGGCGAGGTCGTCCCTCAGTGGGATGTCGTTCCCCTCCCGGTTCTTCTCATCGGCGGCGTCGAGGGCGACGAACGGCACGGCGTCATCAAGGCGCAGATGTGCCACGGTGAGGGACGCCAGCTCGCCCTTGCGGAGCCCGGTCAGCACCAGCGTCTTGTAGATCAGCGCCCGTTCCCGCCCGAGCCACTCCAGACGTTCCCGCACTTCGGGGCGCACGTTGGCGTAGCGCTCGCCCTTGCGCGGCCCCTTGCGGACCGTCAGGGCTTCGAGCAACGGCCGTTCCCTGGCGACGGTGAGCAACTTGACCAGTTCGGGCTCGGCCATCGCCCGGCGTTGCCGGCGCGGGTCCGCCTTCTCGTTCGCCTTCGGCACGGGGTCGAACGGGTTCGAGGTCAGGCGGCTCGTCTCGACGGCCCAGTTGGAGAACGCCAGAAGGGAGCAGAGGTAACTGTTGCGAGTGCGGGCTCCCATGCCGGCCCGCGTTTGAGTGTTGAGCCAGCGTTCGAGGGCTTCGCGGCGCAGGTCGGCGAGGGCAACGAAAGAACAGTCGGCAGCGAGCCGGCGCAGCTGCCGCGCTCGTTCCGAGCGGTGTTCCTTGCAAGCGCCCTTGGCTTCGAGATATGCCAGGTAGGCGTCAAGGTGCCCCGTGAACGGCGTTCCCTGGTGGTCCCCGACCGCGGCTTCGGCGGCAGTCATGACTTTGGAGCGCACCAGTTCGGCGCGGCGCTCGAGGTCGGCCAGCACTTGCCGGGCGGCGGTTTCGTCGCGGCAGCCGGTCGAAACGGTCCGCACCACTCCGGCGCCGTCGCGGTACTTGGCGACGAAGTAGGGCGATTCGGTGACGATGCGCTCGGTGCCGTCCTCCCCCACGGTAAGCGGCGCGGTGCGGGTCTTGCCCGTGCGATCCTTCCATCGGGCGAAGCGCTCGCCCTTGCGGACGATGGTTTCCACCCCGGTCGGTAGCGGCCTTGTCACGGTCTTCTTGAACACGGTTCCCACGGATCACCTACCCTTCGGTGGCGTTGTCGGTTGCCTTCTTGCTGGTCGTGCCCCGGCGCACTCGCTTCGGACGGTCCGGGATCGTGGAAGCGCCGCCCTTCACCCGCTTGATCGTCACCGCGCAGCCCAACGCGGCGATCAGTTTATCGGCCGTCTCAACGGTGATGGATCGCTCGCCCCGGAGGAACCGGGTGATGATCCCCTTATCGACGCCGGAAGAGGCGGCGAGCTGTCCCGCGCTCTTGCCTGATGCGCGGATGGCTTCACGGAGGGCTTCAGCGAGGTTGGCTTGCATGGTGTTGTCAGTTTACTCCCCAGGGTCCTCGATGTCAATTGGCAACGGCGTCGATCCTGGCGCTGAGCGTCGCCTGTCCACAGGGGGCTGTCGTTCTCGTTCCGTTCCGGGAAGGAAGGTCGCCAGCGTCCCCAGCCCGGTGCTGGAGATGTTGCGGACGCGCCAGGCGCAGGAAGCCCGGGACGGCGGCGCGGAGTAAGGCGAGCGCATCCCACCCGCGGGAGGCTTCAAGGTCGTGATCGCGAACGTAGGCTTCGCAGACCTCGACGCCGATTTGAAGCACGTTCGCCTTGACCGGAGGAAATTTTCCTCCCGGCCAGGTGCGCTCAAGGCGGGCCAGCCTGTCGCGCAACTCAGCCAGCAGGCGCTCGGCTTCGGCCTGGTCCCAGGCCAAGGCAGTGTCCGGCTCCTCCCGCCCCTCCAGCAGGGCCAGTAGCTCCGCCTTGTGTGTTTTGATGGCTTCCCGCAGTTCCGCCGTCAGGCGGCTCGCAGGTGTCACGCGGATGCCGTCGCCGTCGGGGGTGAGGCTGAAGCCCTGGCAGGCCAATTCGGCAAGCAGCTCGGTGGTAGTCACAGAACCTCCGAGTCGTCACTGGCCGCGCCGCACAAGGCGCGGCCGTTGGCTGAAAAAGACTCACCGGACTCACAAGACTCACCCGGTTGACCCTCTCTCGTCGCACCAGGCGGCGGTGAGTCTTGTGAGTGTGGTGAGTCTTCTCCAGCCGGTCGGCGAAACTCCGCCGCCGGGCACACGACCCAGCGGGCGGCGCGGTGCTCCGTCCCGGCCTGGTCGATGAACCGCCCGTGGAAGATGCGCCGGCGGTAGGACCGCAGCTTGTTGCCCAGGGCGCGGGAGTCGCCACGTCCGACCAGTGACTCGACCGCCGCTCGCATCTCTGCGTGCCACGCCGGCGGCGACTCCGGGGGACGCCGGAAGAGCCGATCGGTGACTTCGGCTGCCGTCAACCCCTGGCGGTCGGGGTCCATTTGCTCCCAGCAGCAGAGCAGCAGGCTCATCGCCTCTGCGCTGACGTCGGCCTGTTCTTGCAACAGGTAGCGGGTCTCACCCGGGTCAGCGAGCCCAACCCACACCACGGCGCCGCGGACCAGCCGCGACCAGCCGTCGAAACTTCCCCAAGGGCGCAGCTCCCGTTGCGGCCGGCCGGCCGCGCAATAGGCCCCGAGGATCGTGAGGGCCGCCCCGAGGAGCCGGGGGCGGTTCTCCGCCACGTGCCCCAGCAAGTCGGGGTGGCGGAAGCCGCCGCGCTCCTCGGGCCTCTCCTCGGGGGACTCCAGGCGGACATGGCAGACGCGCCGGGCGGTGTCGGCGCCCACGGCCACGTTATTACCGGTGGCGAACCACGTCACGAACAGCGGCGCCCGCGCCATCCGGTTGACGCCAAGAATACGGTCCTCCCAACTCGTGGCGGTCAGCGCCGCGTCGAGGGTGGCGTTGCCGAAGCGGCCTTCGAGGTTGTCGAACAGCACCAGGCGATCACCGCCCAGGGCCAGCGACGTGATGCGCTTGCGCAGTTCGTCCTCATCGCTCGTGTAGGTCGCGACCGTGAACCTCTCCCCGGTGATGATGCGCGAGACGCAGTCGAGGAGCAGCCCCTTACCGGCCGCGCGCACATTGGCGTCCACGAGGAAGAGCGGGGCCGGTCCCGTGAAGGCAAACCGCGCCAGTGGGGTGAGCAGCGCGGCCAGCCAGGCGGCGCGGTGGCAGTCCGCCGCGAAGGGAAAATCGGCAACCACCTCAAGGATGGCGTCGCGGGCGGCCAGCGCCTCGCGGTACGACGGCGCCGGCGGTACAACGGGGGGCACTCCCTCAAAGTCGAGCAGGAGGCCGGTGGCGGTGTCGTAGCCGGTGCGGTCGAGGATGGTGCCGTCCGGCCGTAGCACGGGGTAGTCAACCACGGCCTCCAGGTGGCGCAGGCCAGGCCAGTCGCCGCGGGCGTGGACCGCCGCCACGGACCAGGGCGGCGGATGCGCCGGGAGCTGCACCGCCCCTTCCTTCGTCTTGCGGATCGCAACCCAACAAGCGTTGGCCGCGAGGCGCTCGCGGAGGAGCGGCGACGGCAAGGGCTCGATGCGCGGGGCGAAGGGACGGCGGATTCCCCCCGCGGCCGGGCTGGTGTCGCGCACGACGCGGATCAGCATGCCGCCGCGCTGGTAGAGGGAGCGGTCGCGCGCCAGCACCTCAACGGCCAGCGCGTTGACCTCATGTTCCTCTGTCGTGATGACGATTTGAGGTCGCCCGGGAACACACACCCTGGACTCCTCACACTCACGGCCGCCGGGCTCGTCGGGCGGCATTCGGCTCGCCGTCGCGGCGCTCAGGGTCTGGCGGATCGCGGCCAGCGCCGCTTCACCTGCCAGGACCTCGGGCGCCTTGCCGGCGGCGAGGACGTCGTCAATGCCCTTGCCGTCCGCCTTGTCCCAGCGCTCCAGCTCCACGGCCAGGCCAAGGGCGGCCGCGGCGTCGCAGCAGTCCGAGAGGGCACGGGCGACGTGCGCGTTGTCGAGGGCGTCGGCGTCGAACGCCAGGCGCACCGTCTTGCAGCCCAGCGACTGTAGCGTGTCGAGTGCCGGCCGCCACCCCACCCCGGCGGCGCCGACCGTCGGCATGCCGGACAGAGCGAAGGCAATGTCAGCCTTGAGCGCACCTTCGGTCAGGCGACAGGTCGAGCAGGGGACCGTCACTTTCAGCGGGACGTGGGGCGGCGCGCCGGGGCCGGGGCCATCGTGTTTCGCACTCGACAGGTAGGAGTATTTGCCGCCGCCGTCCTTCCCGTCGTCGCGCCGGGCGAGCAGGGCCACGACGCGCCCCTCCGCATCGCGGACGGGCACCAGGAGCCCCGCGGCGCCGGCGATGGTGACGTAGGGCCGCCCGCCTTCGCCCGGCTTGACGTAGAAGCCGGGGACAGACAGCAGCACGTCGCCCAGCTGCTCGCGCAGGTCGCGGGCGAGAGCGGCGCGGCCGCGCACGGGCAGGGTGCGGTAGCCGCGGCGGTCGATCTCTTCATCGCTCAGCCCGCGGCCCCGGAGCGCTTCCCGGTGCGCCTTGGACAGCTGCAAGCGGGCCAGCAGAGCGGAGTTCGCGCGGCCTAACAGGTCGGCGTTCGCCCGTGGAGTTTCAGGGCCAGCCGGCCGCAGGGGCGGCGCCGGGTCGGGCCGGGCGCCGCCCGCGAGGCGGTGCAAGTAGTAGCGGGCGCCGTCCTTCTGCTCACCCGTCTTGAAGTTGCCGGCCTCGATCTTCATGCACTTGGCCAGCGTGTCGTCGGCGGTGACGGAACACCAACTCTGCGCCTTGCAGATCGGGCAGGGGTGCGCCTGAGTGACGCGCCGCCAGGTGTGGTGAGATCGTCCGTTCGCGGTAGTCATGGTGCTTCTCACCCCCTCCCCGCTGTCGTGCCGGCGAGCCAGGAATCGACGGCCGCCTTGGAGAAGCGCACCAAGCGACCGAGCCCCGTGATTCGACCGGGGATGCGCCTCAGGTCGTTGAGGCGATGAATGTGCCTCTCGCTGCTCTGCGTCAGCCGAGCGATGTCGGCGATGGTGTAAGCAGCGACGGCGGACGGCTCGGCTGCCGTCGCTGTCGGTGTGTCAGTCACAGGAAGACTCCGAAACGATGCTGGTTGGCGGCGAACACAGCGTTCGCCGGACACCCGAATTTGAACCGACGGAACGGAAGGCGAAGTGTTTCGGCGCAATTGTTCCGGCGCGATGCCCCGCAGAGCCTGGAATTGTCAAGCGAAGAAAGGTGTGTACTTTCGCGACGGAATAATTGAATGGGCTTGACAGGGGGGCGCAGCGGGAATTATTCCGGCGCCTGAGCATGCCTTCGGCGCTTGCCAGATGGGCGGTGCCGATGCCGGTCAATCGCCTTCTTGACTTGCTGCTTGCTCATCCGGAGTGCGTTTCCGCACTCCTCGTAGGTT
>Ga0116223_10001022_pt1 | contig 30374 bp, 28 predicted proteins | sample Sb_taG_3_FD_90092 | JGI IMG/M metagenome (GOLD analysis project Ga0116223, IMG submission 90092) | Peat soil microbial communities from Weissenstadt, Germany - Sb_50d_a_PC metaG | ecosystem: Environmental > Terrestrial > Soil > Wetlands > Peat | place: Germany: Weissenstadt | collected 2010-09-21 | reverse complement strand
GCCAACTGGAATTGCTGGAGCATGCCGTGGCCGCGGCCCTTACTGCGGTGAATTCAGAACACGCAACAGCCCATTTTCGCCACTGCGGCTATGGTCTATAAATACTCAGAAAATGGTCTAACGTCGAGCCGGAGAACCAGTGGCGCACGCCAGCCGCGTGGCTCGTCATTGTCGAAGACGGCTTAGTGAAACAGTGGCGCGTTTACGCCGACAACAAGCCCGTGTATGAAATCCTGGCCAAATCCAGGAGCGCGCAAGCGGGTTGACCGGCTCGGTAGCTCTAGCGGCGGACGACCGGCGCCCCCAGTTCCTGCTTCATCAGCGCCGCGTTCCGGGAAGCGTTCTGCTGCATCGGTCCGGAAATAGCGGCGGATTGTTCGCTGAACTTCTGCGCTTCCTGCAGCTTCGAGCGGTCGTTGGTCAGCTTGCTGATCTGGTAGTCGCACAGGCCCAGGTAGAAATAGGCATTCCCGAGCAGCCCAGGCGTCTTGGAGATGTACGGCAATCCGGCGCGCAGGTCCTTGTCGCAATCCACAAACGCCGGGCGCGCGCCCGAGCCGTTAATGGTGCCCGCGATGTAATAACCGTACGCCAGCATCGTAGTCTTCTGCCGCTCCCAATCGGCTTCGGCGACGCCTTCAGGCTTCGCTTTCGAGCGCATGACGGTCAACAGGCGGTTGGCAAATCCCAACGCCTTATCCGGCGCCTTGGCCGCATTGCCGTTCGCCAGGGTGAACAGCGCGTCTTCGTTATTAGGGTTGTTGGTAATGATCTTGTTCGCGCCTTCGAGCGACTTGCCGGGACTCTGTTTGTCCAATGCGCCCAGGTAGGCCGACGTGCACATGCTCACGTACTGGCTCTTGGCGTTTTGGACCAGCAAGGTATCCACCAGGTCCACGACTTTACCGGCGTCGAGACCCGGTTCAACGGCCGCCGTGGCGAGCGCGTATTCCGACAGCGTGTCGAGCTGCTTAGCGAAATCCACGCGCTGCTTCCAGGCATCCGCGGAAGCACTCTCGGGCTTCGCGCGGCCCGCTTCGGCGCGGGCTAACTTGGAGGTCTCCTGGGCCCATTTCTTGACGCCGTCAACGTCCTTCTTTTCCTGGGCGTCCTTGAGCTGGGCGTAGGCGTCGTCTAAGTCGTCCGCCCAAGTCAAGCCGGCGAAGGCCAACACCGCCAACAGGGTAATGCAAATCTTCACGGGGTTCCCCCTTCCGGGCTGATTATACAACTGAAAGCAGACCGTCTGCACGCGCCGACAGGTTGAAGCCTGTGCTATCGGCCACCAGACGCCCGGCCGTCGCCCTCGTTTTAGGTGCAGATGAACTCGCTGATTTCGATGCCGGCGGCTAGCTCGGAGACGCGTTTCATGGTGGAAGGCGAGCCAGCACGCCGGGATCTTCCACCGTGACCTCGGTCTCGATATGCCCCAGAACGGTCCGATGGTGCCGTTCGACAATGTGCAATTTGTCGGAATGCGGATGTCCGCTCTGATTCCTCCGGACCCGGTCGTCGAAGCCCACGCGGTCCACTACGGAGGCCTCAAACACCCCGCCTTGCGCGTTACGCGCCTGCACTGGGGGGTTGGCTAAGGATTCGCCCGAGGGCGTGAACACCGATCCACTGATCGTGCCGCTTAGACCGGACGCAACCGCGCCCGCCAGAAGATCAAGCTGAGGGGAAACGCTGAGAAACGCGCATGGTGCTTAGCTCACACCGCAACACCACGCAGGTCGCGGTGAGGGTTTTCCGGGCCTGGACGCCAAGGACATTTACAAGAACTCGCGACATTTATCTGTAATCTCCGAAAGATTGCGGATGTATTGCATGTTATTCCCCGAGTATACTCATGCTTGATTGCGGTTGGACCTGAGGCTGCGGTCGTGCGTCGCGTCCGGCCGCGTGCATCGGGGGATGCTTGGTAGTGACGTGATCGGCAGTGAAGTGAATCGCAGTGAAAGGTGCGTTATGACCAGCAGAATGCCGCCTCCCCCGGGCAGAGTGCTTCCGATTCGTCCCGGAAGTGAAGATGGAACCGAACCGGCCAGCATGGCTGGTCTGGTAGCGCGGATCCAGGCTGGGTCCGACAGCGCCATGCGGGAACTCTACGACCTGGTGCACGACTGCGCCGTCCCGTACTTGCGCTGGCGGCTAGGCTCTCCCGGAGTGCAGGCCGAGATGGACGACCGTTTGCACGACACCTACTTGGCCGCGGTCGAGGCCATCGTCAGCGGAACCATCCGTGAGCCGGAACGCTTAATGGGGTTCGTAAAGACCGTGGTCCGCCACCAGGCCACCGCCGCCATCCGCCGGGCCGTGCGCAGGCGCAAGACCGACGGTCCGGCCGACGGTCCCGAATTGGCCGACCAGCGGCCCACGCCCGAGCGCTCGCGTATGGACGCCGAGCAGCGCGAAATGATGCACTCGCTGCTGGGGCACATGAAGCCGCGCGACCGCGAGATTCTGATCCGGTTCTATCTGGACGGCCACTCGCAGGAGCAGATCTGCGCGGACATGACCCTAACGCCGACCCAATTCCGGTTGAACAAGTCGCGGGCCAAGGCCAGGTTCAGCACGCTGGCGCTGGCGCGGCTCACCCGTCCCGTGCGTAAGAGCGGCGCGGCCTGACCGGCGCGATCTCGTTGAAGCAGAAATCCCCGCTCTGGCGATCGGAGCCGGCACAGCCCCGGGCGTGAGCCCGGGGATTCCGTGCGCCCTCAACACAGCCGCGACACCGTGGTTGAGTCACGCGGCGATTCATGGTACTCATGATCGAGTGCCTGTAACCAGAATTTGCAGCGTATTCCTGCTCGCGGTGGCCGTGGCGCTGGGCGCGAGCACGGATGGGATGAAGACCGGCCGGGCCGAGGTGAAATCGCCAGGACCGCTGGCCTTTGGTCCCGACGGCGTCCTTTTCCTAGGCGATTCGGTCGGCGCGAAAGTCTTCGCGCTCGACACCGGCGATCGTGTACCGAGCACGGCCGACGTCAAATTGGACGTAAGGTCCGTCGACCAAAAGATCGCCGCCTTGCTGGGAACGGCGCCCAGTCAAATTCTGATTTACGACACCGCGGTGAACCCGATCTCGAAGAACGTCTACGTGGCCGTGTCGCGGGGCCGCGGGCCGGATGCAATTCCGGTAATCCTGAAGGTCGATCGCGCGGGCCAGATGACCGAGTTGGCGCTGGACCAGATCCGCCATTCCTGGATCGCGCTGCCGGACCCCGCGCAGGCCCCCTCCCTGGCCCCGACCCTGGACGACGCCCGCAATCAGCGGATCGACATCATCACTTGTATTCAGTACGTCGAGGGCAAAGTGATTGTCGCCGGGTTGTCGAACGAAGAGTTCTCTTCGAACCTGCGGTCGATCCCGTTTCCGTTTCCTTCTGAGCGCGCCGCGGCCGGTACCGGCATCGAGATCTTCCAAACCTCCCACGCCAACTACGAAACCGACGCGCCCGTCCGCACTTTCGTCCCAGTAACCATAGGCGGCGAACCGTACATTCTGGCGGCCTACACCTGCACGCCGCTGGTGAAGATTCCGGTGAGCGAGTTGAAGCCTGGGAATCGTGTGACCGGCGAGACCATCGCGGAAGTCGGAGCGGGGAACCGGCCGCTGGACCTGATCGCCTACCGCAAGGGCGGCCACGACTACATCCTGATGGCCAATTCCTCGCGAGGCGTGGTGCGGCTTCCTGCCGACCACCTGGAGTCCTTCCAATCGATCACCAATCATGTCGGCCCCAGCGGCATTCCGCGCACCCGGATGCCGGACTGGAAGCGCGTGCACCAGCTTAAGAAAATGGACGACGCGACCGCGTTGATTTTGACCGACGCGGACGGCTCGATCGACCTGCGCACGGTGGCGCTGCCCTAACAACTTTCAAGGAGAAACCGATGTCCAAGACATCCATGCTTAAGATTTCGGCGCTTAAGATTTCGACGTGCGCATTGTTTTCGCTGTTGGCCACGCCGCCGGGCTTCGCGCAGTTGTCGCCGACGGCCGAGGCGGCCGTGCACGCCGAAAATCAATACCAGGCGATTCCCAACGTCACCTATGCGACGGCGGGCGGCGTGGATCTGAAGCTCGACGTGTATCAGCGTCGCGGTGCGACCACACCGCAACCCACGGTGATCTACATCCACGGCGGATTTTGGGCCGCGGGCAACAAGGAAGGGGCGATCCTGAAGCTCCTGCCGTGGATGGAGATGGGCTGGAACGTGGTGAACGTCGAGTATCGTCTGGCCAAAGTTGCACTGGCTCCGGCGGCCGTCGAGGACTGCATGTGCGCCCTGCGCTTCATCAATAACAACGCCAAGATGTACAACGTGGATACCAGCCGGATCGTCGTGACCGGCGAATCGGCGGGCGGACATTTGGCGCTATCGCTCGGCATGATCCCGGAGAGCGTCGGCCTGGCGCGCGAATGCGAAGGTCCGCCCCTGCCCAAGGTGGCCGCAGTGATCAATTGGTTCGGCGTCACCGACGTGATGGACGTGATCGACGGCCCACACAAAGCCAACATCGCCGCGACGTGGCTGGGAAGCCTGCCCAACCGCGAGGAGCTCGCCAAGCGGCTTTCGCCCCTGACCTACGTTCGTCCGGGCCTGCCGCCGATTCTCACCATCCAGGGCGATGCCGACATCACGGTGCCCTACGATCAAGGCGTGCGGCTGCACGCTGCTTTGACCAAGGCGGGTGTGGTGAATCAACACCTGACCATCCCCGGCGGCAAGCACGGCAACTTCACGCCCGAGGAGCGGACGCGGATTTATGTGACGATTCGCGAGTTTCTGGTTAAGAACGGATTGGGGCCGAAATGATCCAACGAATATTTGTCTGCGCGATTCTGATTGGCGTGCCGGTTGCCGCGGCGACTTGCGACAACCTGGCCAGTTTGAAGCTGGAGAACACGAGCATCACGGCGGCCCAGCCGGTGGCGGAGGGCGCGTTCACAACGCCGGGCGCGAGGCCGAATGCCCCCGTGCCTGCGATCTACAAAACGCTGCCCGCGTTTTGCCGCGTGCAAGGAGTGATCCAGCCGTCGAGCGATTCGCACACAGAATTCGAAGTGTGGCTGCCCGCGTCGGCCTGGAACGGAAAATACTTCGGCGTTGGTAATGGCGGATTCGCCGGGAGCATCGACTATGTCGAGGGGCCCGCAAGAAATGTTCCTGGCCTGGCCGATGCGTTGTCCGCCGGTTACGCGGCCTCCGCTACCGACGCCGGGCACAAGGGCGGCCCCACCGACGCAAAGTGGGCGCTGGGGCATCCCGAAAAGGTCGTGGACTTTGGCTACCGGGCCATTCACGAGACGGCGGAGCAGTCCAAAGCGATCATCCGCGCCTTCTATGGAGAGGCTCCGAAGCATTCCTATTTCGACAGTTGCTCCAACGGCGGACGAGAGGCCCTGATGGAAGCCCAACGGTTCCCCGCCGATTACGATGGGATCATTGCTGGTGCTCCCGCGGCCTCCTTTACGCACATTCTCGCGGCGTTCACCTTGGACATCCAGGCGACCGAAGACGATCCGGCCAGCTACATTTCTTCAGCGAAGTTGCCGGCGATCGGGTCGGCTGTGCTTTCGGCCTGCGATGCACTCGATGGATTGAAAGACGGCGTCATCGACGATCCTAGGAAATGCCACTTCGATCCGGGGACGCTGCTGTGCACGAGCGCCGAGTCCGACTCCTGTCTCACTCAGCCTCAGGTCGTAGCCCTCAGGAAGATTTATGCCGGTGCACGAACCTCTAAGGGCGAGCAGATTTATCCCGGCTACCTGCCGGGTGGCGAGACTGGCCCCAGTGGCTGGACCGCTTGGCTCACCGGCCCAGGTCCAGGCAAGAGCGCCCACTATGCATTCGCCACGCAGGGCGGGGCGTATCTCATATTTCAGAACGCCGACTGGAATTACCGCACCTTCAACCCGGACCGCGATGTGAAAATCGCCGACGACACGATGGGGCAAAGGCTCAATGCCACAGACCCCAATCTTAAGGTGTTTAAGAACCGTGGTGGGAAACTGGTCCTGTACCACGGTTGGAGCGACGGCGCGCTGGCCCCGACGGCCACCATCGACTACTACCAAAGCGTGGTTTCGAACATGGGCCGGAAGGACGCCGACAGTTTCACTCGGCTGTACATGGTCCCCGGCCTGCAACACTGCAACCCTGGCACGGGGCCGAACAGTTTCGGCGGGCCAATGATCGCGGCGTTGGAGCGATGGGTGGAGCAGCGGTCCGCGCCGGACAAAATCATCGCGACTAAATTCAAGGCCGACGGCAACCCGTCGAACGGCGTGGTCCGTACTCGTCCGCTGTGTCCTTATCCGCAGGTGGCGCGCTACTCCGGCTCGGGCAGCATCGACGAAGCCGCGAACTTCGCCTGCGCGATCCCCAAGCCCTAGCCACATTACCGTGGTAATGTAAAGGCATGGCCATCGCCCATTCCAAGCTCACCGCGCAGGGGCAGATCTCGGTTCCGGCGGTAATTCGCAGGCGGCTGGGCGTCGGCCCCGGCTCCACCATCGAATGGGAAGAACTCGGCGGCCAGATCGTGGTGCGGCGGGCGGGCAAGTATACCTCCCTGGACATCCACCGGGCCTTGTTCCCCGAAGGGCCTCCGAAACGCCGCACTCTCAAGGAATTGAAGGAGGGAATCGAGCAGCACATCCGGGAAACGCGTGCGCGCCATTGATACGAACCTGCTCGTCCGGCTGATCGTTAGGGACGACGCCCGGCAAGCAGCTTCGGTCGACCAATTCATCGAAGACACCGCCTGGGTGCCGGTTCTGGCTCTCGCGGACGCGGTCTGGGTGCTTCGCAGGGATTACAAACTCACTCCCCCCGAAGTTGCGGCAGCGATTGGGATGCTTCTTGCCCACAAGCATCTGGTGCTTCAAGATTCGGATGCGGTGGCCGCGGCGCTGGAGTTGTTCCGCGCGCGGCCGGCACTCGGCTTCACCGATTGTCTGATCGTCGAGCTTGCGCGGAAGGCCGGAAACCTTCCCTTGGGGACGTTCGACCGTTCGCTCGGGAAACTGGACGGGGCTCAACGGCTCTAGGCAGGCCGGGGGCTGCCCCACCCTCATCCGCCGGCTGTGATATCGTACCCAAGTGGACCGCTCACTGGCGCACAACGGACTGACGCCTGTGCGCCCACAGGAGGCTACCGTGAAACTTCTCCCCATTCTGCTGCTGGCATGCGCGGGCGCGTATGCGGCCGATACCGCGACCGCCGGCGCTTCCGAAATCCCCTTTGACTCCGTCCCCAACCTGCTGAAACTCCCGCCCGACCTGCACCTGGGTGAGGCCGCCGGCGTGGCGATCAACTCCAAGAAACACATCTTCGTCTTCTCCCGCGGCAACACCACCGGACCGGCCTATGGCGCCACCGCCTCGCAGATCCTCGAATTCGACCAGAACGGCAAGTATGTGCGCGAGATCGGCCATAACCTGTACGCGTGGTCGTTTGCGCACACCGTCCGTGTCGACCGGCACGACAACATCTGGGCCGTGGACAAGGGCTCGGATATGATCGTCAAGTTCAACCCCGAGGGCCGTGTGGAGATGGTGTTCGGGCGCAAGAAGGAAGCCTCGGATGAAGGCGGGCCGTGGACCCGCGTGAATCCGCCGCGCCCGGCCGTGGATGGCCAGTTCCGCCAGCCCACCGACGTCACCTGGGACAACGAAGACAACATCTTCATCAGCGACGGCTACATCAACTCGCGCGTCGCCAAGTACGACAAGAACGGCGATTGGGTGAAATCCTGGGGCGTGCCGGTGCCCATGGAGGATCGCGCGAACCCCAAACCCGGACAGTTCAACACGCCGCACGGCATCACTTCCGATGCGCAAGGAAACATCTACGTCGCCGACCGCGGCAACCGCCGCATCCAGAAGTTCGATCACGACGGGAACCTGATCAAGATCATCACCATCGACGTCCCGGTGCCGCCCAACGCCATGCCGTGGTACGGAAATCCGATCACCGGACCGGCGGCGACCGCCCAGAGCGGCGCGCCGTGGTCGGTGTGCGTCACGCCGGGACCGGGCACCCAGTATCTGTACAGCGTGGATGCTTTCCCGGGCCGCGTGTACAAGCTGACGCTGGACGGCCAACTCCTCGGCTATCTGGGCCGCGCCGGCCGGCAGATGAAGCAGTTCGGATGGACCCACGAGATCGCCTGCACCGGCGAGAACGAAGTGTACACGGCCGAGATCCTGAACTGGCGCGTGCAGAAGTTGATCCTGCATCCGGGCAAGTAAGAGCCGCGGCTCTCTTCTTGGCGGGGAACCGCCAGCGAATTGACGGGGCTCGCCGGGCCCCGTACACTGAAAGCGGACGCGTCTTCGGACCGTTGCTTCTGATGACTGTTGCCGTCAAGAACACTCCGCCGGTTGTCGTTCCCCCAGCCGCTTTGAGGCGCGCCGGGTTTAAGCGCGGCCAACAACTCGAATTTAAGGCTTGGGGCGGCGTGATCGCGATCGTGCCCAAGATCCCTGCGGGCGAAGACTACCCGTTCGAAAGGGTGTTGGAGATTCTCCAAGACGCGCGGGAGAATCCGATGAGCCGCCGGCAACTCACGTCTCTCAACGCCCAACTCAGGGCGTACGGCGCAAAGCAAACCAGGAAGGCTGGCATCCAGGAACGCGACATCCCGCGGCTTGTCCATGAGTCCCGCGCCAGACGCCGAACGACTTAGAGCCGTCCCCTACTTGAACAGGTCCCGCAGGTGCCCGAAAATGCCCTTGGGTTTGGGTTGTTCCTGCGGCGTGGGCGTCACCGGAATGCTCTGTGGGGTCTTGGATCGAGCCGCCGGGCGAGCCTCGGCCACCACCGGTCTGGAGTCCGAGACCGCGGGCTGCGATTGCACCGGCTCCCATCCCGCTACTTGAGTGACTCCGCCCCTGCCGTGCAGATGGCAGGCCTGCACCGGCTGCGTCCCCGCGATGAACACTTCGGTGCGAATTTTGGGGCAGCTGGGGGTGGCCAGTTCCCCGGTCTCGGCGTCGATCTCCGCGGTGACGATTCCGTCCGGCGGTTCGAACGCATGCACGTCGCGGTATTGGCGATGCTGATGAGCGTGGCGCATGAACTCCAGCCAGATGGGCAAGGCGCTGCGCGCGCCTTCCAGCTTGAAGTCGCGATTGTCGTCGAAGCCCACCCACACCACGCAGATCACCTTGGAGGTGAACCCGGCAAACCAACCGTCGCGCGAGGTGCCGGTTTTACCCGCGGCCGGAAGGCTGAAGCCGCTGGCGCGCACGCGGGCGCCCGTGCCGGACCGCAGCACTTCTTCCATCATCTGCTCGACCAGGTAAGCCACGCGCGGATCGATGGCCGGGGTGCGCTCGGGCTGCGAGGAGAATACGGTTCCGCCTTGCCGGTTGCGGATGGACCTGATGAAGCTGGCGTTGAGCAAATCGCCGCCATTGGGGAACACCGTGTAGGCCCGCGCGATTTCGAGCGGCGTCACTTCATACGCGCCCAGCGCGATGGAGGGCGTGGGCTTGATGTCCAGGTTTAACCCCATTTTGCGGGCGGTCTGGGCCACTTTGTCGTAGCCCACCATTTCGGCCACTTTCACAGCCGGAATATTCATGGAGTGCGCCAGCGCCTGGCGCAGCGTCACCGTCCCGCTGTACTTGCTCTCGAAGTCGGCGGGCTCGTAGGGCTTTTCGTCGAACCAGAAGGTGGTGGGCTCGTCCACCACGGTGGTGGCGGGCGTGAGCACGGTGCGCGCGTTAGGGTCAAGCGCGCTCGATAAGGCCGCGGTGTAGACGATGGGCTTGAACGACGATCCGGGCTGGCGTTTGGCCAGCACGTGATCGAGCTGGCTGTCTCCATACCTGCGTCCGCCGACGATCGCGAGGGGCGCGCCCGTCTCGGCATCCAGCGCGACCAGCGCCACCTGGGCCAGCGGAAACTCGTCGGTCCCGTACTTCTTGGAGCGTGCTTTCCACTGCTGATCCGTTTCAACGATGCCTTTGCGCACCGCGTCCACCGCGTCTCTTTGCAGGGTCATGTCGAGGGTGGTGTAGACGCGATACGAATTCCCCTGCAAATCCAGATCCGGAAACTTGGTCTGGAGATTGTCGGTGACCAGGTCCACGAAATACGGCGCATCGCTCGATTCCACGGCCTCGCGCGTCACCTTGAGAGGACTGGCGGCGGCTTCCTGGTACTCGTGCTCATTGATGTAGCCGTTTTCGCGCATCGCGCGCAGCACGATGTTGCGGCGGCTGGTGGCGCGGTCGGGATGCCGGAAGGGATCGTAAACGCCGGGGCCTTGCGGCAGGCCCGCGAGCAGCGCGGCTTCCGGCAGCGTGATCTGGCGCAGGTCCTTGCCGAAATACACTTCGGCCGCTTCGGCGAAGCCGTGGATGCGGAAGCTGCCCTGGCTGCCGACGTAGATGTCGTCGGCGTAATACTCGAAAATCTGCTGTTTGTTCAGCTTTTGTTCCAGATGCAGGGTGATCAACGTTTCCGGGAGCTTGCGCTGCCAGCCGCGTTCCTGGCCCAGCCACAGCGTGCGCGCCAACTGTTGCGTCAGCGTGGAGGCGCCCTCCAGGCGCTTGGATCTCCGGACGTAATCGGCCCACACCGCCCTAACGATGCCGATGGGATCGAAGCCGTTGTGCTCGAAGAAATGCTTGTCCTCGGCCGAAAGTACGGCGCTGACCAGCACGCGCGGAATTTCGTTGAAGTGCACGATGCGGCGCTTCTCGCGCTTGCTGTCGAACAGGTTGCTGATCAGCTCCGGCTCCAACTGATACTGCGTGCGTGGGGTGTGATCGGCCAGCGAGATGATCTCGGTCACGCGGCCGCCCTCGATCTTGAGCACCGCGCCTTCCGGATCGTAGGCGTCCGGGCCGGGATTGATTTCGATGGCGTCGGGCCGCACGCGGTACCATCCGGCGCGGCTGGTGTTGGACTCGGTGTAGCCGGAGCGGCGGAGGTAGGCGGCCAGTTCCTCGGCATCCGCGCCGTCGCCCACGTTCACCTGGCGGGGCGCCGCGTATATGGTCGAAGTATTGGCAAAGGGTCCGTCGCGCAGCTTTTCCTCGATCAGGCGCGCGTACTTCACGTAGTAGAAGGTGAAGACGCCGACGCCCACGGTGGCCAGCATCGCCACGGCCAGGACCGTTATCTTGCCGAACGGACTCAGCAGGAAACGCGCGAATAGAGATCTGCGGAGCTTAATAGGCAAGACTAGATTCCTTTGATGGCCACTGTGGAGTACGCACTCGTGCGTGCCATGCCGGCACTCGTGCCGGCACGTTCCTCTGCGTATGAAGCAAGCGTCGAGACGAGTCTCGACGTGGCACGCACGAGTGCGTGCTCCACGTTATTTCTTCGAGTCTTCAAGGGCGATCAGCTCTTTCCACATGTCTTCGTGCGGTTCCCAGTCCGGACCCTGGTGCCCGGTGATTTGCAGCTCTTCCACCTTGAGAGTGCCGTGGCCGTAGGGGCAGATGTACTCGGTCTGCGGCCGCCCCACTAATAAGAGATAAGTCCAGGACCCGGTCTGGATCGGCATGCGCAAGCGCCGGAGGCAGGTGCGGCAGCGGTAGCGCTGATCCCACACCACGGCCCACAGTACTCCCGCGGCTACCAAACCGAACAGCATCATGACGAACGTGTAATTCAAGTCCGTCGCGAATGGATCGGGACGCGGGTTCAGCACGTACCTTCCGAAGTGCATCGGCTCCGGCCGGGGAAAGCTATGGGCGATCAAACGCCGTAATCCCAGCAGGAGCGCGGCCGCGGCAGCCAACTTGGCTGCCAGGAAACCCCAGTACTTCATAAGAGATTCGACACCGGTATGGTACCTCCGGTTCCTCTTCTCCTAGTATGCAACAGGCGCATGGCGAAAGGGTCCCCTAATTCAAGAGATTCAGCCGGCGGGGAATCGCTACAGGGCCGTCTTCGGTCGCAAAGTCCCGGATACCCAAAGTCCCGGCTACCCGAAGAAATCGTCCCGCTCATGGCATCCTGGGGCCCGCCTGCGGTTATTCGCTTGGTTCCGCCGCCGTGTTCATGTCATTAATAAAGAAGAAGTGTACCGCTGCCGAAGGCAGGGTGTGCGCGCGTCTTTTTCCAGATGTCGAAACCATTCTTTCCTCTTTGCCTCGTGGTGTGCGCCTGCGCCGTTTCCGCGGCGGCCCAGTCCCTGGGTAATAGCGGCACCGTTCAAGGAACCGTCACCGACCCCTCCGGCGCCGCGATTCCCAACGCCAAGGTCGAGATGCGGAACCCGGTCAGCGGTTACAGCCAAGCCGTCGCTACCAATGCCGACGGGCTGTTTCGCTTCAATAACGTTCCACTGAACCAGTACCACGTCGCGGTCACGGTCCCCGGATTTACCAAGTACGATACGGACGTGGATGTGCGGACCCCGGTGCCCATCGTTCTCCCGAAGGTCCAGTTGACGGTGGCCGGGGCTCAAACTTCGGTTACTGTCGAAGCCGCGGGACAGGACTTGGTGGAACTGGACCCGTCCGCCCACGTGGACACCGACCGCAACGCCCTCAGCAAGCTGCCGCTCTCCGATCCCGGCGGCGGTCTGAGCCAGGCCGTGGTTTATTCCACCGGAGGCGTGGCGGCGGACAGCAACGGGTTGTTCCATCCCTTGGGCGATCACGCGCAGGTGACCTTCGTGATCGACGGGCAACCGATCAGCGATCAGCAAAGCAAGGTGTTCTCCACGCAGCTTCCCACCAGCGCGATTCAGAACATGGAACTCGACACGGGCGCGCCCAACGCCGAATTTGGCGATAAGACCAGCCTGGTGGCGCAGATCACAACGCGCTCGGGCTTGGGCGCCGGACATGTGTTCGGGAATGTGGATACCAGCTACGGAGGGTTTGGAACGGCGGGGACGAGCATCGGTCTCGGCTTCGGCAACGCCAAGCTCGGCAACTTCCTGGCGATGGAGAGTTCGCGCAGCGGGCGGTTTCTGGACACGCCGGAGCTGGCCGCGTTTCACGACAAGGGCAACAACGAAAGCATCTTCGACCGCTTCGACTATCTGGCCGGCGCGAAGGACGTGTTCCATCTGAACCTGTTCGCGGCGCGCAATTGGATCCAGATTCCCAACAGCTACGACCAGTTGTCGCAGGATCAGCATCAGCGCGTGCTCTCCTGGAGCGTGGCGCCGGGCTACCAGCACACCTTCAATGCGCGTACGCTGCTGACGGTGAATCCGTACGTGCGCAAGGATCAGTTCGACTACTATCCCAGCCGCAATCCCTTCGCCGATTCGCCGGCGACGCAGAGCCAGGATCGCCACTTGATGGATTGGGGAGTGAAGGCCGATCTGTCGCAGATCAAAGGCAAACACAACATCAAATACGGAATCGATTTGAAACAGACGCGGCTTTTCGAGAGGTTCGCTTTCGGGATTACGGACCCGAATTTCAATCCCGTGTGCGTGGATTCGAGCGGCGCTTCCGCGGGTGCGTCATCCGTCTTGAATCCCGATGCCTGCACGGCTCAGGGCCTGATGCCGAATCCGAACCTGAACCCGGGTCTGGTCCCGTACGATCTCACGCGGGGCGGCCAATTGCTCCAGTTCACGGGGGCCAAGAACATCAACCAATACGCGTTCTATCTGCAGGATTCGATCACGTTGGGAAATTTGGTGTTCAACCTGGGGCTGCGCGGCGACATTTATCAGGGGATCGTATCGGCCTCGGGCGTCGACCCGCGCATCGGGGTCGCCTACCACGTCAAGAAAACCGGGACCGTGCTGCGCGGGGCCTATTCGCGCACGTTTGAGACGCCGTTCAATGAGAACCTGCTGCTCTCGAGCGCCACCGGTACGGGCGGTCTGGCGGCCAATGTGTTTGGCAGCCAGTCCGTGCCCATCCAGCCCGGAGTGCGCAATCAGTATAACGTCGGCTTACAGCAGGCCCTCCGCAAATGGCTGTTGTTGGACGCGGATTATTTCTGGAAGTACACCACCAACGCTTTCGATTTCAGCACGCTGCTGAATACCACCATCACGTTTCCCATTTCGTGGAAGCAGTCGAAATTGGACGGCGTCACGGGCCGCATCAGCACCACCAACTTGCGCGGATTCCAGACTTACTGGACTTTCGGGCACACCCGCGCGCGCTTCTTCCCGCCGGAACTGGGAGGGTTGGTCCCGCAAGGCGCTCCGCTGGCGGGGGGCGTGTTCCGCATCGACCACGATCAGGCGTTGCAGTCCACCGTCCTGACGCGCTACCAACGCCCCAAGAACGCCGAATGGATCTCCTTTAGCTGGCGCTTCGACAGTGGATTGGTGGTCAGCGGCGTCCCGGATGTGGCGGCGGTTCTGGGTCTGACGGCGGCGCAGCAAGTGGCCATTGGTTTCGCCTGCAACGGCGTCCCGGCGACTTACGGTCAGGCCATTGCCGCGTGCAGCGGCAAGGGCACATCCACGCTGCTGACGCTGCCCCAAACCGGCCAGGAGAACGACGATCACAACCCCGACCGGGTGAAGCCGCGCAGCCTTTTGAACGTCGGCGTCGGCACGGACAACCTGCTGCACGTGGAAGGCCGCCGCCGCATCGAGGCTTCGTTCGAGATCTCGAATCTGACCAATGTGACGGCGCTGTACAATTTTTTGTCGACCTTTAGCGGCACGCACTTCGTGGCGCCGCGTATTATGATGGCGAAGGTTGGCTTCTCGTTCTGACAGCACCCCTCGAATTCTGATCGTCTCCACGCCTGCCGGGCCTATCGGTTCCGGTGTGGGCGGGGGCCTGGAAACCACGCTCATCCTGCTGACGCGCGAACTGAACCGGCGCGGGATCGCTGTCGCGACGCTCGCTCCTGAAGGCAGCGTAGGATTGTCGGGCCAGGTCATCGAGGTCGCCGGGACCTGCGCGGTCAGCGTGACGCAGGTTGATCGCGGGCACGTGCAGCCGGTGTCCCCGGAGGGTTTCCTGGAACGCGCCTGGGAGCGCGCGGCGTCGATTCAGGACCAGTACGACGCGATTCTCAACTGCAGCTACGATTGGATCTCGTTTTACGCGGCGGCGTTCTTCCGGATTCCGGTACTGCACTGGATTTCGGTCGCGGCGCTGGTAGATTCGGTGGACCGCATGATGGAGATCCGCTACCGGCAGGAGCCGGGGAGCTTCGCGTTCTACTCGCGGGCGCAGGCGGCTTCGTTTGCGTTTGTCGAGTGCGGGGCCGTGCGGATCATACCGGGCGCCGTGGATCTGGAGCGGTTCGGGTGGGTTGAGAAGCCAGAGCCGCGGCTGTCGTGGTGCGCGCGGATTTCGCCAGAGAAAGGCTTGGAGGACGCGATCGCCGCGGCCGAAACGCTGGGTCTGCCCCTGGACGTTTGCGGCACGGTCGAGGATCACGAGTATTGGCGGCGCTGCCGGGCGCAGGCTGGTCCGAGCGTCACCCATCACGGATTCCTGTCTCACGACGCGCTGGCTTCCGTACTGGGCCGCAGCCAGGCCATGCTGTTCACGCCCAAGTGGACGGAGGCTTTCGGAATGGTCGCTTTGGAGGCGATGGCTTGCGGCACCCCGGTGGTCGCCTACGCGGGCGGAGGCCCCTCGGAAGTGATCGAGCACGGGGTCAGCGGTTTCTTGGTCGAGCGCGGAGATATCGCGGCGCTGGCGCACTACGCTGGTCTGGCCGCCGAACTCGGCCGGCGCGCCGTGCGGGCTCGCGCGGAGCGATTTAGCGTGGGTGCGCAGGCGGAACGAATCGAGCGCTGGATCGAAGAAATTCGCGCAACCGGGCGCGGGCTTCGCTAGAATCGAGAGATCATTCTTTGGCCTTGGCTTTCGACATGGGAACCGCGCTCGTAAAAGCTCCTCGCATCGACCTGAGTAAGGCTTGCTTCGAATTGGAGATCCGGCCTTCCAAGATTCATCGTTACGGGGTCTATGCGCTCGAGCGCATCCCCGCCAACCGCAAGGTGATCGAATACACCGGCGAGCGCCTCAATCGCGCCCAGGCCAGCACGCGCGCCCTGGGCGACTACACGTACCTGTTCGCCGTCGACCGGTACTGGACCTTGGACGGCGCAGTGGGCGGCAGCGGCGCCGAGATCATCAACCATTGCTGCGAACCCAACCTGATCAGCCGCGTGATGAAGGGCCACGTGCTGTACATGAGCCTGCGCGCGATCCAGCCGGGCGAGGAGCTAACCATCGACTACAACTTCGACACGAACACCGGGCGCAATCCCTGCCGCTGCGGCGCGGCGCAGTGCCGCGGCGTGATGCAGAAGGTCAAGCGGCGGCCGAAGTAGAATGGACGCCCGCCCGTTTCTCGAAACGCTGGCTCGGTTGCTGGAAGAAACCGGACTGGAGGCTATCCTCATCGGCAATGCGGCCGCGGCTTTGCAGGGTGCGCCGGTGACCACCATCGATATCGATCTGATGTTCCGGCAGACTCCGCGCAATTTGCAAAAGCTCAAGGCTGTCGCCAAGGCGCTCGAGGCGGTGATCCTGCGGCCGTACTATCCCGTTTCCGGGCTGTTCCGCCTGTCCCGCGATCGGGACGGCATGCAGATCGACTTCATGACGAGCATCGACGGCGTGAAGTCGTTTGAAGCGCTTCGGGCGCGGTCGGAGGCGATGGTTTTCGGGGGTCACAAGCTGCGGGTGGCCAGCCTGGAGGCTGTGATCGAGAGTAAACGCGCGGCTGGCCGGCCACAAGACAAGGCGGTGTTGGATACTCTGAAGAAGGCCCTGGATGAAACGAAAACGAAGCAGCCGAAAAGAGCGACTCGCCGCCTTAAAGAAAGAGAGTGATCTCGCCCTGCGCGATCTGATCCGCCGGCGGCTGGCTTTGCCCATCGAGCAGCGGACCAACTTCTTGCGCAAGCGGGTTGGTTTCCGCGCGTCGTGTTTGTGACTCCTCCTTCTAATTTGTGACTCCTCCTTCGAAGCCTCTCCTCATCTACGACGGCCGCTGCGGCTTCTGCAAGATCTGGATCGATTACTGGAAGCTGTTCACTGGCGACCGGGTCGACTACGCGCCTTCGCAGGAGGCTGGTGCGCGATTTCCGCAGATTCCGCGCGAGGCGTTCGCGGAAGCGGTGCAGTTGGTGCGCCCCGACGGCTCGGTGGCGAGCGGCGCGCGGGCGATCTTCGAGACGCTGGATCTGGAGCACGTTTACGAATCCTCCCGCCTGTTCTCGGCGGCGGCGGAGTGGGGCTACCGTTTCATCGCGGCCCGGCGGAACCTGTTTTATCAGCTCACGCGCTTCACCTTCGGCACGCGCCTGGAGCCGGCACGATTCCAACACGTCCAGTGGGTATTTCTGCGCGCTCTGGCGGTGGTCTACATGATCGCGTTCGGGTCGCTGGCCGTGCAGGTGACGGGCCTGATCGGCGAGCACGGCATCACGCCCGCGCGTAGTTACTTCGAAGCGGTTGCGCGCGAGTTCGGCCCCATGCGCTACCTGGCGCTGCCCAGCCTGTTCTGGACCAATTCCTCCGATGGGGCTCTCACAGCGGCGGCGTGGTGCGGCGTGGGACTGGCGATGCTGCTGCTGGCGGGGTACGTGGAGCGGCTGATGCTGATCCTGCTGTACCTGCTGTACCTGTCGTTCAGCGGCGCGGGGCAGGAGTTTCTCTCGTTCCAATGGGACTCCTTGCTGCTCGAAGCCGGATTCCTGGCGATCTTTTTCGGGCGCTCGCGCCTGGGCTTGCGGACCCTGGGGTGGTTGTTCCGCTGGCTGGTGTTCCGCTTGTACTTTCTTTCGGGCCTGGTGAAGCTGGCGAGCCACGATCCCAACTGGCGGAATCTCACCGCGCTCGAATACCACTATGAGACGCAACCTCTGCCCAACCGAGTGTCCTGGTACGTGGACAAGCTGCCGCCGGGGTTCCAGCATTTTTCCACGTTCATGGTGCTGGCGATGGAGCTGCTGCTGCCGTTCCTGATCTTCACGCCGCGCCGCTGGCGCATGTTCGGTGCGTGGGGCCTGATCGGACTGCAGACGCTGATCATCTTTACCGGCAACTACACGTTCTTCAACTGGCTGACCATCGCGCTCACGCTGTTTCTGTTCGACGATCAAGCGATCCGGGGGGTGGTTTCACGCCTGCTCGCCCGGCGCGTTCGCGACGAACTTGCGGAGCCGCTTCGGGAAACGCCGCGCATCAACCGATTGGCGCTGGCTCTGCTTTCGCTGCTGGTCCTGGGATTGGGTCTGGCGCACATCTTCACTTACATCACCGGCCTGCCCGAGCCGATCCCGGCGGTGGTCAATTCGGTGTCGCCGTTTCAGATCGTCAATTCCTACGGACTGTTCGCGGTGATGACGACCTCGCGGCCGGAGATCGTCGTCGAAGGTTCCAACGATGGCGAGACTTGGCTGCCTTACGAATTCCGCTATAAGCCCGGCGACTTGTACCGCGCGCCGCGCTGGGTGGCTCCGCACCAGCCGCGCCTGGATTGGCAGATGTGGTTCGCGGCGCTGGGCAACTACCAGTCGAACCTGTGGTTCGTGGGATTCGCGGCGCGGCTGCTGGAAGGTTCGCCGGAGGTGCTGGCGTTGCTGGAGACGAACCCCTTTCCGCAGCATCCGCCCCGGTTCGTCCGGGCGGAGCTCTACGATTACGCCTTCACCGAATTCAGCGAACGGCGCGCGACCGGCGCGTGGTGGAAGCGCCGGCTCATGGGTGAGTATCTGCCGCCGATGGGGCTGAAGTCCGCCGCGGAAATCCGGCCTTGAAGTTCTTCCGGCGGCTTCCTTGACAACCATGTGTACGCATGATATTCTCCCAACGTTGGATTGGAGAACCTTTTGGGGGAAGCGAGGGGGAAGCGAAAGCCTAGCCCGCTTGCCAATTCCGACGGTGTCCGAGGCATAGTTTTATGATCCGCCGAAGGTTGCCGGTGGGTTTGCGAATGGTGGTCCGACTCAATAATTCTTGGAGGTAAACAGATGAAAGTTCAGTTGAGCGTTTTGGCTGCTGGGTTGGGTTTGTGCATTTCGGCGCTGCCGATTTTGGCACACCACTCGTTCGCGGCGGAATATGACGACAAGAAACCGGTGACGTTGCAGGGCAAGATCACCAAGGTCGAGTGGATGAATCCGCACATCTGGATTTATCTGGATGGTAAGGACGCCAGCGGCAAGTCGGCCTCGTGGCAGTGCGAAGGCGGCGCCCCGAACTCCCTCACCCGCAACGGGTGGAACAAGAACTCGCTGAAGGTTGGCGATGCGGTCACCATCGAAGGCTACCTGGCGAAGGACGGCTCCAACTCCTGCAATTCTCGCTCGGTGGTATTGCCGGATGGCCGCTCGGTGTTCGCCGGTTCGACCGAAGACGGCGGCCCGGTCACGATCAACCGCGACAAGGGCAAGAAGCAAGCCAAGCAGGAATAACTCCTTCGCGGGATTCGCCGCGCAAAGGTTTGATTTGGCCATTTGATTCGAGAAGAGATCTCCATCAGGAGGTCTCTTTTCATTTGTGGCTCGTCCTGCGAAGTAACGCCGCGGCGGCGCTTAACGCCGCTTGACAAGCCTGCTTCTCAAGCGTAGTCTTTAGGACGGCCGCTCCGTAAGGTGAACAGGAAAGAGGAGATTTCAAGACGTGAGAATTCCATTATTGAATTCCGTGGGTGCCTCGGTGGGCATCCTATTAGTGGCGGGCGCGTTGAGTGGGCCCGCCTTCGCTCAAGGCGACGGCTTCAAGCCGCTCACCGGGCCTGTGCCCAAAGCCGCGGACGGCCATCCCGACCTCAGCGGGTTGTGGCAGCGCCCCTACACGCCCGACATGAGCGCCACGGCCGGCAACGGGAACCAGAAAGCCGACCCCTCCTTACCCAAGGACGCGCGGGGCCGAGCCGAGCTCCCCTACACGGCGTGGGGCAAGCAGCAGTGGGACGCCTACGACGCCGCGAAGGGCGACTACACAGGCGCCTGCCTGCCGTTCGGGTGGATGCGGTCGATCAATTCGCCAGATCCGCTTTATGTCATGCAGGACAAGCGTGCCGTCGGGTTTCTGTTCGAACAGAACTCCTGGTTCCACCTGGCGTATCTGGATCGGGCCACGCATCCCGACCTGACTAACTACACGCGCACCTGGTTCGGCGACACCATCGCTAAGTGGGAGGGCGACACCTTGGTGATCGACACGGTGGGCTTCAACGGCCGAACCCGTCTGGACACCAACGGCCATCCCATGAGCGACCAGTTGCACCTGACCGAGCGCTGGACCCGCACCGACTTGGGCCACTTGAACTACGAAGTCACCGTCGACGATCCCAAGACCTACACCAAGCCGTGGAAAAACAGCCGCGTGTTCATCTACCGGCCGGATTGGCAGATCATCGAGTACTCTTGCGAGGAGAACAACAAGGACTTCTGGGAAAACCGGGTTCGGATTCCGGATTTCGCTCGTCCGTAGGCGGATCGCGCAGGACGGGCGTCCGAGCGACAAATTCAACGCAGTTTGGGCCGGCGGATGGATTCGCCGGCTCTTTTTTTTTGGGCGATGAGCCGTGCTAAAGCCTGCTCTACGGCTTGCGCGCTGCGGCGGGGATGGCCGGAGGGGCGGTTAGGGCGTCCAGCAAGGCAAAGACTTCGCGTTCGCCGGGTTCGTTCGGTTGTTTCGCTGGAAACTTTGCGGCTGGCGCGGATTTCAGCTCGGGCGGGCGGCAGGCTTGGAGCTCCTGGAGCTGGCGATAGGCGCGATCGTAGGCGCGGGTGAGCTGGCCTTCATAGCGGGCGACGGTGGAGAGGGCTCGCGCGAGATCGTCGCCTTGGAGAAGCTGGGCTTCCAGGCTCATGATGCGGTTGAGGCGCCAGCGGGCGTTGGCCATGGCTTCCACGAGATCGCGCTCGGGGGCGTCGGCGGGCTTGAAGCGCTGGAGGTAGGCGGCGCGGTGGCGATCGAATTCCTCGGGGTCCTCACCGGGGATCAGCACGGTTGCCGAACGGAGACCGTGACGGATGGCGTTCTGCGCGGACTGGGCTTTCCCTTCCGGGGTCACCGGTCCGTGGGACTGTGCGCCGTTGGCGCGGGAGGTTGCGGCTTGCGCTGGAGTGGACATAGTGGGTTTCCTTTCCCGGCCAAACACTAGCACGAGGCGGGGGCGAATCTGGGGGGAGTGGACGGGGATGTGTTGCAAAGGCGGGTAGAAAGAAATTTTCGAGCGTGGTGACCAGCTTTTCGGGGGTTAGACAAATCCGGTGTGGTGGACTCCCTTGATTCTTGGCCTTCGGCGGTTCTTATGGCAGCGCTGGTGTCCTGGGTGCGCGACATAGATGTTGGGAATCATGCGGCCCGCGATCGGGATTCCCAGTAATCCTCGAACCTGTGACTGAGGCGGGAACAGCGTAAGGCGATAATGGCGTTGGCTCCGCGCACCGTCCAGAACATGCCAGAGCGCTTGAGCCGAGCGCCGATTACAGTTTTGCAACCGGCTTCGACCACTCCTGAGCCAACAAAGAGAGCTTGCGCGCGAAAGGCCGGATAGCGCATCCGCTGGGCGTTGCGTTCAAAGTATTCGGCTTGGTTGCGCACCCACCGGACCAGTTCTTCACCGTCCGGATGCAGGTCGCGCAAGATCTTCACCAAGGGCTCCCCCTGGCCTTGATCGAGGAGCTTGAGGCCGCGTCCCATCCAAGGCTTGCGGACCTGTGGTTGCCGGGGGAACAACTGGGCGGAAAGCTCCCAGAGATGCTGGCGGGCATGATAGAGATCGACGATCTCAATCGATCCGGGAAAATGTTGACGGGCCAGATTCCAGATCCATACCGCGCCATCGCCGATCACCACCTTCCGTTCGGCCCTGCTCCAGCCGCGGCGCCAAGCTTCGGTATAGAGCCGGAGGCCAAACTCCTGAACCCCTCCATGGCGCCGACATAGGTGGTGGCGTCCTGGTCGCGCACCGGACGGCCCTCCTGGTCGGTGGTGGTTTGCGTGAATACGCAACCCCGTTTGACTGCGCGTGTGTGCGCCGGTTGGCCCTCGACTTTACCCGCGCGATCCTCGGTTTCCGCTTTCACCACGGGTACGCCGGTGCCGTCCATTTCGATATAGAGCAAGGGGAGGGTGGGAACGTAGACTGCGGGCAACTCCAGTTGCTGGGCGCGGCGTTGGTGCTGCTGCTGATGCGCTTCCCCATCCGCGCCGATGGCTTCGGCCGGGCGCTCCACGGCCTTGGCCGTCACCTCCAAGCCAGCCAGCAGGGCCCCCTGCTCGCGCCCCTGCTCGAAGCTGGACTCGGAGCCCACCAGCGCCAGCATGCGCTGGACACCAGGCGAGTATTGGACTGCTTCCACCTCCAGTTCCCGGTCGCGCGGACAGTGGCCAGAGTGGCAATCCGGGCAGACATAATACGCTCTCTGGAAGTTCACCTCACCCAGTGCGGTCAGCAACTGTCGGGAGCCTAGCGAGTGCCATCGCGCTTGGCCGCCACAACCACACGCATCCCCCGGTGCAGGCGCTGTGTCGAGCGAGAGCAAGCGGCCCAGAGCGGCGGCGCCGGCGCGATGCATCGGGCCCCGTACGGCCATCTCCACGGCTTCCAGATCCACCCGGCCGGTTTTGCGCCATCCGCTGAAGATCGCCTGCAGCGGCCGGCTTACCTCTTGCTGGACTTCCTGCTGGATCGCTTGCGCCGTTTTTTTTCCTCCGGCGTCAGAGTTTCCTCTACCGGCCGCACCCGGCAGATCTTCTCGTTCACCTCCAGGAACGCACGGCTCACTTCCCGATACCGGCGAAACTCAGCCACTTCCCGCTCGGCTTTGCGCTGCGCCGCGGGGCTAGGAAAACTTTCCGTAATCGACTTGCCTCCGACCTTGTAGGTGAGCCGCAGGTGCGGGCCATGACCCGGATCCTTTTCGCCATGGCAGTGGCAGTGGGGATTACCACAGCGCCCGCCGGTGCCGGTGATGGAACCGCGGCGCACATCGCCCAGCCTACTGAATTCCGCGATCAAATCGTCGCGTTCGGCTTCTAAAGCAATCAGGGAATCAGGCATGTGCCCCCCCCTAACCGAGCGTATCACATACGCTCGGTTAGGAGAAGCAGAACAGCAAACCCGCCTTCCGCCAACATTTATGTCGCGCACCCATTTGACTCTGTACCATTTCCTTTTGCCACGTCCTGTGGTATCCATATAGGACAGCAGACGGATTGAAACAAGACCTGCAGGTATTGTTTTGAACGTCAGCCTCCCCCGAACGTGATGAGTTTCCCTCCCCCGGAAACGAGGCGCAGTGATCGTCATTGTTCGACTGAAGCCCACCGGCGCGGTTCGGTGGCTGGCGCGAAAGCGCCTGGACCGGAGTGAAGCTCAGGCCAGCGGCCTCCAGCGGCTAACGGTTCCGCGCAAGGATGCAATCGCGCTGAGCCAAGGCGCACGATTTGATTCGATCGTGCGCAAGCTCGGAACGGCGGCGGTGGGCGTCACCATGTGCGCGGTCACGGCCGCCGATGGCACCGTGATCACCAACCCGCCCATCAAAACTCCGGTGTTCACCGCGGACCGGCGTATCGAACGCCTGCGTGTATTTTTCGATTCCTACGGCTGCCCGGCGCCCCGCCATATCGCCGACTACCTGCGCGCGGCCGACACCTACGGCCTGGACTACCGCGTTCTTCCGGCCATCAGCGTGCGCGAAAGCACCTGCGGACAGTACCAGCAATTCAACAACCGCTGGGGTTGGGACAACGGCCAGAGCGGATTCGGATCGATTCCCTCAGGCATCGAGTACGTGGCGCGCCAGCTCGCCGAAGCCCCCCAGTACAGGGGGAAAACGCTGGATCAAGTCCTGTGGACCTACAATCCCCGGGCGGCTTACCCCGGCGAAGTGAAAAAGCTGATGGAGAAGATCGAGCCGTAACACAGTAGTTCGGTGTGGCCGTCCTTACCGCTCGATGATCACGCCCATGGCGGCGTCGAGCATCTCATCCCAACTTTGATCGCCCCATCGCACGGTCGCTTTCGGGTCGGGATTATAAGGATTGTTAGCCGAGTTGTCCCAGTGCGCGGTCACCTCCACGCGGGTGCCCTGCGGCAGCGCCAGCGGCTGGTCGAGGTAATAAATGATTTGCCACGAGAAATCGAAGCGCGGCACGCTGATTAACGTTTCCGATCTCCCGTCGGGATACACCAGGCGCACCGTCATATCCTTCCCCCGCATGTGCATGTGCGGCTGCACGAACACTAGTTCCACCGGTTCGCCGAAGGTCAAGCGCGCGTGGCCCTCGTAGTTGGCGTCGCCCGGAGGAATGGTCCAGTTGGGCGATGCCGCCACGGCCGACATGAATCGCTTGGGCGGAGGCTCGCTCGCGAGCGTCATGCCGACCCGGGTCTGATCTTCCACCGAAGTCTTCCCATTAGCGGTGTAGTGCAGTTGCAGGACGATATCCGCGCCCGCCGGAATCAGCTTGGCCGAGTGGTCCACGTCAAAGCGCTGCGCCTGCATGCCCGGCGAATACGCCGCCAGCAACTCATAGCTCATATTGACGGGCGCGGATTGCGGATCGCCCGCGTCGGAGCCGGCCGGAGGAACGTAGGGCACGAACGGTTTGGCGTCCTTCATCCACTGCGATCCGCGCGGCCGCACCACCGCCAGCACATGATGCACGACCGAGCGGGCGCTGGGCCGGATCTCGGCGGCGGTCACCCAGGTGTCGCGCGTGAATCCGGTGGGCAGCACGATATAGACGTAGGGCTGAGCGCCCGCGGCCGGGACAATGTATGGGTCGGGCGGCTGAATCACAGCGTCGGGGCGAATGTTCCAGCCGTCGCTCCAATGCGCGGCCGGCGGCGAGTTTTTCGCGTCACCCTCCGGCGCGCCCGCGTCCACCCACGCTTCGATCGTGCGGACCTCCCGGTCGCTCAAGCGCCGGTCGTTGGCGAAGTGTCCATACGCCGGATCGGCGAACCAGGGCGGCATCTTACGCGCCGCCACTTGGGTCTTGATGGCCTTGGCCCACGGCCGCGTGTCCTGGTAGGTGAGCAAAGGCATCGGCCCGATCTCGCCCGGCCGGTGACATTCCTGGCAGCGCTTCTGCAGAATCGGAAGCACATCCTTGTGAAAGGTGACCGGTGTGGACGTATCGGCGCCCAGCGCCGCGCCCGCGAAAACTAATGCCAGAACGCGCAATCGCCCCTAAGTTCTCAGAAAACGAGCTTCAGCGCAAGTTGAAGCTGCCGCGGCTGGCTGTTGGTGGCGGTGATGCGTCCCGCGCTGGCGTTGAAGCCGGCGCCCGCGAACACCGTGTTGTTCGGATTCTGGAACGAAGGATGATTCAAAATGTTGAACGCTTCGGCCCGGAACTGCACAAAAAACTGATCCGAAATCTGGCGCACCTTGAAGTCCTTGGTCAGCGAATCGTCCAGATTCCAGAGGTTAGGTCCGAGAATAATGTCGCGCCCGGCATCCCCGTAGGTACCCACCGGCTGCAAGGCGAAGCAGTTCGGGTTGAACCACTGGCTGAGCGTCTGGAAGCCGTTGTAGAGATCGCAGCCCGCGATCAGATTTGGCCGGCCCGTAGGCGAACCGGTTCCAGTGAAGACACGGTTGGTCGCGGAGAGCGGCGTGGTCGGCGCGCCCGATAGATACGTGAACGCCCCGGTGAGCTGCCAACCGTTGATCAATTGGCCGGCGATGCCCTGAGCCTTGAACGGCACGTTGTACAGGCCGCTGACACGGAAATTGTTTGTGCGGTTGAAATTCGAGAGCCCCTTGTCGGGCGTCAGATTGGTGGGATTGGTCGCGGCCACGCCCAAGCCGCCGCCATCCAGTCCGTACGTCCCGGAGCTGTTATCAATCGATTTTGAAAATGCATACGACACCTGCATCTGCCAGCCCTTGGCGAACCGCCGGTTCAAGCTGGCCTGCAGCGCATCGTAGTGCGAGGAAGCAATCGTGTTCGCAAGAATCAAGCTGTTGAACTGGGGATTCAAACGCGGATTGGCGACTCCCGCCGCGCTGCTGAAGGTCGGCGCGCCATTGTAGAAGCATCCCGAAGATGCGCTCATGCACGGCACCGGATAATTGAAATCGAGCTGCGTGAACATGTGCACGTTATGCGAGCCGACGTAGCCTACGGAGGCCACCGTGTTGGGCATCACTTCCCGTTGCACGATCAGGTTCCACTGTTCCTGATACGGCGTGTTGGTCACGTACCAATAGTTGGAGTTGGTCAAGCTCAAGCTGCCGTTGGTCGGGATCACGCCGGGCGTAATCGGAACCGTGAAGGGCGAGCAACTGCCGGAGCAAGTTCCCACGTATTGCAGGTTCTGCGCCGACGTCTGCGTCAGCGTCACGAACGGCGGCTGCAGCCAGTGGTTGAGATCCCGCGAGTAAATCACGTTATGGAACATCCCGAAGCTGGCGCGAATCGAGGTCTTGTGATCCTTGAACGGGTCCCAGGCCAGGCCCACGCGCGGGTCCCAGTTCTTCAGCGACGGATTGGTTTGCGATGACGTGGTCTCCGGCGTCCATGGACCGTAGGGCGCGTTCAAAAGCTGGAACTCCTGGTGCCGTACCGAACTGATCAGCGAGGTCGGCGAATACCGGAGGCCCAGGTTAACGGTGAGTGTCCGCGTGACTTTCCATTGGTCTTGGATATACGGAGTGTAGACCGTGTACCGGTAGTCTTTGTAAGCATCCGAAGTGGGGTTCTGCTGATCGGACACCTGTCCCTGAACGCTGGCCGGACTGCCGGATTCAAACGTGGCGAGACTGGCGAAGGTCCAAGTGGTGCCCACCACGAAGGGAGCCCAGGTATTCTCGCGCAGACGCTGCACGGTGACGCCAGCCTCGATATTGTGTGCGCCCGAAGTCCAGATCACGTCATCGCCTACGGAGAACTTGTTGGGGACCAAATAGAACGGCAGCGTGGTGCTGGCGCCGATGGCCGTCACGCCCGAGAACGAGCCGATGGTGCCGTCTTCGCGTCCCGCGGAGGTGCCAAAGAACTGGAGCGGATGCAGGCCCGACGTGGCGATCGAACCGGGCGTCGCCACGCCGCCGTTTACGATCGGGGACCCGTACACATTAGCGTCCTCCCAAGTGCGCGAGAAGCTCGCGTGGGCCAGATTCACGAGCCGGGGCGTGATCACATGCCGCTCCTCCACGGTGATGAAATGATCCCTCGTCGTGTCCAGTTCCGGCCAATACGGGACGCCGGTGGTGAAGTCGCGCTGCGCCCGGTCCAGGACGTAACGCACGAACAGGTTGGCCTTGTCCGAGATGGCGTAGTCGACGCGGCCGACCAGGTAGTTCTCCCGGCCGATGGCCGGATCGGTGACCAAAGCATTTCCGGTTCCGGAGGCCGTAGAGCCGGAAAGCAGCTCATTGTAGGCGGTGTTGGGCCACAGTGCCATGGTATTGGCGATGGCCTGCGCCACGGCCGGATTGGAATTCAACGCGAGCGGGGCGCCGCAAACTCCCGGCGTGACCGTTGAAGCCCGGAATTGATGGGCGCACTCGTCGGGCACTGTGACTACGGTGGACACACCCCGGTAATTGCGCAGACCTTCATAGTTGGCGAAGAAGAACAGCTTGTTTTTCTTGATCGGCCCGCCCACGCTGCCTCCGAACTGGTTCTGGCGGAAAGCCGGGGGACTAGCCCCGTCGAAGAAATTCCGCGCCTCCAGTTTGTCGTTGCGCAGGAATTCGAACGCCGAGCCGTGGAAGCTGTTCGTGCCCGCCTTGGTGGACGCGTTGATCACCGCGCCATTGCCGCCAAATTGCGCGGTGTAGGTGTTGGTCAGCGTCTGGAACTCCGCGATAGCCTCGACGCCCAGCGCCGTTCCCAGTCCGCCCGCGCCCGGACCGTTGTTCCAGAAATTCGTCATGTCCTGATCGTCCAGCAGGTACGCCTGGCCCGACGGGCGCGAGCCGGCGATGGAATACTTCTGGCCGTTGCCGTAAAACGTGCTGCCCGCGCCCGGCGCGCCCAGCGGAATTTGCGTGACTCCGGGCGCCAGGACCAGCAGTTGAGTGAAGTTGCGGCCGTTGAGCGGCAGCTCGCTAATCTGCTTGGATTCCACCAGCGAAGCCACCGCCGTGGATTGCGTTTCCACCTGCGAGACTTCGGCTTCGACCGTCACGGTCTGTTGCTGCTGTCCGACCGGAAGCTGGAAATCCAGCACCGGTTCCGCGCCGACGGTCAGCGTGACGCCCTTGCGAACCACGGTCGAGAAACCCGTTTTGGCAGCCGAGACTTCATACTCCCCGATGATGAGTTCGGGCACGCGGAACCGCCCTTGTACGTCCGCGGTAGTGGCCCGGACCACCCCCGTCCCGCTGTTCTTCACTTGAATCGCCGCCTCGGCGATCGCAGCGCCGGACATGTCCGTCACCGTGCCCACGACGGCGGCCGTGGCTTGCGCGTGCAAGCGCGCAGCGCCCATCGTCAGAATCACCGCCCCTAAACACAGAAATCCCACGTTCTTGGTGCGCTGTAGCATCTTGGCTAACCTCCGGAGTCCCCTCAAAGCAAATAAAGCCGAATTGTAAAAATGGAGCGCACCCGTGGAACAGGCCGTGTACCTGCCCATGATCCTGCCAGATACACTATTCCAATTCCGCCCCGGGAGGCTTGCAAGAAAGACAACTTGATGAACAGAATCGTGACCCGCCGCTTGTTGCTGGGCGGTTCCGGCAGTATACTGAGTCGCGGTGGACTGAAACATCAGAAGTTGAGGGATTTGTAATGGCCGCGTTGCCGAGTTCCATCTTCACCGTCCGCGAAACGCACGGCCGGGCGCTTCGACCGGGCAACCGAGTAGTTGCGGAGAGCCAGCAGATCGGCTGGCGGTCGCTGTATGCGGCGATCTTCGAAGAAGCGCCGTTTGAAGCCACCGAAACGGCCATCCGCCACCCGTCGTTGATCTATCATCTGCACCGCCCCACCGAGGTCAGCCGCAGGATCGTGGGCAATCCCTACGAACGAGCCTTGATCGGCCCCCGCCGCATTTGCCTGACCCCGGGCCAAGCCACGACGCGCTGGCAACACTCCGGTCATCCTGAAATTCTACAAGTGTATTTGCGCCGGTCCGTGTACGAAGGCGCAGTCAGCGAGATCTGCGGCTGCGACACCTCCGCCGCGGAGCTGGTTCCGCGCTTCGCCATCCTCGATCCACTGCTGGAGCAACTGTCCATCGCCATCCACAACGCGCTGAAGGATGGCACTGTCGAAGACGGTCTATACATCGATACGATCGCCCAGATGATGGCCGTGCACCTGGCGCGGCAACATTCCACGCGCTCGCGTCCGGGCCGGATTCTGCCGGTTCAGGTCATCCACAGCTCCAAAATGCGGCGCTTAATCGAGTACATCGAAGCCAATCTCGAAAGCAACCTGAGCCTGGAAGCGATGGGCGCCGAAGTCGGCATCAGCCCGCTGTACCTGGCGCGAGCGTTCAAGGCCGCCATGGGGCAATCGCCCCACCAATACGTGATCACCCGCCGCCTGGAGCGCGCCAAGGAACTGCTGCGAAACACCGACATGGCCGTAGTCGACGTGGCGCTGGCGGTCGGGTTCTCCTCGCAGAGCCACTTGTCGCATTGGTTTGTGCGGCACGTGGGCGTGTCGCCGGCCAGCTATCGCAAGGAGAGTTGACTTGGACTACGCAACGGTGGCAAGCCCATTCTTCTCGACCAGCGACAGCAGCTTGAGCGAGGCCCCAGAAGGACGCTTTTCGCCGCGCTCCCATTTGCTGACCAGACTGCTGGTCACGTTCAGGTAGTTGGCGAAGACGCTTTGGCTGACGTGCTCCCGCTCCCGGATCGCCTTGATTTCTTTGGGCTTCAACGGCCGAATGGGCGTGAGGCAGGCGTCATCGAAACGCCGCATCGTCTGCTTGCCGATGGCACCAACATCGTGCAAGGCTTCCATGGTTTCATGGATGGCTGCCATCGCGTCACTTCGATACTTTTTGCTCATTCGCTTTTGACCTCCGCAAAATCGCCTCTCTTCACCAGCTCCGCGAGCTGCTTCTCCGTTAAGGCCAGGACATGCTTCGCAGCTTCCTTGAACTGTTCTTTCTCCTGGCCATCGATGTTCGCCCGCTGGCTTTTGGCGAAAGCATACACGAAGAACGCCCGGCTCTTTTCAGAAAGCGCTCCTGGAGAGGACCTTCCGCCGCGGAAAAGAATGATGCTCCGGTAGCCTTTCGATCTCCCTTGTCCGGGCCTGGCGATCCGCTGTTTGATGACCTCACCGCCAAGGTCGGCATCGATTTGTCCTTTCTCGGCTCGAGCGACGGCCTCAAGTAAGACCACGTCTGTGATCCCTTCCTTCTAGACCATTTTCTGAGTATTTATAGACCATAGCCGCAGTGGCGAAAATGGGCTGTTGCGTGTTCTGAATTCAGCGCAGTAAGGGCCGCGGCCACGGCATGCTCCAGCAATTCCAGTTGGCGG
>Ga0116223_10001016_pt1 | contig 30542 bp, 30 predicted proteins | sample Sb_taG_3_FD_90092 | JGI IMG/M metagenome (GOLD analysis project Ga0116223, IMG submission 90092) | Peat soil microbial communities from Weissenstadt, Germany - Sb_50d_a_PC metaG | ecosystem: Environmental > Terrestrial > Soil > Wetlands > Peat | place: Germany: Weissenstadt | collected 2010-09-21 | reverse complement strand
GCCGCGCCGGCGTAAGGGAGGGCCGGCGCGGCGTAAGCCCAAGCCCAGTCCCCGCCGCCCCCGCAATGGCCCTGCGCGCCAGGCCAGCAGATCGAACTTACCAAGAACTATTGAGCCGTTACCCATTATCTGTGTAACTTCTTGCTGTATCATCGGTTGCGAGCGGCTCTGCGTGTGCGCTCTCAAGCGACATGACAAGGGGGTGCCGCTCGGAGGTCGCGCAGCAAGCAACGGCGCCCGCGCTCCGTCCGCAAGCGATGCTCCAGCACCGTCAGCGGCACGGCCGTCCTCGGCAGCCACACTTACAATGAGGAGGGCAATTACACCGTTACGATCACCGTCCTCGTGGCCGGCAACAGCACCTCCGAGACCGGCTCGGCGTCGGTGGCCGACGCCCCGCTGAGCGCCGCCACGGGGCAGTCCTTCGCCGCGGTGGAGGGGGTGGCCTTCAGCGGCAAAGGGGGTTGTCAGGAGGAGGGTGAGCAGGGTAGAGTGCGTCATGGCGGTGTCCTTTCCCGGGGAGTGTGGGCGGTCGCGCTAAACCCCAGATTCCTCGGGAAAACACCGCCGTTCAAGCAAAAAACGGTAGCGCAACTGGAGAGTTAAGGGGAACACCGAGCCAGAAAAGGCCGCTTCCCCCGAAAAACGCAAGGAACAGAGCGATCACACCCGGGCGACCGTGACCCTCGAAGCGGCCCAGGCCCATTTGTCGGAGTTGATCGCGCAGCTTCAGCCAGGGGAATACCTGGTCATCACTCGCAATGAGCAGCCGGTGGCCCGTCTGGTGGCCGAACAACCGCAGAAGCGCAAGCCCCGGCAATCCGGTCTGGCCAAGGGGATGCTGACCATCCTTGCGGACGACGACGAACACCTCAAGGATTTTGAGGAGTACATGCCGTGAGGAAGCTGCTCGACACCCCCACGTTCGTGTGGTCCTCTGTTCTTGTGTCCTACGTGGTGAACTGAAGTCGAAAGGAGCCTGCCATGCCCCGCACATTGCCACTCTCTGCCGCCCAGCCCAAGCTATCGGAGCTTGTGGCCGGGATGGTCCCCGGCGAGGAGTTGGTGCTGACGGCGAACGGTGAGCCGGTGGCCATCGTGATACGGCCGCCCCGGACGAGTTGGCCGTGTCAGCCGGGGACGGCGAAAGATCGATCGTTTTGGATGGCCCCGGACTTTGACGCCCCGCTGGAGGACTTCAAGGAGTACATGGAATGACGCTCCTGCTCGACACGCACACGGCCCTGTGGTTCTGGTGGGATGACCCGCAGCTGAGTACGACGGCCAGGGCCCTGATCTGCGACCCGGCCAACCGGAAGCTGGTCAGCCCGGCGAGTGCGTGGGAAGTGGCCATCAAGGTGAGTCTGAGGAAGCTCAACATCGGCGGGCCGTACCGGGGGTTCTTCCCGCAGCAAATGCTCCGCACCAACTTCGAGTGGCTTCTCGGTACCGACGACCACTTCGCCGCCCTGTCCGCCCTACCGTTCCACCACAAGGATCCGTTCGACCGCCTGTTGATTGCCCAAGCCCAGATCGAGGGAATTCCGATTGTCAGTGCCGACGATCAGTTTGACGCCTACGGAATCACGCGCATGTGGTAGGAGGCATTCGCTTGGCCAGGTCACAGGCGACGCCGAGGTGCGATCCGCAGAACCTGAGCAGGCACCACCGCCACCGACTTCGCAAGCCCCCCGGGGTGCTTCGAGGGCTCGCTGGGGCTGTCGTCGCTGATGACGGAGCCGCAGGCCGCGCGCTGTGCTTATCGTTCCTTGCCTCGTCCTCCGTTCGGCTGCACCCCGTCCGCGTCAAGCCGACGGAGGTTGTGGCTCCAGGAGTTGTTGCAATTCCTGAAGCTCGTCGGCCGTGGCTTGCTGCCGCAGGGCCCGGCGCATCAATTCCGCTTGCCGGTCCGCACGCCGCTGGACGTCCTCCGCACGCCGCTGGACGTCCTCCGCACGCCGCTCGGCGTCCTCGGCGCGCTGCTCGGCGTCCTCGGCGCGCTGCTCGGCGTGGACACGTTCGGCCTCCAGTTCCTCGAAGGTGAGGAACCGCCGGCCGTCGGGGGAAAAGACGGCCATCTCAGGGCCGGACAGGTCGAAGCGGATGCCCAGGCGCGGGCTGACGTAGCCGTCCACCTTGCGGACCCGCACCAGCACCTCGCCGCGGCGCACGAAGACCTGCAGACGGTTGTTGTCGGGGTCGTAAATGTAGTACTCCTCGACGCCGTGATCCTCGTAGAAGGCGAACTTGTCCGCCATCTCGGGGACCGTGTTGCCGGGAGAGAGGACCTCGAAGACCACGCTGACGGGGACGCCCCCCTCCTCCCATTGCCTGTACGAGCCGCGGTCGCCCTTGGGCCTGCCGAAGACCACCAGGACGTCGGGAGCCGTGCAGATCTCAGGATGGCCCTGCGCCGCGTACCAGAGCAAATCCATGGCAAGAAAGACGTCAGCTGATTCCCGGAACAGGGCGCACAGGTTACCGAACAGCACCGTCATCCACCGCGCTTGTTTGGTGTTGTCCGCCATCCGCTTGCCATCCCTGTCCGGGTAGTTGATCGCCTCGACCGGCGCCGCCGGAGCCATCAGGCTCATGCCATGCTCTCCTTCTTCGGGCGAGACCGCCACAGGCTACCGCGCCAACCCCTGCCACCGCAACCGCTCCTTCGCTCCGACCGGCCTGCTGGGGCGTCAGGGCAGGGCTGCGCCGCCAGCGGCCCCGGTGGAAATGTCGTCATTTCTCGTTGACATCCCCCCCCGGCCGTCCTAGACAATCCCAATGCCCCGGGAGTCCCAAGCGGCACATTCTACCAGAGGAGGAAACAACGATGGGAAAAGTGGCAAGAGAGGTCGTGGAGAAGGCGGGGATCAACCTCGAGGTGCTGATCAAGAAGCTGGTGGCGGCGGCCGGCGCCGAGTTCACCACCTTCTACTACTACACGATCCTGCGCGTGGCCGCCATCGGCATGGAGGGCGAGGGGCTCAAGGAGATCATCGAGGACGCGCGCATCGAGGACCGCAATCACTTCGAGGCCCTCGTGCCGCGCCTCTACGAGCTGGGCGGCACGCTGCCCCGCGACATCCGCGGCTTCGCCGACGTGGCCGGCTGCCCCGACGCCTACCTGCCCGACAGCCTCAAGGGAGGCAAATCGCCGACGGGGGGCTCGCTGAAGGACCTGCTGACCGTGCTGGTCGAGGCCGAGCGCTGCGCCATCCGCTGCTACACCGACCTTTGTCAGTTCACGCAGGGCAAGGATCCGCGCACCTACGCCATCGCCGCCGCCATCCTCAACGAAGAGATCGAGCATGAGGCGTGGTTCTCCGAGTTCCTCGGCGAAGGCCCGTCGGGCCACTTCCGCCGCGGCAAGCCCGGTGCCTCGCCGTACGTCGCCCCGTTCATGACCGCCGACCACAAGTAACGGCGTATCCGACAATCACTTCCGTTTAGCGGCGGGTCGCAGACCCGCGTGGGTCTGCGACCCGCCGCTAAACCACGGGGAGCGGCCGGTGTCGTCGGCGAATGATGCCCTGGCGCGTGGCGGCTGGCAGCGAGTCCTGGCCGGCGCCGACCTCAAGCCCGGGTCGCTGGCCAAGGTCGTCGTCGGCGGCCGGGAGGTGCTGCTGGCGCGGCTGGAAGACGGGACCGTCTCCGCGGCGTCTCCCGTCTGCCCGCACCGAGGCGAGGACCTGTCCGGCGGCATGGTCTACATGGGCGCCATCGACTGCCCCCTGCACCACTACCTCTACGACCTGCGTACCGGCAAGAATCGCTATCCGCGTAACGTCTTTCCCGCCGACCTGGCCGCCCGGCTGAGGCCGCTGCTGCTCTACCGGGTGAAGGAGGAAGATGGGTGGATCTGGGTCGGCTCGCGGGAGGCGCCTCCTTGACGCGCACGCAGCGCCAGATCGAGGAGCACCGCAAGGAAGACGCCGTCATCGAGGTCCGCGACGAGGCGGGCCGGCCCTGCCCCGGCCGTGCCGTCTGGGTCGAACAGGAGGCGCACGAGTTCCTGTTCGGCTGTGTCCTCCCCGACGCCGAACTGGTGCGCTGCCGCGACCGCCTGAACGAGGTGTTCAACCACTTCGGTCCCGGCGAGGACGCACTCCGGGTCGAGTTCATGGATCGCGTCCACCTGGGCACCCTTCGCCGGGAGCTGGACCGGCAATCCGCCGCCGGCCGGCCGCTGGAGGTCCATGTCTGCGGCCGGACGGCGGGGCTCGCCGAGTTGAGCGAACAGGACGGCGCTCGACGCCTCGCCGATCTTTACACTCTCTGTTTCGCTAATCCGTGGCTGCGAGGCCTGTTCTGGCACGGCGTTCGCGACGGGGAGGGCGACGTCGGGGAGGGGGGGGTGCTGCGACGCGACCTGTCCCCGAAACCGGCCTTGCGGGTGCTGCAAAAGCTGATCGGCGTCGTCTGGCACTCCCGCGCCGCGGGCACGACCGACGCCGCCGGCCGGTTCTTGTTCCGCGGCTTCCGCGGCACCTACCGGGTCGGCGTGATGGCCGGCGAGCAGGCCGCGAAGGTGGGTCTCTTCTCCCTCTCGCGTGGGCTGCCGGGCGGGTATTACCCCAACCAGGAAGAGCCGCACACACAAGCCTGATGCGCCAGCGAAGGGGACTGCCCACCTTCGCTGGCGCCTCAGGCTTGTGTCGCCAGCGAAGGGGACTGCCTGACCTTCGCTGGCGCGTCAGGCTTGTGTGCTTCTTTGTTGCCGGGGGGATAACACATCAAGGCGTGGCCGACTCTCCCTAGTCGGTGGGGTCTGGCAGCCGCAGCGTGCCGCGGTCGAGGTGCTCGCGCATTTCCGCCTGCAGTCGCCGCACGACCTCCTCGGCACGCGGGGAATTGTCCGGTAGGATCGCCAGGACGTGCTCGATGACCTCCAGGCAGTGGCGCTCGTCGTCGGAGGCCACGTCGTGGCTGCGGCGGAATTCCTCCCACGAGAAGTCCGGCGCCCGCCGGTCCTCGTCGCGCATGAGGGCGGCGGCCTGCAGCAGCGTCAGGCGCTCGTCCGCCACGTCCCGGGCCACGGCCTGCTTCGCCTCAGCCCGGCGGCGCACGGACTCCATCGCCCGTTGGATCTTCGTCTCGCGGCCCTGCTCGTCGGGCCAGAGGCCCTTGAGCGAGGGGACGTCCCAGGCGCGAACCGCGAGGTCGGGCACGCAGATCAGCAGGCAGAGTACCAGGCCGGGCCCGAGGGTCGCCGTGGCGCTGCCGCAGATGACGCGGCGGTCGAAGGTGAGCATCGGGGTGCCCTCTTATTGCATAGTAAAAAGAGTGTCAAAGTTATCTTTTCAGCGTGCGGCCGACGGCGCGGGCGTGGGCTGGTCTCGTGTGGGCCGTGAGGGGCGCGCCGGCCGGCGCTCTCGGTCAGGGGAGCCGCTCGCGCGGCGGCAAGCCGTCGGGCGGGGCGGACTCGGGGCGGCGGGCGAAGTCGGGGCCGAGGCGGACGTCCCAGAGTTTGACCTCGCCGCGGGATTCGCGGCTGCCGCCGCCGGTCACCAGGGTGCGGCCGTCGGGCGAGAAGGCCACGCACTCCACCCACTCGGCGTTGCCGTGCAGGGCCAGGCGCTCGCGGCCGTTGGGGACGTCCCAGACGGTCACCTCGCCGAACTCGGCCCAGAAGCCACCGCCGGAAACGAGCGCCTTGCCGTCGGGGCAGAAGGCCAGGGACAGGATGACGCCGCGCGGGCCGCGGAGGGTGGCGCGCTCCTGCCCCAGGGCCGCGTCCCACAGGCGGATCTGTCCCGGCAGGACCTCGTCACCCGGGGCGGCGGCGGCGGCGCCCTCCCCCGGATTTTCCGCCGTCGCGACCGTCTCGCCGTCGGGCGAAAAGGCCACGCAATTGACCCAGTACGGGTGAGTATCGATCCGCCGCTGCTCCCGGCGGGTCGCCACGTCCCACAGGCGGACGGTGCCGTCGTAGCTGCCGCTCGCCAGCGTCTCACCGTCCGGGGTGAAGGCGAGCGAGCGGACGGGGCGCTCGTGCCCGGCCAGGACAGCCTTCTGCCGGCCGGTCGCCACGTCCCACAGGCGGACGGTGCCGTCCCAGCCGCCCGAGGCCAGGGTGCGGCTGTCGGGGGAGAAGGCGACGGCGAAAACCAGGCCGGGGTGGCCGTGCAACTCGTGCAGCCGCTCGTGGGTCGTCGCGTCCCAGAGCACGATGCCGCCGGGTTCTGCCGGCCGCTCCCAGGTGCCGCCGGCGGCCGCAATGGTCTTGCTGTTGGGCGACCAGGCGACCGACCAGAGTCGCCCCAGGCGCCCCTCGAGCACGGCGCGGGGCCGGTTCACCGAGAGGTCCCAGAGGCGAACCGCGCCGTCATCGCCGGCGGTGGCCAGCAGTTCGCTGCCGGGGGCGAAGACGACCCCGAGCACCGGGCCGCGCAGCCCCACCAGGGAGGAACGCGGCCGGGCCAGTGGGGGGACGGCCGCCGCGCCTTCGGCCGGCGCCGGCGGGGGTGAGGGCTTCGTGGCCCACGACCCCACCAGTCCGCCGCGGACGGCCAGGCCGAACAGACCCAGACCGGCAACCGCGACGAGCACCGCGGCAACGGCCGCCCGCCGCCAGGCGCGCCGGCGACGCCGCGACCCGAAACGGCCGGCCGACGGGGCCGGCACCAGGGCCGGCTGGCGCACGTGGGCCAGGCAGCGGCCGAGCAACCGCGATACCTCGGCGGCCGACTGGAAGCGGTCGCCCGGCTCCTTGGCGTGCAGCGTCGCGATAATGGCCGCCAACCACTCCGGGATCTCGGGATTGACTTCCCGCACCGGGCGCGGCTCCTCCTCGCAGACGCGGCGGAGGACCGCGAGCGACGAGCTGGCCCGGAACGGCGGCCGGCCGGTACACATCGCGTACAGCACGCTGCCGAGGCTGAACAGGTCGGCACGGTGATCGACGGCGTCGCCGCGCGCCTGCTCCGGGGCCATGTACTGCGGCGTCCCCGCCACCGAACCGCTCTGCGTCAGGCTGGCGTCGTCGGCGGCCCGCGCCAGGCCGAAGTCGGTGATCTTCACCCGCTCGATGCCGCTCTCCAACAGGATGTTGCCCGGCTTGACGTCGCGATGCACCAGCCCCTGGGCGTGGGCGGCGGCCAAGCCGGAGGCCACCTGGGCGCCGATGCGCAACACCTCCTCCAACTCCAGGGCCCCGGCCCGGTCGAGGCGCTCCTCCAGCGAAATGCCGGCGACGTACTCCATGACCAGGTAAGGCAGGCCGTTGGCCTCATCGACGCCGTGGATGGCCACGACGTGCTCGTGGCTGACGGCGGCCGTCGCCCGCGCCTCCCGCGCGAAGCGCTGGCGGGCGGCGACGCTGCAGGCCAGGTGCGGCGCCAGCACCTTGATGGCCACGAAGCGATTTAGCGACGGATCGTATCCCTTGAGGACGATGCCGGCGCCGCCGCGGCCGACGAGCCCCGTCACCTCGTAGGGGCCGAGCCGCCCCAGCAGCCCGGGTTCGTCGGTCGGGGCCAGGAGGCCGACCAGCAAGTCCTCGGCGGACTCCGCTGTCGGCCGCCGGCGCGGGTCGCCCTTGAGCGCCTCGATGGCGCGGCGGAGGACCTCGTCGGGCGGCGTCACGGGGCCCGGCCGCCACTCGCGCACCCCGGCGGCCCCGGCGACGGCCAGGGCGTCGAGGGCCTCGCGGCAGCGGGCGCAGTCCTCCAGGTGCCGGCCGAGGCGTCCCTCCTCCGCCTCGGGGAGGTCGCCTTCCAGCAGGCGCCCCAACGTCGCCTCGTCCGGGCAGGGGTCGCTCCCCCTCATGCGTTGCCTCCGGAGAGTGTCATTCGCCCTCATGGCGCCGAACCTGTTCGCGGATGCGGGCCAGGACCCGGTTGCGGGCGATGTAAACCGCGCCGACGGACAGTCCCAGCGCCTCGCCCACCTGGCGGGGATCCTGCCCCTCAACGAAGGTGAGCCAGAACGCCTGCCAGGTGGCCGGCCGGAAGCGGTCGCGGACCCGCTCGGCGGCCCACTCGAAGAGGCGCGTCCGGTACTCCCGTTCCCAGTCGGCCTCGTCCTCGGGGGCCGGCTGGCGGCGGAGCAATTCCTCCGCCTCGGCACTGCCGCTGCCCCGCGGCTGGCGCTTGCGGGCGTTGGCGAACTTCCGCACCTGGTTGCGGGCCACCGTGAACAGCCAGCCGCGGAAGGAGCCGCGCTTGGGGTCGTAGGCCAGCTTGGGCAGGGCGTTGACCACGGCCCGCAGCACGTCCTGCGTCAGGTCGGCCGCGTCGGCGTCCTGCAAGCCGTGCCGTCGCGCCAGCCGGTACAGCAGCGGCGCGTACAATTCCACGAACTCGGCCCACGCCTCGGCGTCCCCGATGTCGCGCAGACGGGCCAGCAGGGTGAACCGCGTCGTCGGCGATTCGCTCATGCGCCCCCCCTCTCCTGCAAGTATCCCGCTATCGACTAAACCTTTCATGGATTCGTCCCGCCTGGGGGATGGGTCAGGGGGCATCGACCGGCCCTGCGCCGCCGGCCGATCCAATCAACGAATGCTTGGACCTGAGAATAAGACAAAACGTCTTAAGTGTCAAGTGCTTTCCGCGCCGGTGCGGCGCGGGAGTGCGCGAGCCGATGCCGGTCTCTACAATCTCACGAATCGGGGCGGGGCGGGCCGCCTGGGAAGAACAGTCGCTGGTCGGGGCGTGACGTGGCGGGAAAGTGGAACGTCGTGACGGGGGCGACCGGGCTGCTCGGCAGTCACATCGCCGAGGCGCTGGCGGCGCGTGGCGAGCGCGTCCGCGCCCTGGTCCGGCCGACGAGCGACGTGTCGTTCGTGCGCGGCCTGGGCGCCGAGCCGGTCATCGGCGACTTGCACGATCCCGAGTCGCTGCGCCGTGCCGTCGGGGGGGCGGACGTGGTCTACCACTGCGCCGCCCGCGTCGGCGACTGGGGCCCGTGGTCGGCGTACCGGCACGAGATCATCGACGCCACCCGCAACCTCCTCGACGCCTGCCGCGCCGCCGGCGCCGGCCGCGTCCTCTACGTCTCGTCGGTGACGGTCTACGGCCACCCACGCGACGGCGGCGAACCGATCACCGAGGAGGCGCCGCTGGGCCAGCGCCTCTACTGGCTGTGGGACCACTACTGCCGTTCCAAGATCGCCGCCGAGGCGCTCGCCCGCGCCGCCGGCCCCAACCTGACCATCGTGCGGCCGAGCTGGATCTACGGCCCGCGCGACCGCAACTCGCTGCCGCGCCTGATGACGGCCTTCCGCGCGGGCCGCGTGACGCTCATCGGCTCCGGCGACAACCTGCTCAACCTGGTTTACGCCGCGGACGTGGCCGAGGGAGCCATCCTGGCGGCGAACCACCCCGAGGCGGGTGGGCGGGCGTACAACCTATGCAGCGAGGGGGAGGTGACGCAGCGGCAATTCCTCGACGCCTTTACGGAGATGCTGGGGCGGCCACGGGTGCAACGCCGGGTGCCGTTCTGGTTGGCGTACGCGGGGGGATTCGTCTCGGAGGCGATCGGCCGGGCCATCTTCCTGAAGCGGCCGCCGCACATCACGCGCTATGCAGTGGGCCTGATCGGCCGGCCGACGCGCTTTAGCATCGCCCGGGCGCGCGAGCAACTCGGCTGGCGGCCGCAGGTCGGGGCGCGCGCGGGATTGCGGCGGACACTCGATTGGTGGCGGCGCCTTACGGATGGGTCGTCCCGTCCGGCATGAGGGCCCCCGGACAGGTCGGCGCCGCGCAGATCGACCCCGGCTTCTGTACGGCACTGCCCGGCCTCGTACAAGCAGGAAAAGCCTCTTGCCCGTCAGCCGGCGTACAACCCCGCGATGACCGCGTCCGCCACGTATTTCCCATGGCGGGTCAGGGACACGCCCGTCGCGTCGTCGTGCAGCAGGCCAAGGGCGACGTGCCGTTTGATCGCCGCCCCGGCCAGGGCGTCGAGGTCGAACCCGGTCTGCGCGAGGAAGCCCCCCCGCTCCACCCCCTCGGCCCGCCGCAACCCCAGGGCCAGCGTCTCTCGGGCGCGCTCCTCCGACGGTAGTTCTTCCGCCTGGAATGTTGGCGACTCCCCGGCCAACGTCCGGCGGAGGTACGTGTTCAGGTCTCGGGTGTTCAGCTCGCGGCGGCCGTTGACGTAGCGGGCGGCGCCCATGCCGAAGCCGAAATACGCCCAGTTCGCCCAGTAGACGCCGTTGTGCCGGCAGCGCCGCCCCGGCCGGGCGAAGTTCGACAGCTCGTAATGCTCGAACCCGGCCGACTCCAGCGTGTCGATGGCACAGGCGTACAGGCTCAGTTCCGCTTCCTCGTCGAGCGGCCGCACGTCCCCGCGCCGCCGCCCCTTCCAGAGCGGCGTGCCCTTCTCATACGTCAATCCATAGGTGGCGATATGTTCGGGTTGCAATTCCAGTGCCCGCCGCAGGTCGGTACGCCACTCGTCGAGCGTCTGGCCCGGCACGCCGAAGATCAGGTCGAGGGAGACGTTGGCGATGCGCGCCCGTACACGCTCGACGGCGCGCGGGACCTCGTCGGCGCTGTGGTCGCGCCCCAGCGCCCGCAGCAGGTGCGGGTGGAACGATTGCGCCCCCAGGCTGACCCGGTTGACGCCCCGGTCGGCCAGCACCGTCACCTTGTCGGCGTCGAGGGAATCAGGGTTGGCCTCGACGGAGAACTCGTGCCCCGGCCCGGGCGGCAGCCGGCGGAGGAGGCCGTCGAGCAGACGTTCCAGCTGATGGGCGCTGAGGTGGCTGGGCGTGCCGCCGCCAAGGAAGAGGGTGCTCAGCGGCTGCGGCGAGCCCAGCGCGGCGACCTCGGCGGCCAGGGCGTCGAGGTAGCGGTCACGGAGATCGTCGTGGCCCACGGCGATGGCGAAGTCGCAGTAGGAGCAGCGATGCGCGCAGAACGGGACGTGGACGTAGGCGGCGCGCGGCCAGAGCCAGGCGGGGATCGACATGCCTTCATTCTATCGCCAATTCTCCCCTTGCCCTGTGGGGGAGGGTTGGGGGAGTCGTCTGCCGCGGGCGGGAACAGGCAGTACCAAGTACTGAGTACTGAGTACTGAGTACTGAGTACTGAGTACTCGGTACTTGCCGTTACTCCGGAGAGAGGGCCACATTTCGGTCTTGTCCGTGCGGCTTCGCTTGCTATGCTCCTGCCCCGACCGGGGCGCCTCCCGGCTCGCATTCGGGGAAAAGGGGGAGAAGGGGGTAGGCAGGATGACTCTGATCAACTGGCTGCTGGCGGCCACCGGCTTCACCGGGGCGTTTACGCTTGTGTTCCTGGGGCGCTGGCTGCGGCGTGCCTTCGCGGGGGCGCCGCCGTCGCTCGAGGTGTTCTTCTCGCCCAAGGGCGGCTGCACCGAGGCGGTGGTGCGCGAGATCACCGCCGCCCGTCACGAGGTGCTGGTGCAGGCGTACTCGTGCAGTTCCAAGCCGATCGCCGAGGCGCTGGTCGCCGCCAAAACGCGCGGCGTTCAGGTGACGATCCTGCTCGACAAGAGCAACGAGGCCGAGACCTACTCCGACCTCCCGCTCTTCCAGGACCAGGGCCTGGCGCCGCTGATCGACGCCCATCACGCCATCGCGCACAACAAGGTCATGGTGATCGACCGCAAGACGGTCCTCACCGGCAGCTTCAACTTCACGCACCAGGCCGAGGCGGAGAACGCCGAGAACTTGCTGGTCATCAAGGGCAACGCGGCGCTGGCCAAGGCGTACCACGAGCGCTTCGCCGAGCACAAGGGCCACTGCCAGCAGCCCCAGCCCAAGGCCGCCGCCCACGCCACCAAGGCCGCCGCCTGATGCCGACCGCTTGCGGCTTCGCACGGCATGCGAAGCCGCAAGCGGCTCATTCCTTCTCCTTCGCCTTGTTCCGCTCGCGCGCCTCATCGATGTTGTCGCGGTCCTCGAAATGCTCCACGGCCAGGTCGTGCAGCAGCAGCGTCCCCGTCCACATCCCCATGACGCCGGCGACGAGGTGGTTCTCCTCCTGGCGCGTGAAGTAGGCCTCGGCCGCCCGCACCTGCTCCGGCGGCGGCGCTTCGACCGTCACGCCCGGCAGCGGGGCCACGTCCACCGGCGGCGTGAGCGTCTCGGCGGGGATGACCACTTTCGGTGCGACCAGAATGAATTCGTCCGACATGGCGAGACTCCTCAAAGGGAAGCGTTCGGGGCCAACTCCAGAGCCAGTATATCTCACCGCTCACGGCAGGGCGAGGAACAGCCGCAAGCGGCCGGCGGATCACGGTCTCAGCGCGGCAGCGTGCGGGCGACGCGGAAGCCCAGGTCGTTGGCGCGGTGGTCCGGCGGCCAGGATCTGCGCGTCGCGGCAGGACTCGCCGGCGCCGGGTCGCACCAGCTGCCGCCGCGCACCACGCGCTTGTCGCCGGTTTCCGGGCCGGTCGGGCTGAGGGACGAGGACCTCGGCGGCGTCGTGGGCTGGCGGTCCCAGCACCACTCCCAGACGTTGCCCCACACGTCGCTCAGGTCGCGGCGGTTTTTCGCCTTGCCCCCGACCGGGTGTGGTTGGCCTTCGGCGTTTTCGAGGAACCAACCATGCTGCAGCAGCACGTCGCGCGGCTCCGGGGAGAGGTTTCGGTCGCCGGCGCGGGCGGCGTGCTCCCACTCCGCCTCGGTTGGGAGGCGGTAGCCGGCCGCTGCGAAGTTGCAGTCCCAGCCGCCGCGCGGGCCGCCGAGGAGTTGGTAGCACGCCGGCAGTTTCTCGCGATCGCTCAGCCAGTTGCAGAACTGGACGGCGTCCTCCCAGCTGACGCACACCACCGGCAGGTCGTCCGCCAGGTCGCGCCGCCAGGTGTCCCAGGCCACGGGCGACCAGGTCTCCGTACCGTCCGTGCTGCGCAGCACGGCGCCGAGGTGCGCCGCGTCGCGCTCGGCGGTCGTGCTGTGCCCCGTCGCCCGGACGAAGGCGCGGAACTGCTCCTGCGTCACTTCCGTGACCGACATCTCGAAGTCGCGCGGCACCTCGACCAGCGACTTCGGCGGTCCGTAAGAGGGCTCGAAGCGGCCGGCGGCGATGCGGGCCAGCAGCATCCCGGGCGCCGGGCCCGCGCGCGGGCCGTCCGCCGGCTCCGGGGGTGTCTGGCCGGCGCCGGTGTACCACAGGATGACCCAGCCGGCGATCATCGACCCGACCAGGACCAGGACCAGGCCGAGGCAGCCGAGGACGGAGCGGGCCGTCGCAGTCACGGCGCGATCGACTGCCCCGGGGCGCGGCAACGGCTCGGTCGGGTGAGACGCCGGCGGGGGGCCGGCGTGGGTCACGGTCGGGAGGGCCGGGTTGCCGCCCGAACGGGTGTCCGGGAAGACGTTCACCGGCCGGGAGGCCGCCGGCACCGCCTCGGCCGGCCGGGCCGGCCCCGCGATCCACGGCAGCAGTGCCTCGGCGACGTCGCCGGGCTGCTGGTAGCGGTCCTCCGGGCGCTTGGCGAGCATGCGCCCCAGGACGGCGGCGACGCCCGGCGGCACGTCGGGCCGGGTCAGCGCCACCGGCGGGGGGGGGCTTTGCAGGTGCTGCACCATCACCTCGAGCAGCGACGGGCCGGTGAACGGCGGTTGGCCGGTCAGCAGGGCGTAGAAGGTACACCCGAGTCCGTAGATGTCGGCGCGGATGTCGATGCTGCCGCTATTGCACGCCTGCTCCGGCGCCATGAACTCCGGCGTGCCGACGACGTGCCCCTCGCGGGTCAGCGGCGTGCTGCCGGGGACGTGGACCGGCATGTCCGCATTGCCGGCCTGGAAGCGTGCCAGGCCGAAGTCGAGGACCTTCACCAGCGGATCGGCAGGCCAACCGGGCGGCGGCGCCTTGGGCGGCGTCCCGGCCGCACCATCGCGCGCCGGCGTGCGCCGGGCGGCGATGACGAGGTTGCCCGGCTTGACGTCGCGGTGGAGCATGCCCTGTTCGTGGGCGTGCTGCAACCCCAGCGCCGCCTGGCGGATAATCTCGCAGGCCACGGTGACCGGCGCCGGCCCCCACTGGTGCAGCAGGGCGGCGGCGTCATGCCCCTCGACGTACTCCATGACGAGGAAGCAGCGACCCGCTTCCTCGGCGGCGTCGTAGGCCATGACGATGTTCGGGTGCGCCAGGCGGGCGGCGCTGCGCACCTCGCGCAGGAAGCGGGCCCGCGCCCGCGCGTCCTGCACCAGGCTCGGCGCCATGATCTTGACGGCGACCACGCGCTGCATCGTCGGGTGGATCGCCTTGAAGACCTGTCCCATGCCGCCCGCCCCGATGCGCTCCAGCAGCCGATACTGCCCGAGCATCTCCCCGGGGCCCAGCAGGAGCGGGCCGGTCGCGGCCGACGGCAGCGTCAACTCCGAGGTGGGCTCGCCGGTGGGATAGTCGTCGCCTGGGGGCATGTCCGGTCTCTCCGGGGACCACTCGATGGGGCCAGCGATGGGGTCGGCAGACGTTCCCCGCAGTATACCGGAGATCGGACGGGAGGGAAATGCCTTCGCCGCGTCAGTGCGAGCCGGTGTCCCGCGCCGAGACGGACGGCTCCGGCCGTGTCGTGGCGTCCCGATCCCCCGGGCGGCAGCCGCGGACGGTGACGATGGCGGCGGCGATCAGGGCCACGACGATGGGCACCAGGAGGAGGCCGAGACCCTGCGGCCTGCGGTCGGCGGCCATGAGACGGAGTCCTCAGTTCGCGGGTTGCGCCAGCGCCAGGGCCAGGCGACAGCCCCCGAGGAAATCGGGCAGGTCCACGTATTCCTCGACCGTATGCACGTCGCGCTGCCCGGCGCCGAAGGTGATCGTCGGGATGCCGTGCCGCACCATCCAGTTCGCGTCGAGGCCGCCGTTGGTGGTACGCAGGATCGGCGCCATGCCGGCGCCCCCGGCCGCGGCCAGGGCGTGCCGCACCACCGGGGCATTCTCCTTGATCCGGAATGGGTAATAATCGCGGCGCGAGCGGAACTTGACCCGCGCGTGGCGGCCACGCTCGTCGCTGACCTGCTTGGCCGCCTCCTCGAAGGCGCGCCGGTAGGCGGCGGTGATGGCGGCGGCAAAGCGGATATCGTGACTGCGCGACTCGCCGCGCACCAGGGCGAAATCGGTGACCACGTTCGTCGCCTGGCCGGCGCTGCGGCCGTCGCCGTCGCCGACGCTGCCGACGTTCGACGTTCCCTCGCGGCCGTCGCGCTTCACCTTGCCGAACCAGCCGCCGCGGAACACGTCGGCCAGCGCCAGGGCCGTCACGACCGTGGCCGAGATGCCGCGCTCGGGGTGCGCCCCCGCGTGCGCCGCCCGGCCGATCACCTGGACCTCCCAGCGGTCGGCGCCGACCGCCCCCACGGTGATCTCGGACGGGACGCCGCCATCGACGTTGAAGCCGTACACCGGCTCGCCCAGCGCCGCCAGATCGACGTGGCGGGCGCCCCACAGGCCGCTCTCCTCGCGCACCGTGAACAGCAACGTCAGCGGCGGGTACGGCAAATCCCGCTCCAGCAGCGTCGCCACCAGCGTCACCAGGCAGGCGACGCCGGTGCGGTTGTCGCCGCCCAGCGCCGTAGCCCCCGCCGGCTTGATGCGCTGACCCTGGCGCACCGGCTTCGCCCCGGCGCAGAGCGGCACCGTGTCGAGGTGCGTCATGAACAGCAACCGTGGCAGGTCGGACCTCGTCCCGGGCAGGGTGACGATGAGGTTGCCCGTTTCCGTCGGCAGCGGGATGCGGGTGGCGGCGCCGTCGAAGTGAATCGCCCGGCGCGGCACCCCGGCCTCGACCAGGGCGACCGTCACCTCGGCGCCGATCGCCTTCTCGTGCCCCGTCGTTCCTTCCACGGCCAGGAAGCGGAGCAACCACTCGATCGCACGTCCTTCATTGAAGCTCAGGTCATTGTCGGACATCGGCAGCCGTCTCCCGGGCGCAACTCATCCGGAGGAATGATAGCGGATTGTCAGCCGGCGGCCGCGCCCCGAATGAACTGTGCTCGGCGAACGTCCACATAGAGAAAGGCCGGCGGTGCGTGGTATTATAGTCGTGGGCTCCTGGGACAACCCGGCACAGCACTGTCCCGATCAAGATTAGCCTGGATCAGGAGATGACGGCCCGAGTCCGTGCCGATCCTCCTCAATCCCTGTTCGGAAGGACAAGCGTGATGCGACGATTGTTGACCGGCCTGCTGCTGATGGCGCTGGCCGTCCCCGTCCTGCGGGCCGACGACAAGCTGACCAGGGCCGGGGAAGAGTTCCAGGCCCTGAAGAAGGAGTGCGACAGCGCTCAGCAGAACTTCAAGGCCGTGGTCAAGAAGCTTCAGGCGGCCAAGGACCCGGAGGAAAAGAAAGCCCTGGGGAAACAATTCGATCGCGTGCAGGCGGAGTACGCCAAGGGCAATTTCGGTAAGCGCTTCCTCGAGATCGCCTCGAAGAACAGCAAGGACCCCGTGGCGGTCGAGGCGCTCAACCAGGCGCTGCGCAACTGTCAGGGGCCGGAGGGCAAGGACGGCGTCTGGGAAAAGGCGATCGCGCTGCTGCAAAAGGAGTTCGTCAAGGCGCCGGAGATCACCCGGGTGCTGCGCGTGCTGGCCGGCTCGGGGGACGAGGTTGCCACGGAAATGGTCCGCGCGGTGCTGGAGAAGAACCCCAACCGCGTGGCGCAGGCCCACGCGGCGCGGGCGCTGCGGGACATCGCCGCAGAGGCCGTCGAAACGGCCACCACCCTCAAGGAGGACAAGGAAGAACGTGAAAAGCTGGAACTGAAGCAGGGCAAGGAGTACGTCGCCAAGCTCATCGCCAAGGGGCAAAAGGCGCGTGCCGACCAGAAGGAGTTGGACAAGCTCATCAAGCGCAAGTACAGCGACATCATCCCCGACCTGTCGGTCGGCCAGCCGGTGCCCGAGGCGATCAGCGAGGACTTCAACGGCAAGAAGGTCAAGCTCAGCGACCTCAAGGGCAAGGTCATCATGATCGACTTCTGGGCGACGTGGTGCGGCCCGTGCCGGGCGATGCTCCCGCACGAGAAACGGCTGGTCGAGAAGCTCAAGGACAAGCCGTTCGTCCTCGTCGGCGTCAGCGCCGACGAGGAGAAGGAGACGGCGAAGGACTTCCTCGCCAGGAACAAGCTGCCGTGGAACCAGTGGTGGAGCGGCAACGAGAGCGGCATGGTCGATGACTGGAACGTCAAGTCGTTCCCGTCGATCTACGTCATCGACGCCAAGGGCGTCATTCGCCTCGATCCTGATGGCTTCTACGATTTCGGAGAGGACCGCGACAAGAAGCTCGCCGAATTGGTGAATGACCTCGTCAAGGAGGCGGAAGAGAAGAAGAACTGAGCAGGGCGTCACAGGCCGCCCGCTCAGGAATGAGAGCGGGCAAGCCCGGCCCGGCGCCCCCCGGGCCGGGCCGGGCTTTCCTTGGCCTGGCCGGGTGTGCCAGGGGCCGTTTCGTTTCACGGGGGGGTGAAACGAATCGCGTTTCCCGATGTCCTTATCCTTCCCCGACTTGCGCCGCCGAGAACCCATTCGTTTCACGACTTTGGTAGACACACTTCGGGGGGGCGATGAAACGATTCGGCAGGGAGGAAATTAGGCCGAAGCAACGCGCGGGCTGAACCTCCAGCTCAACCGGTGAGGGGCCCCGCCGATTGTCACCCTGCTTTGAACCCGACCGGATTCGTTCGGACCATATCTCGTAACTCGTCACGTCGCAGGGGGCTTATTTAAGCTGCCACCTTGGCCCCGAGGTGGCCGGCTTCCTGAGTCTTTTGTCGATCAGCACATCTTCTCGCTGTACACTGGCTTGTACACAATATACAATCCATCATGCATGGACGGCCCGTATACGGCACGCGGCCGGAAGGGCGACACCCAACAACCCGAGCGCACCGACGGCCGAGGTGGATCATCTACTTCCGCGATCTCACGGCGGCCATCGGGACGGCGCGGGCGGCACGCAGGAGGCATCATGCAACTGGTTATCAACACCTTCGGCGCCAGCCTGCGCAAGGAGGGCGAGCGCTTCGTCGTCCGGGCCGGCGACAAGCAACTGGCCGTCTCCGCCCACAAGGTCCGGAGCATCCTGCTGGCGACGGCCGCCCACCTCTCCACCGACGCCATCGAGCTGGCCATCGCCCACAATATCGACCTGGTTTTCCTGGACAAGTACGGCGACCCCTTCGCCCGCGTCTGGCAGACCCGCATGGGCAGCACGGCGGCCATCCGCCGGCGCCAGCTCGAGGTCGCCGACGGCCCGGAGGGGTTGGGCGTCGTGATCGAGTGGGTCCAGGCCAAGCTGCGCCACCAGGCCGAGTTCCTGGAGGAGCTGCGCCACCGCCGGCCGGAGTCGGCCGACCTGTTCGCCGGCCCCCTCGGGGCGATCCGGGCCGGGATCGAGCGGCTGGGCCTGCTGGCGGGGACGGTGGACGAGCAGCGCGGCACGGTGATGGGACTGGAGGGCAGCGCCGGCCGGGCGTACTGGACTTGCCTGGGCCGGCTGATGCCGGAGGCGTACCGCTTCGAGGGCCGCAGCCGGCAGCCCGCCAGGGACCCGTTCAATGCCGTTTTGAACTATTCCTATGGCGTTCTTTACTCGCTGGTGGAGCGCGCCTGCATCTGCGCCGGCCTCGACCCGCACGTCGGCTTCCTGCACACGGACAATTATGCGAAGAAGTCGCTCGTCTATGATCTCGTTGAACCTTTTCGGATCCTGGGCGACCGGGCGGCGGTGCTGCTCTTCACCGGGCGGCGGGCGCAGAAGGACTTCTTCGAGGAAATCCCCGGCGGCATCAGCTTGACCAAGGAGGGGCGGGCGTTCTTCGTGGGCAACTTCAACGAGCGGCTCGACAAGGCGATCCGCTACCCGGTGCAGGGCAAACCGGGGAAGACGCGCAACGTCAAGGTGCGCGACACGATCCAGTTCGAGGCGCACGCGCTGGCCAACCGGCTGCTCGGGCGCCTGGACATGCCACGCGTGGTCGAGACGCGCAGCCTGTGGGACGAGTCCAACGAGGCCGCGGCCGAGGACGTTGTCGAACTCGACGAAGCGGCCGGGAACGAAGAGGGAGGCGCCGCCGAGCCGGCGCCCGCGGCCGACGGGATCGAGCCGCTCCTGCCGGACGAGGGAGGCGATACGCCGAAGGAGGAGCCGCCATGCTGACGTGGGTGGTGTACGACATCACGAAGGACAAAACGCGGACGAAAATCGCCAAGCGGTGTCTTGACTTTGGATTGTACCGAGTGCAAAAGAGCGTCTACCTCGGCGACCTGCCGGCGAACCGCGTCGAGGAGGTGGTGCTGTTCAGCCAGGAGTTGCTCGACCCCGAAACGGACGCGGTGTTCGTGTTCCCGATGTGCCGGGAGGACTTCGACCGGGTGCGGATCGTCGGACAGGGGTTCGATCGGAAGATGGTGGCCGATGAAGTGCTGACGAAGGTGATTTAGCTGTCGCGGCGCCGCGGCGAGAGCGCTGCTTTGAGATTCCAGTTTGGAACCTCAAACGTCCGGCCGGTTCGATGATCGCGGTCGATCAGGACAGACGAGCCGATGATCGTGGGCTGGGCTTTAAGGTCACAAATTGTGACCTTAAATGGCATGGGTTCGGAGAACGCAAACGGCAAGGTCCCCATGAGTGCGAGGCCACCGATGGCAGAGAACTCCCTGATTCCCGTGGAACGGATTGAGAAGGCCATTCTGCTGCTGCGTGGCCAGAAAGTCATGCTGGACCGCGACTTGGCCGAGCTTTACGGTGTGCCCACCAAACGACTGAACGAGCAGGTGCGACGTAATCGTACCCGCTTTCCCGAGGATTTCATGTTTCAACTCTCCAGGGAGGAGTTCGAGGATTGGAGGTCGCAAGTTGCGACCTCCAATCCTGCGGCCAAGATGGGCCTGCGGCGAAGGCCCTACGCCTTCACCGAGCAGGGCGTCGCCATGCTGTCGAGCGTTCTCAACAGCGACCGCGCCATCGAGGTCAACATCGCCATCATGCGGGCGTTCGTGAAGCTGCGGGAGATCCTTGCCACCCACAAGGACCTGGCCCGCAAGCTGGACGAACTCGAACGGAAGCTCGGCCAGCACGACCAGAAATTCCAGATCGTCTTCGAGGCCATCCGGCAGCTGATGGCCCCGCCGCCGCAACCGGAGAAGAAGGGACGAATTGGCTTCGCCCGGGAGTGACCGAATTGCCACCTGGAGGCAGCGAGCCCACCCATGAGCAAGCACGTCCATGAGATACGTGACCCCATCCACGTCTTTGTTCGCCTGGACGACGACGAGAGACGGGTGCTCGACTCGCGGCCGTTCCAGCGACTGCGGCACGTTCACCAGCTGGCCCTGTGCTACCTGCTGTACCCGGCCGCGACCCACAAGCGCTTCGAGCATTCGCTGGGCGTGATGGAGTTGGCCGGCCGCGTATTTGACATCGTCACTCATCCCGCCAACGTGACCGACGACATCCGCCGGCTGCTCCCGGAACTCGCCCAGGACGACAAGCTGCGCTACTGGAGACGAGTCCTCCGCATGGCAGCTCTCTGTCACGACACGGGACACCTGCCGTTCTCGCACGCCGCCGAGGAGGCGCTCCTTCCGGAGGGCTGGGACCACGAACGACTCTCGCGCGCCCTGATCGAGGGCCCCGAGATGCGTGCCATCTGGGACGCGCTGACGCCGCCCTTGCGTGTCACCGACGTCGTCAAGCTCGCCATCGGACCCGGCAAGGCCAAGGACCTGACCTTCACCACCTGGGAGGCCGTCCTGACCGAGATCATCATCGGCGACGCCTTCGGTGTCGATCGCATGGACTACCTGTTGCGCGACTCGTACCACACCGGCGTCGCCTACGGCAAGTTCGACCACTTCCGCCTGATCGATACCCTCCGCATCTTGCCCACGGTGGCCTCGGCCGAAGGGGGGGCCGCGGCGGAGCCGGCGCTGGGCGTGGCAGACGGCGGTCTGCACTCGGCCGAGGCGCTCCTGCTGGCCCGCTACTTCATGTACACGCAGGTCTACTTCCACCCGATTCGCCGAATTTACGACATTCACCTGCGCGACTTCCTCAGCGCCTGGCTACCCGGCGGAAAGTTCTCCACGGACATTGCGGCCCACCTCGGCTTGACGGATAATCAGATCACGGTGGGCATCCTCGATGCGGCCGCCGACCCCGGAAAGCCGGGACACGACCCGGCACGCCGCATCGCGAGCCATCACCATTTCAAGGTGCTCTACCAGAGACATCCGGAGGACATGAAGCGGAACCCGAATGCCGGGCAGGCGATTTACGAAGCAGCCCGTGACCGCTTCGGGGAAGCGAACGTCCGCCACGACCGCTATTCGGAACGAAGGGGGGCGACCGTGTTCCCTGTCCTCGGCAAGGACGATCGCATCGGTTCTTCGGGCGTACTGTCCGAAGTGCTGCAGCATCTCCCCGCGATTGCAGTGGACAACGTCTACGTCGTTCCTGAACAATCCACCAAGGCCGCCGACTGGCTCGCCGCCAACCGCGCCGGCCTGATTCAGACACCTGCGGAGGTTCCATGAACCGGCTGCAACAAGCTGCCTTCCTCACCGAACTCGCCGACCACCTTCTCAGCAACGGCAGCTGGTGCGGCGAGACGCACGTGCAAAAGGCGACGTATTTCTTGCAGACCCTGCTCGACGTCCCCCTGGGCTTCGACTTCATCCTCTACAAGCACGGCCCGTACTCGTTCGAGTTGAGTGACGAGTTGACCGCCCTGCGGGCCGATTACTTGCTGGAACTGCGCGTCAAGTTCCCATCCTACGGCCCGTCGCTCGTGCCGACCGAGACGAGCGCGGGACTCCGCCAGCGCCACCCCATCACCGTGGGGAAGTACGCTCGGGACATCGAGTTTGTCGCCCGGGCCTTCGGCGAGAAAGGCGTGACGCAGCTGGAGCGGCTGTCCACCGCGCTGTTCGTCTCGCACCAGCTGGGACTGACGGCGAGCGCCGAAGACCGCGCCCGGCGCCTCAACGAACTCAAGCCGCACGTCACCCTCGAACAGGCGCGGGAGGCCGTTGGGGAGGTAGACCGGCTGGCGCGGGAAGCACGGGCGCTCAAGTCGGAGTGAATGTTCAGTGAGACCAGTGCCGACTTGCGGGAGATCCTCGCCACGCACAAGGACCTGGCCCGCAGGCTGGAGGAACTCGAACGGAAGCTCGGCCAGCACGACGAGAAATTCCAGATCGTCTTCGAGGCCATCCGCCAGCTGATGGCCCCGCCGCCGCAGCCGGAGAAGAAGGGACGGATTGGCTTCGCCCGGGATTGACCGAAACTGCTGACCTTGAATCTGCTGACGCCGAGCGATCACAATGCCTTGAGTTCGCAAAAGTCTCTTTCGCGAATGGGCTGCGCACAGCCGGAGCAAGCTCGGCGCTGTCGCTCCCATCGGTCAGTTAGACCGAGGAGGGTTCGATGTCGGCGGGGAATCCACAGCGGTTTTACGCCCACTCGGGAAAGGATCTGGAGCGCTTCAGCGACTGGCAGGAGTTGAAGGATCATCTCGCCGAAGTCGCCAGGAGGGCGCGAGCGTTCGCCGAGGCGGCTTGTCGGAAGGACGAGAACCTGGCGCGTGCCGCGGAAGTGGCGGGGTGGCTCCACGACCTGGGGAAGTACCAGACGGACTGGCAGCAGTACCTGAAGGACTCCGCGACCAAGCGGCCTGCGGTTTCCATCCCGCATGCTATCCATGGGGCGGCGCACGCCGCATACATCCTCGGACACCGCGCCGTGTGCCTGGCCGTCCGAGGACACCATGCGGGACTGGCGGATCGCAACGAAGCCGACAACGACCTCGAAAGCCGTCATCCGGTCTTGGCCCCCCTTGTCAAGAGTCTGGTGGCGGCAGCGCGGGCCGAATGCCCCGACTTTCCCGATGCGGCACCCGACTATCCTGTTGACGAGAACGACAAGTCTTCCTGCCGCCGCTACGAGTTCTGGACGCGCGTCCTCTTCTCAATCCTGGTTGATGCTGATCGGCTCGATACCGAAAGCTCCCGCACCAAGCAGGACCGGCCACGGCGGGAATTGAGTGAGATAGGTGCGGGGCCGACGGCGGAGGGACTTCTCAGGCTTCTGGAAGCCGAACGCCGGCGCCGGGCGGAGGGGAAAACCGGCAACCTCGCCGAGCTGCGCAACCAGGTCTTCAAGGAGTGTGTCGATGCCGGGACAACCGAGCCGCAGGGCTTCTTTGAACTGACCGTCCCGACCGGCGGTGGCAAGACGTTCTCCGGGATGGCGTTCGCGCTGGCCCACGCCAGGCGGCATGGTCTGCGGCGGATCATCGTCGTCATCCCGTACCTGTCCATCATCGAGCAGAACGCCCGCGAGTACCGGCAGGTCTTCGGCCAGGACGTGGTCGTTGAGCACCATTCCGCCGTCGCGGAGGACGGCCCCGTGCCGGAGTCCCGCGCGGTGCGCACGCCGGCCGAACTGGCGACCGAGAACTGGGACGCGCCGATCATCGTCACGACCTCGGTGCAGTTCCTCGAAACCTTGCTCTCGGCTAGTCCCCGGCGCTGCCGGAAGCTGCATAACATCGCCCGCAGCGTGGTGCTGTTTGACGAGGCCCAGGTGATGCCGGCGCACATCCTCAATCCACTTCTCAGCACGTTCCGGGAGTTGAAGGCGAGCTACGGCGTCAGTTTCGTCTTCAGCACCGCGACCCAGCCGGCGTTCCGGCAGAGCGAAGGCTTGACCGAGGGGTTCCGCTCGGGTGAGTTGCGACCGATCCTGCCCCCCGAGCTGACCGGCCGTCATTTCCGCGAGTTGCGGAGGGTCAACTACCGTGTTGATCTGGAGGCGCCCTGGTCGTGGGACAGCCTGCTGAACCGACTCGTCGAGTTGCCTCAGGCCCTCTGCGTGCTGAACACCCGAGCGCACGCCCGAAAGGTCTGGGAGTTGTTACGGACGCAGGTCCGGACCCTGCACGGCGAGGGGGCGGGCGAGGGGGTCATTCACCTGTCGTCCGCGATGTGCGCCCAGCATCGGCTTGACGTGCTGGGTCCGAAGGACGCGTACCTGCCGGGGAGCGTCCGGGGCCGGCTGGGGCAAAAGTTGCCCTGCTGGCTGGTCAGCACACAAGCCATCGAGGCAGGTGTTGACGTGGACTTCCCGCAGGTCTTCCGGGCGCTCGGACCGCTCGATTCCGTCGTGCAGGCGGCCGGTCGATGCAACCGGGAGGGACTACTGCGTGACTCGGCCACCGGCGAACTGCGGTTGGGCGAGGTGTTCGTGTTCCAGCCGGAGGAGCCTGGCATGCCCCGCGGCTTCTACCAGGCCGCTGCCGGGGAAGCGCGAACCGTGCTCGGCGAAATCACCGGCGAGCAGCTCGCCACCGATCCAACCGTCTTCTCCAGGTACTTTACGACTATCTACGGGCGCATATCGACGGACGCCGCTCCGAAGGGCGAGCGGCCGATCCAGGAGATGCGGGCGGACTTGCTGTTCCGGTCGGTAGCCGAGCGGGCCAAGGTAATCCAGGACAGCGGGACCCCCGTGATCGTCCCTTACGGGAAGGCGCGGCGCATGATCCGCGTCATCCAGAAGCGGGGGTTTTACGACCGCCGCAGCCTTCGTCGCCTGCAACGCTTCGTGGTGAACCTACGGGCCAACGACTTGCACAAGTTGGAAGCCCTCGGTTGGACGGCCCCGCTCCTGCCGGGTCAGAAAGACGACGGCCCCCTGCTTCTCGCGGAAGCTGCTTACGACGAGCGATTTGGCGTCGTCATTGCCGGCCTCGCCGCGGAGGACTTTATCTTCTGACTTGCGCACCTATTAGGAGCAGACCATGAGCAGGAGCTTCACTCATCCTCAACCGCCTCTTATCACCAGGCTGGCGCCGGTGGAGACAAATGTAGAAGAAAACCCCTCGAATCGGAAGAAAAAAAGCGGGCACCGTCTGAAGTCACAAACGGTGCCGCTTCAAGGAGATGCAGCGAACTCATCTGGTTTCAATCCGGCCCGCACGGAGACCTGGGCGGGCAATGGGCGCAGGGAACTCTTGAACTTGGCGGCACCCGGGATATCATATGCTCAGATCAGTTCCCTGCAAGATTGGAGCAAACCATGCCTCCCGACGAAATCCTCATCGCGACATACCGCCAAGTCGCAATGCCTGTGGATCGCATCCTCATGGATGCGACGCTTCGGGCATTGTTCCTCGGGCAACTTCCGGCCGAATACCGGGTGGTGACGCCAACGGCCATCCGGGCTGCGGGGCGACAGAATTTCCCGAGAAAACGAGCCTCCCAGACTACCCAGAATTCCCATATTGGCGCCGGATGGCCGTTGGCGTCACCACCGAATACCGAACGGCCGACCCCGAGGTCATCGCACAGCGCTTAGTTTACCTTCGCAAACGGGGTCGGCTACCCCGGCTGTTCCGACACGCCGCTCGAGACAGGAGGAGTTAACATGGCATCCCCCACTATTTCCGTCCGCGTTTGGGGAGACTTTGCCTGCTTCACCCGACCCGAGATGAAGACGGAGCGGGTAAGTTATCCGTTGCCCACACCTTCGGCCGCGCGCGGCGTCCTGGAAGCCATCTTCTGGGAGCCGGAGATGTATTACCTCATCGACTGGATCGGCGTGGTAAGGCGCGGGAAATGGTTCTCGCTCCGGCGCAACGAGGTGCAGAAGGTCGTCAGCCTGGAGGCGGCCCGCGCCTGGATGATGGGGAGACGGCCGTTCGAGCCGATCGAAGCCGGGGGTGGGGCGGCGGACGCGGCGCAGCGCAACATGCTTGCCCTGGCCGGCGTCGAGTACGTCATCACCGCCGAGATTCGGCTGACACCCAAGGCGAACCCCCCGGCGGACAACATCTGGAAATACGTCGAACAGGCCCGATCGCGCGCGGCTCGGGGGAAGTGTGCCCATCGCCCCTACCTCGGCGTGCGCGAGTGTGCCGGGGACTTCGAGGTGGTCGAGGACCCGTCCGCCGTGGTTCTCGATAGCGGCTTCAACGACGAGCCGGGAATCATGCTATACGACGTGTTCGACCCGCGCGAGCGGGCCGAGCGGCGGGCGACACCGCGACCAGTGTTCTTCCGTCCTAAGATCGTGGCCGGTCGGATGGACTGCCATCCCGAGCGCGTCGAACTGATCCGTGGGGCAGCCGGGAGGGTGTGAACCATGTTGCTCCAAGCACTGTACGACTACGCCGTCCGCAAGAAGCTGCTGGTGAGCCTGCCGTTTCAGGTGCGAACCGTCCATTGGCTGATCCCGCTGAAGACGAATGGTGAGGTCCGTGGCGGCGGGTTCGTTCCCCTGCACACGCCGGTCAGAAGGGGCAAGACGACCAAGGAGGAGCCTGGCCAAGAACTCTTGCTGCCGCGGTTCCCGGGCGAGAACAACGGCGGCAAGGCGTATTACCTCGCCGAGAACTTCGCCACGGTGTTCGGGGTGCGCAGGGAAACGGGGGAAACGCTGCCGGTCGAGCCGAAGACCCGCCAGGACCGCAATCCGGTGTTCGCATTCCGCCACTTCTGGGAGCGGATTGCCGAGGCGCACCGGCGGACGAACGACGCTCGGCTGGGTGCGCTATTGGCATTCCGGGAACGTTACTTGCCGGAGCGGGACGGGGCCGTGGCGCCCTGCGAGTGGCTGGCATGGCGACCGAACGAGGCATCCCGGAAGAAGGAACCAGAATGGCACGGCCGAACCGACACCGGCGCTTGGTCGCCGCTCAACAAGGTAAACGCTGTTGCCTTCGAGGTGGATGGCGCCAAACTGGTCGTTCCGGCCGACGACCCGCTCGCCGACCCGCTTTGGAAGGATTGGGCCGGCACCTACCGCCGAGAGGCATTCGCCGAGGCCGGAGATGAGGCCGAGTCGGGCGGTGAGGCGACCGCAACCGTCTGCCTCGTGACCGGAGAAACCGGCTTGCCGATCGCGCGCTCGCACAAGCCGAAGATCCTCGGCGTCCCGGGGCTGGCGTCGGGGGGTTATGTTGTCTCCTTCGCCAAGGAGGCACCGGCCTTCTCGTCCTACGGGTTCGAGATGGGCGAGAACGCACCGGTGTCGGAGGAGGCAGCAGCCGCCTACTCCCTGGCCCTGAACGACCTGCTCGCATCCGAGGACACATCGTTCAGGGTCGGGGAGGTGAAGTTCTGTTTCTGGGTGGGGCGAAGGATTGCCCCGTCGGTCCTGAAGTTCAAGGCCCTTTCCCAGGCCAGCCCGCGCAGCGTCGCCGACTTCCTCAAGGCGCCGTTCGCCGGGATCACCCGCGACCTGGCCCGACAGGAGGACTTTTTCACCGTCGCCCTGTCCGCAAACGCCGGCCGCGTCGTGATCCGCCAATGGATCCGCGTCACGCTGGAAACGGCTTTGCTGAGTTTCAAGGAATGGTTTGAGGATCTGGACGTTGTCTCGCTGTCAAAAGGGTCGGCCGAAGGAGAAGAGGGGGACGAGAGAGGGGGGCCGTACTCCGTGTTCCGCCTAGCCGCGGCGCTGGTCCGGGACAGCAAAGAGTTGAAGCGCATGAATGAGGCCGTCACTGACCTGTACCGCGCAGCGGTCGAAGGTCGAACGAACGCGCCGCCGATCCGTCTGCTCCGTCTTCTGGAGCCGCTGTTGGCCGAGTTCCGGTCAGCACTTGTGACCGACTCGAAGAACAAGCCACGCTACCCGTTCAACCAATCTCGCTTCGCCCTGCTCAAACTCATCCTGCTCCGCAACGCGAAAGGAGGGTTCATGCCCAAGGCACACCTCATCGATACCGACGACAAGGCGTACAACCTGGGTCGCTTGTTGTGCATACTGGCGAGCCTCCAGAAGGGGGCGCGCAAACGGGGGAAAGCCGACGCCGCAGGAAAGGATGCCGCGGAAGGTCCGGGCGTCGTGGAACGCTATTACGGAGCGGCTTCGTCCGCTCCCGCTTCCGCCTTCAGCGTCCTGTGGAAGCTCCACCAGCATCACTTGCGAAAACTCGAGCAAGAGGGCGGCCCCGGGGTTCGTGTCGCCAATGCCTTCCGAGGCAGAATTGCGCGCGTGGTCGCCTTCTTCCCGCCGGGCGAAGGCGACGGGCCGCCCACGTTCCCATCGCAACTGTCCACCGAAGAACAAGGGCGATTCGCCCTCGGGTTCTACCAGCAAATGGCGTACGGCCGGGCGGCCGCTTCGGTGAAGTGGCTTCTGAAAGAGGCCCACAAGGCGGCCGGCAAACCGGAGGAAGCTCGCGCCCTGATTGCCCAGGCGCGGAAGAGGGCCGAGGTGCTGGGCTACGACGACCTCGTCGAGTTGGCGCTGGCCGCCGAGAAACGCATCCAGTGAGTCACTCAAACTGAGGAGATATTCATGCCTGCGATCACGAACCGCCACGACATCCTGATCTTCTTCGACGTCATCAACGGCAACCCGAACGGGGACCCGGACGCGGGCAACCTGCCCCGCACCGAGCCGAATTCCGGCAAGGGGCTAGTGTCCGACGTCTGCCTCAAGCGCAAGGTGCGGAATTTCGTCACCCAGTTCTCCCCGACCCCGGCGGCCGATGCCTCCAACCGATTCCACATCCTCATTCAGCAGGGGAAGATCCTCAACGCCGAGATCACCACAGGCATCCAGCAGGCCAACCCCGACCTGCCCAAGAAGCCCAGCACGGCCGAGAAGAGCACAGCCGCCGAGGCCGCCATGAAGTGGCTGTGCCGGACGTTCTACGACGTCCGCACCTTCGGCGGGGTGCTGTCCACCGGAGAGGACGTCATGAAGGGGTCGGCCTACGGCCAGGTCCGTGGCCCGGTCCAGTTCACCTTCGGCATGTCCCTCGACCCGATTCCGACCCAGGAAATCACGATCACCCGCTGCGCCGTCACCAAGGAGGAGGACGCGGCCAAGGAACGGACGATGGGTAACAAGCACATCGTCCCCTACGGCCTGTACGTCGCCAAGGCGTTCATCTCGCCGATCTTCGCCCAACGGACGGGGTTCGACGAGGCCGACCTGGCCCTGTTCTTCGACGCGCTGACGCATCTCTTCTCCAACGACCAGTCGGCCGCGCGTGCGGAGATGAACGTGCGCGCCATTTACGACTTCGAGCATGTCGGTACGCAGGGACCGACCAACCCCGAGAACAATCGCCGCGAGGCCATGCTCGGCTGCGCCCCTGCCCACAAGCTCTTCGAGAAGGTGGTCTTCCAGCGGCAGACGGGCGGAAACGGCCGCACGTTTCCGGCGTCGTTCGGCGATTACAATCTGATCGACGGCTGGCGAACGGAGCAGTCGGAGGACGGTCGGCTGAAAGCGAAGGGATTCTCCGGCGTGAGGCTCAATCGCATTCTCGATCCCCTGGCGTGAGGTGTGGTCATGCCCGCAGCCGAAGCTTCCGATGACGACTTCCCGCCGTTGTCGGCGCTCAACGACCTCCTGTTCTGCCCCCGCCGCTGTGCCTTGCACCGCAGCGAGGGCCTGTGGGTCGAGAACCGCCACACCGTCGAGGGCAGTCATGCCCACCGCATCGTTCACGCCAACCCGGCCCGCGCCTCCGACGAGGGGGCGCACCGGACCGTCCGCGGGCTCTGGGTCCGCAGCCGGCGCCTCCGCCTCGTCGGCGTCGCCGACATCGTCGAGTTCCGGCCCGAGCCTTACCCCATCGAGTACAAGCGCGGCAAGCGCCGCCGCTGGGACAACGACGACGTGCAACTCTGCGCCCAGGCTCTCTGCCTCGAAGAGATGCTCGGCGTCGCCGTCGCTGCCGGTGCCGTATTCCACGTCCGCTCCGGCCGGCGGCGGGAGGTCGCCTTCGACGCCGCCCTCCGCCATACCACCGAGGACGCCGTCGTCCGCCTCCACGCCTTGCTCGCCTCCGGCGCCACGCCCCCGCCGGTGCCGCATCCCAAGTGCAAGCAGTGTTCGCTGTACGCGCTGTGCCTCCCCGACCTGGTTGCCGCCCGCACGGCCTACGACCGTGCGGCCCGCGCGCTGTTCACCGTTTCCGGCGAATAAGAGGAGTCGCACCCTGGACATTCACCTCAATACCCTGTACGTGGTCACCCGCGGCGCCAGCCTGCGGCGCGACCACCTGACCGTAACCGTCTGGGTGGAGAAGCAGCGGCGCCTCGCCGTGCCCATCCACCAACTCGAAGGCGTTGCCGTCTTCGGCATGGCCCACGTGACGCCTGGCGTGCTTCAGCTCTGTGCCGAACACGGCGTCGCGGTCAATTTCCTCACCGAGTCCGGCCGGTTGCTCAGCCGCGTCGATGCCCCCGGCTCGGGAAACGTCCTCTTGCGGCGTGAGCAATTCCGCTGGGCCGATCGACCGGAACGCCGTGCCCTCGTCGCCCGCGCCGTGGTGGCCGGCAAGGTGCAGAACTCCCGCAACCTCTTACTGCGCGGCGCGCGCGAGTCCGACGATGCCGAGGATCAAACTCCCTTGCAGTCGGCGGCCCGGCACCTGGGCGAGGTGATCCCGGCGCTGGCCGACCTGTCCGACGTGGATTCCGTGCGGGGGCATGAGGGAGATGCCGCACGGGTTTACTTCGAGGCGTTCCCGCGGCTGGTCCGGCAAAATCGCGATGCCTTCGGCATGGCCGGCCGGTCGCGCCGTCCGCCGCTGGACCGGGTGAACTCCCTGCTGTCCTTCGCTTACGGGCTTCTGTTGAGTGACTGCAGTTCGGCCGCGGCGGC
>Ga0116223_10001013_pt1 | contig 30576 bp, 31 predicted proteins | sample Sb_taG_3_FD_90092 | JGI IMG/M metagenome (GOLD analysis project Ga0116223, IMG submission 90092) | Peat soil microbial communities from Weissenstadt, Germany - Sb_50d_a_PC metaG | ecosystem: Environmental > Terrestrial > Soil > Wetlands > Peat | place: Germany: Weissenstadt | collected 2010-09-21 | reverse complement strand
GCGGTTCTTTCCCATGCCGTGGCCGCCGGTCTTGGCCTTGAAATGCCGCTGATAACGGAAATCGACGAGCGTGTTGAGGCCGTCCACGCACAGCGCGACGACATCGCCGCCGCGTCCGCCGTCACCTCCGTCGGGGCCGCCGAATTCGATGAATTTCTCCCGCCGGAATGAGAGGCAGCCGGCGCCGCCGGCGCCGGATTTGACGGTGACCTTGGCCTCGTCGAGGAATTTCATCGCAATTTTCGTCAAGTCAGCCGGTTGACTGTGCGCGCCTTATTTCGGCCGAAAGCGCGACTCTGGTCAACAATCATGCAATTCGCCGGCTGGATCGGCAGTCGGCCCGGCGAGCATCGCATCGACAGCGTCGCGACGCTGATGGGCCATGGGCGGCAGCCGCCTCGTCCTGCCGTCGCGCCGCCAATGCGCCCGATCGAGGCGGAAGCGGTCGCAAGGGTGAAGGCCGCCGCGCGCCGCGAGCCAATCGAGCCCATTGTCGACATAGGCGAAGCCGGATTTCTCCAAGACGCGGCGCGAGGCCGGGTTGTTGACCCGCGAATTGGCGAGAATTCGCACCGCCGGGGTGAGCGCGAACACGGTCTCGACCACCATCTTGACGGCCTCGGTCGCGAATCCCTTGCCCCACATCTCCGGCGAAAGCACATAGCCGATGTCGACGTCTTGTTCGCCGTTGCCGATGGCGGAGACGAAGCCGAAGACCGCCCGCGGCCCCGATTTTCGGGTCACGGCAAGATGAAGGGCGAAGCCGGCGGCGTTCTCGGCCCTGGCTTTGAGAACAAAGCGATCGGCCTCCTTCGCCGGATAGGGATGCGGAATGGCGGCGGTCATCTGCGCCACTTCCGGCAGCGCCGCAAAGGCGGTGATCGCCGCAGAATCGGCGGCGCGCGGCCAGCGCAGCCAAAGCCGCTTGGTTTCGAGGCGGAAGACATCGTCACGGGTCAAATCCGGGAACATGGTAGGCTCCGGTCCCTTGGACCCCCCAGGGTCCAAATGAGAGAAGGGAAGATGGTCTCCCATCTTCCCTATCAAAAACCCTGCCGGGTCTTCGGGACTGGTCTTCGGCCTTATGAATATTGGCCTACTGGGACCTGTCCACCGGGTTCATGGGAGCCGGTGGGGTCCTTTTGAACTCCACCGTTATTCTACTTCGGCTCGTTGAGCCGGAACGACCGATACGATAGGTCGACAGCTCGGTTTGGACTTGAATTGCACTTGGCCATCGACGAGGGCGAAGAGCGTGTGATCCTTGCCCACGCCGACATTGGCGCCGGCATGCCACTTGGTGCCGCGTTGGCGCACGATGATGTTTCCGCCCACGACGGCCTCGCCGCCGAATTTCTTGACGCCGAGACGCCGCCCTTCCGAGTCCCGGCCGTTGCGGGACGAACCGCCCGCCTTCTTATGCGCCATCTCTCTGGCTCCGAATATCTCTGGTTCCGGGTCGATCTCGCCAAGGGCGAGCGCCGGTCTTCAATCTCATCCTAACGGCATCGCGGCCCGCACGGAAGCGAAGATTAGGCGTTTGCCTCGCCTTTTTCGTCGCCGCCGGGCAAAACCCCGGTGATTTTCACGATTGTCAGATCCTGCCGATGCCCGCGTTTGCGCTTCGAGTTCTGCCGCCGCCGCTTCTTGAAGGCATAGACCTTGGGACCGCGCTTATGATCGACGATCGTGCCGGTGACGCTCGCCCCTTCGAGGAAGGGCGCCCCGAATCTGGCGGCCTCGCCGTCGACGAGCATCAAAACATTGTCGAAAGTCACGCCATCTCCGGGCGAACCGGGCAAAGTCATGACCGTGATCACGTCTTCGGCGGCAACGCTGTATTGCTTGCCGCCGGCCTTGATGATTGCGAACATCTTCGTCCCATTCTGGAGCGGAGAACCCGCGCGGCCAGCATTCCGCCAGTTGATTTTGCAATCTGGCTGATTTGACGCGCAAACCGCCTGAATTCAATGAAAAAGCGCGGCGTGAGCCCCGCGCGTTGTGACAGAGTTAGCCACAGCGGCGATCTCTGTCAACCGCCGGTCATGGGTCCGGTTGAGTGGTAACGAGCATTGAAACTCTCGACCTAGTCATGCGTATCCGTGCCGGCTTTGGCGGCGCTTCGTGCTCACAGCGGATGGCGCGTTTGCAGATCCCTGCCTTTGGAAAAATGCCATTGACCATCAATCCCAACCATAGGCTAATAGTCACCCGACGATCCACGAAGCCGGCCTTCTTCCAAATTTGCCCCATTTGAGCCATCTTCGCGAGGCTTCGTCTTCACAAATGAATGATCGGTCCCGACCAGGCGCCGAGCCGATCGAAATGCCGCATAGAATGCGCCGCGCAGCAAGGCTGTTGGCTTGAGGGATGGCCGAGTTTAAGCTCGGCTTCCCGCCAAACGAGGGGGAACTTGTCTGGCGTATGCACACGCTCAGCGCCCATAGTCGCTCGGACTTCTCGGCTCTTGCAGATCTTGGGCTCGAACCCGCGATAGAAACAGCGGGTCGACAGCGGCCGCTGGATCGGCGGCGGGTCTCCCTTCATTGGCTCTGCGGCACGATTTTGACGGGGCTCGCCGGAGCGGCGCTGATCACCGCGGCGACCTATGCCGCGCTCGACCGTCAGTCGAATTTCGCCGAAGCGCCGTCGCCCGCCTCGCCGCCGCGCACAGAGGCGGATTCCGGCGTCAATCCGCAAAAAGGCGACCGGCTGGTCAAATCGATCGACATCGTCGCCGACAAGCAGACCTTCAAAGCGCCGACGACGATCAAAATAGGCGACAAGGAAGTCGTCAAAATTCATTCCTTCACGCATATCGAAACGAACCTGCTCATGACGAGCGCCGGCTTCGCCGACGATGTTCCCCCGTTCAACCCGCTGAAGCTTCTCGCGGATGCACGCAATCCCATGGATGCGCCGCCCGAGCCCGAGCAAGATGACGCGGATGTCTCCTGGTCCACCCGCGACCTGCCGGTGCAGAACCTGTCCTCGACCGCCGTCCTTTCCCCCGACGAGGTCCAGGCGCAGGTTGCCGAACAGATCAAAAGCACGCTCGCCGCCGGCAGCGAACCCTTCACGCTACCGCCGCAACTGCTGTTGATGCGGACGAGCCGCGCCAATCCGCTCGGCGCGCTCGCCTATGCCAATGCCAACGATCCAATCACGACGACGCCGTTCTCTCAAATCGAAGTTCGAATGGTGCCGGAGAACGTGACGATCGTGCCGCGAACCCCTGCGGTCCAGCCGACTGAGATGCAAGAGCGCCTCGTCGTCATCCGGCATGGCGGGACTCTTGAGGACGCGTTGCGCGCCGCGGGCGTCGGGCAGGAGAGCATTGCCGGCATCGTCGCCGCTTTCGCACCCAAGAAGGGGGAACCCGCGGTGCCGGAGGGTCGGCGGCTGAAGTTGCTGATGGCCGATCTCGACGGCTCAGGCCACAACATGTCGCTTGCGCGTATCTCGGTCTATAACGACGAGACGCTCGAGACGACCGTCTCAATAACCGATCGCGGCGACTACGTGCGCGTGGAGGACAGTGAAGCCGAGACGAAGAACACGACCGACAGCGACGACGATAACGACGGCGGGATGCAGCTCTACGATTCGTTCTACGAAACGGGCCTCAAGCAGGATATCCCGCGTCCGATCATCGACGAACTCGTGCGAATCTTCGCCAACGACGTCGATTTCCAGGGACCGGTTTCGGGCGGCGATTCGTTCGAGGCCCTTTACGACAATGGCGAGGACGGCGAGCAGCGCAACGAGCTTCTCTATGCCGCCATCATCGCGCACAACGAGACTTTCCGCTATTACCGGTTCCAGACGCCGGATGACGGGCTCGTGGATTTTTACGACGAGGACGGCAGATCGTCGCGGAAATTCTTGATTCGGACACCGATCATCGGCGCCAAGATGACTTCCCCCTTCGGGATGCGCTTCCATCCCATACTCGGCTATATGAGGCCTCACACCGGCGTCGATTGGGCGGCGTCGATCGGCACACCGATCTTTGCGGCCGGCAACGGCACGGTCACGTCGGCGGGTTGGGATTCCGGCTATGGCCGCCGCATCGAGGTTCAGCATGCCAACGGCTACATGACGACCTACAATCACTTATCGGGGTTCGCCCACGGCATTAAGGAGGGGGAGCGGGTGAAACAAGGCCAAGTCATCGGCTACCTCGGCCAGACCGGGCTCGCAACGGGGCCGCATCTCCACTACGAGGTGTTGGTGAACGGCCACTTCGTCGATCCGATGCGGGTCAAGCTCGCGCGCACGCGCGAATTCGACGGCCGGATGCTCGCCGACTTCAAACGCGAACGCGATCGGATCGATGCGCTGGTGACGCGGGCGCCGAACGGCGCCTCCCTCGTTGCCGTCCGTCAAGACAAGTGACTTGCCGAACCAAATCATAGAACTAGATCAGAAGGACCGGCGCGGAGCGGATGATGGTTGGCTCTGTCGCACGATTCGGGTGGCCGGTCCCGATCATGGTCGGGGCGGACAAGGGCGGGGTCGGCAAGACCACGGTGGCGCGCGCCCTCCTGGATTATTTCGCCAGCAATAATGTGATCGCGCGCGCCTTCGACACCGAACACCCGCGCGGCACCTTGCATCGTTTCCACCCGGACGTCACAGAGGTCGTGGACATAACTCAGACGCCCGACCAGATGCGCATCCTGGACACGCTCAATACCTCGCAGGTGAAGGTCACGGTGCTCGACACGCGGGCCGGCGCGCTGACGACGAGCCTTGCAGCTCTACGCGACGTCGGCTTTCTCGACGCGGTGAAGAGAGGCGAGTTCAATTTCATGCTGTTTCATATCCTCGGTCCCTCGCTCGCTTCGCTCGGCGAGATCGCCGAGACGGCGCCCTTCGTGAGTGACGCGAACTACTTTCTCGTCAGGAATTACGTCAACGACTCGACGTTCTTCGATTGGGATCCCGCTACGCTGCAGACCTATTTCGGCAAGGTGAAGAACGCCAGCGAGGTCGCGATTCCGAAGCTTAACGCGATGGCCTACGAGCAGGTCGATCTTGCCGGCACTCCATGGTCGACCTTCGTCGCGAACAAAGCGGCCGGCGGAGAGCCGGCCCAGCACTCCTTCACCCTGCGCGGATACGTGCGCACATGGCAGAGCAAGAACGCCGAAGAGTTCAACCGGATTCGTTTGCTCGATCTCATCAACGGTCGGATCTGATCTGCGACGCGATCGGCGCGGCCGGCTGCTTTTGGGAGCGAAATAACCGGCGCAAAGCTGACGGGGTCCGGATTCTTCCGACATGAAGAACCGGACGCTCGTCTTTATCGTCTGTTCGCCCACCGGACGCGTGGGCAAGACGGTGGCTGCGCGCCTCCTCGGTGATTATTTTCTCTTGAGCGGCCGCACATTCGTCGGTTTCGACACCGACACGCACGAGCCGAGCTTCGCGGCGCGGTTTCCGCAGGAGGTCGTGGTCTCCGACCTCAATACGATCCAAGGCCAGATGGCCCTCATCGATCCTCTGCTCGTGCCGGACGGGGTGCCGAAGATCGTCGACCTCTGGCATCGTTCGCTCGAGGGCTTCTTCACGCTTTTGGATCACACCGGCTTCATCGCCGAGGCACGCAGACTCGCGATCGAGCCGGTCCTTCTCTATCTGGCGGACGGCTCGCCCCGCTCGGTCGAAACGGCCGGCCATCTCGCTGCGCGCTATCCGGATCTGCAGGTCGTCCTGGTCAATAATGAGGGGACTGCACCGGGCCTGGAGGAGCGCGAGGAATTCGGCCGCTATCCTACCGGCCGCAGCTTCAAGATCGCAGCGCTCGATCCGGTGCTGCGGCAGACCATCGAGGAGCCGGGCTTTTCCTTATCGAGGTTCATGCTGATGCCGCCGGCCAACATGTCGATCGTCGTGCGCGCCGGTCTCAGGGAATGGCTGTGGCGAGTCTTCTCGCAGTTCAAGAGCTTCGAACTGCGCATGACGCTCGAGGAGACCGAGCATCTCGGCTGAGCAAGCGCGAAAGCCGTCACAAGCAGATGCTCGATTCATTGGATCGCCGTAGATAGTGGTGCTTTGATCGCGTCGGCCGTGCCGTGATCCACGCCTGCGCGCAACTCTTGCATGGCCCCGTGCTTGCCTCGCTCGCGATGAACCTCCCGTGCGTGGTTCAAACCGAGAAGCCAGTTCCATCATGGGACATTGCGGCATTGAGGACGGGTCGCGACGAGAGTCCACAGCAGAGCACATATCCCGATCGATAAGCCAAACCCGGCGTGACCATCCCGCTTCCATGCGCCGTTGCGCAACACGTGCTTCGCATTTTTGTTCGGGCGGCCGGCCATGTTCCGGCTCGTTCCGGCCTCCGAGAACACCCGGCTGTAACCTTCCAGATAGCGTAAGCAGCGACAAATGGGATTGCCTATGGTTAAGCTGATGGCGCGCCCGGAAGAGGCAAGGACGGCCCCGTGCATGGAAGAGCTCGACGTGGAAATATTGGATGCCGAAGCTGCGGCGGCGCATGTCGCGGAGTGGGGTCGTCTTGCTGCCGATTGTCTCGAACCCAACGGTTTTCTCGAGCCGGGATTTGCGCTTCCTGCCGCCCGCCACCTCGCCAAGCACCGTCGCCGCATTTCCTCTTCGTGTGGGACGGCAGCCGCAGACTGCTGGGCGTTTGCCCGCTTGAGCGGCCGGGCCGCCTTCAGGCCCGAGTCTGGACGCATGAGCAAGCGCCGCTCGGCACTCCGCTGCTCGACCGCGAGCGCGCCGAGGAAGCGCTCGCGGCGATCTTTGCATTTTGTCGAGAGCATTGGCCAAAGGTGGTGGGGCTCATGTTTCCGTCGCTTCCGCAAGACGGGCCCACCGCGCGGCTTTTGATCGCGCTGGCCAACGCTGAAGGCCGCAGCGTCCGTCGATTCGCCGTCTACCGGCGCGCATGCTCTCTGGCAGCGCGGACTCGGAGCATGACATCGAACGATCGTTTCGGTCAAAGCGACGGAAAAACTTCAATAGAGCGCGCCGGCGGCTTCAGGCCGAGGGCGCCGTGCGCTTCCGCTTGTTGAGCGAGCCGGAAGAGCTCAGACTTGGGGCCGAACAGTTTCTGGCGCTCGAAGCCAGGGGCTGGAAGGGTCGGCGCGGCACCGCCTTCCTGAAATCGCCGGCCCGCGCAAATTTCGCCCGCGGCCTCATCGCCGCATTGTCGGCGGAGCGGAAGTGGCGCATCGCGAGCCTCGATTGCGCCGGTAGGCCGATCGCCATGGCGATCGTGCTGCTGAGCGGCGACCGGGCGTTTTTCTGGAAGATTGCCTATGACGAAGCTTTCGCTGCTTTCTCGCCCGGCGTTCTTCTGAGCTTGGAACTGAGCCGGTCGCTGCTCGCCGACACGCGTATCGCGCTCACCGATTCCTGCGCCACTCTGGACCATCCGATGCTCGAAAACCTGTGGAGGGAGCGGCTGGAGATCGCCGATTTGTTCGTCGCGCTGGCCGTCGACCGGAAGGGATTTTCCGCTGCCGTGGAGCGCGAACGCCTGCGGCGCAATCTGCGCGAGCGGCTGAAGGGGGTTGTCCAGCGCTTGCGCCGGTTCTCGCCACGCCTCAGGGCATGAGGCAAGGACCGAAATCCCTTTGCAGGGAAAGGCGCGCCCGAATCGCCGATCCGGACGCGCACGCGGCTCAAATCACGTAGGATTTCAGCGGCGCGAAGCCGTTGAAGCCGACCGACGAGTAGGTCGCCGTATAGGCTCCGGTTCCCTCGATCAGCACCTTGGAGCCGATTTCCAGGCTGACCGGCAGCGGATAGGGCTCTTTCTCATAGAGCACATCGACCGAGTCGCAGGAGGGTCCCGCGATCACGCAAGGCTCCATCGGATCGGCATCGAAAGAGGTGCGGATCGGATAGCGGATCATCTCTTCCATTGTCTCCGCGAGGCCATTGAACCTGCCGATGTCGAGATAGACCCATCTCACCCGGTCTTCGTCGGACTTCTTCGAGATCAGCACGACTTCGGCCTCGATCACGCCGGCATTGCCGACGAGCCCACGGCCCGGCTCGATGATCGTCTCCGGGATTCGGTTGCCGAAATGCTTGCGCAGCGCCCGGAAGATCGCCTGCCCATAGGTCTTCACAGCCGGCACATCCTTCAGGTACTTGGCTGGGAAGCCGCCGCCGAGGTTGACCATCTGAAGGCCGATGCCCCGCTCGGCGAGGTCGCGGAAGATCGCGGCCGACGCTTTCAACGCATTGTCCCAGCTCTTTGGGTTGGGCTGCTGCGAGCCGACATGGAAGGAGAGCCCGTAGGCAACGAGGCCCAGGCGATGTGCCTGTTCGAGCACTTGCGCGGCCATGGCCGGCAGGCAGCCGAACTTGCGCGACAGGGGCCATTCGGCACCGCTATTGTCGCACAGGATGCGGCAGAAGACCTTCGCGCCCGGCGCCGCCCGCGCGATCTTCTCGACCTCCGCCGCGCAATCGACAGCGAACAGGCGCACGCCGAGGCCATAGGCCCGCGCGATGTCGCGCTCCTTCTTGATCGTGTTGCCGTAGCTGATCCGCTCCGGCCCGGCGCCGGCGGCGAGCACCTGCTCGATCTCGCTCACCGAAGCCGTGTCGAAGGACGAACCGAGCCGCACCAGAAGTTCGAGAACCTGGGGATCGGGATTGGCTTTCACGGCATAATAGACGCGGGTGTCCGGCAGCGCCTTGGCGAAAGCCAGGTAGTTGTCGCGCACGACATCGAGGTCGAGGACGAGGCAAGGGCCGTCCTCGCATCGGTTGCGGAGGAATTCGTGGATACGATCGGTCATCGCGGCATCCCTTCGAAAGCGCGGCGAGGCCGCGCAAAACGAGCCAAGCTTCGGGTGGTGACGCTTGCTGATTCGGCGTGTTGTGGAGACGCCGCCGGCTCAGTGTTGCGCCATCGGCGACCGCGGTGTGCATGCCATGGAAGATCTCCATGGCCGCGCCGCGGCCAGATGCTGCGCCGTTGGCTATGCTCAGTCGTGCGGCACGAGCTGCCGTCCGAACCAACATGGCCTTCGCTTGGAAAGGGATGAGTTCCCGATCCGCACGCCCGGCAAGAAAGACAAGCCTCTTCGGTAAGCCAGGTTTGGAAACTGGCAGAGACGAAAAAGCCCGGTCCGTCGTTGCTTTAAGTCGCGTCCCCCGTTTGGCGGGGTTCGCCGGTTCGCCTCCGGCTGTCGATTTTTACAGGCGGTTAACCGGCCTCTTGTCCGGATCGCCGCCTATCGACACGCGACCACAGGCACGTGCGAAAATGGGCAAATCGAAAATAAGAATATCTGCGCACATTACAAGGGTTTTTTTCAAACAATCGTGACGGCGCGAATTTGCCGACCCATGCCACAATTCGGACTCCGAAATCGCGGCATCAGCAGACTTGCCGGCTTCGCAAAAGCCGACTACCCCTCCGCCCGAGGTTGCGAAGCGCACGCTCTCGCGATCCTCGGCACCCGCGATCATCTGAGCTTCCTTCCTCCCGTCACGAATCATGGCCGAACTTACCCGCCGCAACCTCGCCAACTCTCTTGCCAACTGCCTTCTCGCCAATTCGCTTCTCGCTCGAGGCTCGATTGCCTCGGGCATGCTGGGCCTGGGCGCCGACAGCATCTTCGCTCAGACCGCGCCATCCGCCCAGCCTCCCAGGTTCGGCTATGACGATGTCGTGCGCCGTGCGCGGGAGCTCGCCGCCGTGCCGTTCGATATCGCGCCGCCGCCTCTGCCTGAGTCGTTGAAGAAATTTGATTTCGACACTTGGCGCGACATCCGCTTTCGACCCGACAAGGCTTTCCTGAACTTCCCTGGCAGCCTCTTTCGATTGGAATTGTTTCATCTCGGCCATCTCTTCCTGCGGCCGGTGACGGTCAACACGATCAGAGACGGCATCCCGACGCCGATCCCCTATACCGCCGATCTGTTCGATTTCGGCCACACAAAGCTCGACACGACCTTTCCGGTGAACCTGGGCTTCGCCGGCTTTCGGCTGCATTTCCCGCTCAACTCTCCGACCGTCTTCGACGAGGTGATCGCCTTTCTCGGGGCGAGCTATTTTCGCTTTCTCGGCCGCGACCAGCGCTACGGCCTCTCAGCGCGCGGGTTGGCGGTCAACGCCGGTTCGACCGCCGAGGAGTTTCCATTCTTTCGGGAATTCTGGATCGAGACGCCACTTCCCAACGCGGAACACGCCACGATCTATGGTCTGCTCGACGGCGAAGCAGCGACCGGCGCCTATCGCTTCGATCTCTATCCTGGAGTCGATTCGGTGCTGGAGGTGGTCATGACGCTGTTCCGACGCAGAACCGACGTGAAATTCGGTCTGGCGGCGTTGAGCTCGATGTTCTTCGTGGGTGAGAACGATCACCGTTACAACGACGATTTCCGTCGCGAATTGCACGATTCAGACGGCCTGCTCGTCAATTCGGTGACGGGAGAATGGATCTGGCGGCCGTTGCGCAATCCGCCGCGCCTCGAGGTCTCGGACTTCCTCGATCACCAAGTGCGCGGTTTCGGCCTTTTGCAGCGCGACCGCAATTTCGACCATTATCAGGATCTCGATCTCGCCTATGAATTGCGGCCGACTTGCTTCGTCGAGCCGCACGGGAATTGGGGCGAGGGGCAGATCGAACTCGTCGAGCTGCCGACCACGGACGAGGCCAGTGACAACATCGTCGCGTCCTTCGTTCCCAAGGATGCGCCCGATGCGGGCCGCAGCTTCAGCTATCGCATTACCTCCAGCCTCTCTCTTGCCCGGCTGTCGCCCAACGGCCAGGTCGTTGGCACCTATCAAACCGCGGCCCGGGCGCTCGGCTCGCCGGAACCGCTCACGCCCGGCTCGCACCGCTTCATCATCGATTTCGCCGGCGGCGATCTCGCATTTTACGCCCAGAATCCGCAATTGGTGGAAGTCGTTGCGAGCACCAGCCAGGGCAAGATCCTGCGCTCCTGGATCGTGTTCAACAGCCACACGAATGGATTTCGCGCCACCATCGACCTTCAACTCGATCCCGGGCAATCGACGGATCTGCGGGCCTTTCTGCGCACCGGCACGAAGGCGCTCACCGAAACATGGACCTATCCCTGGCGCGCGGAATAAGTACCGAAAGGTTGCAGACTTTTCGGATAAGATGATGGGTCAAGCTGAGAACGAAGACACCATGGCTGTTCGTTCCGACATCAATTAATCCGATGCCAATCAGACCGGCTCGCGCTTCCGATCTTGCGGCGCTGGTCGCAATCGAAAATGAATCCTTCGTGGACGACCGGCTGTCGCGCCGCAGCCTGCGCTACTTCCTGGCGGCTCCGAACACCGTTCTCCTCGTCTTCGACGCGAGAGGATCGATCCTCGGCTACAGTCTTGTCGCCCTGCGCAAGGGCTCCCGTCTGGCACGGCTCTATTCGATTGCCGTCTGTCGTGCCGCGCGCGGCCGCGATCTGGGCAATGCCCTCTTGCGCGCCGCCGAGGCAGCCGCGCGCCGACATGGCGCCACGGACATGCGGCTCGAGGTTCGCGGACGCAACCGCCGGGCGATCGCGCTCTATCAGCGACGCGGCTACCGATGTATCGGCCAGATCGAGGATTATTATGCCGATGGAGCGCCGGCGCTGCGCTACGAGAAGAGCCTGATCCGGATTGCTCGACAGCAATGAATCGTCATGGCCATGATGATGTAGGGCGTGAGTCATATGGCCGTCTCACTCGCCCGGAGGCTCGCCGAGCCTCGCCAGATCGAAGGCCTCGACATCCTGCAGCAACTCGATGAAGGCCGTCGCGCCGTAATCGGCCGAGGCCTCGCCCTTTTCGGCGCTCGCGGCGGCGGCATTGCCCATGGCGCCGGAGGCAGACAAGTCCTGCGCCATCCAGCCGAAGCCGGTCGGCTGCCCAGTGCGTAGCCAGGTAAAGTCGGCCTCAACCGCGCTGCTTTGCGAGACGAAATTGTCGAGCGCGTCGCGCCGCACAAGGTCGGGGCGAAAAGTCAGCATCAGCGAGGTCTCGATATCGCCGGCATGGATTCCATGCGCCTGTTCCTCGACCGAAAAGAGCCCGTCCGGATACCCGAACCTGTGCCAGGTGGCCATGACGACGAACATGTCGAGGCGGGCGCGCAGATCATGTGCGACCATGTTGAGCAGCGAAGCATTGCCGCCGTGCGAATTCAAAAGGACGAGCTTGCGGCAGCCGGTGCGCTCGACGCATTCGCCGATCTCGGTCAAAAGATGCAGCAGGCTTGTCGCCGAGAGCGTTAGCGTGCCGGGAAAATCGGCATGTTCGATCGAGGCGCCGATCGCCTGCACGGGCAAGAAAAGCACGGGCAGATCCTCGGGCAGCCGCGCCACGACGCGCTCGATATAACCCTGCATGAGGAAAAGATCGACGCCAAGCGGCAGATGCGGTCCATGTTGCTCGACGGCCGCCGTCGGCAGCACGGCGATCGTCTCTTCCATGTCGGCGCTCTGGAAGTCCTTCCAGCTCATCTCGGCCCAAAACCGCGTCGGCAGCATCGGTCTTCCCCTTTGGCCGCGGCTCGCAATGCGGCGAGCCTAGGGCCTCGAACGCGTGCCATCAAGTCGGCCGGCCCTTGCACATTGGGTGCATCCGCGCGAAACATTCCGCGTCGCGGCATGCCGGCAGAATGCATCGGATGCAAACACAACTACGGCTTTTCGGGGCCGCTCTGGCCATCCTCGTCGCCTGTCCGGCAGCCGCTCTCGACAATCTCGCCCTGCGGCACTGGCATGAAAGCGCCGACGTTCATTGAGATTTAACCGTGCCGGCTCTTGATGTCCTGGCCCGCACATCAAGGACAATCCGGCTCCGAATCATTTACAGGCTAGGACCGGTGCGTCGCCGCTCAAGGGAGGATGGAGATGAAGATCGGGAACCGCTCTGCGGCCTGCGGCGGCTTGGCTTGCCTCGGGCTTGCCCTGGCCTTGCTCACATCCTCGCAAGCTGCTGGGATGGCGCTCCCCAGCGCCGAGGCGGGGGACATGTCGCTTGCCGCCATCGGTCCGAAGGGAGAAATCTACGAACTCGTCGCTGTGAATGTCGACACGGGCTCCGGGTTCGAGCCGGAAGATGTGAGCCACGCACCTGGCTTCGATGTGGTCCAAGCCACACCGTCGAAGCCGGCGACTTCATCGCCGGCGAAGCCTCCCGCTGCATCTCCGCCCAAACCTTCGGCCGCAGCGCCGCCGAAACCTTCGGCCGCGGCTTTGGCCCTGGAGCCCGGTGACGTTGCCGGCCGATATTCTATCGAGCGTGAGGGCGGCAAGGACGCAGGCTGCCTCTTGATACTCGATGATCAGGCGAAAGCTCCGGGCGGCAATAAAGCGTCCTTGGCGCCCGGCTGCCGCGACCAAGGCATCATGATCTTCGATCCGGTCGGCTGGCGGCTCGCCAAGGGGCGCCTGGTCTTGACCGCACGCAGGGGCCATACGACTCATCTCGATCTGCAAGCCAACGGTACTTGGCTGAAGGACCCCAATGAAGGCAAGCCGCTCCTTCTTAAGAGGATGTAGCCGGCTTGGGCCAACCAGGCTGATTTCGACTTGCTTGCCGCCGCGCGCAGGCCCGCGAAACTTGCTAAGCCTATCGCCGGGTGGTACCCGGCGAATGTCTTTTTGCAGCCGGACGGCCGAAGCTCATAAATGACGATAAGTCTCCACAAGGGCGACCTGCCGGATGGTGTCGATTTCGGCGACAGCGTCGCCATAGATAGCGAAACCCTGGGACTTGTGCCGCATCGCGACCGGCTTTGCCTGGTCCAGGTGTCGCGAGGCGACGGGACGGCGGAAATCGTGCAGATCGCCGCGGGGCAGAAACACGCGCCGAACATCGAGAAACTCCTGGCCGACCCAGGCGTGACCAAGCTTTTCCACTATGCGCGTTTCGATATCGCGATCCTGTACAAGACTTTCGGCGTGATGGCCGCGCCGCTTTATTGCACCAAAGTCGCCTCGAAACTGACCAGGACTTATACCGATCGGCATGGCCTCAAGGATCTCGCCCGCGAGCTGCTCGGGATCGACTTGTCAAAGCAGCAGCAATGTTCGGATTGGGGCGCCCCCGCCTTATCGGAGGCGCAACTCGCTTATGCGGCATCCGATGTGCTTCACCTGCACGCGCTGCGCGCCAAGCTCGACGCCATGCTGGCGCGCGAGGGCCGTAGCGAGCTTGCCGCCGCCTGTTTCGGTTTTCTTCCGACCCGGGCGAAGCTCGATCTCATGGGCTGGCCAGATGCGGACATCTTTTCGCACGAATGACACGAAATAATAGCGATTATAAAGGCTTGCAAAGATCGGCGCGTGTCCCGGGAAATTGATGCCGGGCACCCGCCCCGAAATGCGATAAGTAGGATAGGATGAGAACCGAAGGAAAGCTGCCCTATAGCGTTGCGGCCGCCATGCCGGAAGCCGTCGATAGGTCCGACCGCGGTCGGGCAAAAGCAGATGACAGATTCGCGTATGACTGACCTGACACGCGCTCCCGAATTTTCAGGCGGACGGCTGGATCTGCCTGTCGGGAGGTCGCCGCGCGCGATTCGCATCGCGCGGCTGCATTCGATTTTCGTGCGCTATCTTCGGCACTTCATTATCGTCGGATGCAGTCTCGGCGTGCTGGCGCTCGGGATCCTCATCTTGTTTGACCCGTTCAAGCGGCTGCCCCGCACTCTGTCGGTCGACCAGGTGGGTCTTCAGGGCTCCGTCGTCACGCTCAAGACGCCGAAGATGAAGGGCTTTCGCCAAGATGGCCAACCCTTCGAGTTGACCGGTCTCTCAGGCACGCAGGACATCCTCAACCCGAGCGTCATCAATCTCGTTGGCGTCGACGCCAAGGTCGGATTGGACGATGCGACGACCGCGAAGATCACCGCGCGGAGAGGGATCTATGACAGCAGTCAGGACATCGTCTGGTTGCGCGACGACGTCCGCATCAAGAACGACGTAAGCGGCTATGATATGCGGATGCGGAGCGCCACCGTCGATCTGCAATCCAGCGCTCTCCTCACCGAGGAGCCGGTGCTCGTGATCATGAACGACGGCAGCACGATTTCTGCCGACCGCATGGACATCACCGACAATGGCCACAAGATCTCCTTCCAAGGCGAGGTCAAATCGGTCGTCGACTCGGGTGGCATGGACGCCGAGACGGCCGCTAGCTCCGAGGAGGCGTCGAAGTGAAGCGCGCCAGCGGTTCGCGCTTGGTCTTGCGCGCCCTGATCTTGTGCTGCGGCGCGTTCTGGTTCGGCGGATCCCCGATTTTGCCAGGAGAAGCCAAGGCGGCGCAAAGCGGCAATGGCAAGGAGCGCATCAATATCAATGCCTCCAAGCTCGACTATTATGACAAAGAGCAAAAGCTCGTCTATAGCGGCAATGTCGTTGCCGTGCGCGGCGACACGACGCTGAAAACGCCTCTGCTCGTCGTATTTCTCAACCCGAAGGAGTCCGGCGCGCGTCCCGGGCCGCCTTCTTCGTCGAGCCAGATGCGCCGTATGGAAGCGGCCGGCCCGGTCACCCTCATTTCAAAAGATCAGATCGCCACTGGCGATTCCGGAATTTACGAGAAGGCCGAAGACAAAGTCTATCTCGACGGCAATGTCAGTCTGACCCAGGGTCCGAACGTGACCAAGGGCGACCATATCGTCTATGATGTGAAGAGCGGCCAAGCCGTCGTCACCGGTCATGTCCGGAGCATGTTCCTTCCCAACAGCGAACCCGAAGCAGGAAGCGCGAACAAATCGAGCAAGGAGGCGGGCGCCGAGAAGCCGGAGCCCAATCCCCAATGAGTTTGAGGACCGAGGGCGACTTTGCCTTGCGCGGCAAATCTACCGATCTCGCTTCGGTCAAAGGCGCCGATCGACGCAGCCGCGCAGCCGCTTGGGCCGGCCGCTTGCGCGCCCTGTTCGGGCGCAAGGAGCAGCGCGTCATGGGGGAGAGCGCAGGCTGGCTTCTCGCCGAAGCCGATGCGGCCAATGCGCATGTTCCTCTCGATCCGGAATGGCTTCCCGAGGATCTCGAAAACTGGCGAGAGCACGAGGGGCCGGGTTCAGCCGAACCGGCGAAGCCTTCGGCTTCACAACCTTCTTTCGCCGGGCGGCCTGCCGAACCTGCTCAGGGAATCTTGCCGGATTCCAGAGCAAACGGCGAGATCGAGGGTTCCCTCGTCGCCCAGGCGCTGAGCAAGACCTTCAAGGGGCGCAGGATCATCAATGACGTGAATCTCCTTGTTCACCGTGGGGAGGTTATCGGCCTGCTTGGCCCGAATGGCGCCGGCAAGACCACCTTGTTCTACATGATCACCGGCCTCATCCGGCCGGACTCCGGAATCATCTTGCTCGACGACTATGATATCACGAGCCTGCCCATGTACCGGCGCGCCCGGCTCGGCATCGGCTATCTGCCCCAGGAGCCCTCGATTTTTCGCGGCCTCAGCGTCGAAGAGAACATTCGTGCCGTGCTCGAGATCACCCAGCCAGACAAGCAAAAACGGCGTGAGGAGCTCGAATCCCTGCTTGCCGAATTCGACATCGCGCGGGTGCGCAAATTGCCGGCCATCGCGCTTTCCGGCGGCGAGCGCCGCCGCTGCGAGATCGCGCGGTCGCTCGCCGGCCATCCATCTTTCATGCTGCTCGACGAGCCTTTCGCCGGCATCGACCCGATCGCCATCGGCGAGATCCGGCTTCTCGTCCAACATCTCAAACGGCGCGGGATCGGCGTCCTCCTCACCGACCACAATGTTCGCGAGACCCTCGATCTCATCGACCGGGCCTATATCATTCACTCCGGCCAGGTATTGACCGAAGGGACGCCGGAGAAGATCGTCGCCGATCCCGAGGTGCGCCGCCTCTATCTTGGCGAAGGGTTCAGGCTGTGAAGCCGGAGAACAGAGGACGGACGACAGACGACAGATTTCTTCCGTCTTCCGTCCTCTGTCTTCTGTCTTCTGTCATCCGAAATATCTCTCCAGAACGTCCCGATAGATCTCGGTCAGCGCGTCGAGATCGGCAATTGCGACGCGTTCGTCGATCATGTGCATGGTTGCGCCGACGGGACCGAATTCGACGACCGGGCCATAGGCGCGGATGAAGCGCGCATCCGACGTGCCGCCCGAGGTCGAAAGCGCCGGCCTCAAGCCGGTGCGGGCCGCGATTGCCGCCGCCACGACTTCGGTGAACCGATCGGGCTCGGTGAGGAAGGCCAAAGCATTGCAGGGCTCGAAGGAGAGGTTATAGTCGGCGTTTGGCGCTGCGGCAGCGCATCGGCCGGCAATCTCCGCTTCAAGCGTCGCAGGCGTCCAAAGATCGTTGAACCTGACATTGAAATGCGCATGCGCGGCGGCCGGGATGACGTTCATCGCCGGATTGCCGACATCGACCGACACGATCTCGAGATTGGACGGCTCGAAATGCGCCGTGCCCGCATCGAGCGGCGTCACGATCAGCGCCTCGAGCAGGCGCATGAGGGGCGGGATCGGATTATCCGCGCGCCGCGGATAAGCGACGTGGCCCTGCCTGCCGTGAACATTGAGCCTGGCGTTGAGTGAACCGCGCCGGCCTATCTTGATCGCATCGCCGAGCGCCTCCACGCTCGTCGGCTCGCCCACAAGGCAATGGTCGAAACGTTCGCCGCGCGCTTCGGCCCAGGTTAACAGCTTTGCGGTGCCGTTGATGGCCGGCCCTTCCTCGTCGCCGGTGATCAGAAAGCCGATCGAGCCTTTGAGGGTCGGGTGCTCGGCGACATAGGCCGTTGCCGCTGCGGCAAAGGCGGCGACGGCGCTCTTCATGTCGCTGGCGCCGCGGCCCCAGATCATGCCGTCTGCCACCTCCGCCGCGAAGGGATCGAAGCGCCATTGCGCGCGATCGCCGGGTGGCACGACATCGGTGTGCCCGGCGAAGAGAAGATAGGGCGCGCCGCTGCCAATCCGCGCGTAAAGATTATCGACATCCGGCGTTCCGGGTTCCGAGAAGCGCAGGGGAAATGTCGCAAAGCCTGCGGCCTTCAGATAATTCTCGAGGAGCGCGAGCGCGCCCGCGTCATTTGGTGTGACGGAAGCACAGCGGATGAGCGCCCGGCAGAGATCGAGCGCCGATGGCGGATTTTGAGACATTCTGTTCGACCGCGGCCCTTATCGAATCGCGAACTTATAGGGCAGGATCGCAGACATTTCGAATCGGCCCACGCGTTGAGCAAGACGGGTCAACCCCGCTGCGGCGGCCGTAAACGCAAGCCGCCGAGTTCGACGACGTTCCAGACGAAGATGAGAATCAGAACGAGGTCGGCGGCGAGCGTCGCCGCGTGCGGCAGGGCGTGATCGAGGCGCGGCTCGAGCCAGTGCGCGGCGGCGCAGAGGCACGCGAGGAAGGGCAAAAGCCCAGCCAAAGCAGCGGGCCGACCGATATCGCGCCAGCGCTTGGCGCTGAGATTATAGTGGCTGACGAGGATCAGGATGATCGAAAAGCCAAACAGCAGGCGGCAGAGATTGGCGGCGAGAATCGCCGCCGTCATGAGAGGTGTCGTGTTGAGATCGTGGTCGGCATAGGGTTCGACGAACACCCAGCCGATGCCGAGGCCGATGAGGATGCCGGCGAGCAACAATGTGCCGCGCCACCAGGTTGCGGCATCGATCCGTCCGCTGTCGGAGCGGAATAGGAAATAGGTGCGAGAGTGCCCCATCAATCCCTGAGCAATTCATTGATCGCCGTTTTGGCGCGTGTCTTCGCATCGACCGTCTTGACGATGACGGCGCAAGAAAGCGACGGACTGGGCCTTCCGCCGGGCAGAGGCTCGCCCGGCAAAGCGCCCGGCACGACCACCGAATAGGGCGGAACGTGACCGATATGGATCTTCCCGCTCGTCCGATCGACGATTTTGGTCGAGGCCGAGATGAACGTTCCCATCGCCAGCACGGCGCCTTCCCCGACGACCACGCCTTCGACGACCTCGGATCGGGCGCCGATGAAGCAGTTATCCTCGATGATCGTCGGATTGGCCTGCAAGGGCTCGAGCACGCCGCCTATGCCTACGCCGCCCGACAGATGCACGTTCCTGCCGATCTGTGCGCATGAGCCCACGCTCGCCCAGGTGTCGACCATCGTGCCTTCGCCGACATAGGCGCCGAGATTGACGAAGGACGGCATCAGGATGACGCCTGGGGCGATATAGGCGGAGCGCCGCACGATTGCGCCGGGCACCGCCCGAATGGCCGCCTCGGCATATTCCTTCGCTCCCCAGCCCTCGAATTTCGATGTCATCTTGTCCCACCAGAACGCGCCTCCGGGACCCCCGGAAATCAACCTTGCGTCGTTTAGCCGGAAGGAGAGGAGGATGGCCTTCTTCAGCCACTGGCTCACGCGCCAGGCCTCGGGTCCGCTCTTGCCGGCGATTTTCTCGGCGATCCTGAGCTTGCCTTGATCGAGAAGCGCAAGCGCCGCCTCGACTGCGGCGCGCACCTCGCCTTGCGTCGCGCTATTTATTTGCCCTCTATCCTCGAAAGCCGCATCGATGATCTTTTCGAGGTCTTCGCTCCGCATGGTCCGCTCCAGCCGCGAGATCCGTGAGGTTTCGTCCGCGCAACCGGCGATGTCAATGGGCGGCGAGTGCAGGTGATGTTCAGGTCGCCTTGCTTGCTTTTGCGGCAGATCTCGGCAAGGAATCCTTCGAGGTCGCTGGTCACGAAGTTGACGTGCGGCAACGCCTCGGTCGCGGGAATCTCGAAGGGTTCGCGATGATCCGGCTGACCTGGTTTCGGCACGACGAGCACGGTCGTCATTCCTCTCTGGTGTGGAATGATGAGATTGCGGTCAATGTCCTCGAACATCGCGGCCCTGTTCGGATCGACCGCATGTCTGTCGAAAAAGCGTTCATAGGCGGCAATCTCCGGCTTCGGGAGAAGCTCGGCTGCGACGATGTCGAATATGTCGTCGAACATGGGGGCAAGGCCCAAGGCCTCGGCGGTGCGAAGCGCGTGGTCGCGCGAGCCGTTGGTCAGGATAAGCTTGCGGCCGGGCAGGGCCGTGATCGCGGTTGCGAGCGAGAGGTTGGGGATCAGCGACGAGCGATCGACATCATGCACGAAGGCGAGGAATTCCACGGAGCTGATCGCATGGTCTGCCATGAGGCCGCGCAGCGTCGTGCCGTAGCGCTGGTAATAGAACTTTTGCAATGCGCGCGCCGAGATCCCGTCGAGACCGAAGAGGCTGGCGAGAAACAGAGTGATCCGATGGTCGATCTTGGGCCAGAGATCGCAATCGGCGGGATAGAGCGTATTGTCGAGGTCGAAGACCCAGGTGTCGACATGCGCAAAGCTCGATTGCGAGCGCGCGTGATCGGCGGACGCCGATTCGCGCGGCTCGGCCTTCGCGGCATCGAAGGGCCGGCTGCGATCCTCGCCTATCGTTTCCTTGTGAATCACCGCGTGATCAGCGTTCCGGCGCCGAGGTCCGTCAAGAGCTCGATGAGCACCGCGTGCGGCATCTTGCCATCGAGAATGACGACGCCCTCGACGCCTTGTTCGAGCGCGTAGATGCAGGTCTCGACCTTGGGAATCATCCCGCCGGTGATCGTGCCGTCGGCAATGAGCGCTCGGATGTCCTCGGTGCGCAATTCCTTGATGATGTTCTGCTCGGCGTCGAGCACGCCCGGCACGTCGGTCAGGAGGATGAGGCGCTTGGCCTTGAGCGCGCCGGCGATGGCGCCGGCAAACGTGTCGGCGTTGACGTTATAGGTCTCGCCCTCGCTGCCTTGTGCGATGGGGGCGAGCACCGGGATCAGCTCGCGCCCGAGCACGGAATCGAGGACCGTCGTATCGACCTTCGCCGGCTCGCCGACGAAGCCGAGATCGATTTCCTCCTCGACGCCGGTTAAGTGCGACTCGACCGTGTAGACCACTTTGGTGGCGGTCACCATATTGCCGTCCTTGCCGCAAAGTCCGATGGCGCGGCCGCCTTGAGCATTGATGAAGCCGACGATCTGCTTGTTGATCGAGCCGGCGAGCACCATCTCGACGATTTCGACCGTAGCGCGGTCAGTGATTCGGAGACCGCCGGAAAATTCCGACTTGATGCCCAGCTTGGCAAGCATGGCGCCGATCTGCGGGCCGCCGCCATGCACAACCACCGGATTGACGCCCGATTGTTCGAGGAGAACCATGTCGCGGGCGAAGCGGCGGGCGACCTCTTCGTCGCCCATGGCATGGCCGCCATATTTCACGACGACGATCGCATCGTCGTAATGCAGCATGTGCGGCAGCGCCTGCATGAGGATCTCGGCCTGCTTCTGCGCGCGCTCCTGTGGCGTTTCCTTCATGGCCCTCATCCGGCTGGCTGGCGCCTTTTAACGTTTCGGCGTGACAAGCTCAATGCGAGCCAGCGGGATTCATGGCCCGCTGGCCGGCAAAGCGGCTCATCTTTCAACATCCATGTTCGGCAAGAAGCCGGGCGATGGCGGCGCGAAGCTCGTCAATCCCCTCGCCCTCCGCCGCCGAGGTGAGGAGCACGTCCGGAAAGGCGGCCGGCCGCTTGGCCAGCGCCGCCGTCGTTTCGGCATGCCGGCGATCCCGTTCCGCCCGTTTCAGGCAATCGCCTTTGGTGAGGATGACTTGATAGGAGACCGCCGCCCGGTCGAGCCTGTCGAGCATCTCGAGGTCGATCGGCTTCAAACCATGGCGGCCGTCGACGAGCACGAAGACGCGCAAGAGGCCTGCCCGGCCGCGCAGGTAGTCCTGCATGAGGTTCGTCCAGGCGGCGATTTTCTCCTTTGGCGCGGCGGCATAGCCATAGCCCGGCATATCGACGAGGCGAAGCCCAGGCGCTGAGGGCGTGCCGCCGAGCGCGAAGAAATTGAGGGCCTGCGTCCGTCCCGGCGCGCGAGAAGTCCGCGCCAAGCTCTTGCGGCTTGTCAGCGCGTTCAGAAGAGAGGATTTGCCGACGTTGGAGCGACCGGCCAAGGCGATCTCAGCGGGAGCGGGAGGCGGCAATTGTGCAACTTCCGTCACTGTCCGAACGAATGTGCATTCGGCGGCGAAGAGCCTGCGTCCCAATTCCGCGAAATCTTGCGCAGGGCTCTCGCGGTCTTCCGCCGGCTGGGGCGTCAAGAGAAGTGACTTCTTTTGGCAAGAAATTTCTGCATGGTGGTCGTCTGATCGTTAGCAGAATCGATGATGACGCACGGTCCTTCTCCCGCTGCGGGAGAAGGAAGCTCCCTCCCAGTCAGCTAATCCTCATGTCGTCGCCTTTCGGCGAAACGTGTTGGCGAGATTGCTCCACAATTCGATCTTCACCCCGGCGCGGTGCATGATCAGCGTCTGCTGGGCGACGGACAGCAGGTTGTTCCACGTCCAATAGATGACGAGACCGGAGGGGAAAGTTCCCAGCATGAAGGTGAAGATCACCGGCATCCAGGCAAACATCTGCTTCTGCACGGGGTCCGGCGGCTCCGGGTTCATCTTCATCTGGACGAACATCGAGAACCCCATGATCAGCGGCCAGATGCCGATCGCGAGGAAATGGCCGATGAGCGGCAACGAGGTGGGATCATAGGGCAGCAAGCCGAAAAGATTGAAGACGTTGGTTGGATCCGGCTGCGACAGATCCTTGATCCAGCCGAAGAAGGGGGCTTGGCGCATCTCGATCGTGATGAACAGCACCTTATAGAGCGAGAAGAAGACCGGTATCTGGATCAGCATCGGCAGACAGCCGGCGACCGGGTTGATCTTCTCGCGCTTGTAGAGCTCCATCAGCTCCTGCTGCTGTTTCACCTTGTCGTCGGCGTAGCGCTCGCGGAGCGCCGTCATCTGCGGCTGCACCCCCTTCATCTTCGCCATCGAGAGATAGCTGCGGTTGGCGAGCGGGAAGAAGGCGAGCTTGATGAGCACCGTGACGATCAGGATCGCCACGCCGAAATTGCCCGTGAACTTGTAGATGAGGTCGAGGAGCTGGAACATCGGCCGGGTGATGAAATAGAACCAGCCCCAGTCGATCAGCAGCTCGAATTTCTTGATGCCGAGATCGTTCTGGTACATATCCAGCGTCTGGACTTGCTTGGCGCCCGCGAAGACGCGAGCGGTCGTCTCAGCAGTTGCTCCCGGGGCAACGGTCATCGGTTCAGCGAGGAAATCCGCCTGATAGATCTTGTGCACGGTGCCGCGCGCCGAGAACGTGCCCTCGAACGGCACGTGTTGCTCAGGGATGACGACCGCGGCCCAATATTTATCGGTAAAGCCCAGCCAGCCGCCGGTCCCATCGAGGCTCTTGGTGGCCCTCGGCTCCTTTTCGATGGAATCATAGGTCGGCTCCTGCACACCCGAATCGCCGATGACGCCGACCATGCCTTCATGAAGAATGGAATAGCCGGACGTTTTCGGCTTGCCGTGACGGGAGACGAGCGCATAGGGGTAAAGCGTCACCGGCGAGCCCGACTTGTTCTCGACGCTGTCGGTGATCGTGAACATGTAATGGTCATCCACCGCAATGCGGCGATGGAAGACGAGTCCCTGGCCGTTGTCATAGGTGAGCGTGACAGGCGTCTGCGACGTCAGCTTGTCGCGATCGGCGCTCCAAACCGTTTCTGGTGTCGGCAGGGCGAGTGATTGGCCGGGCTTACTGACGAAGCCAAGTTCGGCGTAATAGGGCGCCGGCGATCCCGAGGGCGAAAGCAGCACGATGTTGGGGCTATGCGGGTCGGGCGTCTCGCGATAGGCCTTGAGCGACACGTCGTCGATCCGCGCTCCCTTAAGGTCGATCGAGCCGAACAGGTCGCGGCTGTCGAGCGTCACGCGGGGGCTCGCCGCAATTGCCGCGGCGCGAGTCATGATCGCTCCCGGGCTCTCCCCGGTCACGCCGCCTTGCAGCGGCGCGTTGGGGCTGGGCGGTGGCAGCGCAGCCGGTGAGCCGGGCTGCGGCGCCTCCGTGCTCGGCTGCTGCATTTGCGCCTGGGTCTGGCGTTCCTTTTGGAGCTGCGGCGCGGCGTAAAAATAATTCCAGCCGATGATGACCAGGATCGAGAGCGCGATCGCGAGGTAGAGATTCCTATTGTCTTCCGACATGGCGGCGAACCTAGTCTTTCATCTTTTTGGCTGTCGCGGCGGCGAGCGGCCGCGGTTTTGCCGAACGCCTGGCCTCGGACGGGCGCGCCGGCGCATGAATTTCAGCGAAGGCGCGGGCGAGTTCTTCTTGCAATGCCGGAAAAGCTTGGTCGAGGGCCGCCTCCCGCGCAAGGATCACATAGTCATAGCCCGCCCGCGCCGAAAGATCCGGCGTGAGCCGCAAAGCCTCCTTCAGGCGGCGGCGGATGCGGTTGCGAACGACCGCGCTGCCGAGCTTCTTCGTCACGGTAAAGCCGAAGCGCGGCGCGGCATCGGCCGCATGGCTCGAGCGGCAGACGGCATGAATGCTGAAGCTCTTGGCGTGAATACGCCTTCCCTTGGCGGCGTTGAGGAATTCGGCGCGTTTCTTCAGCCGCCCCAATCCTCGCGGCGGCGCCCGTTCCATGCTGCCGTCGGTCATGCTCCGCTCCGCAGCCAGGCGCTGGTTGCGGCTGGGCCTGCCTTGAACGTGAGCTTCGGGCCTCAAGCCGACAGACGCTTGCGGCCGCGCGCGCGCCGGGCGGCGATCACCTTGCGGCCGCCGGGGGTGGCCATGCGGGCGCGAAAGCCGTGCCGACGCTTGCGCACCAGCTTGCTCGGTTGATAGGTCCGCTTCACGTTTCAACTACGTCGCGAATAATCACATAGTGGCCGCAGCGTGCGCCCCGGCGCAAAATCTGCGATCCAGGGCTTGCCGGTCAGGACGCCACGTGAAGGGGAGACGCAGCCCTAAAGCCGCGCGCCTTATAGGAGCAGGAGCGCGAAAAAGTCAATTTGAGCAGCTCAGCCGCGGAAATCCAGCCCAATGTCAAGCGCCGCTGCGCTGTGGGTGAGCCAGCCGATCGAGATCAGATCGACGCCGGCCGCGGCGATCGCCGTGACGTTTTCGAGCGTAATCCCGCCCGAGGCCTCGATGATGGCCCTTCCGCCGACCATTTCGACCGCTTCGCGCAGCATATCGGGTCGCATATTGTCGAGAAGCACCGCATCGACGCGGGCCGCCAGCGCCTCGGCAAGTTGCGCGAGCGAATCCACCTCGACCTCGATCTTGACCATATGCCCGACGTTCTTGCGGGCCCGCCGCAGCGCCTCGGCGACGCCTCCGGCGATGGCAACATGATTGTCCTTGATGAGCACGGCGTCGTCGAGGCCGAAGCGATGATTGCCGCCGCCGCCGACGCGCACTGCGTATTTTTCGACCGCGCGCAGGCCGGGCGTCGTTTTGCGGGTGCAGACGATGCGCGCCTTGTAGCCCGCGACCGCCGCGACAGCCGTAGCGGTGGCGGTGGCGACACCGCTCAAATGGCAGAGAAAGTTCAGCGCCGTGCGCTCGGCCGTCAGGATTCCGCGCGCCGGCCCGTGGACCGTGGCGATCGTCTCTCCCGGCGTCAGCTTTGCGCCGTCGTGTTTCTCGACACGCGTCTCGATTGCGGGATCGACCAGTTCGAAGCTGAGTTTGGCGAGGTCGAGGCCGGCGACGACGCCTCCCTTTCGGGCGACAAGCGCGGCTTCCGCGCGCGCCTCGCGCGGCACGATCGCGTCGCTCGTCACATCGCCCGCCTGGCCGAGGTCTTCGAGGAGAGCGGCGCGGACGAGCGGTTCAATCATGATCCGCGGCAGGGCGGTCATCGCGATCCTATGGTCACGCGACGGCTTCGGGTGCGAGATCGCGGGCGGTCTCGAAAGCCTCGGCGAGATCGATCTCGCGCTGCCAGCCCGAAGTCGCGTCGCGCTGCGGGAAGTCTTCGCGATAATGTGCGCCGCGGCTCTCTTCGCGGCGCAAAGCGGCGATGACGATCATCAAGCCGACAAGCGCCGCATCGCTCGCCACGCCATTCCCCGCCGCGATCGGGTAAAGCTCGGCCGCGGCGCGCCAGAGCTTTTCGCCGTCGCGCAAGACGCCCGCGGCGCGCGAGAGGATCGAGCGGACCGGACCCGCCTCGCTGCGCGGCGCGACCGGCTCAATGCGCCCGACGGGCCGCCGCACCGCCGGCATGGCCCTGATGCCTGCGGCGGTAAAGCCGGCGCAGACCACCGCCTCCAGCAGCGAATTGCTGGCGAGGCGATTGGCCCCATGCAGGCCGGTGCAGGCGGCCTCCCCGCAGGCCCAGAGTCCCTCGACGGACGTGTGGCCTTCGATATCCACCTTGATGCCGCCCATGTGATAATGCGCGGCCGGACGCACTGGGATCGGTTCTCGGACGGGATCGATGCCTGCCGCGCGGCAGAGCGCCGTGATCGCCGGGAAACGGCCGGCGAAATCGAGATCGCGCGCCCGGCGGGCATCGAGAAAGATGCGATGCCCTTCTGCCATGTGGCGCCAGACGGCGCGCGCCACGACGTCGCGCGGCGCGAGTTCGGCGCGCGGCGTATCGGCCATGAACCGCGTGCCCTTCTCGTCGACCAGGATGGCGCCTTCGCCGCGCACCGCCTCGCTGATCAGGCTCAAAGGAGACCCAGGCGCATCGAGCGCGGTCGGATGGAACTGAATGAATTCGAGATCGGCGAGTCGAGCGCCGGCGCGCGCCGCCAGCGCAAGGCCCTGGCCGAACGAGCCGCTGGGATTTGTCCCGTGCGGGAAGAGACCGCCAATTCCGCCGGTGGCGATGACGATGCGGCTCGTCCGCAGGAGGATGGATGGACCATGGGCGAGGAGCCCCGCCACGGCGCCGTCTTCGAGGGCGAGGCGCCGCGCGGCCAGGCCCTCGATCACGCTGATCGAGGGGCAAGCCCGCACCGCACGCGTCAGGGCGCGGACGATCTCGCGCCCCGTCGCATCGCCGCCGGCATGGACGATCCGTTCGCGTCGATGCGCGGCCTCGAGCCCGAGCAGCAGTGTGCCATCGGGGCTTCGGTCGAATTGAACCCCGAAACGCTCGAGATCTTCGATCGCGGCCGGCGCCGCGCGGATGATGCGCGGGACGACCGGCGCGACGCAGAGCCCGTCGCCGGCGGCAAGCGTATCGGCGATATGCAGCGCGGCATCATCGTCCGGCCCGAGGCTCGCGGCGATCCCGCCCTGTGCCAGGATGCTCGACGTCTCCAGGCCGAGCGGTGCCTTGCTCAGCAAGACGCAAGGTTCCGGCGCCAGATGGAGCGCCGTCATCAGCCCGGCCACGCCGCCGCCGATGATGAGCGCACGCCCGTCGAGATCGTGAATGTCCATCATCGCACCGCCAGCATGCGTTCCACCGCCCGACGCGCCCGCGCCGCGGTTAAGGCATCGATCTCGACCTCATGCCGCATCGTCTCGAGCGCCCGACGGATCTTCGGGAGCGTGACGCGCTTCATATGCGGACAGAGATTGCAGGGGCGGATGAATTCGAGCTCCGGATATTGGATGGCGATATTGTCGCTCATCGAACATTCGGTGAGCAGCGCCAGGCGCTCCGGCCGGTTCCTGCCGACGTAAGAGGAGATTGCCGCGGTCGAACCGGAGAAATCTGAGGCTTTCACCACCTCCGGCGGGCATTCCGGATGCGCGAGAATGACGACGCCGGGATAATCCTCGCGCAGCTCTGCGACTTCTTCCACGCCGAACCGCTCATGCACTTCGCAATGCCCGGCCCAGGTGATGATCTCGACGCCGGTCTCGGCGGCGATGTTCTTCGCCAGATATTCGTCGGGGATCATGATCACGCGCGGCACGCCCAGGGATTCGATGACCGCGCGGGCATTGCCCGAGGTGCAGCAAATGTCGGATTCCGCCTTCACAGCGGCCGAGGTGTTCACATAGGTGACGATCGGCACGCCGGGGTGACGGCGGCGCAGCTCGCGCACGTCCTCTGGCGTAATGGACTCGGCGAGCGAGCAGCCGGCGGCCGGATCGGGGATCAGGACCGTCTTGCGCGGGTTCAGGAGTTTTGCCGTCTCCGCCATGAAATGGACGCCGGCGAGTACGATGACATCGGCGTCGACTTGCGTCGCCTCACGCGCCAGCGCGAGGCTGTCGCCGACGATGTCCGCGATGCAATGGAAGATCTCAGGCGTCTGGTAATTATGCGCCAGGATCACCGCGTTGCGGCGCTTCTTCAGCGCCTGAATGGCCTCGATATCGACGGCGAACACCGGCCATTCGATGGCCGGAATCTGGTGCCGTACCTTGGCGTAGAGATCCTCCCGAGGCGCGAGCGCGGTGGTGGCCATGGAATATACTCCGCCTGAGCATTACTTCATAATATGCTGGGGTTGAGTATAAGTTTTGTCAAGAGCGCGAGATGGGAAGTTTGGTCCCCACGATCGCCCGCTCGGTCAAGATTTCGCGGCGGAAGCGGAAGAGCTTGGCCGGGCGTCCGCGCGTGTCCTGGCTCATCTGGCCGGTCTCCTCGACAAGCTCCTGCTGTTCGACGAGCCGGCGGAAATTCTGCTTGTGCACGAGGCGGCCGGCGAGCGCCTCGACGCAGCGCTGCAACTGCAGAAGGGTGAACGTGTCCGGCATCAGCTCGAAGACCACGGGGTTATATTTGATCTTGGCCCGCAGCCGCGCGATGCCGGTCGCAAGAATGCGGCGATGGTCGAGGATCATGCTGCGGCCATGCGCCGGCGCCGGTCCGAGCTCAGGCTTCGAGCGGCGCGCCTCGGGGATGAGGCCTGCTTCATAGAGGAGTTCATAGCGCTGCAGCACCAGCTCCTCGTTCCACGGCCTGCCTTCGAGGCCGAAGGTGAAGGCGATGCGGTTGGCGCGTTCCTGACGCAGAGTGCGGTTCGGCGCCGCCTCGGCGAAGGCCTTGAGGTTGGGGACCAGCACCGCCTCGATCATCGGCGGGATGCCGAGGCGCCGGTCTTCCCAAGGCAGATAGACATACCAGCTCTGCCAGCTCGCTTCATAACCGCCGACCGCTGGCTGCTCGCGCGTCAGGCCGAGATAGCTGATCGAGATGACCCGCTGATCGGGCCCGAGCCCGCGGTCGCGATCGGCAAAGGTGTAAAGCTGTTCGACGTAGCCGAGCGGATGACGAGTCTGCCGCTCGACCCAAGCGCGCAGCCCCGATTGCAGTGAGCGATGCGTCAATTCGAACGGCCCGGAGGGCAGGGCGCGCGCATCCTGCAGCGTGAGCACCCGCGGCTCGCCGGCGGTGACCGTGACGAGCACGGCGATGAGATCGGCGGCGATGCCATGCCCTGCCGCGTCCTGCCCCGCCCCGCGGGGGCCGGGGGCCTTGGCGCTGCCGACCCCGGCTGGCGTGGGCTGCAGGGCACGTTCGGGCCTGCTCATCGCGTCCATGTCCTTGTTGCGGCTCGCCCGCGATCCGGCGGATCCGAGCCGGTGGCGGCCACAACTCGTGGCCGCACTAGGGATCATCTGTGCCTGTGCATTGTGACGAGACTCCCGCCGCATGAGGTGAATCTATCCGATATCCAAAGGCAGCGCAGCAATGGCGTGGCGCGGCCAACGCCAGGGCGCGAGATAGATCGCATCGCCGCGCAGCGTCAAGCGTGCCGCCCAAGGGTTGGCAGCGAGCCAAACGCGAACGGCGCGCGACATACGTCGCCGCCTTCGCGCGTCGATCGTCGTCATGGCTTCGATGAGCGTCGGCCGGATCTTCACCTCGACGAAGACGATCGAATCGAATCTCTGGGCGATGAGGTCGATTTCGCCGCCGTTGACGCAATAGCGGCGGGCCAGGATGCGATACCCCTTGAGCCGCAGAAAGAGAGCTGCCGCAGCCTCGGCCCGGCGGCCGGAAAGGAGCGCCCGGCGACGTTTCCCGTCTTCAGCGGGCGCGGGCTGCCAGTTCGATCGCCCGGGCATAGACTTTTCGGCGCGGCTGGCCGGTCTCTGCGGAGACCACGGCCGCCGCCTCTTTCACGGAGAGGGTCTCGAGCGCCTTGCCGATGCGAAGATCGAGGTCCGCGGCGTCGATCTGCGCCACGCCCTCCGCAGGCGGCCCGACGAGCAGCACGATCTCGCCTTTCGGCGGTGGCGCCGCGGAGACCGCGGCAGCGAGCTCCGGCAGCGTGCCGCGCCGGACCGTTTCGAAAACCTTGGTCAGCTCGCGCGCCAGCGCGGCATCGCGCGGTCCGAGCACGGCGGCAAGATCGACGAGCGTCTCGGCGACCCGGCGCGGCGATTCGAAAAACACCAAAGTGCCCGGAATGGTCGAAAGCTCGGCGATCCTCTGCCGGCGCCCTGTGCTCTTCGGCGGCAGAAAGCCTTCGAAGAAGAACCGATCGGTCGGCAGGCCGGCGACCACCAGGGCGGTGAGCACGGCGGAGGCGCCGGGTACCGAAGTGACCGACAGGCCGTTGCCCAAGGCTTCCGCGACGAGCTTGTAGCCGGGATCGGAAATGAGCGGCGTGCCGGCGTCGGAGACGAGGGCCAGCGCAGCGCCGCTGGCAAGCCGGGCGATGAGATGCGGCCGCATGACCTCGGCGTTATGCTCGTGATAAGCGACGAGCGGGGTCGCAATTCCATAATAGGCGAGCAGCGTCTTGGTCACGCGCGTATCCTCGGCGACGACCGCATCGGCGGCCGCCAAAGTCGCGAGGGCGCGCAG
>Ga0116223_10000997_pt1 | contig 31071 bp, 34 predicted proteins | sample Sb_taG_3_FD_90092 | JGI IMG/M metagenome (GOLD analysis project Ga0116223, IMG submission 90092) | Peat soil microbial communities from Weissenstadt, Germany - Sb_50d_a_PC metaG | ecosystem: Environmental > Terrestrial > Soil > Wetlands > Peat | place: Germany: Weissenstadt | collected 2010-09-21 | reverse complement strand
CGATGTACCTTGTGTTCGCGCTGGTCGCCGGCCTGATCGGCGGCATCTTCTCGATCCTGATCCGCGCCGAACTGATGTTCCCCGGCCTGCAGATCTTACACGAAACCCACTACTTCGACGTCATCGTCACCGCGCACGGATTGATCATGATCTTCTTCATGGTCATGCCGGCGATGATCGGCGGTTTCGGCAACTGGATGATTCCACTGATGATCGGCGCGCCGGATATGGCGTTCCCACGCATGAACAACATTTCATTCTGGCTGTTGCCGGCGTCTTTCGCCCTGCTGCTCGCCTCGTTCTTCTTCGAGGGCGAGCCGGGTGCCAACGGCGCCGGAACGGGCTGGACGATTTATGCCCCGCTGTCGACCTACGGCCATCCGGGGCCGGCGATGGACTTCGTCATCCTGTCGATCCATCTCGCCGGCGCCTCGTCGATCCTCGGCGCCATCAACTTCATCACCACCATCTTCAACATGCGCGCGCCGGGCATGACCATGCACAAGATGCCGCTATTCGTGTGGTCGGAGCTGGTCACCGTGTTTTTGCTGCTGCTTGCTTTGCCGGTTCTCGCCGGCGCCATCACCATGCTGCTGACCGATCGCAATTTCGGCACCACCTTCTTCGATCCGCATGGCGGCGGCGATCCGCTCTTGTTCCAGCATCTGTTCTGGTTCTTCGGCCATCCGGAAGTCTACATCCTCATCCTGCCGGGCTTCGGCATCGTCAGCCAAGTGGTGGCGACCTTTTCGCGCAAGCCGATCTTTGGCTATCTCGGCATGGCCTACGCCATGGTGGCGATCGGCGGCATCGGCTTCGTCGTCTGGGCGCACCATATGTACACGGTCGGCATGTCGGCGAGCGTGCAGGCCTATTTCATCGCCGCGACCATGGTGATCGCGGTCCCGACCGGAGTGAAGATTTTCTCCTGGATCGCCACGATGTGGGGCGGCTCGATCGAGTTCAAGACGCCGATGCTGTGGGCCATCGGCTTCATCTTCCTGTTCACCATCGGCGGCGTTACCGGCGTGGTGCTCGCTAATGCCGGCGTCGACCGCGTGTTGCAGGACACCTATTACGTCGTCGCCCACTTCCATTACGTGCTTTCGCTCGGCGCCGTGTTCGCCATCTTCGCCGGCTGGTACTACTGGTTCCCGAAGATGACCGGTTACATGTATTCCGAGTTCGTCGGCAAGCTGCACTTCTGGCTCACCTTCATCGGCGTCAACCTGGTGTTTTTCCCGCAACATTTCCTCGGCCTGGCCGGCATGCCGCGCCGCATCGCCGACTATCCGGATGCGTTCTCCGACTGGAACTTCATCTCCTCGATCGGCTCGTATCTGTCCGGCATCGGCACGCTGGTGTTCTTCTTCGGCGTGGCGCAGGCCTTCATGCGCAAGGTGCCGGCGGCCGCCAATCCCTGGGGCGCCGGCGCCACCACGCTGGAATGGACGCTGCCGTCGCCGCCGCCGTTCCATCAATATGACACGCTGCCGCTGATCCGATGAGCGTCACGCTTTCGCCAGTAGAGCCGCGCGTCGAGCCCAGCATTGCCGGCGTCGGCGACTACATCGAGCTGATGAAGCCGCGGGTGATGTCGCTCGTGGTGTTCACCGCTCTGGTCGGCCTGGTGATCGCGCCCGGCCATCTACATCCGGTGATCGCGCTGACGGCGCTGATCTGCATCGCGGTGGGCGCCGGCGCCGCCGGCGCGCTCAACATGTGGTACGACGCCGACATCGATGCGCGCATGGCGCGCACGGCGGCGCGTCCGATCCCCGCCGGACGGCTGCAACCGGGCGAGGCGTTGGCCTTCGGCCTGACGCTCACCGGCTTCTCGGTGGTGACGCTCGGGCTCCTTGTCAACGCCGCCGCCGCCGCTTTGCTCGCGCTGACCATCGCCTTCTACGTGGTCGTCTACACGGTCTGGCTCAAGCGCTCGACGCCGCAGAATATCGTCATCGGCGGCGCGGCAGGCGCGCTGCCGCCGGTCATCGGCTGGGCGGCGGCGACCGGCAGTGTCGCCGTCGAGCCGGCGCTGCTTTTCCTCATCATCTTCTTCTGGACGCCGCCGCACTTTTGGGCGCTGTCACTCTATCGCGCCGAGGATTACGCGCGTGCCGGCGTACCGATGCTGCCGGTGGTCGCGGGCATCGCCGAAACACGCCGTCAAATCCTGCTCTACACGCTGCTGCTCGCGCCGCTCGGCGCCGCACCCTGGTTGCTCGGCTATGCCGGAGCGCTCTACGGCGTAGTGGCTTTGGCGGCCGGCGCGGCCATGATCGTTCTGGCGTGGCGGCTGCGCGCCGAACAGCGCGGTCATGCCGCCGCCAGGCAGATGTTCGGCTTTTCGATCCTTTATTTGTTCCTGTTGTTTGCCATGCTGCTGGTCGACCGCACGGCCGCGGCCCTGTTCGGCCATTTCGCCGCATGACGATGAGCGTAGCCATGAACGAAGAGAAACCCCCACCCTTCCCTCCCCCGCTTGCGGGGGAGGGAAGGGTGGGGGTCAGGCTCACCGAACGGCAGCAGCGCGCCCGCCGTGCCCGCTCGATCGCGATTGCGGTGTCGCTTGGCGTGCTGGTGATCCTGTTCTACATCGTGACTTTGGTGAAGGGTCCTGGCGTGCTGGTCCGCCCGCTGTGAAATCGAGACGTCGATACCGATGAGCACGCCGACACAGAACGTCTCGCCTGCCCCGCGCCGCGATCTGGTCGTCGCGTTTCTCTGCGGCGGGCTCGTCGCGGCGATGGTCGGATTGTCGTTCGCCGCGGTGCCGTTCTATTCCTGGTTCTGCCGCACCACCGGCTATGGCGGTACCACGCAGGTGGCAACCGCGCTGCCCACGCACACCTCCTCGCGCAGCATCACCGTGCGCTTCGATTCCAACGTCGCCGCCGGACTGCCCTGGCGGTTCGAGCCCGAGCGGCGGACCATCGAAGTCAAGCTCGGCGAGGTGGTCACCGTCTACTATAAGGTTACCAACGAAGCCGCCCGCGTCACCGCCGGCCAGGCCGGGTATAATGTCAGCCCGGAGACGACGGGCATCTATTTCGAGAAGATCAACTGCTTCTGTTTCACGCAGCAGACCATGAAGCCCGGCGAGAAGCGCGACATGGCGGTGATTTTTTACGTCGATCCCAAACTCGCCGATGATTCCGAGCAGGATACCGTCAACCTCATTACGCTCTCCTACACCTTCTATCCGGCGCCGGTGCCGGATCAGGCGGCGGCGAGCGCAACGCCGGCGAAGTCCGGCCAACTCTAAAAGCGGCGCGCCTTTCAGTTCCAAGGACGCGCCAAGGTGGAGATGAAGACAATGGCCGATGCCGCACACACCCACGCCAAACCGCACCACGATTACCACCTGGTCAATCCGAGCCCGTGGCCGGCGGTCGGCGCCACCTCGGCATTCATCAGCGCGGTCGGGCTGATCCTGTGGATGCATCACCTCGTGGCTTACGCGCCGATCATCCTCGGCATCGGCAGCATCGGCATCGCCTACACCATGATCGGCTGGTGGCGCGACGTGATCTTCGAAGCCGAAGTCGAGCACGACCACACCCGCGTGGTGCAGATTTCGCACCGCTACGGCATGATCCTGTTCATTGCCTCAGAGGTGATGTTCTTCGTCGCCTGGTTCTGGGCCTATTTCAACACCGCCTTGTTCCCCGACGAGATCAGGGACGTGGCGCGCGCGGCGTTTCTCGGCGGTGTGTGGCCGCCCAAGGACATACACACCTTCGATCCCTGGCACTTGCCGCTGTTGAACACGCTGATCCTGCTCACCTCCGGCACCACCGTGACCTGGGCGCATCACGCGCTGCTCAACAACGACCGCAAGGGGCTGATCTGGGGCCTTGTTTGCACCATCGCGCTCGGGCTGTCGTTCACCTGCGTGCAGGCTTACGAATACGCCCACGCCGCGTTCCATTATTCCGGCAACATCTACGGCGCCACCTTCTTCATGGCGACGGGCTTCCACGGCGCCCATGTCATCATCGGCTCGATCTTTTTGATCGTCTGCCTGTTCCGGGCGATCGCCGGGCAATTCACGCCGACGCAGCATCTCGGCTTCGAGTTCGCCGCCTGGTACTGGCACTTCGTCGACGTGGTGTGGCTGTTCCTGTTCGCTTGCATCTATGTGTGGGGCGCCGGCGTGCCGGTGCCGGAATAAAGTACGGAACCCCACCTTGTGGGGGAGGGTTGGGAGGGGGGGTAGTTAGGAGACCCGCGGCCGTTGCCGAACGTGCGAGTGCTGCACGACCCCCACCCCTAGCCCCTCCCCACAAGGGGGAGGGGAAGATCGTCACCATGACAGATAAACCCACCGAAACGCTTTCGGGCGCCATCATCGCCGGCCTGACCTGCGCGTGTCCGCGCTGCGGGCGGGGCAAGCTGTTCCGGGGATTTTTGACTTTGCGACCGCGCTGCGAGGACTGCGGACTCGATTATGGCTTCGCCGATTCCGGCGACGGCCCCGCGGTCTTCATCATGTTTCTTGCCGGCTTCATCGTCGTCTTCGCCGCGCTCATCACCGAGGTTTTGTACAAGCCGCCCTTCTGGGTGCACGCGGCGCTGTGGCTGCCGCTCATTCTCATCGTCACGCTCGGGCCGCTGCGGCCGATGAAGGGGCTGATGATCGCGCTGCAATACCATCACCGCGCCGCCGAGGGACGCTTCGGCGGGGGCGAGCCTTGAACGCGCCGGCGCCAAAACGCCGCTCCTGGCTCGGCCTCTTGATCCCGGTGGTGCTGACCTTCGCCGCGCTGATCGCGCTCGGCACCTGGCAGATCGAGCGCAAGGCGTGGAAGGAAGACTTGATCGCGGCTCTCACCGAGCGGCTCGCGGCGCCGCCCGTCGCGCTGCCGCCGGCCGCGGCGTGGTCCACGCTCGATCCGGCGCGCGACGAATACCGCCGGGTCACCTTCAGCGCCACCTTCGATCACGGCAAGGAAACGCTGGTTTACGCCGCCGCTTCGTCCTTTCGTCCCGACGTGAGCAGCCCCGGCTATTGGATATTCACCCCGGCGCGGCTTGCCGGCGGCGGGGGCGGCGGCGGTTTCGTCATGGTCAATCGCGGCTTCGTGCCCGAGGCGAACAAAGACGCCGCGACCCGAGCCGCAGGGCAGATCGCCGGGCCGGCCGAGATCACCGGTGTGCTGCGCTGGCCGGAAGCGCGCCATTGGTTTTCGCCTGCCGACGACGCCTTGCATAATCTCTGGTTCACGCGCGACCCTTTCAGCATTGCCGACGTCAAAGGCATCCGCTCGGTGGCGCCGTTTTATGTCGAGCAGGAATCGCCGGTCCCGCCCGGCGGCCTGCCGCAGCCCGGCAAGCTCGTTGTCAAACTGCCCAACAACCACCTGGGATACGCCGTCACCTGGTACGGTTTGGCGCTGGTTTTGGTCGTGGTGTTCGCCGCCTATGTACGTTCGTCGTTCCGGGGGGCGCGTGAAGCGCGCGAGCCCGGAATCCACAGCCACGGATAACGAGGCGACTCGCTCGGCCCCGAAAGCCGAGCCCTTCGCGTTCCTTGTGAAACGCCCTGCTCTTCTATAATTGTTGGCCTTGATCCGGGACGGGCGGCGCTTGGCCTTCCGCAGCGAGAATCCTGGAAAATCAACGAATTAGCTCCGTCATCCGGGCGCGTCCTGGATGGCAGAAAGGCGGCAGTTGCGTCACATCTCGACGAGAGGCGAAGCCCCCATTCTCGGCTTCGCCGAGGTGATGCTCGCGGGGTTGGCCCGCGACGGCGGCCTTTACGTGCCCGAGACCTGGCCCCGGCTCGAGCCGGCGACGATCGCCGGCTTTGCCGGGCGGCCTTATGCCGAAGTCGCCGTCGAGGTGATGCGGCCATTCGTCGGCGACGCCGTCGGCGAGGCCGACCTCGCCCGCATGGTGCGCGAAGCTTACGGCGATTTCCGCCATCCCGCGGTGGCGCCGCTCAACCAGCTCGGCGTCAACACCTTCGCGCTCGAACTTTTCCACGGCCCGACGCTCGCCTTCAAGGATCTGGCGATGCAGCTTCTGGCGCGGCTGATGGATCACGTGCTCGCCGCGCGCGGCGAACGCCGCACCGTCGTGGTCGCCACTTCGGGCGACACCGGCGGCGCCGCCGTCGAGGCGTTCCGCGACCGCCATCAGGTCGACGTCATCGTGCTGTTCCCGCAAGGCCGCATCTCGCAGGTGCAGCGGCGGATGATGACGACGGCCAAGGCCGCCAACATCCACGCCGTCGCCATCGACGGCACCTTCGACGACTGCCAGGCCATCGTGAAAGGCCTGTTCAATCACGGAGCCTTTCGCGACCGGGTGCGGCTTTCCGGCGTCAACTCGATCAACTGGGCGCGCATCGTGGCGCAGGCGGTCTATTACTTCACCGCCGCCGTGGCGCTTGGTGCGCCGCAGCGCAAGATCGCCTTCACCGTGCCGACCGGCAATTTCGGCGACATCTATGCCGGCTATGTGGCACAACGGCTTGGCCTGCCGATCGATCGCCTGATCATCGCCACCAATGTCAACGACATCCTCGTCCGAACGCTCGCGACCGGGGCTTACGAATTGCGCGACGTGGTGCCGACCACCTCGCCGTCGATGGATATCCAGGTCTCGTCGAATTTCGAGCGGCTCGTCTTCGAGGCCTATGACCGCGACGCCGGCGCGGTGCGCGCGCTGATGGGATCGCTCGCGCAATCGCGGCGCTTTGCGCTGTCGGCTCGCGCGCTGGCGCAGATCCGCGCGCTGTTTTCCGCCGGTCGCGCCGACGAGGAGGAAGTCGCCGCGACCATGCGCGCGGTGCGGCGCGAGACCGGCAATTTCGTCGATCCGCACACCGCCGTCGGTATTGCGGTGGCCGAGAAGGAAAAGCGCCGCCCCGCCGTGCCGATGGTGGTTCTGTCGACCGCGCACGCGGCCAAGTTTCCCGAGGCGGTCGAGGCGGCCTGCGGCGTGCGGCCGCCGCTGCCGGAATGGCTTTCCGATCTCAATCAACGCCCGGAGCGCGTCACCGTGCTGCCGGTCGATCAATCAGCGGTCGAGCATTTCGTCCTGGCGACGAGCCGTGCCGCGCAGGAAGGAGCGGCGGCATGAGCGTTGCGGTGACCACCTTGAAATCCGGCATCCATGTCGTGACCGATACGATGCCGCATCTCGAGACGGCTTCGCTCGGCGTGTGGGTCAATTCCGGCGGCCGCGACGAACGCCGCGATGAGCACGGCATCTCGCATTTCCTCGAACACATGGCGTTCAAGGGCACGCGACGGCGGAGCGCCCGGCAGATCGCCGAGGAGATCGAGGCGGTCGGTGGCGACCTCAATGCCGCGACCAGCGCCGAGAGCACGGCCTATTACGCGCGCGTGCTCAAGGCCGACGTTCCGCTGGCGCTCGACGTGCTGGCCGACATCCTGTCCGAGCCGGCTTTCGACCGCGATGAGCTCTTGCGCGAGCAGAACGTCATCGTCCAGGAGATCGGCGCCGTCGCCGACGCGCCCGACGATCTAGTGTTCGAGCATTTGCAGGACATCGCTTTTCCCGAACAGCCGCTCGGCCGCTCGATCCTCGGCACCGCCAAGACCGTGCGCTCGTTCGACGCGGCCAAATTGCGCGATTACCTCGCCCAGCATTATCGCGCGCCGGACATCTTCATCGCCGCCGCCGGCGCCGTCGATCATGCCGCCGTGGTCGCCGAGGTCGAACGGCGCTTTTCAAGCTTCAACGGACCGGCCGGACCGACGCCGGAGCCGGCACGCTTCGGCGGCGGCACCCATGTCGAGAAGCGCGAGCTCGAGCAGGTGCATATCGCGCTGGCGCTGCCCGGCGTCTCGCAACAGGACCCGGCGCTTTACAGCTTGCAGATGTTCACCAATACGGTCGGCGGCGGCATGTCGTCCCGGCTGTTCCAGGAAGCGCGCGAGAAGCGCGGATTGTGCTATTCGATCTATTCCTTCCACGCGCCCTATTCCGACGCCGGCATGTTCGGCCTCTATGCCGGCACCGACGCCGCCGACACCTCCGAGCTGATGCGGCTGATCGTCGACGAGATCGCCAATGCCGCGGAGACGATTTCCGAGGCGGAGATCGCCCGCGCCAAGGCGCAGATGAAGGCCGGCCTGCTCATGGCGCTGGAGAGTTCGGGCGACCGCATCGGGCAATTGGCGCGGCAGATGATCGCCTGGGGCCGGCCGATCCCGCTCGCCGAACTGATCGAGCGGGTCGAGTCGGTCACGGTCGAGAGCGCGCGCGCCGCCGGGCGCGATTTGATCCGCCGCGGCAAGCCGGCGATCGCCGTGATCGGGCTCGGCTCCGGGCTTGAAAGTGCCGCGGCCATTGCCGAGACTCTCACGCGCCGGGCCGCATAACGATCAACGTCGATGGCGTTCTTCCGCACCATCAACTTCTCCGACCCGTTGCCGTCGATCGCCGGCGAGGGCGTCGTCCTGCGCACGCCGCAGGTGACCGATTATTCCGAGTGGGTGGCGCTGCGCGAGGCGAGCCGCGAATTTCTCACGCCCTGGGAGCCGACCTGGCCGGCCGACGATTTGAGCCGTAGCGCCTTCCGCCGCCGGATCAGGCGTTATGCCGAAGATCTGCGGACCGACCAGGGCTACGCCTTCCTCATCATCCGCAGCTCCGACGATGCGCTGGTCGGCGGCTTGACGCTCGCCAATATTCGCCGCGGCGTCGCCCAGGCCGGCAGCCTGGGCTACTGGATGGGGCAGCCCTATGCGCGCCACGGTTACATGACCGCCGCCGTGCGCGCCGTCATTCCATTCGCCTTCGCCACGTTGCGGCTGCACCGCCTGGAAGCGGCCTGCATTCCCACCAACACCGGCTCCATCAGGCTTCTGGAAAATACCGGCTTCGTACGCGAGGGCTATGCGCGGGATTATCTCTGCATCAACGGCATCTGGCAGGACCACCTGCTGTACGGACGGTTGAAGGACGCGAAATCGAACGAATGATCGCGGCGGCAAGCCAGGTCCCGCCATGCATTCACCCCCTTAACCACGCCCGTCAGGCCGCCTTGGGATGGCCATTCTTCTCCTGATATAACAAAGGCATCGCGGATATGCGGGGATGAACGGTCGGGGCATGTCGGGGACTTTTCAACGGGTAACGACGCGGCGCTTTGGCCTGATCGCGGCCGCGCCGCTCCTTGCCCTTCTCGCCGGCTGCGCCGGCGGCAGCGTCTCTGGCGGGTCGGTCGGCCCGAGCGCGGGGGCGCCGGCTGCCGCAACGCCGCCGTCTTCCGGCGCCCTCGGCCAAATCGCCGGCTTCCTTTCCGGCTCGTCGGCCAAGGGACCGCAAACGGCGACGGGCGCACAGCCCGACGTCAATTGCCCGCCGGTCGACGTGCGGCGCGGCGCCTCCACGCTGACCATAGGCCCGACCGGTGACAAGACGGCGATGACGTTGCGCTACCAGGTCGACTTCGCGCGCGAGGCGCGCGAATGCGCCGTAACCGGCGGCAACATGGTGATGAGGGTCGGCGTCGAGGGACGCGTGATCGTCGGGCCCGCCGGCGGTCCCGGTCAGGTCGACGTGCCGTTGCGCATGGCGGTCGTGGAAGAAACGCCGAGCAGCGGCACGCATCCGGTCCTGACCAAGTTCATCCTCATTCCGGTCGTCATCGCCCCCAACCAGGGCAGTGCCACCTTCACCCATATCGAAGAAGGCATAACCTTTCCGCTGCCGACCCCGACCGCGCAGCTCGACGATTATCTCGTGTATATCGGCTTCGATCCGGTGACGGCGGAAGCGCAGGCCAAACCGGCGCCGAAAGGCAAGCCGAAGCCGCAACCGGCCGCCAGCGCGAATTGAGGCTAATAAGGCCGCTCTACCACCCGCGCAGGTCGCTGATCGTGCTCTTGAGCGCGCGCAGATCGGCGATCACGGCGCGGGCGCCGGCGCCGCGAAGGTCGCGCGCGAGCTCGCCCTCGTCGTGGCTTCTTCCGACAAAGCCGATCGGCCGCATGCCCGCGGCTTTCGCCGCGACGACGCCGGCGACCGAATCCTCGACCACGAAGCAATCCGCCGGCGCCACCCGCATGCGCGCGGCCGCGAGCATAAACAGATCGGGCGCCGGTTTGCCGTTTGGCACCTCGCTTGCCGAGAACAGCCGCGGCTCAAAGAAACGCAGCAGGTCGGTGATATTGAGGCTCAAGCGGATGCGGTCCATCGCGGAGGAGGATGCGACCGCCTTCGGCCCGCGGATCCAGGTGAGCGCGTGCGCGGCATGCGGAACGGCGCGCAGCTCCGCGCGCAGGCGGCGCGACGTCTCCGCCGCCACACCCGCCGCAAAATCGGACGGCAGCGCCCGCTTGGTGATCCGCTCGGCGGCGGCGAAAATATCCGCCGGCCGGCGGCCGTGGAAACTGCGCGCTACGGTATCCGCCGTCAACGGCAAGCCGATCCGCGAAAGCGCATCGGCGAACACGGCAGAGGCAATCGGTTCACTGTCGACAAGAACGCCATTGCAATCGAAGATGACCACAGGCCCCTCCGATGCTCCGGCCCGATGCCTTGGCCGGCGCCCCTGCGATTTCACGGATCGGCTTTCCGCGAATCACCTGGATGAAAGAGATACAATTCGGCGGCGGTAGTCAAAGACCGCCGCCGACCCCACCCCCGCCATTAACAGCAGACTCTAGTTGAATTTCTTCCTGACGTCCTCGATGCCCTTGGCGAGGAGGTCCTCGGCGACCTTGCCCTTGGCGGCGGCAGCGAGGATCTTTTCCGCCGCCGCGACCGCGGTGTCGGCGGCGGCGGCGCGCACGTCGGCGAGCGCCTGCGCTTCGGCTTGGGCGATCTTGGTCTCCGCCATCTTGGTCCGGCGCACGACGAAGTCTTCCATGCGCGCCTTGGCCTCGGCGGCCATGCGCTCGGCTTCGGCGGTGGCGCCGGCGATGATCGAGGCGGCCTCGTTCTCGGCCTCACGCCCCTTGCGCTCGTATTCGGCGAGCACCGCCTGTGCCTCCTCGCGCAGCCGCACCGCCTCGTCGAGCTCGGCCTTGATGCGCGCTTGGCGCGCGTCGATGCCGCCGATCACCCGGCGATGCGCGCCCAGATAGACGAGCAGCCCGAGGAAGAGGACGAAGGCGATGGCGACCCAGGCTTCGGCTTCGGGCATGGCAGACCTTATCGCTTGGTTGCGCCGACGGCGGCGGCAACGTCCTGGGCGTTCGGTGTAGTGCCGATCAGACGCTCGACGATGGCCGTTGCGGTTTCCTCGGCGATGCTGCCGACATTGCCCATGGCGGCCGTGCGGGTCGCTGCGATCGAGCGTTCCGCCGCCGCCATCCGCTCGTTGAGCTCACCTTCGAGCCGCTTGTTGGTGGCTTCGGCCTCCTGCGCCTGCCGGGCGCGGGTTTCGTTGGCGATGGCCTGGGCGCGGGCGCGCGCGTCGGCGAGCGACTTCTGGTAGGCGGCGTTGGCGGCGTCGGAGCGCTCCTTGAAGCGTTGCGCCGCCGCCAGATCGTCGGCGATGTGCTTATGACGCTCGGCGAAGATCGCGGCGATGCGCGGCAACGCGATCCGCGACATCAGCACATAAAGCAGAATGAAGGTCAGCGTCAGCCAAAGGAGCTGCGAGGGAAAGTGCTGCGCCTCGAACGGCGGGAAAGCATGCTTTGCCCCGGGCGCCTCGGTATGGGCGGTCGGCTCGGCCATACGGATGTCAGAGCCCGAACAGCAGCAGGAGCGCGATCAAGAGCGAGAAGATGCCGAGCGCCTCGGTGATGGCGAAGCCGAAGATCAGGTTGCCGAACTGACCTTGCGCCGCCGACGGATTACGTAGCGCGGCGGCCAGGTAATTGCCGAAGATGATGCCCACGCCGACGCCGGCGCCGCCCATGCCGATACAGGCAATGCCGGCTCCAATGTATTTTGCGGCGGTCGGATCCATGAGAGAACTCCTTTTCCAGGTTGCAACGGTTAAAAACGGTCAGTGGCCGGGGTGGATCGCATCGTTGAGGTAGATGCAGGTGAGGATGGCGAAGACATAGGCTTGCAGAAAGGCGACCAGGAATTCCAGCGCCGTGAGCATGATCACCAGGATCAGCGGCAGCGCAGCGCCGAACCAGCCGGCGATGCCGAAACCGGCGAGCATGATGATGAAGCCGGCAAAGACCTGGAGCGTGATGTGGCCGGCGAGCATGTTGGCGAACAACCGCACGCTATGCGAGATCGGGCGCGAGAGGAACGACAAAACCTCGATGACCACGATGGCCGGCAGGATGTAGATCGGCACGCCCTTGGGGACGAACAGCTTGAGGAAGCCGAGCCCGTTGCGCCAGAAGCCGTAGATGACGACGATGAAGAAGACCAGCAGCGCCAGCGTCGCGGTGACGATCAGCTGGCTGGTCACGGTGAAGGAATACGGGATCAACCCGATCATGTTGGCGAACAACACGAACATGAACAGAGTGAACACGAAGGGGAAGAATTTCATCCCCTCGGTGCCGGCCGAGCTGCGCACCGTATTGGCGACGAATTCGTAGGACATCTCGGCGACCGATTGCAACCGGCCGGGCACCATCGCGCGCGGCACCGTCGCGCCGATCAACAGCGCCGACACCAGAATGACGATGACGAACATGAACAGCGCGGAATTGGTGAAAGCGAAGTGATGGTGGCCGATGGTGATGATCGGCACCAAATCCTTGATCGCGAATTGATGGATGGGATCGACCGTCATGGTTCCATCGCCGTCGGGCGCCGAGCGCGCACCATCACTGTTTCCGGCCCGCCGATTTGCCGTTACCCGGCGTCGGGCCCGGGACGACCCCCGCGGAGCGCATCACGTTGAGCACACCGGCGACGAAGCCGAGCAGCAGGAATACAATGAGCCCCCAGGGCGAGATGCCGAGCAAGCGGTCGATCAGCCAGCCGAGGCCGGCGCCGACCAGCACGCCTGCAACGAGTTCGCTCGAAAGCCGGAAGCCCCTGGCGTAGCCCGATGCAGTCGCTGCCCGATCCCCGCCAGCGTCGTCTGCGGGCTTGGCCCCGCGCTCTTGCGCCTGGCCAAGACCTTCGCCGAGACGCCGGAGTCTCGCGGAGAGGGCGGCTTCTTTGGTATGCGCCTTGTCGCGGTCGCCGTTCTCGCGCGTGCCGTCACTCATCTTCGACACTCGCGGACAGCGGCAATCGAAACGTGTCGCCCCCTTGAAAGCCGCGCGGACCATACTGACTGGGTTTCCCCAAGTCAAGAAACGCCCATGCGTGCTAATGCGTTGAAACAACGAGCAATATGCGCCGCCTCGCGGGCGCTTGAACGTACCGATTGTGCAGCGCGAAGGGGTTGCCGCTACAATGGACGAAAGGGTGCGGACGAGGAGACGATCATGATCGCCAGGGCCACCGCCGTTTTCGCCGTCGGCTTTTGTTTGCTCGCGCCCGCTTACGCCGAAGAGGCCATGCCCGACACGGCCGGCGGCCGCTACGCCTTCAACAAAGTAACGGACGGATTTTTGCGGCTCGACATGCAGAGCGGCGAAGTTTCGCTGTGCAGCCAGCGCAGCGTTGGCTGGACCTGTCAGGCGGCGCCCGAGGATCGAGCCGTGCTCGAAAGCGAGATCGCGCGGCTGCGCAGCGAGAACGCCGCGCTGAAGAAGGAGATCCTTGCGCGCGGCCTGCCGCTGCCCGCCGGCGCCCTGCCGGAGCCGCCGGCTGCGCAGGACGGCGACCGCCTGCCGCCCGGCGTCAATTCCGACCTGAACCGGGTGATGGCTTTCGTCGGCCGCGTCTGGCACCATTTGGTCGAGATGATCGCGCAGGCGCAAAAGCAAGCGCTGAACAAGAGCTGACGGCGTGTCCGCCGACTTGTCCGCAATCCATACCGCACGCGCGGAGGCGATCGCCACCGCGGTGCTGACGGTGGCGACCTCCGGCGAAGGCTTTTTCGAGATCACGCGGGAGGTCGCGCGTTTCCTCGAGGGTGTCGGGGCGCGCAATGGCGCGCTTTTGCTTTTCATCCGCCACACTTCGGCGTCGCTGGTCGTCCAGGAGAATGCCGACCCCGATGTACGCACCGATCTGGTCACGGCGCTGAAGCGGCTTGCGCCGGCCGAAGCCGGCTGGGTGCACGAGATCGAGGGGCCGGACGACATGCCGGCGCACATCAAATCCATGCTCAACGGCGTCGCGCTGAACGTGCCGGTCATCAATGGCAAGATGGCGCTCGGCACCTGGCAGGGCATCTATGTCGCCGAGCATCGCGCGCAGCCGCACGCCCGCGAGGTGGTGTTGCAGTTTGTCGGCGCGTGCGCAGACGGGTGATCCATCATTTGCGCACCCTGCCCGTGCGACGCTAACCTGTGGTCCAGCACGGCAACAAGACCGTGCATTGGGGAATGCCGGATAGTCACAGGGGGAAGCATCCATGCCGCTTGAATTCGGCATTTTCGATCATCTCGACGATAACGGCATTCCGCTTGCCGACCTGTTCGAGACGCGGCTCAAGCTCATCGAGCAGTATGATCGGGTGGGATTCCGCTCCTATCACATCGCCGAGCATCACTCGACGCCCTTGGGCATGGCGCCTTCGCCCAGCGTCTTCCTCGCCGCGGTGGCGCAGCGCAGCAAGCGGCTGCGCTTCGGGCCGCTGCTCTATGTGACGCCGATGTATCACCCTCTGCGCGTCGCCGAGGAAGTGGTCATGCTCGACCATATGAGCCGCGGGCGGTTCGAATTGGGCCTCGGCCGCGGCGCTTCGCCGATCGAGATCGCCAGTTTCGGTGTCGATCCGGTGAGCGCGCCGGAGATGAACCGCGAGGCGACCGAGGTCATCCTCAAGGCGCTGAGCAGCGATGTCCTCGATCACCACGGCAAGTATTATCATTTCAAGAAAGTGCTGATCGCCTCGCGGCCGTGGCAGCAACCGCATCCGCCGCTATGGTTCGCGCCGACCGAGCCGTCGCGCGCCGGCGACGCCGCGCGCCTCAAGGGCAATATGGTGACGCTGGTTCCCGACGCCGGCGTCAAGGCGCTCACCGAAGCCTATCGCGCCGCTTGGCAGACCGACGGCAACGCCGGCGCGGCGATGCCGCTCCTGGGCGTGTTCCGCCACGTCGTGGTCGCCGAAAGCGACGCCAAAGCGCGCGACATCGCCCGCGCCGCCTACGGGCTGTGGCGGCACCATATGGGCTTTCTCTGGGAATGGGGCGGCATGGAATTTCCCATCGGCAAGATCTATCCGAAAGACTTCGACGCGCTCGTAGCGATGGGCATGGGCGTCGCCGGAACGCCGGAGACCGTGCGCCGCTACATCGCCGCGGCGGTCGCGCAGACCGGCATCACCTATTTCGTCTGCGATATGGCGTTCGGCAGCATTCCGTTCGATGCCGCGTCGCGCTCGGTCGATATGTTCGCGCGCGAGGTCATGCCGCATTTCCGCTAGGTCTTCAACGTCGCCGCGGGCGCCAGTGGACCCCGCAAGGCGACGCAAGTAACATGCGCGGTGATGCCGTATTTCACCTGCGTGTCACCCGCGCGCGATCGACTTTAGGTCATCTCGTTGAGCGAGGCGCAATCCCATCATCTGTTGATCGCCGACGATCATCCGCTGTTCCGCGGCGCGCTGCGCGAAGCGGTGACCGGCTTATTCGGCCGCGCGGACGTCGCCGAAGCCGGCACATTCGAGGAGGTCAGCGAGATTCTCGAACGCGGCGGCGACGTCGATCTGATCCTGCTCGACCTCTCGATGCCCGGCGTGCGCGGCTTTTCCGGCCTTATGTATCTGCGCGCGCAATATCCGAGCCTGCCGATCGTCGTGGTCTCGGCCAATGACGATCCCGCGGTGATCCGCCGCTGCATGGAATTCGGCGCCTCGGGCTTTATTCCGAAAACGCTCGGCATCGAGGCGATGCGGGCGGCGGTGGCACGCGTGCTGGCTGGCGAATTGTGGACGCCGCCCGATGTCGACCTCACGCGCCAGTCCGACGCCGAGACCACCGCTTTGATCGCGCGGTTGTCAACGCTGACGCCGCAACAGGTGCGCGTTTTGATGATGCTGTCGGGGGGCCTCCTCAACAAGCAGATCGCCTACGAGCTCGGCGTGTCGGAAGCGACCGTAAAGGCGCATGTCTCCGCCATCCTGCAAAAGCTCGGGGTCGAGAGCCGCACACAGGCGGTCATCGCCGCCGGCAAGATCGAAGCCGGCCAATGGCCGCAGCTGCCGGCAAGGGACGGCGGTTAGGACGTCACCGCCTTCAACAGCACGCAGGCGCTGATCTTGAGGCTGCCGTCGGGCTGCGGCTCGAGCGTATAGCGCGCGTCCCAGGCTACGCCATCGGCATCGATGATCTGCACGTCCTGCGTGATCTTCCCGTCCACGATCCTCGACAGGCCGAACTCGAAGCTTCGGTGACGGTAGACCGGCGCATAGCCGTTGCGGACCATGAACATGAAGGCGTCAGGATTGCGGTACCAGCTTTGGATGCCCGGCGCGGCAAAGGTGTAAGCCGCCGCCGCGTCGTCGCGGCTGAAGGCTTCTTCCTGGGCGCGGATGACGGCTTGTCCCGCGGTCACATCATCGGCGGCATAAGCGAGCGCGCTGGAGCCGATGACAAATGCGATCAGGAGGGCAATGACTCGCATGGTTTTGCTGCTGTGTTTCGCTCGGCCGCTGCGGCAATAATAAACTATTCCGCCGCCACGCGCTGCACGCGCCATTGCGTGATTAGCGCGCGCAGCGATGCCGGCTTCACCGGCTTGTTGAGCACATGCACGCCGACTGCATGGGCTTCCTCGCGCACATGCAGCGAGCGATCGGCGGTGACGAGGATCGCCGGCAAATCGCGGCCGTTGCGCCGGCGCAGTTCGGCGATGGCGACCATGCCGTTGCCGCCGTCGAGGTGGTAATCGACCAGGAGCCCGTCCGGATTGACCCCGCTGCCCTCGATCGCCGCCAGCGCTTCGGCGAGGTCGGCGGCTTTGAGCACGCGGCAGCCCCAACCGCCGAGCAAGGTCTGCATGCCGTCGAGAATGGCGCGCTCATTGTCGATGCAGAGCACCACGGTGCCGGGGAGTTGCCCGGCGGCGGTCTTCGGCACGGCGTGCAGGACCGGCGCGCTGATGGCGGCGGCCGCCCCCGGCACCTCGACCGAGAAACGCGAGCCGCGGCCGACGTTGGATTTCAGCGCCACTTCGCAATCGAGCACGCGGGCGATGCGTTCGACAATGGACAGGCCGAGCCCGACGCCGCGGGCGACGCGGGCCCCCTGGTCGAGCCGATGGAATTCCTTGAACACCGCGCGGCGCTTTCCTTGCGGAATACCGATGCCGGTGTCGTACACATCGATACGCAGCCGCTTGCCGCGGCGGCGGCAGCCGACCAGGACGCCGCCCGCGGACGTATATTTGATGGCGTTGGAGACGAGATTTTGCAGCAGCCGCCGCAGCAGGCGCCGGTCGGAGCGCACCGCCAACGTGCAGGGCATGAACTTAAGCTTGAGCCCCTTCTCACGCGCCAGCGGCGCGAACTCCACTTCCAGGCGCTGGAGCAATTCGTCGATGCGGAAATCGGTCAGCTCCGGCTGCATGGCGCCGGTATCGAGCCGTGAAATGTCCAACAATGCGGCGAAGATCTCTTCCACCGCTTCGAGCGAGGCGTCGATGTTGTGCACCAGATCGCCATCCTCGCCCTCCACTTCATTTTGACACTGGCGTTCGATCAGGCTCGTCACGTAAAGCCGCGCGGCGTTGAGCGGCTGCAGGATGTCGTGACTGGCGGCGGCGATGAAGCGAGTCTTCGAGACGTTGGCGTCGTCGGCGTCGGCCTTGGCGCGGCCTAGTTCGGCGTTGAGCCGCGTCAATTCCCCGGTGCGCTCGCGCACGCGGCGTTCCAGCGTAGCGTTGGCGCGCTCCAGCGCTTCGGCGGCCTTCACGCTTGGCGTGATGTCGGTGAAAGTCGTGACCAGGCCGCCGTCGGGCATGCGGTCGGCGCGCACCTCGATCACCAGGCCGCGCTCGGCAAAGCGCTCGAGGAACGGCTCGGCCTCCGAGGTGTAGCGGGCGATGCGCGCGGCGACTTCTTGGTCGAGGTCGCAGGCGTCGCGGTCGGAGGGCGCCCCGCGTTCGGCGATATGGCGGAGGATCTCGTCGAGCGCGATGCCGATGCGGGTGAGCGAATGCGGCAGATCGAAGATTTCGCCGAACTGCCGGTTCCAGCACAAGAGCGCCAGATCCTTGTCGAACACGGCGATGCCCTGGCGCACATGATCGAGCGCGGTTTGCATGATTTCCCGGTTGTAGTGGATCGCGGCGTTGGCATCGTCGAGAAGCTTGAGCGCCGCAGTGGTGGAAACGGTGCGCTTGCGCAGCAGCAGCGAAAGCACCAGCCGCGACGACGCGGCGCCGATCGCCGAGGCCAGGAGATACTCGCCGTATTGCAGAAGCGGAAAGTCGGCCTCGGCCCCCGGCTCGAGGCTGACGCGGCGCGAGGCGGCGAAGCTGCGGAACGAGTCGCGCGTGCGCTCCTCGCCGAGATAGCGGGCGATGGTGGCGGTGAGCTCCTCGACCGTAACCGACGCGCGCCGCAGCCGGAAGCTCGGCGTCATCGGGGCGAGCGACGTCGGCACGAACAGGTCGCCCTGCACGCGCTCGATCGCGCTCGGCCGGCGGGCGAAGGAGCAGCCGATATAAAGCGCGATATTGGCGAGGAGGCTGAGCACGACGCCGTGCACCAGCGGCGGCAGATCGAGGCCGAACAGCGCCTGCGGCCGCAGCCAGGCAATCCCGAACGGCCCGGCGCTGAGGATATGCCCGCCGACGATGCCGGCGTCCGAGATGCTCGGCAGCAGAAGCGTATAGCCCCAGACCACGATGCCTGCGGTCATGCCGGCGATGGCGCCGGTCGCGGTGCCACGCCGCCAGACCAGTCCGCCGAAAAAGGCCGGCGTCAGCTGCGCGATGGCGGCGAAGGATAACAGTCCGATCGAAGCGAGTTGCGCCGGTCCGGCGGAGCGATAGTAGATGTAGGCGAGCAGCAGGATGGCGAAAATGGCGATGCGGCGTACGGTGAGAAGCTCGGCGCCGGCGTCGTGCGGCCCGCCGGCCTGCGCCGCGCGCCGCTTGAGGATGAACGGCATAACGATGTCGTTCGAGACCATGATCGCCAGCGCCACCGATTCGACGATCACCATCGCGGTCGCCGCCGAGAGGCCGCCGACGAAGGCAATAAGCGTGAACAGCTCGGAATGCGCCAAGAGCGGCAGCGCGAGCACGAACATGTCGCCGTCGGTGCTGCCGCCGGGAAACTTCAACAAGCCGGCCATCGCGATCGGCATCACGAACAGATTGATCAGCACCAGATAGGCGGGAAACAGCCAGGCGGCGCGGCGGATTTCCGCTTCGCTGTGGTTCTCGACCACGGCGACGTGAAACTGCCGCGGCAACAGCAGGATGGCGAACAGCGACAGAACGGTCATGGCGAGGAACGTCGCCACCGGCGGCGTGCCGGCAAGCACGGCGGCAGTCTGCGGCTGCCGCAGCGCGTCGCCGAACAGCGCCAGCGGGCCGCGGAACATGACGAAGGTCACGAACACGCCGACGGCAAGGAAAGTGACCAGCTTGATGATCGATTCGGTGGCGATCGCCAGCATCAGTCCGTCCTGATGCTCGGTGGCGTCGATGTGCCGGGTGCCGAACAGCACCGCGAAGGCTGCCATCAACAGCGCGACGAACAGCGCGATATCGCCGAGGAGCGGCTGCGCGGCGGCGCCTGCCGCGGTATCGGCGAGGATGGTGCCGACCGACGCCGAAACCGCTTTGAGCTGGAGCGCGATGTAGGGGATCATGCCGACGATGGCGATCAGCGCCACCGTCGCCGCCACCGCCTGGCTCTTGCCGTAGCGCGCGGCGATGAAGTCGGCGATCGAGGTGATGTTCTGTCCTTTGGCCAGCCGCACGATGCGGATGATCAGCGGATAGGCGAAGCCGACCATCAGCACCGGGCCGATATAGATGGTGAGGAAATCGAAGCCGGTGCGCGCCGCCACGCCGACCGAGCCGAAGAAAGTCCACGAGGTGCAATAGATGGCGAGCGACAGCGGATAGATCAGCAGGCGGGCGCGGCTGCCGCGGACCAAATCGTGCCGGCGGTCACCGTAACTCGCTACCAGGAACAAAAACCCGATATAGGCAAGCGCGATGACGATGACGACCCAACCTTGCAGCATGACGTTCCCTAAGGGTCGATTCCGCCGGCGCTTTTTCGGCTGCGCCAAGGGCGATTTTAGTTAAATCACCATAGTTTAGCGGGCCTGTCTATCGGCCGAAAACATCCAATAATCTCGGGCGTATTGCCGTGATCGTCCCCTCCCCGCCCGCTTCGCTCGCGCGGGGAGGAGAAGCAGATCGTTTTCCGAGACCCCGCCGCCCGTTACCTCAGCGCACGCGCAAGTGGTGTTATTTTAGTTCACGCGAATCGTTTTGCGTCGCTTGCGCAGGGGATGCGAACCAAGGTGCCGATGAACGAAATCTTCATTGTCGACGACGATCCCTCGGTGCGCGCCGCTTTGGCGCTGGTGTTGAGCGGCGAAGGTTTTCAAGTCACGAGTTTTGACGAGGGCGAAACCTTTCTCAGCGCCGCCGCGAGCGCACGCCTGGATGCGTGCTCATCGACGTGCATCTGCCCGGTTGCTCCGGGCTCGACGTGCTGCGCCGGCTCGACGCGCAGCGCTACCCGGCGCCGGTCCTGATCATCTCCGGCCGCGGCGATATCCCGACCGCCATCGATGCGATCCGCAACGGCGCGCTCGACTTCATCGAAAAACCGTTCGACCCCAACGCCGTGGCGACGCGCGTGCGCGGCGCGATGGACGCCTGGGCGAATCTCCGACGCCAGGACGGCCTCGTCGCCCGCGATTTTTCCGGCCGCGACCGGCTCACGGCGCGCGAGTGCGAGGCGTTGGAGCGAATCGCAAGCGGCGCATCCAACAAAGAGGCCGGGCGCGAGCTCGGCATCTCGCCGCGCACCATCGAAGTGCATCGCGCGCGCATCATGGAGAAGCTCGCCGCCAAGAATGCCGCCGATCTGATGCGCATCGTGCTGCGCGGCGGCCGCGGGCACTGAGCATGATCCAGAAAAGTGGAATCCGGTTTTCCGAAAAAGATCATGCTCCACTAAAGATACGCTACCTTTCGATGAATTGACGGCGCCCGGCGCAGCGCGCATTCATGGCGGCGATGCTGCCCGCTATGCCGCCGCTGCGCGCGCTGCTCGAGCCCGCCGAGACGCTGTTGATCGCGCTCGCCGGCGGCGTCGCCTTCACGCTGCTCGGATTTCCCGCCGGCCTCGTCTCCGGATCGGTGCTCGCCGTGGCCGCCGCCGCTTTGTTCGGGCGCCCGGTCAGGGTGCCGATTCCGCTGGCGCGCGTCTGCTACGTGATCGTCGGCATCCTGCTCGGCGCGGTAGTGACGCCGCAGACGGTCAAGGGCTTCATCACCTGGCCTGTGAGCGTCGCGCTGCTGGTCGTCGCTTCCGTTTGCATGCTGGTCGCGACTACAAGCTATCTGCGCGTCGTGCATCGCTGGGACCGCCTCTCGGCGTTGATGGCGGCGAGCCCGGGCTCGATGGTGCAGGTGATCGCGCTGTCGACCGAACTCGGCGCCGATCTGCGCGCCATCGCCATCGTGCAGACGGTGCGCGTGTTGCTCCTGACCATCGGCATACCGGGCGGGCTCGCGCTGTTCGGCCTGGTGGCGCCGGCGATACCGGTGGCGCGCGGTGCCGCCCCGTCATCGCCGGGCGAGCTTGCCGTCGTCATCGCCGTTGCCACCGCCACGGCGCTCGTCATGGCGCGGTTGCGCTTCCCCGGCGGGCTTTTGTTCGGCGCCATGGCGGGGTCCGGCGTGCTGCACGGCACCGGCCTCGTCGTCGCCGTTCTGCCGTGGGGGATCGGCAGCGCCGCGGTCATCGTGCTCGGCGCCGTCGTCGGCTCGCGCTTTGCCAATACGACGTTCCGGCTGATCGTCGGCTATCTCGGCGCAGCTTTCGGCTCATTCGCCGTTTCGTTGTCGATCGCCACTTTCTTCGCGCTGATCGTGGCGCACTTCTTTCCGTTCTCAATCGCCAATGTCGTGGTTGCGTTCTCGCCCGGCGCGCAGGACACGATGATGGTGCTGGCGCTGGCGTTGCATCTCGACCCGGTCTTTGTCGGCGCGCATCACATTGCCCGTTTCCTCGTCGTTACCTTTTCGGTGGCGATCGCGGCGCGGCGGATCGTGAAAGAGAAGAAGGGACCTTAGCGCCGGAAGAGGCGCGAGCCGAAGATTACGACTTCAAATCCGCCCCAGCAGCACAAGAATAAGAATGATGATCAAGATGATGCCGATGAGACCGACGCCGCCGTGTCCATAGCCGTAACCGTATCCCCCGAAGCGGCCGCTGAAGCCGCCGGCCAGGAAGATGATGAGGATGATAACCAGAATAAGCCCGAGCGACATGAACTATCCTTTGCGTTCGCTAGTCTGTAAGTCCGTGATACTTATCCGGCGTGGACGATCGACACGCTCGTCCCCTGCAATAGACTGGTCATCTCGACGGTGGCGTTGAGCTGATGCGCCAGCGATTCGACTATGGCGGTCCCCAAACCGCTGTGTGTGCGCGCGCTTCCGTCCTGCTGCAATCCGATGCCGTTGTCCGACACGGATAGGCGCCACCTGGCTTCATCGACGTCATAGCTGACCAGGATTTCACCCCCGCCGCCGCCGGGGAATGCATGCTTCAGCGCATTGATCACGAGCTCCGTCGTCATCAGCCCAATGCTGACCGCTTCGCTGGACGCCACCGTTGCGGCGTCGGCTTTCACCGTCACGGAGATCGGCCGGCTGTCGCCGATCATGGACGCCGCCAGCGCGTTGCATAGATCGGACAGATAAGGGCCGAGTTCAATCGACACGCCATGTCCCGAGGACTGGAGTTGCTGCTGGACGGTCGCAACCGACATGACCCGCAAGTGAGCGTCCCGCAGATGCAGCCGCGTCTCCTCCGACTGGACCGTCCGCGCCTTGAGAAGAAGGATGCTGGCGATGATCTGCAGGCTGTTGGCAATACGGTGCTGCATCTCCTGCAATACGGTTTCCTTCAGTTGCAGAAGATCGGCCATCTGCCGTTCGGTAGCGCGCCGCTCGGTGACGTCTTCGATGGCCAGGAGAATAAGCTTGCGGGCATTTCTTTGATTGAACACCTCCCGCGCATTCAGGAGCATCGAGCGCCGCCCGATAACGGGAAAATCCTGCTCGACTTCGTAACCCTCCATCACGGCGTGTTCCGGCGCGACTTCCCCCAGCAACAATCGCAGCTCCGGGATATCCCACTGGCCATTGCCCAGCGCGTAAACCGGATGGCCCCGAATGTCCTGACGTTTCATCCGAAACGTCTGATAGAAAGCGCGGTTTGCGCTGACGACGCGCAGATCCTGATCGAGCACCAGCAGCGGATCGCGGACCGTATCGACGATCGCTTGCGCCAGCGCGCTCGCATCATCGAGGTCTATAGGCAGCTTGCTGTCGGACCACGCCCACGCGCCTTCCGGCGAAAGGCGTTCGCGATAGCTTGACGGCTCCATGGGCAACCCTCATCAAAAACTCAACCGACCCCTTGTCAGCGCCGGGCGATTGGCCCGCAATCCCTCCCGCATCTGCCGATCTCCACTTCTCCGCGGAGACCGATCTCATTGTGGCAATGAAAGCCCTAATACCGGGCTCAAAACTGTCCACTATTGCTCATACCGACAAGCAGCAGATTAAACTCAAATGCCACGTCGCCGGGAAAGCCGGGATGACGCTCAGCGCCGCGCTTGGCGGATACAATGGGCCGAATACCAAATCACCATTTTACGCTTGAGCTGCTTCTGCGTGCCGGTGAGCTCGACACCGGCATATTGAGTGGCCAGCGCCTCCAGATGCTCGCAGCTTTCGGCGCTCAGAGCTGCGTTCGAAGCCAATGCAGGATGAGCCCGGCGGACAGCGCCGCGATGCACGGACGCGCGAGCGACCTGGCGAAATGATCCAATGTTGGCCCTTCACCGCGGCGCGGCGGTATGCGCGGCATTTTATCATGACTGTCGGTGACCCATTGCGCGTTATCCGCAAGCTCGGTGAAGCTTCGCTCGAGCCTTTGATACTCGCACACCTCGTTTGGGCCGTTCGCGCTCCTTGTCAGGTTGGAGTATTCGATTGCTTTGGCGCGATATTGCTCAGCAGTGAACATCGACAAGCCTTTCTGCGAGAGGTCACCCGCAAGCCTCAAACCGTCGCGTAATTAAGGCTGAGCCGGATGGCCGGGCGCAGTCTGTATAGAATCGCTCACTCTGCCTCAATCGGCACGCTCAATTAAGGCAGGCGCACACGCGAACGTGTGTGGTGGGTGGCAACCTTCGGAGAGTGCTACGGCGTCTCCAAGAAGGAGTTCGATCGTCTGCTCGGCGGTCGAGCAAAAATCCAGGTCCGTTCCAAGCGGCAAACGTCCGGTGTCCGACATAGTTGATCTGCATCAATGCAACCTGTTTGGTCCGCCACGATCATATGCATTGTGGGTTTTCGACTACAAAGTCCGAAGCGACAGGGGAACGTCATGTCGACATTAAAACTCGGGATTGCCGCCATTGCTCTCGCGACTGTGCTGTCGGCCGCGGCCTATGCGGCTGAACATAAAGGTGGCGGCGGCGGCGGCGGCGGTGGCGGACATGCTGCCGGCGGCGGCGGCGGTGGCGGACATGCTGCCGGCGGCGGCGGCGCACGTTTCGGCGGCGGCGGCGGCGCGCGTCACGTCAGTGCCAGACCAGCAACATCCCGTTCATCTGCGGCGCCAAGCTCGCGCGGCAATCGATCTACGGCCGTCCATGCTCCCGCGAACAATGCCGTCGGCCGAACGACGCCGCTCAATTCAACCGGGAACGCAACGCGCAATGCGAACGTGAACCCAAACCTCAAATCTAACGCCGTGCGTAGCACGTTGAAGGGTGCGTCGGTCGCCGGCGCATTGCGCAATCGGAACGCATTACGCAATCCGCACAGCCGCGCCGACATCACCGCGCGCGCGGCGACGGCGGGTTGGCATGGCGGACGGGACGGTGGACATGGCTGGTGGCGACACAATAACGGCGGCTACGGATGGGTCGGCCCGCTGTACTGGCCGTTCGCCTACAACGACATGTACGACTACGCGCTATGGGGCTACGGCTACGACGATTCGTTCTGGGGCTACGGCTACAGCGACATTTACGCCGGCATCTTCGCGCCCTACGGCTACGACGACCTCACCGGCTATTTGCCGCAATCCGCCGGCGGCAACCCGAACGAGCAAGCGGCACCCGCTCCCGGCGCGCCGGCCGCGGCAGCCGCGGCGCCCGATCAGCTGACGCAAATGTGCGGCGCCGACAGCAACGACATCGCCGGCCTGCCGATCGATCAGTTCAAGCAAGCCATCCAGCCGACCGGCGAACAAAGCGCGGCGCTCGACGATCTCGCCAACGCCTCGATCAAGGCGGCACAGGATCTCAAGGCCGCCTGCCCGACCGACATCGCACTGACCGCCCCAAGTCGGCTCGCGGCGATGCAGCAGCGCATCGAAGCCATGATCGCGGCGGTGGCGACGGTGCAGCCTGCGCTGGACAAATTCTACGGCCTCTTGAGCGATGAGCAGAAGGCGCGCTTGACCGCACTCGGTAACGATCAGCGTCAGAGCAAGACCAGCGACCAGACAGCTGGCACGCTCGCCCAGAACTGCGGCGCCGCCGCACAGCCCGGCGTGATGGAATGGCCAACCGCCCAGATCGACCAGACGGTACATCCGACCGATGCGCAACGCGCAAGTCTGGCCGCGCTGCAAAACGCCACCACCCAGGCGGCCGATTTGCTCAAGGCCTCGTGCCTGAGCAGCGATCCACTCACGCCGCCGGCGCGGCTCGTGGCGGTCGGTAAACGACTTGAAACCATACTGCAAGCGGTCAAATTAGTGAGTGCGGCGCTCAACAGCTTCTATGCAACTTTGTCCGACGAGCAGAAGGCAAGGTTCGAAGCGATCGGTCCGCAGCAGACGGCCCAGCTTGAAGCGCTGGAGGTCAACCCGGTAAACGGGCGCGGCCGTGGCGTTCCCAGCCCCGAGCAGATCATTCGGCGTTTGCTGTCACCGCTGTAAAGCATACAATCCTCCAGAATATCGGAGGAAAGACGAACGCGCATCTGAGCAAAATTGCTCAGATGCGCGTTCCGCCGAATATCGCTATATTTGATGTCGAGGGGCGCCCGATCGAGTTAGGGAGCCAAAACCATGAATCCCATCATAATATTTTTGACCATCGCCTGCCTCGCCGTGAGCAGTTGAGCGCGATGAAGAGCATCTACGAGACCAACACGCGGAAAGAAACCGTCGCGGCGCCGCAAGCGGCCAACGACGCATGACCTCCGTCACCGCCCGCGAAAAGTCGCGGCCCGCCGAATCGGCTGCAACCGCAGCAGATAAAGTACCGAGCGGCTTGACCGACGAGGAAGCACGTAGCCGGCTGGCGAAATTCGGTCCGAATGCGATGCCTGATACGGCGCTGCATCCGTTGCGCATGGCACTGGAGAAATTCTGGGCGCCCGTTCCCTGGATGCTCGAGGCCGCGGTCGTGCTCGAAGTGGCGCTCGGCAAAGATGTCGAAGCCGGGATCATCGCCGGCCTTTTGGTCTTCAACGCCGTCCTCGGGCTGTTCCAGGAGAGCCGCGCCCAGGCGACCCTTGCCGCATTGAAATCGCGGCTCGCGCTGAACGCCTCCGTCCGCCGCGGCGGCGCGTGGAAAACGATACCCGCGGCTGAACTGGTGCCGGGCGACGTGGTGAAGCTTTCCCTCGGTGCCGTCGTCGCCGCCGACGTACGCCTCACCGGTGGAGAAGTCCTGCTCGATCAATCCATGCTCACCGGCGAATCCGTCCCCATCGAAGCCGGCGCCGGCGTGCAGACCTATGCCGGGGCGCTGGTCAGGCGCGGTGAGGCGGTGGCGGAGGTCACGGCAACCGGAGCGCATACCAAATTCGGCCGCACCGCCGAGCTCGTCCGCACCGCGCATGTCGGGAGCACCCAGCAGAAGGCGGTGCTGCGCGTGGTGCGCAATCTCGCCGCGTTCAATGGCGCCGTCATCGTGCTGCTGGTCGCCTATGCGTGGTTAATCAAGATGCCGCTCGACGAAATCATCCCTCTCGTCCTGACGGCGATACTCGCATCGATTCCGGTGGCGCTGCCGGCGACTTTCACGCTCGCATCCGCGCTTGGCGCCCGCGCGCTGGCAAAGCTGGGCGTCCTTCCGACTCGTCTCTCCGCCGTCGATGAGGCGGCGTCGATGGATGTGCTGTGTTCCGACAAGACCGGCACGCTGACCCTAAACGCACTGACCGTGACGACGGTGCATCCGATGTCCGGCTTCGACGAAGCGCATGTTCTGGCGCTGGCCGCGCTGGCGAGCTCCGACGGCGGCCAGGACCCGGTCGACGGAGCCATTCGCGCGGCCGCCGCGAGCAAGCCCGTCTCCGATGCGCCGCGCTTGATCAACTTTGCAGCCTTCGATCCGGCGAAGAAAATGTCCGAAGCAACGGCGACGGATTCGGCGGGAAACCCGCAACGCATCGTCAAAGGCGCCTCCGCCGTGGTCATCGGCCTCGCGCAATCGGCGCCGACCGCGGCCGCAGCCGCGAGCGAACTCGAAGCCAAGGGTTTCAGGGTGCTGGCGATCGCGGCCGGGCCGCCGGCGGCGCTGAAGCTCGCCGGACTCATCGCGCTCAGCGACCCGCCGCGCCCGGACTCGGCGGCGCTGGTCAGCGAATTGCATGGATTGGGCGTGCGCACCGTGATGGTGACGGGCGACGCGCCGGCGACCGCGGCCATCGTGGCGAAGGCGGTGGGACTTGACGGCGCGGTCTGCCCCCCCGCGCCGATCCCCGATGCCGTCCATCCCGAGCAATTCGCGGTCTTCGCCGGTGTGTTGCCGGAAGACAAGTACAAGCTCGTCAAGGCGTTCCAGAATGGCGGCCATACCGTCGGCATGTGCGGCGACGGCGCCAACGACGCGCCAGCGCTGCGCCAGGCGCAGATGGGCATAGCGGTCTCCACCGCGACCGACGTCGCCAAATCGGCGGCTGGCATGGTGCTCACCCAGCCCGGACTTGCCGGCATCGTCGCCGCCGTTAAGGAAGGCCGCGTGATTTTCCAGCGCATCCTGAGCTATACGCTCAACTCGATAACCAAGAAGACCGTGCAGGGGCTGTTCCTGGCGATCGGCCTGGTCATGACCGGACAGGCGATCCTTACGCCGTTGCTGATGGTGCTCATCATGATCACCGGCGACTTCCTCGGCATGTCGTTGGCGACCGACAACGTCCGGCCCTCCCCCACGCCGAATGCTTGGCGGATCGGCAATCTGACGGCCGGCGGCGTCATGATGGGACTGGGCGAGCTGATTTTCTGTACGGCCATACTAGCTTTCGGTACCTATCGGATGGGCTTCGAAATCGGCGCGCTGAGGACGCTGGCTTTTATCCTCATCGTGTTCGGCAACCAGGCGACGATGTACACAAATCGTGAGCGCCGGCATCTGTGGTCGTCTCGTCCCAGCATCTGGGTCATTATTTCGTCCGTCGCCGATCTCATGATCGCCTCAACCCTGGCCATCGGCGGAATCGCGATGACGCCGCTACCGGTCTGGACCGTCGGCGGCACGCTCGCCGCCGCAGCCGCCTTCGCCGTCATTTTGGATTTGGTGAAAGTCCCGACCTTTCGTCGCCTTGGCATCATCTAGAGCACCGCCCGCTGCCCGAAAGGATAAAGATGAGGGTCAACTCAAAAGATTTTCTCGTGCGGGAAGGAGAGGATGTCGATCTCAAAAAGTGGCCGACGAAAGTCGATCCCGTGTACAGATCGAAGGATCAATACGAGGAGCTTCTGAAAGAGCACGTCGCGCAACTGAGTTTACAGCAGCAGCTTCTCTACGCGTCCAATCGCTATGCGCTTCTGCTGATCTTTCAAGCCATGGACGCGGCGGGAAAGGGCGGCGCCATCAGCCACGTCATGTCCGGCGTCAACCCGCAGGGCTGCCAGGTGTTCAGCTTCAAGCACCCAAGCCCGGCGGAATTGCAACACGATTTTCTTTGGCGCACCACGCGCAACCTGCCGGAACGCGGGCGGATCGGCATCTTCAACCGGTCCTATTACGAGGAAGTGCTGATCGCCCGCGTGCACCCCGAAATTCTGCGCAACGAAGCGATCCCGGATACCCCGCATCACGACAAGAAGATTTGGCAAGAGCGCTATCGCTCGATTACGAATTTGGAGAGGCACCTGCACGAGAACGGCACCCGCATCGTCAAGTTTTACCTCCACCTTTCGAAGGAAGAACAGCGCAGGCGCTTTCTGGCGCGCATCGACGAACCGGAAAAGAACTGGAAATTCAGCACCGCGGACGTCGCCGAACGAAAATACTGGAAGCAATATATGAAGGCCTATGAAAAGTGCCTTGCCGCGACCACCACCCGGGACTCGCTCTGGTATGTCGTTCCCGCCGACGACAAGGAGAATGCGCGGCTCATCGTATCGCGAATTGTCCTCGATACGCTCGAACAGCTCAAAATGACTTACCCGAAAACGAGCCCCGCGCGACGTCGCGAATTGCAGGCGATTCGCAAGCAGCTCACGAAGTGAGACTTTAATGCGCCGGCGCAAAAAGCGCCGTGACCAAGGAGAAGGCAATGTACAGCAATATCCTGATACCAACGGACGGATCGGAACTCGCCGGCAAAGCCCTCCAGCACGGCATCGCCCTGGCCAAGCGGATCGGCGCCAAAGCCAGCGTGCTGACGGTGTTGCCGCCTTTCCATACGCTGACGACCGACGTGCGGATGATCGAGGATACGCCGGCCCAGTACAAGGCACGTATGCAGAAGCGTGCCGAGATAACGCTCGGCGCCGCCGCCGCAACAGCGCAAGACGCAGGCGTCGTCTGCGCAACGATCCAGGTCGAGGATGAACATCCCTACCAGGCGATCATCAAAACCGCGGAGTCGAAAGGCTGCGACCTCATCGTCATGGCCTCGCACGGCCGCCACGGCATCTCCGCGATCCTCCTCGGCAGCGAGACGGTGAAGGTCCTCACCCATTGCAAGATTCCGGTGCTGGTCCACCGTTGAGCGTCTGCGCGCGCTCTGTGACCGGGTCAAAAAGTCTCGATCGCGAAAAACGGGCGTGGACCGCACGCGTTTTAAGCCAAGACCATAACAGGGTGAGATTGTTTGACGTGACAATCCCGCGGCGTGGGGCCTTGAGGCATATGAAGCCTATTTTTTGCGGCGTCGCTTGCCGAAGGCCGCGGCCACTTCTTTCTTCTTGATGCGCGCCGACGGATTGCCGCGCTGACCGAGATTCTGCTCCTCGGTGCCGTCACCCATCATGCCGGGATAAGCGGTCCTGGCTTTCTTGCTGGTCTTTTTACGAGCCGGGGCTTTCTTGTTCATACGAAATACTCCGAGCGAGGGGTCCGATAATGCGGGAAAGGATACGACTTTTACGCGCCGGGAAACTAGACCGTCCGCGAGGTGTGAAGACTGTGCAGAATTGCTCAACCCGGGAGGTCCGCGGATTTATCCTTCACGTGTCCCGCACATCCGTCCGGGAACAATACATCGAACAGGCCGTTACCCCTAGACCCAGCAAACATCGAGGATACGGCAATGGATAAAGATCGAATCAAGGGCTCGGCGGAACAAGCCAAAGGGTCCGTGAAGGAGACCGCCGGAAAGATTTTCGGCGACAAGAAGCTGGAAACTGAAGGCAAGACCGACAAGGCCGCGGGCAAAGTCCAGAACGCGGTCGGCGGATTGAAGGATGCACTGCGCGGCAAATAACGCCGGCGCGGTCAATGGAGACCTCCCGTGGAATTAATCCTGATTATCGTCGTGTTGGTGCTGCTGTTCGGCGGCGGCGGCGGATACTGGGGCCGCAGTCGAGGCTTTTGGTGAAAGCTAGAGCATATCTCGGCTGAGTTGAATCGGGGGATTCCCGAGGGTCTTTGGATGAGCGAGTCTGGCGGTATCGATTCGATT
>Ga0116223_10000995_pt1 | contig 31113 bp, 23 predicted proteins | sample Sb_taG_3_FD_90092 | JGI IMG/M metagenome (GOLD analysis project Ga0116223, IMG submission 90092) | Peat soil microbial communities from Weissenstadt, Germany - Sb_50d_a_PC metaG | ecosystem: Environmental > Terrestrial > Soil > Wetlands > Peat | place: Germany: Weissenstadt | collected 2010-09-21 | reverse complement strand
TTAGCGCCAACCCGACGGTGACGATCAACGGGATGATCGCCGGCAACGAGGTGGACTACTACTCCTTTTCCGCCCCTGCGGGGCAGTTCTATGCCGATATCACCTCTCCCAACAACGCTCTCACGGCCGGGGGGGGCGTCAACCTGGCGCTGTTCGACGCCAATGGCAACCTATTGTTCTGGAACGACAGTTTGCCCCCTCCTCAGTTTTCCCCCCCCGACTTGAGTTCCCTCGACTCCTTCCTGGGGTCGGATCTGTCCACCATCCCTGCGGCGGCCACTTACGTCCTCGCCGTCGCCCTGGATGCCCCCCCACCAAATAGTAATAACAACAATTTTCCCGACGCGCTCAGTCCACCGCCGCCGCGTGGTGGACTCAACAATGCGACCTTAATAACCCGACCCGACGGCGGGCTTGGCGGCTACGTCCTCGACCCGACGCAAATCATCCTCAATGACACGGCATATGACCTGGCTGCCATGCCGCCGACCACATCCAGCACCTACACCCTGAACATCACCATCACCCCCTCGGGGGTCACGGTCCCCGAGCCCGGCGGCTTGGCCCTGCTCGGCGCCGGCCTGCTCGGCCTGGTGGGCTACCTCCGGCGATTTCGGTAGGTAGTATTTGTTTAGCGGCGGCTCGCAGAGCCGCGCGGCTCTGCGAGCCGCCGCTAAACGGATCAGGTCACGACGGGAATGCTGGTGACCGCGTCCCCCGTCTTCTTGTTGTAGACCCGGTCGATGTATTTCCCGGTGGTGGCGTCGAAGAACCAGTCGGCGCCCGTGTTGCTGTAGAGCCAGTCCACCGCCGCGGCGTGGTGGACGGTGGTCGCCGCCGTGAGCAGGAACAACCCGTTCAGCCCGCCCGAGATGCTGCCGTTCAGGTGGCCCATCCGCGTCGTGAACGGCACGACCGACGCCGATTGGCCCCACTCCGCCATCAGCGCCAGCAGCGCCGTCAGTTGGGTGTCGTAGTCGGTATAGCCGGCGATGAGGATGTCCTGTCCCGTGCCGGCCTGTTCCGTGGCCGCGCCCCGGCCGCCGATGAGGATGTCGTTGCCGAGGCCCCCCAGCAGCACATTCGTGCCGCCGCCGCCGACCAACGCGTTGCCCACGTTGCTGCCGCGCGCGTCCAGGCGGGCGTTGCCGGTCCCCGCGAAGAGCAGCGCCGGGACGCTCACGTAAGTCGTTGCGCCGCCGACCACGGCCGTCACCTCCTGGACCGTATGCACACCCGTCTCGCCGTAGACGATGATGTGCCCCGTTGGGGCGTAGATGCCCTGCGAGACTCCGTTGATGAGGACGTTGATCTGGTGACCCAGGCGGTCCACCGGAGTGAGGGTGATGGTGTCGGTCGCGCTCAGGCCGCCGACGAGCAGGGCCGAGGTCTGCCCCGAGGGGTCGCCCGGGTCGGCCTCCAGGTCCACGCCGGCGACCGTCACCGTCAAGTTGGTCGCCGCGCTGGTGGCCTTCGGCAGGGGGGTCAGGGTAACAGCCGCCGTCAACTGGACGTTGAAGGTGCCGTTAGTGGAGAAGACGTGTGTCACCGGCGTGCCCGGGATGCCCATCACGGTCTGGGTCGGACTGCCGTCGTTCCAGTTGATGGTCCAGCAGACCTGGGTCGTGGCCAGGATGCCGGCGCCGAGGGCCCCCAGGGTGTAGGTGACGGTCGCGCCGCGGGCGGCGCTGGCCGGCCCGGCGAGGGTGGCCTGCGGCACCACGGTCAGGACAATGTCGCGGCCGTCCGTTCCTCCCTTGTAGGTGATCTGGAAGACGGTGTTGTTGACGGTGAAGACCGCCCCCTCGGGCAGCTGCGCGAAAAGTCGGGTGCTCGGCACCGCCTGACCGGTCTGGTTGGATACGATGGTGAACTGCGTGCCGACCGCTGGGCTGTAGGTGGGGGAGAGGAGGATGTTGAGCGGGCCGCCGTTGGGATCGACGAGGCCCGCGAACTGGGAAGTAACGACCGTCTGGCTGTACTGCGTGCCGACGGTGGGGCCGTCGATTTCGACGTTGTACGAAGTGGTGGGGTTCAGCTGCAGCCACCCCGCGGTGAGGATGCCGGGGGTGCCGCCTGGCTGGACGCCGTCCAGGGGAGCCGGGTTGTCGTAGGTGAGGACGCCCTCGGCGGTGCCGATGCCGATGGGCACGCCGGGGGCCGCGCTCAGCTGCACCTGGAAATCGACGGGGTCGGCGAAGAAACCCTGGTTGGCCTTCACCGGCACCGAGAAGGTCTTGGTCAGCACCGTGGTCCCCGCGGGGAAGGTCAACCTGGCGGCGGTGCTCGTGTAGTTGCTGCCCGCTACCGCCTTGTTGATGTCGCTGCCGTCGCCGGTGCGGCCTACGACCACCACGGTCGTCGTCGGCGAGCTGGAGAGGGAAACGGTGAAGACGGCGGTGGTCGCCTTGGTGGCGCTGGCGAGGACGCTGTCGTTGCTGATTGAGACCAGCGGGCCGGTGCCGGCCGGGGCGATGAGTCCTTCGCCTTCTGCGGCGCCCGGCGCTAGCACCGCCCCGCCGGTCGGGTTGGCGAGGTCCACGAAGAACGTCTCGTTGGCGGCCAGGTTCGCGTTGGGGTTCACGATGACGGGGAGGATTTCCGTGGTGATGCCGGCCGGGAAGGTCAGGGTGCCGCTGGCCGCGATGAAGTCGCCCTGCGGGGCGCTGCCGGCCTGGTTGGTGCTGTAGTCCACCGTGACGGTCGAGTCGCTCGGGGCGGAGAGGGTGACGGTGAAGTTGAAGGTGGTCGGGGCGGCCGCGGCGACGGGCAGGGCGATGTTGTTGATGCTCAGGGCGGGGGGCGGCGGCGGGGCGACGTCCGAGGGGACGATCGGGGCGACCGAGCTGACCGGGCCGACGCTGCCGTGCCCCTCCAGCAGGCCGGTGCCGGTGACGAAGATCGGGCTGTTGGACAAATTGGTGTTGACCTCCAGGATGCCTTGCTGCACCGTCGTCACCCCGAAGAAGTTGGCGTCGTTGCCGGTCAGGATGAGCTTGCCGGGCCCGCTCTTGATCAGCGCACCGGTGCCGGTGATGGTGCCGGCGTCGGTGAAGGTGCTCCCCGGGATGGGGGTATCGATGGTGACGATGTTGCCGGCGGCCGCGGCGAGGTTGAAGGCCAGCAGGCCGTTGTTGACGTTGGTCAGCACAGTGGCCTGGTCCTCGGTGACGCTCGCCAGCGTCAGAGTGGCCGGGGCGGTGTTGGTGACGTCGAGGTTCGAGAGGAGCGTGATCGGCGCCGTGATGGACTGGGCGGCACCGCTGGTGCCCGGGGGGTTGCCGTCGGTGATGACGGCGTCGCCGGCGCCGGCGCTGACCTGGAAGTCGAGTTGGCCGATGTTCTCCTCGGTGCCCAGGGCCGTGATCATATACGAATTCGCCGAGCTGAAATCGATCTCACCGACCGTGATGGTCGTGCGCGCCGGTATCGTGACCGTTTGCGGCGGCAGATTGGGGAAGACAGCGACGTCGTCCGTGTGATTGGGGTAGTTCTCCGGCGGGGCCAAGGCGGCCTGGGCGAGGAGGGTCCAGTTGCCGGGGGTGGTCCACGACCCATCGCCGGCGTGGCCGGTCCAAACGAAAACGGAGCCGAGCTGCACGGCCGGAGCCGAGAAGGGGGAAGTGTCATCGACGATGTCAGTGGCCGTCGCCACGACCTGGGCCCCGAAGGGGAGGAAGGCACCGCCGAAGAGGAAGAAGGTCTGGGGGGAGCCCGCCGAGTTGTAGGTATCGGTGCCGAGGTAGGTCTTTCCGGCAATGGCGCTCAGGGAACTGCCCGGGTCGCGCAGGTAGAAATCGACGGTGAAGGTTTGATGGGCCTGGGCGCCGGGGACGGTGTAGGTGATGAACGGTCCCCCTTCGCCGATCGTGAGGCTGCTGATGACCGGGGCGGCCTGCCCGTTGTTTTGCAGGGAGTCGCCGAAGTTGATGCCCGGGCCGCCGTTGAGGAACATCGAGTTGCCGCGGATGCTGTCGTTGACGCTCGGGTTGCTGGCGAAGGGCTGGAGATTGACGGCGGAGCCGCCGTTGAACGCGATGACGTTGCCCGCCCCCGCGGCCACACCGCCGACCGTATCGACGCTGCTTCCGGCCAGTGTGATCCCATCGCCAGCATTGCCCAGGTCGTAGGTGCCGGTGGGATCGGTACCGATTGAGTTCCCACGAATCACGTCGCCCGAATTCTGGATGATGTCGATGCCGGCGCCGGTGCTGCCACCGATGACGTTGCCGGCGCTGGCCGCCGCACCCCCGATGGTGTCGTCGGCGACCCCGTTCTGGAACTCGATTCCGGCACCGGGCCCGCCGTTGCCGCCGTTGCCCAGGGCGATCGTCCCGCTGACGTCGGTGCCGATGTGGTTGCCCTGAACCACCTCGAAATCGCCGCCGAAGCCGATCACGCCGCCGCCGCCATTTCCCGAAATCAGGTTGCCGGTAATGGTCTCGGACTGCCCGGGGTTAAGCTCAATCCCATACCCGGAGTTGGGCAAGGTCGCGGTGCCGCTGGGATTGGTCCCGATGTAATTGCCCTCGAACAGGTCGAAGTCGGACAGATCGACCGAAATGCCGTCGCCGCCGCTGGAGGCCGGCAACGAGGAGGCGCCGTTGCCGGAGATGACGTTGCGATCCGCGGCCGTGGTGCCGCCGACGGTGTTGTGGTCGCCGTCGTTGACCCCCACGCCGACGAAGTTCGGTGCCGCCTGGCCGGTGATGGGATTGATGCCGACCCAGTTGCCGGCGATGAGGTTGCCGCTGGCGCTGTTGGCCTCGCTCGGGGCCTCGATGTCGATGCCGAAACCACCGGTGAAATTGCCGACGGCCAAGCCGCGGACGATGCTGTTCCCGCCGAACACGTCCAGTCCGTCGATGTTGTCACCGGCCCCGTTGCCGTCCACGAAGATCACGGGGGTACCTGCGTAGCTCGGCTGGGTGGTGCCGTCGAGGATCACCGGGTTGTTGAGGGCCGGCAGGCCTTGGAAATTGAAGGCGGCCACCTGGAGGTCGAAGACGCCTCCGGTGGCCATCGAGGCCGGGATGTTGAAGCGGATGATGCTGCTGTCGCCGGCGGGGGTGGCGTTGGCCTGCACGATGGCCTGCCGCAGGGAGCCCGGAGTCGGAGTCGCGTCGTTGCCGTTATCCGCCGTGGTGGTCACCACGAAGGAGATCGCCTCGAAGGCGCCGATGTCGGCAAGGAAGGTGCCGCGGTTGTAGCCGTCCTGGGGGCGGGCGACGCCGCGCTGGTCGGTGGCGGGGGCGGCGGCGTTGCTTCCCGCGTCGATGGCTGGGCTGTTCGGCAGCAGCGCCATCGTGTCGGTGGGGCCGCCGTTGTTCTGGAGCGGGCCGAGCCGCGGATTGATGTTCAGCAGGTCGTCGGTGCCGGTGAAGCCGGTGCCGCCGGTGGTGTCGCCGATCAGGTTGTGCCCCAGGTCGGTGAACGTCCCGCGCACGTCGGGCGGGGCGGAGGTAGCCGAACTGTTGCTGGCCACGATGGTGTTCAGGAGTTTGACCACACTGCTCGCCTTCTGGTAGATGCCCCCGCACCCCGAAAGCGGACCGTCGGTGCCGTTGCCGGCGACCGTGCAGTTCACGAGGGTCAGCGGCCCGGTGCTCCCCGAGGCGTAACCGAGACCGGCGGAGATGCCGCCGGCGAACTGGGCGTGGTTGCCGGTGATCGTGCAGTTGACGAGCGTGGCGGTGCCGTCATTTTCCAGGCCGCCCGAGTTATTACCGGAGACATTATCGGAAATGGTGCAGCCGGACATGTTGAGGGTGGCGAACGGGTCGTTGAAAACGCCGCTGCTAAACCCCCCCCCCTGCCCGCCGCTGACCGTGCAGTTGGTGAGCGTCAGGGTGCCGGCGTTCTCCACGTTTGCGAAGCCGGTAGCGCCGGAAATGGTGAGGCCGGAGATGCTGACCGTGTTGCCGGAGGTGAAGAACACGCCGCCGGAACTGGCCCCGCTGTGGCTCACCGTCAGCTTGTTGGCACCCAACCCCGTGATGGTGACGTTGGCGTCGATAGACAACACGCCGCTGGTCAGCGCAATGGTCTGCCCGATCAAGCTCGGGGAGAAGTTGATGGTGTCCCCGTTGCTGGCGTGCGCCAGGACGTAGCGCAACGACCCGGTGCTGCCGTCGTCGAGGTTGTTCGTGACCGTGGACGGCACGCAGCGCTCCTCGAGGACTTCCACGCCCGGCCGCGACCACCGTGCGCGCCCCTTAGCCCACTGACGCCCAGAGTTCCACCACATGCCGCAACTCCTTCATTGAGACCGTGAAGCAGGAGGACCTGCAGACTACACTGTCCGTCCGGCGCTGGTTGTTGGGCGGCAGGTCGCGGAGCCGTCGCGAACAATCCACCATCAGGATTACGAATCAACGATCAGGTCGGTTGGTCGTTCGCCGTACGATATCATAGGGAACGGCGAATGCCATGCCGACGTCGTGGATTCTTCGCGAACCGGGAGGTCGTTCCTCCCCGGTGACGACCTAAGGTCTGACGATCGTTGAACTTGCGCGGGGCGAGCAGTTCGCTGTCCGCGCCGGGACGATCGTGCGGGCCTCGACAAGAGTGCGCTAAGAATCGTTAACACCCCTGCAACGGATGGTTCCCGGGAGAAACATCAGCTCTTCAGGCGCTTCAGCAGCGAGCCGAGGCGCGCGGCCCGTGCCCGTGCCCGTGCCCGTGCCCGTGCCCGGTCTGGAATCGGGCACGGGCACGGGCACGGGCACGGTCTGGAATCGGGCACGGGCCCGTGCCCGTGCCCGGTCTGGAATCGGGCACGGGCACGGGCACGGGCACGGGCACGGACCCGCGCCACCTGAAACGGCCTGTTTTTGAACCAGGCCGGGCCTTGTTCGCGCGCCAGCCGGCCGGCGCGTCGGTCTCACCCAGCGCCGTGACGTAGCCCGGGCGGCCATCGACCATCCCCAGGCCGTTGAGGTGGCAGCGGTCGGTGGGCTCCAGCGCCGAGACAAACGGCGGCCGCCACTGCGGCGCGAAGCTGGCCGAGCCATCGAGCGTGCAGAGGCAGGAGAACCGGGTGTTGACGACCCAGAGCGCGCCGCCGGCGCCCCAGGCCATCTCATGGATCTGAATGTTGCCCGTGACGTGGCTGGCGCGGGGCAGAAAGCAGCCGTCGTGCCGGCCGGGCGGGTCGAGCTTGGCGGCGACGGCCGGGACGTTGACGTACTGCCAGACCTGGATGGTGGTGCCGACGGCCAGTCGGTCGCCGTCGAGGGCCATGCCCATCGGGGCCTGGAAGACGCGGAAGTGCGTGTTGAGGTGGTCCCCCTCCTCGCGGACCATCACGAGCTTGCCGGCCTGGTAGGTGGTGACCAGCAGCGACGCGCCGATCTGCCGCAACAGCGCGGGGAAGTTCGGCGTGTGGACAGCCCGCAGCGGCGGCGGGTCCTCCGTCCTGGGGCGGCCCGGGTCCGGCGTCAGGCTGGCGGGGGCACTTCGCGTAGCCATGCAACACTTCGGAAGAGCGCAGGAAATCACGAACCCAGAACGTACGAACGGTACGCACGAGGAGCGCTAGCGGGTGAAACGGGTCACCGAATGCTGTGTCGTTGCTGTCTGAGAGGGCGACGTTGCCTATCAATCGTTAGTTTTCGCATCGACCTCCTTCCAGAACTGGGCGGCCTTGCGGTCAAGGTCGAGACTCACCTTGGCTCGATCACCCCGCCGTCCCATTCGATCTTGCACTTCGGCAAGGTCTTCTTCAGCTCGTCGATTCCCGCAGCGGTGACCTTCGTCTTTTGCACCAAGAGTTCCGTCAGGTTCTTGCAGTCCTTGAAGTGGGTCAGGCCTGCGTCGCTCACCCGCGTGCCGTCCAGGTGGACGTGCGTCAGGTTCTTGCAGTCCTTGAGGTGGGCCAAGCCCGCGTCGCTTATCGGCATATCGCCCAGCGACAGGCCCGTCAGGTTCTTGCAGTCCTTGAAGTGGGCCAGGGCCGCGTCGCTCACCCGCGTGTGGGCCAGGCACAGGAACGTCAGGTCCTTGCAGCCCTTGAAGTGGGCCACCCCCGCGTCGGTCACTTTCGCCCAGTTCAGGTCGAGGAACCTCAGGTCCTTGCAGTCCTTGAAGTAAGCCAGCCCCGCGTCGCTCACCTGCGTGCCGAGTAGCTGGAGTTCCGTCAGGTCCTTGCAGTCCTTGAAGTGGACCAACCCCGCGTCGCCCACCTGCGTGCCCCACAGGTTGAGGGAGGTCAGGTCCTTGCAGTCCTTGAAATTGGCCATCCCCGCGTCGCTCACCTGCGTGTCCATCAGGTTGAGGAAGGTCAGGTTTTTGCAGCCCTTGAAGTTGGCCAGGTCCGCGTCGCTCACCTGCCTTTTCGAGGACAAATCGCCCCACGTCAGCCGGAACGACTCACGGGGTAGGTCGGCGGCTGCCCTGATCTCCTGGCCCTGCCCGTTGACCTTGACCGTCCCGCCGATGAAAAGCACATACTCGGCAGCACGGCGGTCGGGATTCTTGGTTTGCGCGCCTGAGCTCTTCTCCTTGGCGGCCTTCGTGTCAGACGCCAACGCCTCCTGGGTGACCCGCACGACCTGCCGGCCGTTTTTCGTGACGGTGATCAGTTCCCGACTCACCAGTTTGCCGGCCTTGCTGGCCTCGACCGTGTAGCTCCCGGGCTTCAGGCGGATTTCCTTGGCGCCCGCTCCCGTGATGACGAGTTCCGACCCGTCGATCTTGACGCTGACTCCGGGGTCATCGACTTCGACGACCAACGTGCCCTCCGGGGAGAACAGGCGAATGACCGTGCCGCGAAAATCGCTGACGCCGGTCGCTTCCGTGAAACCGAGGCCTCCCAGGAGCATCAGGAGCATGGCCGCGGCGGCTGCCCAGCGCCCGGTGCGGAAACGCGGCCGGCGATTAGGCGCGGTTTCTGGGATTTCCTGGGGCGGCGGCATCTTCTCCACCGCCGCCGGCAGGACAACCGGGAGCCTCGGGACATTCCCTGGACGCTGCGGTTCGGCCAGGTGTCGGGCGAGCAGGTCGGCCACCTCCTGTGCCGACGCAAACCGATCGGCCGGCTTCTTGGCGTGCAGCCGGGCGATGATCTCGCAGAGCCACTGCGGCACCTCGGGGATGATCTCCGGGATCGGACGCGGCGTATCCTCGACCACCCGCTTGAGGACCGCGAGCGTGCAACTCGCCCGGAACGGCGGCCGCCCGGAACACATCGTGTAGAGCACGCTGCCGAGGCTGAACAGGTCGGCCCGATGGTCGAGCGTTTCGCCGCGCGCCTGTTCCGGGGCCATGAACAGCGGCGTCCCCGCGACCATCCCGGATTGGGTCAAACTGGCGTCGTCGGCCGCACGGGCCAGTCCGAAGTCGGTGATCTTGACGCACGCGTGCGGACCGGCCTCGATCAGGATGTTTGCCGGCTTGATGTCCCGGTGAATCAGGCCCGTGCCGTGGGCGGCAGCCAGCCCCTCGGCGATCTGCCGGCCGATCTGCACTACCTCCACCGTCTCCAAAGGGCCCGTCCGATCAAGCCGTTGCTGGAGAGTTTCTCCGGGGATGAACTCCATCACCAGGTACGGCAGCGGTTGCTCCTCGACCGCATGCACCTGGACGACGTTCTCGTGCCGAACCTTGGCGGACGACCGGGCCTCGCGCAGGAACCGTTTGCGGGCGGGCGAAGTCGCGGCTATCTGCGGGGCCAGCACCTTGACCGCGACCACGCGCTGCAGCGCCTCGTCGTAGGCGCGGAACACGATGCCGAAGCCGCCCTGGCCGAGGACTTCGAGGACCTCGTAGTGTCCGATCCGGCCGAGGGAATCCGGCCGGCGGGGCGGGGCAAGGAACTCGAGGCCGTCGTCAGCCGCGTTCGCGTGGCCGTCTGGGGTCGCCACGCTGTCCACCTCCTCGGTTGGCAACAAGTTCGGCTCCGGTGGATTGACGGCCGGGTTGGCGAGGAAGCTGCCGGCCGTGTCATGCGACAAGAGCAGGGCCTCGACCCGGGCCCGCCGTGCCGGGTCGCCGCGGCAAACACCGTCCAGGTACTGGGCACGGGCCGCCGGGTCGGGGAGGTCGAGCACGGCCAGGAAGATCTCACGTTCGCTCATCGTCAGGCCCTCGGGAGGACGCGCAGGCGTTGCGGCCGGCCGGTTCCGGGTGTCTTTGGGGAGGCGTCCTACGAACAATGCGACGCCGCGCCGAAATCACGCCAGATTTATTTTTCCGCTTGCGGATCGGCCGCTGTGTCAGCCAGTTCCCGGTGCAGCCACGCCCGGGCGAACGCCCAAACCCGGTCCGCGGTGCGCGGCGAGATTCCCAGGGCCAGGGCCGCCTCCGCGACGGAAAGCCCGGTGAAGTGGCGGAGTTCGACCAGCTTCGCCGCTTGCGGGTCCTCGGCTGCCAGCCGAGTGAGGGCGGCGTCCAGGGCGACGAGGTCGTGGCGGACGTCCGGGGCGGTGGGTCGAGCGGCGTCCAGGGCGATGCGCTGCCGGTTCCCGCCGTGCTTCTCGCGCTGCTTCCGGCGGGCGGCCTCCACCAAGATACGCCGCATGGCCTCAGCCGCGGCAGCGAAGAAGTGGCCGCGGTTGTCCCAGCGGGCGGCGTCGGCCGGTCCGACGAGCCGCAGATACGCCTCGTGAACGAGGGCGGTCGCGTTCAGGGTGTTGCCGGGGGCTTCTTCGGCCATCCGGGCGGCCGCCAGTTTCCGCAACTCCTCGTACACCAACGGCAGCAACTGCCCGGCGGCGTGGGCGTCGCCCTGTGCCAGGTCCGACAGAATGCGCGTGACCTCGTTCATAGCTCTTCGGAATGCACGGGCCCAGTACAGAAAGCTGCGACTGCCCTCCTCTGGCCGGTTGGGGAATGGGATCGCTTCTTGCGCGTCGAACCGGTTGAGCGGCCGGGTCGATGCCCTCCCACGGAGAATGCCGATGAGTTTACCACCCGCATGGCCAGAAATCCGCGATTTCTTCGGCACGCCACTCGTCATCGAGCCGTCCCGGTCCTTCCATCGTTAACAACCCTGCAACGGATGTTTCCCGGGAGAACCATCAGCTCTTCAGGCGCTTGAGGAGCGAGTCGAGGCGCGCGGCCCCGTGGACAAGGGTGTCGCGCAGGGCGGCGTCGGGTTCGTCGGCGGCCTGCGCCGCGGCCCGCGGCCCCGTTCCTTCGCCGTACTCGAGGCTGGTCACCGTGCTGCGCAGGCGGTGAGCCAGGAAGACGGCGACGGCGCGGTAAAAGTGCGTGGCGAAGTCGCGGTCGTTGGCCAACTTCGCCGTGACGACCTCGCGCGGGATGCGCAACACCCGTGCGGGTTCGCTGGCCGACACCGTCGCATTGGCCGGCCGCGCGTCCACGTAGGACATCTCGCCGACGATTTCGCCGGGACCGAGCAAGGCCAGGACGCGATCCCGAGACGCCGCGGTGGTGACGGCGAGGTTGCCGTCGAGGACGAAGAACAAGGAGTCCGGCGACTGCCCCTCGCGGATGAGCACGCTCCCTGGGGGGTGGCTCTCGGCGCGGCCGGCCGCGGCCAGCCAATCGACGTCCGCGTCGGAGAACAGCCCAAAGATAAAGAGTGCTTTGCGCATCGCACGGGCTCCTCGCGTGGGGGGGCACGGCCGGACTCGCGATACATTTGCGCAGAGTTTATCCGTGGGGAAGCGCCCTGTCGAGGACATTCCTTCGCCGCTTGCGGCTTCGCAGGACAGATTGCGAAGCCGCAAGCGGCGAAGATTCTAAACGCCAGCGGAACTCGTCCCAAGTACCTCGCGTACTTTCTCGGCCAGGGCCCCCGGGGAGAACGGCTTGGCCAGGAAATGCACCTCGGCTCGCGACACGCCGTGGCGCAGCACCTCGTCCTGCACGTACCCCGACAGGTAAAGTACCTTGACCGTGGGGTCGCGGGCGCGCAGGCGGTCGGCGAGTTGCCGGCCGCCCAGCCCGGGCATCACCACGTCGGACACCAGCAGGTCGATCCGGCCCGGGTGGCGCTCGGCCAGGCGCAGCGCCTCGGCGCCGTCGCACGCCTCCAGGACCGCGTAGCCGCCCGACCCGAGCACCTGCCGCGCCAGCGCCCGCACTGCGTCCTCGTCCTCGGCGAGCAGGACGGTTTCGCGCCTCGGCGGCCCGGCCTCGACCGGCGGCCGCGGGGGCTCCGGGTCGGCGACGCGCGGCAGGCAGATCCGGAAAGTGGTCCCCACCCCCGGGCCGGTCTCGACGTCGATGTGGCCGCCGGACTGTTTGACGATGCCGTAGACGACCGCGAGGCCGAGCCCCGGCCCCTTGCCCACGGCCTTGGTGGTGAAGAACGGCTCGAACAGGTGACGCCGTACCTCCTCGGTCATGCCGTGACCGGTGTCCGCCACCGCCAGCTCGACGTGGGGGCCGGCGGCGCCTACCGAGCCCGGCTCCGCCTCGCGGGTGCTGATCGACAGGCGGCCTCCCTCGGGCATGGCGTCGCGGGCGTTGACCGCCAGGTTCAGGAGGACCTGCTGCAGCTGGGTGGGGTCGGCCCGGACGTGACCGAGACCGGGTTGCAGATCGACGCTCAGGAGGATGTCCTCGCCGATGAGCCGGCCGATCAGGCTGCCCGCGGCGGCGACGACCGCGTTGAGGTCCAGGAGGCGGCTGGCGATGATCTGCTTGCGGCCGAAGGCCAGCAGTTGCTGCGTCAGGGCGGCGGCGCGCTCCCCCGCCTTGCGGATGGCGCGGGCGTGGTCGGCGCAGGCCGCCTCCTCGCCCAGGTCTTCCAGCAGCATGTCGGCGTAGCCGTTGATGACGGTGAGCAGGTTATTGAAGTCGTGGGCGACGCCGCCGGCCAGCCGACCCACCGCGTCCATTTTCTGCGCCTGCAAGAACTGCTCCTCCAGCCGACGCCGTTCGGTCACGTCGCGGGCGATGGCCAGGGCGCCGACGAGGCTGCCCCCCCGGTCCCGAACGGGGGCGAGCCGGACCGACACGTGGAGGCGCCGGCCGTCGGGGCCGGTGCGTGCGCTGTCCAGGGGGGGGACCGCTTCGCCCCGCGCCAGCCGCTCCCGGGCGGCCTCCAGGTCCGCGCGCCGCTCGGGGGCGACGAGGAAGGCACAGGGCCGGCCCAGGAGTTCGTGCGCGGGGGAGCCGTAAAGTCGTTCGGCGGCGCCGTTCCAGGCGGTGACGTTCCCAGCCGGATCGAGAGACACGATGGCGTCCTCGCTGGACTGCAGCACGGCGGCGAGGCGGGCCCCGGCCTGATCCGCCTCGCGCCGCGCCGCCCGTGCCAGTTCCTCGGCCCGGTGGAGCCGGACCAGGCTGCGGACGCGCGCGACGAGGTCGGGCTGCCGCGGCGGTGTCGAGGTCGGGCCGTCGGCGTCGCCGTTCCGGTCGCATTCGCCGCAGAGCAGCAGGACAGGGATGTCTGCGGTAATGGGGTCGGCCCGCAGCCGGCGGCAGACTTCGGCCGGGGGAAGGTCGGGCAGGGGCGCGCCGAGCAGGACGAGGTGCGGCCCCTCGCACGTCGCCCGGCGCATGGCCTCGACGGCCGCCTCCGCCTCCAGCACGCCGAGTCCCCCTTCCGCCAGCGTCCGAGCCAGGCCGGCTCGCTCCGCGGGGTCGGCCGTCACCAGCAGGACCGTGGTGCTCTGTGCTGGCCCGGGCGTGGACATGGCGATGGTTCCCTCGGGGACTGTCGCACGACAGAATCGCACGGGCCGCGGGGCCTGCGGCCGAGTGGGGCGGACCGTGCCCTGAGGCTTCCTTTCCGATGCCGGCACGAAGAACGAAGGACGGGGCCGCGGGGCCCGCGCCGCCTCTGCAACGAGCTGTCTTGTTAACTGTATCTCTTCACCCGGCGATCAGGAACCCCCGAACGCCGTTTTCTCCGGGGGACGGCGGGTGGGAGAGCCGCCGGAACGCGGAAAGCCGAGAACGGATCTCGGAAAAGGTTCTCACCGTGGCACAACACCCTGGCCGTGACGGGAAGGGACGTGCCGCGATCCTAAACGCGGGGCGCGCCGTTCTCTAGGATATCCCATCGCCGTTGCAAAACCGACGTTTAGCGGCCGCCCTCGGGGCGGCGCTCCCAGCGCGCCGCCCCGAGGGCGGCCGCTAAACAACCGGAAATCGAATGGCGTGAGTATACTTCCGTTCCCACTCAGAGCAGAGCGTCGCGCCGGCCTCCCCCGGATCGACCAGCGCGAGGACGGTTGACCATGCCGGAAGAGACGCAGACGCCCATTCGCAAGTTGCTCGTCGCCAACCGCAGTGAGATCGCCATCCGCGTGTTCCGGTCGGCCCACGAGCTGGGCATCCGTACCGTCGCCATCTACTCGCACGAGGATCGCTACGCCCTGCACCGCTTCAAGGCCGACGAGGCGTACCACCTCGGCAAGCCGGGCGAGCCGATCAAGGCGTACCTCGACATCGACAGCATCGTCAGCCTGGCCCGGCAGCACGACGTGGACGCCATCCACCCCGGCTACGGCTTCCTCTCCGAGAACGCCCGCTTCGCCCGTGCCTGTGCGGAAGCCGGCCTCATCTTCGTCGGCCCCCGGCCGGAAATCCTCGACCAGCTCGGCGACAAGGTCGTCGCCCGCCGCATCGCCGACAAGGCGCGGGTGCCGATCCTCTCCGGCAGTGACGCCCCGGTGCGCGACAACGCCGAGGCCCGAGCGCTGGCCGCCAAGCTCGGCTACCCCATCATCGTCAAGGCGGCCATGGGGGGAGGCGGCCGCGGCATGCGCGTGGCCCGCGGCCCCGAACAGCTCGACGAGGCGCTCGATCAAGCACGGCGCGAGGCCGGCAGTGCCTTCGGCATCGCCGACGTCTTCCTGGAGAAGTACATTCAGCGGGCCCGCCACATCGAAGTACAGCTCATCGGCGACCGGCACGGCCGACTCGTCCACCTGTTCGAGCGTGACTGTAGCGTCCAGCGCCGCCACCAGAAGGTCGTCGAGATCGCCCCGGCGCCCAACCTCGAGCCGCAGACGCGCCGGGCCATCCTCGACGCGGCCCTGGCGGTCGGTCGGGCGGTGGGGCTCGACAACGCCGGCACCGTCGAGTTCCTCCTCGACGCCGACGCCGGCAACTTCTACTTCATCGAGGTCAATCCGCGTATCCAGGTGGAGCACACGGTCACCGAGGCCGTCACCGGCTTCGACCTGATCAAAACGCAGGTCCTCGTCGCCCAGGGCCGGCCGCTGTCCGACCCCGAAATCGGCCTCGACTCGCAGGAGACGGTCCAGGTCCACGGCTTCGCCATGCAGTGCCGGGTGACGACCGAGGACCCGGCCAAGGGGTTCGCGCCGGACTACGGCCGCATCAGCGCCTACCGCTCGGCGAGCGGCATGGGCATCCGCCTCGACGCCGGCACTGCCTTCGTCGGCGCCGTCATCACGCCGTTTTACGATTCGCTGCTGGTGAAGGTGACGGCGCACGGCCTGCGCTTCCTCGACGCCGCCCGGCGCATGGAGCGATGCCTGCACGAGTTCCGTGTCCGCGGCGTCCACACGGATTTGCCGTTCCTCATCAACCTCGTCACGCACCCGTCGTTCCTCGACTACCGGGTGACGACGCGCTTCATCGACGAGACGCCGGCGCTGTTCCACCTCGCCGAGAGCCAGGACCGGGCCTCGAAGCTGTTGCAGTACATCGCCGAGGTGATCGTCAACGGCAACGCGGAAGTCCACGGCAAGCCCGTCCCGACATCCCGCCAACCCGCTCCCGTGCCCGTGCCCGTGCCCGTGCCCGTGCCCGATGAAGGAACCGGGCACGGGCACGGGCACGGGCACGGGCACGGGGGCGGGGCTATTCCGCCGGGGACCCGCGACAAGTTCCACCAGTTGGGCCCGGAGAAGTTTGCCGCCTGGGTCCGCGATCAGAAGCGTCTGCTGCTGACCGACACCACCTTCCGCGACGCGCATCAGTCGCTGCTGGCGACGCGCATGCGCACCTACGACATGCTGCAGATCGCCCCGGTGTACGCGGCGCGGCACGCCGGGCTGTTCTCGCTGGAGATGTGGGGCGGGGCGACGTTCGACACGGCGATGCGCTTCCTCAAGGAGTCGCCGTGGGACCGCCTCACCGCCCTGCGCGAGCGCGTGCCGAACGTCCTCTTCCAGATGCTGCTGCGGGCGGCCAACGCGGTCGGCTACACCAACTACCCGGATAACGTGGTCCGGGCCTTCGTCAAGGAGTCGGCGCAGGCGGGCATCGACCTGTTCCGTATCTTCGACGCCCTCAACTGGCTGCCGAACATGCGGCCGGCCATCGACGCCGTGCGCGAGGCCGGCATGATCGCCGAAGCCGCCGTCTGCTACACCGGCGATATTTTCGACCCGAAGCGCACCAAGTACAGCCTGCCGTATTACGTCGGCTTGGCGAAGGAGCTGGAGCGGGCCGGCGCGAACATGCTGGCGATCAAGGACATGGCCGGCCTGTGCAAGCCCTACGCGGCACGGGCGCTGGTGCGGGCGCTGAAGCAGGAGGTCGGTCTGCCCATCCACTTCCACACCCACGACTCGGCCGGCGGACAGATGGCCTCGCTCCTGCTGGCCGCCGAGGAGGGGGTGGACGTCGTGGACGCGGCCATGAGTTCTTTCTCCGGGATGACCAGCCAGGTGAACCTCAACTCGCTGGTGGAGGCGGTGCGGCACACGGAGCGCGACACCGGCTTCGACTACGACTCGCTGGAGGCCACGGCGGAGTACTGGGAGGCGGTGCGCGACTATTACCGGCCGTTCGAGAGCGGCCAGCGCGCCAGCAGCGCCGAGGTCTACCTGCACGAGATGCCCGGGGGCCAATCCACCAACCTGCAGGAGCAGGCGCGGGCGCTGGGGTTGGCGGGACGCTGGCACGAGATAACGCGCGTCTACGCCCAGGTCAACCTGCTCTTCGGCGACATCATCAAGGTGACGCCGACGAGCAAGGTCGTCGGCGACATGGCCCTGTTCATGGTGGCCAACAACCTGACGCCGGACGACGTCCGGCACGGCTCGCGCGAGCTGGCCTTCCCCGAGTCGGTGGTGGAGCTGTTCGAGGGGCGCCTGGGGCAGCCGCCGGGCGGCTTCCCGCCGGAGTTGCAGAGGCGCGTGCTGCGCGGCCGTCCGCCGTTCGCCGACCGCCCGGGTGCCGCCCTGCCGCCGGCCGACTTCGACGCGACCCGCGACAGCCTGCGCAAGCAGCTCAGGCGGCCGGTGGACGAGCGCGAGGTGGTGACGCAGCTGCTCTACCCGCGCGTCTTCCCCGAGTTCGCCGCCCACGAGCAGAAGTACTCCGACACCAGCGTGCTGCCGACGCCGGTGTTCTTCTACGGGCTGGAGGCGGCCGAAGAGATCAGTGTGGACATCGAGAAGGGCAAGACGCTCATTATCCGCTTTCTCACGGTCGGCGACCCGAACGCGGAGGGGAACCGGCTGGTGTTCTTCGAGCTGAACGGCACGCCGCGCGAGGTGCTGGTGCAGGACCGGTCGGTGGCGGCCCGGGTGCAGCGGCGGCCCAAGGCGGAGGCGGGCAACCCGCTGCACGTGGCGGCGCCGATGCCGGGGCTGGTGGCGAGCGTGCTGGTCTCGGCCGGCAAGGAGGTGGCGCCGGGGGAGAAGCTGTGTACGCTCGAGGCGATGAAGATGGAAACGACCGTCTACGCCGAGCGGGCCGGCACCGTGGCCGAGGTGCTTGTCGGGCCGGCCACCCAGGTCGAGGCGGGGGACCTGCTGCTCCGCTACGAGAAGTGATCGTGGCTCCGCAAGCCGCTTGCGGCTTCGCATGCCCTGCGAAGCCGCAAGCGGCTTGCGGAACTGTCCCTCCCGTCGGCAAGCGGCACGTCAGCACGTCACCTGATCGCGAACCAAGTCGCCGAACAGCTCGGGCCGGCGCGTGCGCAGCGTGTAGTTCGGCAGCGCGCGCTGCTTGGCCAACAGCGCCGCGTCGAGCGTCGTCACCACCATCTCGTCGCGGACCTGCTCGGCCTGGGTGGAAGCCAGCAGCTGGCCGTCCGGGTCGAAGACCAGGGCGGCGCCGGCGTGGTGCGGCTGGTTGAAGTGGTCGCGGGCATACGTGTCCACGTAGCCGGCGCGCCCCGCCTGGTCCGTGAACACAGCGAAGCAGGCGTTCTCCCGGGCGCGCATGGCATACGCCTTGAAGTAGTCGTGGGTGTAGCGGCGCGCCGCCGCCTCGCTCTCGGAAGTGTCCTGCCACATTTTCAGGCGCGCGGCGTGGGGCATCAGCAGGACCTCGGCCCCGCGCAGGGCGAGTACCCGGGCCACCTCGGGGAACTGGTTGTCGTAGCAAATCACGATGCCGACCTTGCACGGCCCAACGTCGAACACGGGGATTTCCCTCCCGCCTTTGTAGAAATTCACCTCGTCGCGGGAGAGGTGCAGTTTGCGCTGCTTGCCGACGTAGCCGTCCAGGCCGACGACCACCTGGGTGTTGTAGACGATGTCGCGTTCCTTCTCGCTCAGGCCGACACAGAGGACCTGGCGATACTTCTTGGCCAGCTCGCAGAGGCGCCGGACGCTGGGGCCGTCGGGCACCGCCTCGGCCAGTTCCCAGGTGTTGGGCGTGCAGTGGCCATGCACGACCAGTTCGGGGAACAGCACCAGCTTGGCCCCCTCGGCGGCGGCACGTTCGCACCAGCCGGCGATGGCGCTCAGGACGCGCCCCGGCTCGCCCAGGAACCCGTTGATGCTCACCGCGGCGACGCGCACTGTCTGCATGGGTGTCATTCCTCCGTCTGGCGTTGGGGTGCCTCGACCTTCTCAGAGTCTGTAGCGCCAGCCGCTTGCGGCTTAGCGGATTCCAGGCTTCCGCTAAGCCGCAAGCGGGCCGATTGTCGCTACGGGCCAAACCGGACGTCCACAACGGCGTGGGTCCGATGCTACCCTAGCTCTCCAACCCAACCCGTCAACGGGCTGTCGGAGATGTCGGCGTGGCGCCGGGGTCGCGGCCAGCGCCTCCGATCTGCCCTGGACAACGACGCCGCTGCCGCGTATCGTCCCCGCCCCCAGCTACGTCCTCAATACGGGGGTCGCCATGAACGTCCGTCTCCTCGGGCCGTTGCTGTGCCTGGCGCTCGTTCCCGCCCCGTCGTTGGCGCAGAGCGCACCGCCGGCGCCGGCCAAGCCGCCGGCACAGCCGCCCGTCGCCGAGGCGCCCGCCCCGCCGGTGCCACTCCCGCCGCCCGGCCAGGACGTCGGCCCGGAGACGAACACCGTTATCCCGCCGCCGGAGCCGGAGAAGCCGGCGAAGGGGACCGACGAGGCCGCCTCGGTCAAGTCGCTGTGGCGCTACGGGGACGGCGGCGAGTACCTGCTGTGGTACATCAAGAGCAGCCGGGTGCCGCCACTGGTCGTCGGCAACAGCGGGGGAGGTGGCCTGACCAGCCCGCGCGTCCTCTTCGGTGACGGCACCGTCGATATGGAGGACCGCTCCGGCGGCCGCTTCACCCTTAGCACTCCGCTCAACTCGGAGCAGACCTTCGGCTTCCACGGGAGTTATTTCTTCCTCGGCTCGCGCGAGGTGAATTTCCTCAGCGGCGGCAACGGCGGGCCGGACTCGCCGGTCGTGGGCCGGCCCTACGTCGATGCCGCCACCGGGGCCGAGTCGCTCCGCCTCGTTGCCGCCCCCGGTATCGCCGACGGCTTCGTCCGCGCCGCGCTGACCAGCCGGCTCCAGGGCGTCGAGGCCAACGGCGTCGCCAACGCCCTCGGCGGCGAGCACTACCAGATCGACCTGCTGACCGGCTTCCGCTTCCTCCAACTCGCCGAGGGGCTCGCCGTCCTCGAGGGCGAAAACTACCTGGCCGGCGCGGGCGGCCTGGCCGGCACGACCTTCGCCGCCGAGGATCGCATTTCCACCAACACCCGCTTCTACGGCGGCCAGGTCGGCACGCGCCTGGAGTTTCGCCGCGCCGGCGCCTTCATGAACGTCACCGGCAAGGTCGCCTTCGGCGACAGCGTCGAAGTGGTGCGCTACAGCGGCACGTCGATCAGCGGCGGCCCCGCCGGGACGGTCGTCACGCCGACGGGTGACCTGTTCTCCCTGCGCAGTAACGTCGGCCGCTACGCCCACGAGTCGTTCGCCCTGCTGCCGGAGGTGGGCCTCCGCGTCGGCTTCGACCTGAGCGACCAGGCGCGCTTCTTCGTCGGTTACTCGCTGGTCTACCTCAGCGACGCGGTGCGGCCCGGCGACCAAATCGACCGAACCGTCAACACGGCGCTGCTCCCCGGCGCCGCCCCCGGCGCCGGCCCCAACCGGCCGGGCGCGCTGGTCCGCTCCACCGACTTCTGGGCCCAGGGGCTGATTCTGGGGTTCGAGTATAGCTATTGAGGCGAGTTCTTGAGAATGCGGCGAGCCGACGATCTGACTACCTGTCAATCTCGCCCATGACGATGTCAATGCTGCCGACGATGGCGGGCACGTCGGCGATGAGACAGCGGTGGCACAGTTCGTTGGTGACGCTCAGGTTGCAGAAGCTCGACGACCGCGCCCGCACGCGCAGCGGCACCGGATCCTTGGTGAATCGGCCGACCACGTAGAAGCCCATCTGCCCGCGCGGACACTCCGTCTCGACGTAGGCCTCGCCGGGCGGCAGGTGCTTGGGCGGGTCGATGCGGTGCGACCCCTGGGCGGTGGCGTACTTCCTCAGACCCTGTTCAACGATCTTGATACTCTCGATCACCTCGAGCATGCGCACCATGAAGCGGTGCCAGGCGTCGCCGATGACGGCCCCCGCCGGGACCCACTCGGGGAACGGCGGCACGACCGCCTTGAAGTCGTACTGCTCGTAGCCGCAGTAGGGCTCGATTTTGCGCAGGTCGAACTCGGGGTCGCCCTGGGTCCGGTCCAGCGAGCCGCGCAGCATCGGCCCGCTGCAGCCGTAGGTCAGCGCCTGCTGCTTGCTCAGGAGGCCGATGTTCGCCGTGCGCTGGACGAAGATGTGGTTGCGCGTCAGCAGGGTATGGTACTCGTCGATGCGCGGCTTGAGGTAGTCGAGGAACTTCTGGCAGGCCTCGACCCAGCCGGCCGGCAGGTCGTCGTGGGCGCCGCCGACGGTGAGGTAGCTGTACGTCAGGCGGGCGCCGCAGACCTCCTCGAACAGGTCGAGGATCATCTCACGCTCGCGGAAGGCGTACAGGAACGGGCTGAAGGTGCCCAGGTCGAGGCCGTAGGCCCCCATGCCGACGAGGTGGCTGGCGATGCGGTTCATCTCGGCGATGATGACGCGGATGACCTGAGCCTTCTCGGGGACCTGCATGGCGCACAACTTCTCGACCGCCATCGAAAAGCCGAGGTTCATGTTCATGGCGGCGAGGTAGTCCATCCGGTCGGTGTACGGGATGAACTGGATCGGCGTCACGTTCTCGCCGATCTTCTCGGCGCAGCGGTGCAGGTAGCCAAGGTGCGGCGTCACCTCCGAGATCACCTCGCCGTCGGTGCGCAGCACCAGGCGCAGCACGCCGTGCGTCGAAGGGTGCTGCGGGCCCATGTTAACCAACATTTCGTCCGTGCGGACGTCGAACTCGATGACCGTTGGGTCGGTGATCGCGAGGTTGGCGGTGGCCATGTCGATCCTCAATGCCCCTAACGATTTATCGTTTCGCGAATCGATAAATCCGCAAGCGCCTAGCGGGCGCGGATGCCGTGATATTCCAGAGGAAATTCGTAGTCCTTCCTCAGCGGGTGCCCCTGCCAGTCGTCCGACAGCAAGATGCGCGTCAGCTCGGGGTGGCCGGTGAACCAGACGCCGCACAGGTCGTAGACTTCGCGCTCGTGCCAGTCGGCGGTCCTCCACAGCGACGTGACCGACGGCACCTCGGGCAGCGCCCCCGGCTTGTTGTCCTTCCAGCGCGGCAGGATCAGCTTGAGGCCGAAGCGGTGGAAGCGCTCCTTCGGCGCGAAGTTCGACAGGTGGTAAACCACCTCCAGGTGCGGCGCGAAGCCGGCCTTGGGCGCCTTCTTCGGGTCGGGCTCCAGGTAATCGACGCCGCTGATGCAGTTGAGGAAGGCGAAGCCCAGGCGCGAGTCGTCGCGCAGGAAGCGACAGACTTCGAGCAGGTCGGACGGGTCGATGACCGCGAAGGGGTCGGGGCCGTCGAGCTTCGAGGACTTGATTTTGTCGCCGAAGCGCTGTTTGAGCACGTCGAGGATTGCCGCAGGCGTCATCGGGGGTTTCCTTGGTTCGGCGAGCGGCCCGGCGTAAGCCGGCCGGTGTTGCGTCAGAAACCGGCCGGCTTACGCCGGGCCGCTCGCCTGTGTCAAACCTGGGGCGCCAACTCGGTCGGCAGCAGCGTGTAGCCGGTGCGCGAGGGAATGGGCATGTCGATCGGCTGCCCCTTGGTGAGGCTCTTCATCCCCTTGACCTTGTCCTGAATCCGCATCAGCCCTTCCAGCAGGGCCTCCGGGCGCGGCGGGCAGCCGGGGACGTAGACGTCAACGGGCACCACCAGATCGACGCCCTTGACGACGTTGTAGCCGTACATGTAATACGGCCCGCCGCCGCAGGTGCAGGCGCCCATCGCGATGACGAATTTCGGGTCCGGCATCTGGTTGTAGAGCCGGCGCACTCGGCTGGCCATCTTGAAATTGACCGTGCCGGCGACGATCATCAGGTCGGCCTGCCGCGGCGTGGCCCGGAAGGCCCCGGCGCCGAAGCGGTCGATGTCGAAGCGCGAACAGCCGACCGCCATCATCTCAATGGCGCAGCAGGCCAGGCCGAACGTCATCGGCCACATGCTCGACTCGCGCGCCCAGTTCATCGCCTGCTCGAGCGTGGTCGTGACGACGCTCTCGTCAAACCGCCCTTCCAGCCAGCCCATTCGCGAACCCCTTTCGTGGCGAAATCAACGATCAACGCCCGGCCCCGACGAGGACCTTCTCCGCAGGCTTCGGCGCCCCGGCCGGCGCCGGCGGAGGTCCTTCACCCTCTTCGCTGGCCAGGCTGCGCACCCACTTCAGGTCGCCGCGGGCCCACAGGTAGGCAAAGCCGACCAGCAGCACACCGAAGAAGACGAGGATGTCCCAGAAGGCCAGCCAGGCGTACGACTTGGCGGCGAGCCGATCCTGCTCTACCTGGGCGGCAATTTTGTCCGCCGCCTCCGAGCGCTGGGTCTCCGTCGCGTTCTCCAGCGCCACGATGTCTTCCTGCCCCTTCGTCCGCATCTTGGCGGGAACGAGCGACTTGAGCTGCTTGATGTACTCCAGGCGCGCCGCGTCGCTCTGCGGCGTCGCGACGTGCGCCAGGCTGTTCGACTGGCCGAAGACGACGGCCCACGGGAAGAAGAAGGCGACCTCCACGTCGAAGATGACGAAGAGCAGGGCGACGACGTAGAAGCGCAGGTCGAACTGAATCCAGGCGCTGCCGATGGTCGGCTCGCCGCACTCGTAGATCGTCATTTTCTCGGCGTCGGGTCGAGCGGGACGGACCAGCTTGCCGATCACGAGGTGGATGAAGATGAACCCCACGCCGATCAGCACGAACAGCACGAGGTAGCCGACCAGTCCACTCATCGCAGGTCCCTCGTTTAGAAACGGTATCAACACCCCTCTTGCCGCTTGCGGCTTTGCAAGAAAGATGGCGAAGCCGCAAGCGGCCAGGTCAGTTCTGTTACAGTCTCTAAACTCTAATTGCTGCTGTGTACCTGTTCCGCCTTGAGCTTCTGCCGCCCGGCGAAGCCGGCGTCCAGCTCGTGCCAGTGCGCCACCGCCGGCTCGCCGAGGCGCCAGCAGAGGTAGACCTCGTGTCCGTTCAGCCACGCGGGAAAATCGATGAGTCCGGTGTAGTAATCCTTCAGCTCGACGCCCAGGGCCTGCAACTCCTGGACGTACTCCTTCATCTGGTCCTCGGCGCGGTCGAGATCTTGCTGCAGGGTTTGCAGCTCTTCCCGGTAGGCATCGCCAAGGGTGCCGCGGTCGCCGCCGCCGAGGCGCGTGATCCGCTCGCGGCGGTCGCGCAGGCTAACGGCCAGGTCGGTGACGTCCTTGACGATGGAGCGCAGCAGCGGCAGGGTGGCGTTGGCCTCGGCCGCGCTGAAGTATTTCTTGCCCCGTTTCCGCTTGCTCGTGCTCATGTCCTCTCTCCTTCCGCGAAGCCCAGCCGATGCGATGGCTGGGCCGGGAGCGCCGCTCACTTCGGGGTGGCGGCGGCCGCGGCCGGCTTCGGCGGCGGCGGCGGGTCGGGCGGCTTGGTCCAGACGGGCTCGCTCTCGAGCTTCGACGCCGCCACCGCCGTCGGGTTCAGCGTCGCCTGCCCCCAGGCCACCTCCAGCGGCAGCTTGGCGTAGTCCACGAGGCAGCCGTCACGGCTGTAACAACTGATGTCGTACGTCGAGCCCATGAAGATGCAATCGACCGGGCACGGATCGACGCACAGGGCGCAGAACATGCACTTGGTGTAATCGACCTTGAAGCCGTTGACGCGGAACCCCTTGCCGAGCGGGTTCTTCACCTTCTCGATGTAGATGCAATCGACCGGGCAGGCGCGGGCGCACTTGTCGCAGCCGATGCACGTCGTCAGATCGAAGCGGTGGTAGCCGCGGTAGCGCGGCTTGACCGGCACCGGCAGCTCGGGGTACTCGAAGCGCTCGGTGAAGGTCCGGCGGCGGTAGGTCTCGATGAAGTACCACAGGGTCACGTACATCCCCTGCGCCACGGTCTTCACCGCGAGGTAGACGTTATGGCACCAGTCTCGGAGCGCGCACATGGGGGTCTCGGGGGAAAGCCAGCCGCCGGGATCTTCTGACGACACTGGTGATTATAGGACGGCTCCCGGGGGCCGCAAGATGGGGCGGGAGCCGCGCGGCTTCGCGGGCCGCCGTCATTCCTTCTTCGCCAGCTCCGCCGCCTGAAACGCGCAGGCGCGGTGCGACCCGTCGCAGAACGGCTTGTTCTTCGACTGCCCGCAGCGGCACAGGGCGACGGAATCCTTGCCGGGCGGGACGGCGAACTCGTTGCCCTGGTGATCGACCACCTTGACCGCCCCGTGGACCACCAGCGGCCCGTTCTCGCGACAGCGGATCACGATCGGCTCGGACACGTGCGCCTCCGTTGAGTGACGGCGTCCCGTGCGCCCGGCACAGGACCTGTCATCACTACTAAGCCGGCCCGCCGTGTCCGTCCAGCGAGGTGCGCGGCGCGGCGCGGAAAAAGCGGCAAGCCCGCGGGAACTTGCCCGCGGGCTTGCGCCATTTCCGCACGCCCGACCCGGCTACTTGTTGTCGCCGTAATCCTTCTCGGTCGGGTGCGAGGTGAAGTCCCAGGCGATCCTCTCGGCGACGTGGTCCAGGAACTTGCGCCGGAAGGTGATCGGGTTGGGGTCGTCGAAGGTGCTAATGGGCGATTCCGGGTAGAGTTCGTGGCACGTATCGATTACCGGCTCGTCGTCCGGCCTCTTGGCGTTGACGAGCGTGACCTTGATGTCGATGTCGCCCTGGTAGAACTGGTTGTTGCTCTTGGGCAGGTACAGCGACAGGGTATCGACTTCCAGGTAGACGACATAGCGGACCTTGAGGTCCTGGCCGATGCGCACCAGGTCGAGCGGGCGGTCCCAGTCGGGGTGGGCGGTCTTGTAGCGCTCGACCACGTTGACCGGGAGGACCTCGACCTTCTCCTTGTTGTACTTGCAGAGGTCGCTGAGGTGCTTGACGACCAGGGCGCTCAACTCGCGGTCCACGCGCGCCAGCTGGTCGCGGACTTCGAGGTTGCTCGACGCCAGGACGGCGACCTTGACCGTCTTCTCCTTGTCTTCGCTGGCCAGTTTCTGGAGCTTGGCGGGCACCGACGGTTCGGGGCCTGCCAGGAAGAAGGGCAAGGACAGGATGTTGCAGCCGCTGCTGACGACGGCCAGCGCGCCCAGCCCGAGCCCCAACCAGCGCCGCAAGGGTGTCATCGCCTCTCCTCCCGTGATTGGCCCAGCCGCCGCGGCCCGAAAGGCTCTCCCCCGTTGGCGGCGGTCAGGAATAGTGCCGTTCCCACCAGATCAGCAGCAGTACGATCCCCCAGCGCAGCAGCATGATGACGAAAAAGCCGACCACCGAGACGGCCGCGGCACGCTCCAGCGACACGAGGAACAGCGGCCGTTTCAGCCAGACCGAGGCCACTGCCCACGGGATCAGCGCCAGGCAAAGCAGCGCCAGGCCGGTGCCCACCCAGTTGGCCCGCAACGAGTTGAGCGGGTCGCCGTGCATGAGCAGGCTGAAGCTCGTCGTCATGCCGCACGACGGGCAGGGCAGGCCCCCCGTCATCGTCTTGAAGGTGCAATCGGGCAAATACAGGGGCGGTCCCGTGTGCGTCCCCATCGTGCGCGGCGTGCCGTCCGGGTTGTACGGATTCAGCAAGACCGCGATGGTGAAGACCGTGACCAGCCCGCCCACGATCAGCAGGAGGGTGCCGCGCACCCACCAGCCGAGGTACGGCAAGGCGGTCGGGAGATCGTCCACGTCGTCAGTTGGTGATAATTGAGCAGGCACGATAGCGATGACCCCTCTGCGATGCAAGGGCAAAACCAGGCGGCGGTACGTCAGGCTTTCCAGCCTGACCAGAAGAAGGTCAGGCTGGAAAGCCTGACGTACGGTCAGGCCGCAAGCCGCGCGCCGGCGGCCAGCCGCTCCGCCGCCTCGGTGACGCGCAGGAGCGCTTCCTCGACGCGCCGGCGGTACTGTTCCAGCTCCTCGCGCGTGGCATCGGCCGGCACGATGATCGGCTCACCGGTGACACACGCGGCCCGGCTCCACGGCCGCGGCATGGCGAAGCGGTCCCAGCTGCGGGTCCGCCACGGCCGATCGTAGGCGATCCCCCCCGGCACGATCGCCAGTCCCGTCTTCGCGGCCAGGTAGACGAGGCCCGGCTGCACCTGGCGGCGCGGCCCGCGCGGCCCGTCGGGCGTGATGCCGAGGTGGGCGTGGCGCCCCACCTTGAGCATCTGCCGCAGTGCCTCGACGCCGCCGCGCGTCGTCGAGCCGCGCACCGCACGGAAGCCGAGGTGCCGGCAGACCTCGGCGATGAGTTCGCCGTCGGCGTGCTGGCTGATGAGCACGTGGACGCCGGTGTGGCCGTACTGCGACGCCGCCAGCAGCAGGCCCTCGTGCCAGAAGGCGTAGATGTACCGCTGCCGGCACTCCCGCCGCCTCGGATCGACGTTCGGGCCCAGCGATCGGTGGCGGTGGCGCAGCGTCCCAAGCCACAGCCGTAGCACCCACGCCGCGAAAAACCCCGCCGCCTTGATCAGCCAGGGCTGACGAATCTTCATGGCATCCTTGCCCTCCGCAGTCGCTTGCGGCTTCGCAGGCCGTGCGAAGCCACAAGCGGCTGATTATGCGTCCGGCCATTCGCCGCTGAACACCTCGACGGCGGGGCCGGTCATGTACACGTGATTATCCTTCTCGTCCCAGCGCAGGTGCAAGTCGCCCCCCGGCAAGTGGGCCAGAAGGTCGCGCCCCGTGCGCCCGGTCAGCACGCCGGCGACGGCGACGGCGCAGGCCCCGGTGCCGCAGGCGAGGGTGATGCCGCTGCCGCGCTCCCAGGTGCGCATGGTCACTTCCCGGGGTGATCGCACCTGCACGAAATGCACGTTGATGCGCCGCGGGAAGACCGGGGCGTTTTCCCACACGGGGCCGACTCTTTCCAACGGCACCTTGCTCACGTCCTCGCAGTACATCACGACGTGGGGGTTGCCCATCGAGACGCAGGTCATGCGCGGGTCGAGCCCCTCGAAAAAGGTGTCAGGACCCTTCTCGAGCGAGACATTAACGACCCGCGGCCCCGGCAAGGTCGTCGGGATCTTATCGGCCTCGAGGATCGGCTCGCCCATGTCCACGGTGACGCGCTCGACCTTGCCCGCGTTGACGTCGAGATGCAGCGTCAGGACGCCGCGGCCGGTCTCGACCTTCATCGGGTTATTCTTCGTGAGGCCGTGGTCGAAGGCCAACTTGGCGACGCAGCGGATGCCGTTGCCGCACATTTCCGACTCGCTGCCGTCGGCGTTGAACATGCGCATGCGCACGTCGGCGCGCTCGGAGGGGCAGATCAGGATGAGGCCGTCGCTGCCGATCCCGATGTGGCGGTCGCTGACCTTGACGCTCAGCTCGGCCGGGTGGCGCGGCGGCGGGTAGCGGATGCAATCGACGTAGACGTAGTCGTTGCCGATGCCGTGGAGCTTCGTGAAGCGCATGGGGAAATCATCTCCGTCCTTATGCAGCCTGTTCGGGCGCCTCGATGCGGCGCGCCATCGCGAGCGCTTCGCGCAGGAACGACTCCAGCCACTGTATCTGCCGGGCCTTGGACCGTGCGAAGAAGGCGACCTGTTCCGACTCCAGCTCGGCAACGTGCCTCCAGATCAGTCCGCCGGGGGCCCAGTCCTCAGCGATGACCAAGCCGACGCCGACGCTGTTGGCGGCCGTCGGGTCGATGCGGCACCCCTCCGTCTGGAAGCGGACGTGAGTCGGGGCGTCGTAATGTACCCCCACCCAGAATTTCTTGTCGAGCTGGAACCCAATCGAGTCCCAGGTCGTCACCTTTTTCACCGACAACCGGCAGCCACGCGCGACCTCTTCCAGCATCACCAGAAGGTTGCGGTGCGCCCGGACGCCCTCGCCCATCTGCCAGCCCACTTGCGCCAGCGACATGGTTCTTGCCTCCAGAAAGTCCAGGAATTGCCGGCACAGGAACAGTGCTGCGGGGTCCGCGATCGCGCCGGCCTGGTATTCGCCCGCGAGCAAGTCCGCCACCTCATGCCAGTGGAGAGCCAAGTCGGGCCGTTCATCGCCTTCGTCGAACGCCACCGCGTAGCGGGTCAGCAACACCAGCAGGCTCCGGGGAGCCTCACTCTCCCGCAGGTAGACGCGGTACCCCTCCAACTGGCCCTTGTGCAGTGCCGACTCGACTTTCACCTCGACGACAACCAGGCAGTCCGCCCAGCGGATTTCGAGGTCGGGCCTGCCTTCGGTCGTTTCGACCTGTGTGCGAAGATCGACCCGCGATGCCTCCTCGGGAGACACCACGAGAAAACCACCGGTGAGCGCTGCCAGCAGGCGAACGCCAACATCCGGCTGGCGATCCAGCAAGTGCTGCAACACGAGGACGAGTGCTTCCGTGCAATAATTCTCGTCCTGACGCGCCGCCCACTTGTGCAGCCGAAGGAACAGGTTGTTCTCGGGCGATTCCATCCTTACTCCCACTCGATCGTCGCCGGCGGCTTGCTGCTGACGTCGTACACCACCCGGTTGACCCCCTTCACCTCGTTAATGATCCGCGTCGAGACCTTCGCCAGCAGGTCGTACGGCAGATGCGACCAGTCCGCCGTCATGAAATCGTCCGTTTGCACCGCCCGAATCGCAATCACATTTTCATAAGTTCTCCCATCGCCCATGACCCCGACGGATTGCACCGGCAGCAGCACCGTGAACGCCTGCGCCGTCTGCCGATACCACCCCGCCCCCCGCAGCTCGTGCAGCAGGATGTGGTCCGCCTGGCGCAGCACGGTCAGCCGCGGCTCCGTGACCTCCCCGAGGCAGCGCACCGCCAACCCCGGACCCGGGAACGGGTGGCGCCAGACCGTCTCCTCCGGCAACCCCAGCTCCAGCCCGAGCCGGCGCACCTCGTCCTTGAACAGGTCGCGGAGCGGCTCGATCAGCTCGAAGCCCAGCTCCGCCGGCAGGCCGCCGACGTTGTGGTGCGTCTTGATGTTGGCCGCCGGGCCGTCCGTGGAGCCGCCGCTCTCGATCACGTCGGGATATAGCGTCCCTTGCGCCAGAAAGTGCGCGTCCTGGATGTGCAGCGCCTCGTCCTTGAAGACGTCAATGAAGACGTGGCCGATGATCTTTCGCTTCTCCTGGGGGTCGCTGACGCCGGCCAGCGCCTTGAGGAAACGGGCGCCGGCATCGACGACGTGCAGGTCGGCGTTGAAGTTGCCGCGGAAGGTGCGGCGCACGGCCTCGCACTCGCCCTGGCGCAGCAGGCCGTTGTCCACGAAGATGCAGGCCACCTTTGGGCCCAGCGCCTTGATGAGCAGCGCCGCGGTCACCGACGAATCGACGCCGCCGGACAGCCCGCAGATCACCCGCGCGGTGCCCACGCGCCGGCGCAGGTCGGCGACGGTCTGCTCGATGAACGACTGCATCTTCCACAGGCCGCGGCAACCGCACGCCTCGTAGAGGAAGTTGCGCAGGATGCGACTGCCGTAGGGGGTGTGGCTGACCTCGGGGTGGAACTGCAAGCCGAAGACCGGCCGGCTGCGGTGGCGCACGGCGGCAACGGGGCACGTCTCCGTGGCGGCCAGGGGCAGCCAGTCGCCGCTGACCGCGCGGACCTGGTCGCCGTGACTCATCCAGACCACCGTTTCGGCGGGCACGCCCTGGAACAGGCCGTCGGCGTCGGTGACGTGGCAGTGGGCGCGGCCGAACTCACGGCTCGGGGCCGGCTTCACCTCGCCGCCGAGGAAGTGGCAGGCCAGCTGCATGCCGTAGCAGATGCCGAGGACGGGGATGTTCAGGTCGAACAGCTTCGGGTCGCACAGGGGGGCGCCCTTCTCGTAGACGCTGGACGGGCCGCCCGAGAAGATGAGGCCGCGCGGCTTCAGCTCGGCGACGCGCGCCGCCGGCAGGTCGTGGCGCACGATCTGACAGAAGACGTTTAACTCGCGGACGCGCCGGGCGATGAGCTGGCCGTACTGCGAGCCGAAGTCGAAGATCAGGATCCGTTCACTTTCGGGCAAGGCTGTCATCTGGGTTCGCTACCGACTTTAGAGGAAGGTTCTTCATCGGAACACAGGGCAAACAGTTCGGAGAGTACGGCCTCGTCATCGATGTGGCCGTTGCTCCGGAAGCGCTCGACGTAGACCTCGCCGTCGGCCCAGAAATCCACTTCCCAGTGTTCTCCCGGTGCGTAAACTTCGACCGAGAGCGCCTCTTCGAGATGTTTCGAGAGGCGGTAGTGGATTTTCTGCTTGTCCAGGCGGTCGAGAAAAACAAGCAGCTTGGCGAACTGATCGGGTTTCATTTGTCGTACTCCCCATCGGTAAGAAGTTTCCGGAAGGTTCGGAACCCGCTTTCCGCTGCCTGGTTCAAATCGGGGTGACAGTGGCTGTGGCGGCACGTTTCCAACGTGCCGGTGGGATACGGCACGTTGGAAACGTGCCGCCACAGCCACTGTCACCCGAAACCGCCCGGTATTGAACCA
>Ga0116223_10000994_pt1 | contig 31116 bp, 32 predicted proteins | sample Sb_taG_3_FD_90092 | JGI IMG/M metagenome (GOLD analysis project Ga0116223, IMG submission 90092) | Peat soil microbial communities from Weissenstadt, Germany - Sb_50d_a_PC metaG | ecosystem: Environmental > Terrestrial > Soil > Wetlands > Peat | place: Germany: Weissenstadt | collected 2010-09-21 | reverse complement strand
TACTCGCGCGTGAGTTCGCGGTAGATCTCGCCGGGATCGCGGTCCATCCGCGCGGTGATTTCCGCCGCAAGCAGAGCCGGGACGATTCCGTCTTTGTCCGTCGTCCATACGCTGCCATCCAGGCGGACGAATGATGCACCCGCGCTCTCCTCGCCGCCGAAGCCAAGCGACCCGTCGAGCAGGCCATCCACGAACCATTTGAACCCAACCGGCACTTCGTAGAGCTTCCGGCCGAGCTTTGTTGTGACGCGATCAATCATCTGGCTACTTACCACCGTCTTGCCAACTGCCGCTTCTTTGCGCCATTTTGGGCGGTGCTGGAAGAGGTAGAAAATCGCGACAGAAAGGTAGTGGTTGGGCGGCAACAGCCCAGCGCTTTTGGTGACAATTCCGTGCCGGTCATGGTCCGTGTCGCAGGCGAAGGCAATCTCGAAGCGATCCTTCAGGCCGATGAGCCGCTGCATCGCATAGGGTGAGGATGGGTCCATGCGGATCTGGCCGTCCCAATCCACAGTCATAAAGCGAAAGGTTGGGTCGACGTCCTCGTTCACGACCGTGAGGTTCAACCCGTAGCGCTCGGCGATCGGTTTCCAGTAGTGAACGCCGGCGCCGCCCAGAGGATCGACTCCCATGCTGATCTTCGCGCCACGAATCGCATCCATGTCGATCACATTGGCGAGATCGGCAATGTATGCGTTAAGATAGCCGTGCCGGTGCGTCGTGGGAGCGCGAAGAGCCTTCTCGAAAGGAATCCTTTTCACTCCCCGAAGGCCGTTCTCGATAAACTCGTTCGCCTTCGCTCCGATCCCACTGGTGACGACCGATTCCGCCGGTCCTCCATTGGGAGGATTGTATTTGAACCCGCCGTCACGTGGCGGATTGTGTGACGGAGTTATGACGATGCCGTCGGCGAGTCCCGTCTTGCGCCTGCGGTTGTACGTGAGAATCGCGTGAGAAATAGCAGGGGTCGGAGTGTATTCATCCCCCTCCGCCAACATGACTTCCACTCCGTTAGCCGCCAGCACCTCGAGCGCGCTGGCAAGAGCCGGCACGGAGAGCGCATGCGTATCCATGCCGAGAAACAGCGGGCCATCGATCTTCTGCCGCTTCCGGTACAGGCAAATGGCCTGACTGATGGCGAGGATGTGCCATTCATTGAAAGCCTTGTCGAATGCGGAACCACGATGTCCCGAGGTGCCGAAGGCAACCCGTTGTTCCGGCACGGAAGGGTGTCAGGGGTCTCCGTGTAGTAGGCCGTGACAAGTCTGGGTACGTTCACCAGCATCGATGCTTCAGCCGGCTTTCCTGCGTAAGGACTTACTCTCATGACCCTCTTTGTGACATTACCCCTTGGGTTACCGGAACTGGGCATCAGTATCGACGAGGCGACGCAGCACCTGCCACACGAAGGAGTGGAGAAATTCGCCAGTGGAGGGTAGCCCTCCACCTCGCCGGGCCCTTGCTGAAGACGTTGGGCGGGCTCTGCTTTCAAATCCGCCTCTTCCCACGCGCCGGTGAAACTCTGGTCATTCAGTCTCTACGACCCAAGCCGGAGTGCTTCACCTGCCGACAGCAGGACTATCTGCGGCTAACCCCAGCGAGTTCCTCGCGTTTCGCCGCGTGTAGTGCAACCTCCACTGGGTGCGTCGTCTGCAGGATGTTCTTGGCCTTGGCCACCTCGTCCGCCGTGCCATGAGCCAGAAGGATGAACTTGTCGGACTTGAGCGCGATCTCGTATTTCACGACGCTGTCCTTAGGGATGCCAATGCTGTACAGCCCCGCGCCGAGAGCGCTCAATCCGCCCACCACAACCGCGCCTTCCAGCGCGCCGACGATCCAGGCGACCAACGGACCGGCTACCAATATCGGCCCGATGCCTGGAATGAGGAAGAAAGCAGCTCCGAACAACATCCCCCAGAGACCACCCCAGAAGGCGCCCTGCTTGCCAAGGTCCCCGGGTCCAGCCCTTTACTTTGACCAAAAACGGTCGCTTGACCGCTAATGGTCATCAATCCCTTAATGCATCGATCCTACAGGTGCTATTCTCCGGCCGACCCCTCTCTACAAATCCAGCGGCAAGAGCGGGACGAAGCTGTGGGGGGTCGGTACACCATCTGGACCTACGCATGCATCAGATCCACCGTCACGTACAAACGGCCAGGAGGGCAAAGACAATGCTGACGAATGTCACATTTTTGAAAGGTCTCGCGATTCAGGCCACGGACGGAGAGCTTGGAACTGTAGATCAGTTCTACTTCGACGATGAGACCTGGGCAATCCGCTACCTCACGGTCGAAACCGGCGGCTGGCTTGGCGGCCGGCAAGTGCTGATCTCGCCATTCTCTATCCTCCATGTGGACTGGCCAGCCAAGCGACTGAATGTGGCGCTGACTAAAAAGCAGGTTGAGGCCAGCCCCGACATCAATACGCATCAGCCGGTCTCCCGGCAGCACGAGGCCGAATACAACCGATACTACGGGTACCCCTATTATTGGGGTGGTCCCGGCCCAGCGTTCTACCCATCAGGCTTGGCCGTTCTAACTCTTCCACGGAGACGATGGCGGGTAGTATCCGCGATGAGTCGCCGGATTCGCATCTCCGCAGCACTGAAGGCATCAGCGGCTATCACGTGGAAGCGAATGACGGGGAAATCGGCCATGTGGACGGGTTCGTCCTGGACGATGAAGCTTGGGCTATCCGCTACATTGAGGTGGCAACGCGGAACTGGTTGCCCGGCAAGAAGGTACTGGTTTCACCCGCGTGGATTGAACGGGTCAGTTGGCCCGAATCTAAAGTGTACGTCGCACTTTCCCGGGAAGTCATCAAAAGCGCGCCGGAGTACCTCCTGTCCAGGCCGATTACTCGAGATTATGAAGATCGCCTCCATTTACACTACGGCCAGCCGCCTTACTGGCTACACGAAGCTGAACACAAATCGGCGTTTTCACTGACCGGCGCGTGATCACCGGTCTTGGGCATGGTAAGCCGCGACCGAAGAATGCCAATCACCACATTATTTCTGGATGTCGGCGGGGTCCTGCTCACCAATGGATGGGATCATCACGCCCGCAGACGAGCCGTGAAGAATTTCAACCTAGATTGGGCCGCAATGGAAGAGCGGCATCGCCTCACGTTCGAAATCCACGAAGAGGGTAAGCTCACTTTCGAGGAATACTTAAGCCTGGTCGTCTTTTACGAAAGGCGGGCGTTCACACGCGCCCAGTTTCGGCGCTTCATGTGCGAGCAATCGAAGCCTTACCCTGCGATGATCGACCTAATCGCCCAGCTCAAGGCCCGGCACAGGCTGAAGATCGTAGTGGTCAGCAACGAATCGCGCGAAGTGAACGCCTATAGGATTCGTAAATTCAAGCTGGACAGGTTTGTGGATTGTTTTATTTCCTCCTGCTTCGTCCACATCCGCAAGCCCGATGCGAACATTTTTCGGCTTGCGCTGGACATCGCCCAGGCGCCAGCCCAGCGGGCCGTGTATATCGAAAACACACCGATGTTCGTCCTGATCGCGGAAGGTTTGGGGATTCGAAGCATTCTTCACACGGATTACAAGTCCACCTGCGCAAAGCTGGCTTCTTTCGGATTGCAGCATGACTAAGTCAAGCATCCTGACCATCAACGGCGGCTCGTCGAGCATCAAGTTCGCGCTGTACCAGGGCGGCGAACCGCTGAAGCGAGGGCTTTACGGCAAGGTTGATCGCATCGGCCTGAGCGGGACGAATCTGACGTTCAGCGACCCGGCCAAGGATCAGCAGGAAAGTCGCAAACTGGCCGCCTCCGATCACAAATCAGCAGCGAGTCTGCTGATCGATTGGCTCGAGGAGCAGAATCACCTCGAATCGGTCCTGGCTGTGGGACACCGCGTCGTCCACGGCATGCACCACGTCGAACCTGAGTTGGTTACCAAGGAGCTGCTCGACGATCTGCGTATCATCAGCCCGTGCGACCCGGACCATCTACCCAGCGAGATCGAGTTGATCGAGACATTCCGCCAGCGCCATCCAAAACTGCCGCAGGTGGCCTGTTTTGACACGGCGTTTCACTGTACCATGCCACGTGTTGCCAAACTGCTTCCCATCCCGCGCCGCTACGACGCGAAGGGGGTGCAGCGCTATGGGTTCCACGGTTTGTCTTATGCCTACCTGATGGAAGAACTCGCGCGCTTGGGCGACCCGGCGGCAACCACTGGTCGCGTCATCCTCGCTCATCTGGGTAACGGCGCAAGCATGGCCGCCGTGCGCGATGGCAAAAGCATCGACACCAGCATGAGCTTCACTCCGACGTCGGGATTGGTGATGAGCACACGCGCTGGTGATCTGGATCCCAGCCTGGCGCCGTATCTGGCGCGAACCGAACAGATGACCACTCAGCAGTTTCACAAAATGGTCAACCACGACTCCGGGCTGCTCGGAGTTTCTGAGATAAGTTCCGACATGCGAGACTTGCTCGCGCAGGAAGGTCATGACATACGAGCGGCCGAAGCCGTGGCGCTGTTCTGCTATCAGGCGAAAAAGTGGATCGGCTGCTTCGCTGCCGCGCTCGGTGGATTAGACACGTTCGTCTTCGCCGGAGGTATCGGTGAAAATGCACCACTTGTCCGCGCGCGCATCTGCGATGGACTGGGCTTCCTGGGCATCGAAATCGAAGAAAAGCGAAACGCGGCGAGTGAGAGCGCGATTTCCACAGACGCCAGTCGGGCTACGGTTCGTGTCATTCGAACGGACGAAGATCTGATGATTGCGCGCTCGGTGCGCTGTATTCTCGAAACCGGCGCGACGAAAGGATTGAACCATGAAAGCCAACACACTCACGCCTGAACCACTCCACAAGAAGCCCGACGCAGTGAACGAAAAGGAGCTAACCAGCAAAACCAATGCACTCACTCCGGAACTGCTCCGGAAGATTAGCGCCTACTGGCGCGCCGCCAACTATCTTTCGGTGGGCCAGATTTATCTCTACGACAACCCACTGCTGAAGGAGCCGCTGAAACTGTCGCACGTGAAGCCCCTGGTGGTCGGGCATTGGGGCACGACGCCGGGTCAGAATTTCATCTATGTTCACCTGAACCGGGTGATCAAAAAATATGACCTGGATATGTTCTATATCGCCGGCCCCGGTCATGGCGGCCCGGCGATTGTGGGAAACGTTTACCTCGAAGGCACTTGGAGCGAAGTATATCCGAACGTCACCCAGGACGAGGCCGGGCTCAAGACACTGTTCAAGCAGTTCTCGTTTCCAGGCGGGATTTCAAGCCATGTTGCGCCGACGACTCCCGGGTCGATTCACGAGGGTGGGGAGCTGGGATACTCGCTCAGCCACGCTTTCGGGGCTGCGTTCGACAATCCGGGGCTCATTGTTGCGTGCGTGATAGGAGATGGTGAAGCGGAAACGGGCCCCTTGGCGACCGCCTGGCAGTCCAACAAACTTCTCAACCCCATTAGCGACGGAGCGGTGCTGCCGATCCTGCACCTGAATGGCTACAAGATCAGCAATCCAACCGTTCTTGCCCGGATCGAGCATGAGGAATTGGAGCAATTCCTGCGAGGCTGCGGCTGGACGCCACACTTTGTGGAAGGTGACGACCCGGAAACGATGCATCAGCTCATGGCCGTTACCTTGGAAACGGCCATCGAGGACATCCGGCAAATCCAGAAGAGCGCGCGGGATGAAAACGACACCACCCGGGCGCGCTGGCCAATGATCGTCCTCAGATCACCCAAGGGCTGGACTGGACCCAAAGTAGTTGACGGCCTGGAAATCGAAGGCACCTTCCGGGCGCACCAGGTACCGCTTCTGGTGGACTCCGAGCATCCCGATCATGTCCAGCAGCTGGAAAGCTGGATGAAAAGCTACAAGCCCGAGGAGCTGTTCGATGCGAATGGCCGGCTCCAGCCGGAATTGGCCGACCTGGCGCCGAAGGGCAACCGGCGTATGGGCGCCAATCCGCACGCCAACGGCGGCATCCTGCTGCGCGACCTGCGAATGCCTGACTTCTGCGACCATGCGGTTAATGTGCCTTCGCCCGGCGCCGTGGACGGCCAAGATACGCTCGTGCTGGGTAAGTTCCTGCGCGATGTCGCCAAGCTGAATCAGGATCAGCGGAATTTTCGTATCTTCGGTCCCGATGAAACACTCTCGAATCTTCTGGGCGCGGTTTTCGAAGTCACCAACCGTCAGTGGGACGCACGGGAAGTAAAGAATGATGAATTCCTCGCGCCCGCTGGACGTGTATTAGACTCGATGCTCAGCGAACACCAGTGCGAGGGTTGGTTGGAAGGATATCTTCTGACCGGGCGGCACGGTCTGTTCAACAGCTACGAGGCCTTCATTCGCATCGTGGACTCGATGTTCAGTCAGCACGCGAAATGGCTGAAGGTAACGTTGGAGCTGCCCTGGCGCAGGAAGATCGCGTCTTTGAACTATCTGCTGGCCTCCCACGTTTGGCAGCAGGATCACAACGGCTTCACGCACCAGGATCCCGGTTTCCTCGACCACGTGATCAACAAGAAGGCCGACATCGTGCGTATTTATCTGCCGCCCGACGCCAATTGTCTGCTGTCGGTCTTCGATCACTGCCTGCGCAGCCGGCATTACGTCAACGTGGTGGTGGCGGGCAAGCACGCCCTGCCGCAATGGCTGACCATGGATGCCGCAGTGGTGCATTGCACGGAAGGCATCGGCATCTGGCAATGGGCCAGCAACGATCAAGACGCCGCCGAGCCGGATGTGGTGATGGCTTCCTGCGGAGACACGCCCACGCTGGAGATTCTGGCCGCAGTTTCCATACTCCGCGAGCACTTGCCCGACCTGAAAATCCGGGTGATAAATGTCGTCGATCTGATGAAGCTTCAGTCCGCGAGTGAGCACCCGCACGGACTAAGCGACACGGATTACGATTCGCTGTTCACCAAAGACAAACACATCATCTTTGCCTTCCACGGATACCCATGGCTGGTGCACCGCCTGACTTACCGCCGGACCAACCAAAATCTCCACGTCCGCGGCTACAAAGAAGAGGGCACAATCACCACGGCTTTTGACATGAGAGTGCAGAACGACCTCGACCGCTTCCATCTGGTCGAAGACGTAATCGATCGGCTGCCGCATTTAGGTTCTAAGGGCGCCTACCTGAAGCAGATGATGCAAGACAAACTCATCGAGCACAAGCACTACATCGACAAGCACGGCCAAGACTTGCCGGAAATCCGGGATTGGAAGTGGAGTCAGGCCGAAACGCAAAAGGGGAAACGGCTTGCGGAAAAGGGTGGATAATCGGGAACCACATGGATACCGACTTGCCTTGAAAACGACCTCAAAGGAGCCCCAATGCCCATTCAACTTAATGAAGAAAACGGCGGGAAGATTCTCGCCGTTCACATCAGCGGGAAGCTGGTAAAAGCAGATTACGAGCACTTTGTGCCTGAGTTCGAGCGACTCCTCCTTCAGCACGGGAAACTGCGGGTGCTGTTCGATATGGCCGGTTTCCATGGCTGGGACGCTGGCGCGATGTGGGAAGACATCAAGTTCGATATCAGGCACTTCGCCGACATCGAGCGGCTCGCGATGGTCGGGGAAAAGAAATGGCAACACGGCATGGCGACGTTCTGCAAACCATTCACGAAAGCGACGATCCGATACTTCGATCACGCCGACGCCGCTGAGGCGCGGAAATGGTTGGGTGACTCGGAGCGTGACTCGGTGGTGCGCGCCGGGAATCCGTAACTGAAAATGGAGCACCCCCAAATGAATACGCAAGAGCTTATGAATACCGCGAGGAAAATGGTCGCAGACGACAAGGGCCTGCTGGCGATGGATGAAAGTAATCCAACTTGCAACAAACGATTTGCAAGGTTGGGGATTCCCCAGACTGTGGAGGCACGGCGCACCTGGAGGGAGTTGATTGTGACCACGCCGGGTCTCGGCGAAAGCATTAGTGGCGCGATCCTCTACGACGAGACGATCCGCCAAAAGAAAAAAGATGGCACTCCCTTTATTAAAGTCATCACCGACGCGGGAATCATTCCTGGCATCAAAGTTGATACCGGCGCAAAGGACCTGGCAGGTCATCCCGGAGAGAAAATAACCGAAGGTTTGGACGGATTGCGCGACCGCCTGGCTGAATACTTTCAGATGGGCGCGCGTTTTGCCAAGTGGCGCGCGGTGATTGCCGTCGGCGATGGCATTCCCAGCCGGGGCTGCATTGAGGCCAACGCGCAGGCGCTGGCTCGCTATGCCGCGTTGTGCCAGGAAGCCGAATTGGTTCCGGTCGTCGAGCCGGAAGTGCTCATGGACGGCGAGCATTCGCTCGACCGGTGCCGCGAGGTAACGGAAGAAGTCCTGCGAACGGTTTTCACCCAGCTTTACACGCAACGCGTGACGCTGGAGGGTACGATCCTGAAGCCCAACATGGTGCTTCCGGGATTGACCTGCCCGGAGCAAGAATCGGTGGACGAGGTTGCCGACGCCACGGTGAGGTGTCTCCTGCGGGCCGTCCCCGCTGCTGTTCCAGGGATTGCGTTCTTGTCGGGCGGCCAACCTAGCGAACTGGCCTCGGCCCGTTTGAATGCGATGAATATCAGATTCAAATCGCGACTGCCTTGGGCGTTAGCGTTTTCGTTCGCCCGCGCCATCCAGCAACCGGCTTTGGAGATTTGGCAAGGGAAGGAGTCCAATGTGTTGGCGGCACAGCAAGCTCTGTCCCATCGAGCCAGGTGCAACCGGGCTGCGCGCCGTGGCGAATACGACGACGCGATGGAAACCACATCGACGAGTATCCCGCAACTCACGAAGCCTGCGGCATAGCAAAGACACCGGCGAGCTGAAGGCTCCCGAATCGAATGACAACACCCCAGGATCACTGGAGATGGGATCGAGAAGGCGCAGAACCAATGAATGAAAGTAACTACGGTCACCACGGCAACGAAGGGTCGGAGCACGACAGTGTTCATCACGACCCGCGTCCTCCCTACTGGAAGCGTGCGCATCGTGACTGGTGGTTCTGGGTCGGCCTGGTCCTTATGCTGACGGCGATAACAGTTTATGTCATGAGCGATGACTTGGCGTTCCTGCCTCACCGCTAATGGCAACTGACAAACCATGAGGTCGAACACTTCTGTATCTCAGTCGATTCCAACGCACCGTGCAGCGCGTGGACCATCAGTCAAATTTTGGAGCGGTCTCCGAAGCAATTGCTGGGAAAGCTGCCCCCACCGTTCCGTCGATTCCCACGGATGCTGAAGTTCCTCGACACACGTGAAATACTCTCGGCTCATTCGGATCGGGGGACGCGCATGGAAGTGGAGTGGGGGCGGAACGTAGAATGAGAAAGCACTGGCGGGAAAAGAGGTGAGTGTCTGAATTCAACTGACGGTGGATCGGCGAAGGCAAACATGAAAAACACAACCACTCCTTCGAAGTTCGGCGCCGTGATCTCCGTGCGCGGCAGTGTCGTGGATATACGGTTCGACGCACCTTTGCCGGACATCTACACCCTGCTGCACGCGAAGGACGGGGAAATTGCCATTGAGGTCCTAGCTCAACTCGACGCGCATCGCGTGCGTGGAATCGCGCTGACCGATACTCAGGGCCTCGTCCGCGGCAGTGCTGTCGAAAACACGGGCGGCCAGTTGAAGGCGCCGGTCGGCAAGGGAATTCTCTCGCGGATGTTCGACGTTTTCGGAAACGCCATCGACCGTGAAGCCCCGCCGACAGATGTCCAATGGCGCACAGTTCATCGCGCCCCGCCGGCATTAGAGAGGCGTTCCACGAAATCCGAGATTTTCGAGACGGGGATCAAGGTCATCGATGTGCTGGTGCCGATCGAGCGTGGCGGCAAAGCGGGTCTGTTCGGCGGGGCGGGCGTGGGCAAGACGGTATTGCTTACCGAAATGATCCACAACATGATCGAGCACCAGAAGGGCATCAGCATCTTTTGCGGGATCGGTGAACGATGCCGTGAAGGGGAGGAACTGCATCGTGGCATGAAGGACGCAGGCGTACTGCCGAACATGGTGATGGTATACGGCCAAATGAACGAGCCGCCGGGCGCCCGGTTCCGCGTGGGCCTCGCGGCGCTGACGATGGCCGAGTATTTCCGGGACGACGAGCATCGCGACGTGTTGCTGCTGATCGATAACATCTTCCGGTTCATCCAGGCCGGCATGGAGGTGTCCGGGTTAATGGGCCAAATGCCGTCGCGGCTGGGCTACCAGCCCACGATGGGGACCGAGTTGTCGCAATTGGAGGAACGCATCGCCAACACCGACACCGGCGCCATCACTTCGATTCAGGCAGTGTATGTGCCGGCGGACGATTTGACCGATCCGTCGGCGGTACACACGTTTTCGCACCTCTCCGCCTCCATCGTGCTCTCGCGCAAACGGGCGAGTGAAGGACTTTTCCCGGCTATCGATCTGCTGCAATCCAGCTCCAAAATGGCCACGGCCGGCATCGTCGGCGAACGACATTATCTTCTGGCGCAGGAAATCAGGCGGACGCTCGCTCAGTACGAAAATCTCAAGGACATCATCGCCATGCTCGGCTTGGAACAACTTGCGCCCGAAGACCGCAAAGTGGTCGCCCGCGCCCGGCGGCTGGAACGATTCCTCACGCAGCCGTTTTTCGCCACCGAGCAGTTTAGCGGCATCAAAGGAAAACTTGTCAGCCTGAAAGACTCGCTCGATGGCTGCGAACGAATCCTGCGCGATGAATTCAAAGACTACCCGGAAAGCGCTCTCTACATGATCGGAGCGATTGACGAAGCGAAGGCAAAAGCTAAAACCGTCAAGCCAGCAGCTAAAGCCCAACCTGGGTCCAAACTCGAAGCCAAGGGCGACCCGAAGCCAGCCGCTGATTCCAAGGCCAAGATCAAAGCCGAACCGCAGCCGAAGGCCGATCCGAAACCTAAACCGGAGGTCGAACATGCAGCAGCCGACGCTCATGAATCTTAAGATTCTGCTGCCGTTTCAAGTCTTCGCTGAGAAGACCGGCGTTTCGCGCATCGTTGCGGAGACCCGCGAGGGCTCGTTCGGACTCTTGCCACACCGGCTAGACTGCGTTGCAGCGCTCGCGCCCGGGATTCTGACCTACGAAGACGAGGCGGAAGGCGAGGTTTTTGTGGCCGTAGATGAAGGGGTGCTGGTCAAGACCGGCTTAAACGTGGTCGTCTCGGTGCGCAACGCAATTGGCGGCACGGATCTCGCCCAGCTACATGAGGCTGTGAAGAAGGAGTTTCTAAACCTGACTCAACGGGAGCAGAACGTCCGTTCGGTGATGGCGATCATGGAGAGCGATCTTATCCGCCGCTTAGCCGAGTTTCACCATGACTGAAAAATCGGAAATCAAGAGCCCGGCGGGCGGGACTGCCTTCAGCCGGGAGGTCGGCGCGAAGGCAGCGCGAAAGCTCAAGGCGCGGCGCAACTCCACGCAGGGCGTCTGGCTTGGCTTGGGCATGATGGGGCTTATCGGCTGGTCGGTGGTGGTTCCGACGCTGCTCGGCGCGGCGCTCGGTATCTGGCTGGACAATCGGCATCCGGGCAAGCATTCCTGGACGCTGGCGCTGCTGGTTGCCGGTCTCGTCATCGGCTGTTTGAACGCCTGGCGTTGGGTGAGTAACGAAGACGAGCAAATGGGAGAGGAACACGACAACGATGAATGAACCTTTGAGTCTGGTGCTGGCTTTGATAGAGGGCGTTGTGCTCGGTGCGATATTCTTCGGCGGCCTTTGGTGGACAGTTCGCAAGTGCGTTTCGGCCAAACAACCGGCGCTTTTGTTTTTCGGCAGCGGGTTGCTGCGAATGACCGTCGTCCTGGTTGGTTTCTATTTTGTCGCGCGCGGCCATTGGGAAAGGCTGCTGGTCTGCCTGCTTGGATTTGTCATCGCACGCGTTATCGTGACACGACTCACCCGAGCGGCAGGAAAGCCGACTTACTGGGCGCAGGAGGCCAGCCATGCACCTTACTCCTGATGAGATGATCTTCTGGCAGCACGGGTTTCTCAAACTCAACGGCACCATTGTGTTCACGTGGGGGCTGATGCTGGTACTGGCCGTTGGTTCAAAACTCATCACACGCAAACTTTCCATCAGTTTGGAACGGTCTCCCTGGCAGAACCTTTTGGAAATCGTTGTCACCGGCGTCGAGAAACAAATTGAAGAAGTAGGTCTGAGTCAACCGCAGAAATATATCGGCTTTCTGGGCACGCTCTTTCTATTTATCGCCGCAGCCAGCCTCTGTACTGTCATTCCCGGGTACCAGCCGCCGACTGGCTCGCTTTCGACCACGGCGGCACTCGCGCTGTGCGTGTTTGTGGCCGTGCCGTTCTTCGGCATCGAAGAGCAAGGGGTGGGCAACTACCTCAAGTCCTATGCGAAGCCAACGTTTATCATGCTGCCATTTAATATCATCAGCGAACTTTCGCGCACGCTGGCCCTGGCTGTCCGCTTGTTCGGCAACATGATGAGCGGAGCGATGATTATCGCCATCCTGCTCACCATTACGCCCTTCCTCTTTCCGATCATCATGACGCTGCTCGGTCAACTCACTGGCATGGTGCAGGCCTACATCTTCAGCATCCTGGCAGCGGTATACATCGCGGCCGCCACGAGGGTCCGTAAGCCCAAGCCTGAACCAGTGCCAAAACATTAAATCATGATCTACAACAGCAAAAGGAGACACTGTGGATAGCCTGACTATTATCGCGGTGGCATCAATTGTCATCGCCGGCATCACTATAAGTTTGGGGGCCATAGGGCCTGCGCTGGCGGAGGGGAGGGCGGTCGCGACGGCGCTGACCTCATTGGCCCAGCAGCCTGATGCCTCCGCTACCATCACCCGGACCTTGTTCGTTGGCCTGGCGATGATCGAGTCCATCGCCATCTACTGTTTCGTGGTCTCGATGATTCTCATCTTCGCCAACCCGTTCTGGAACCACGCCATCGCCCGAACCGCGGGAAAGTAGTCCATGCTTATCGATTGGTTCACCGTCGGTGCGCAGGCACTCAACTTTCTAATCCTGGTGTGGTTGATGAAGCGCTATCTTTACAAGCCCATCCGTCACGCCATCGATGAGCGGGAGAAGCGGATCGCCGCGGAACTCGCGAACGCCGACGCGAAAAAGGCTGAAGCCCAAAAGGAGCACGACGAGTTCCAGCACAAGAACGCGGAGTTTGACCAGCAGCGCGCCGCGCTCTTGAGCAAAGCGACAGACGAAGCGCAGGCCGAACGTCAGCGGCTCCTCGAGGAAGCGCGGAAGGCCGCCGTGGCATTGAGTTCAAAACGGCAGGAAGCGTTGAGAAACGAAGAACATACCTTACATCAAGCCATCCGCCGCCGGACACAGCAGGAAGTATTTGCCATCGCCCGAAAGGCGCTGACGGATCTCGCCACGACGAGTCTGGAAGAACGCCTTGGCGAGGTGTTCACTCACCGTTTGCGAGAGATGGACGGCAAGGCGAAGGAAGGCCTCGGCGCGGCCCTTAAGACAGCCTCTGACCCGGCGGTCGTGCGCAGCACGTTTGACCTGCCTGCGGAGCAACGCGCGGCCATACAAAACGCACTTAACGAAACCTTCTCGGCTGAAATCCGCGTCCGGTTCGAGACTGCGCCAGACCTGATCAGCGGCATTGAACTCACCACGAATGGACAAAAGGTGGCTTGGAGCATCGCGGATTATCTAGGGTCGCTGGAAAAGGGCGTTGACGAAGTCCTGAAAGAGAAGGACAAACGTGAAGCCAAAGCCGAGCCTAAACCCGAGTCAAAGCTGGAAATCCAAGAGGCCAAGCCCAAGCCTGAACCCGAGTCTAAGCCGGCAGTCCAAGAGGCCAAGCCCAAGGCTGAACCCGAGTCAAAACCGGAGGTCCAAGACGCCAAGCCCAAGCCTGAACCCGAGTCTAAGCCGGCAGTCCAAGAAGCCAAGCCCAAGGCTGAACCCGAGTCAAAACCGGAGGTCCAAGACGCCAAGCCCAAGCCTGAACCCGGGTCTAAGCCGAAAGTCCAAGACGCCAAGCCCAAACCTGAACCCGAGTCAAAACCGGAAGTCCAAGAGGCTAAGACCAAGGCTGAACCTGAAGAACCCAAGCCCGGACCAAAGAGCCAATGAACCAGGAACCTGAGAGCCTTCAGAACGATTTCGACAGCGCCTTTGCCGGAATCAGCCAGGTGCGAGAAGCATTCACGCCGAAACTGACGCCACGGGAGGTGGGCACGATCACCAGTGTCGCAACCGGTATCGCCAAGGTATCCGGTCTCCCGGGGGTGGGCTTCGATGAATTGATCACGTTTCCCGGCGATCTGCTCGGCATTGCATTCAACGTGGACGAACACGAAATTGGCGTCGTTCTGCTCGACGAATGCTGGCATCTTCACGTGGGAGATGAAGTCCAGCGCACGGGCCGGGTCATGGACGTTGCCGTAGGCGATGGATTGCTGGGGCGCGTCATCGACCCGCTCGGCCGGCCGCTCGATGGTAAGGGGCCGCTGGTCTCCAGCAAGCGCCTGCCCATCGAGCGCCGTGCCCCGCCCATCATGGACCGCGCGCCCGTCACGGTGCCTCTCCAGACCGGCCTCATAGTCATCGACGCGCTCATTCCCGTGGGCCGCGGCCAACGTCAGTTGATTCTCGGCGACCGCCAGACAGGCAAAACCGCCATTGCGATCGACACCATCCTCAACCAGCGCGGCAAACACGTGCTGTGCGTTTATTGTGCCATCGGTCAGCGCGCGTCCGCCGTGGCGAAGGCCGTCGCAACTTTGCGGGAAAAGGGCGCGATGGATTACACCGTTCTCGTCGTGACCGAGGGCAACGACCCGCCGGGTCTCGCTTACATCGCCCCTTACGCCGCAACTAGCATCGCGGAGTCTTTCATGCAAGCGGGACAGGATGTGCTGATCGTGTACGACGACCTCACCCATCACGCGCGCGCCTATCGGGAACTCTCTCTCTTGCTGCGCCGTCCGCCTGGTCGAGAAGCGTTTCCCGGCGACATCTTCTATATCCACTCGCGGCTGCTCGAACGTGCGACGCACTTGCGCAAGGAACTCGGCGGCGGCTCCCTCACCGCGCTTCCCATCATCGAAACCGAAGCGCAGGACATTTCCGCCTATATCCCGACCAACTTGATTTCCATCACGGATGGGCAGATCTACCTCTCGCCGACGCTATTCGAATTAGGAGTGCTGCCCGCGGTGGATGTCGGAAAATCGGTTTCGCGCGTTGGCGGTCAAGCGCAACGCGCGGCGTACCGCGCTGTGGAGGGTGACCTCAAGCTAGCCTACGCGCAGTTTGAGGAACTCGAAACCTTTTCCCGGTTCGGAGCCCGTCTGGACGAAGACACGCGCAAGACCATCGAACACGGCCGGCGAATTCGCGCCTGCCTCAAACAGCCGGAATTCGCCCCGGTACCCGTGCCCGCGCAAATCGCTGTGCTGCTGGCGTTGACTGCGGAACTCTTCGATCGGGTGCCGCTTGACCAGATGACGGTGGCCGAGCAGGCCCTACGCGAGGCGGCGGCGGATATCCCGGCGGAGGTGCGCGAGCGATTGGATACGGCCGAAAAACTGAGCGACGAGGATCGCGAAACAATTATCGAAATCGCCCGCAAATCTCTCGCACGTTTCGAACCCAAGCCGGAAGCCAAACCCGAAGCCAAAGCCGAGCCCAAGCCTGAACCCGAGTCCAAGCCGGAAGTCCAAAAGGAGGCCAAGCCCAAGTCTGAGCCGGAGGAGAAGTCATGAGCGACACCACGGGGAGCCTGCGCCGAAAGATCAACAGTGCCGGAGATCTCCAATCCGTCGTTCGCACGATGAAGGCCGTGGCCGCCTCTAGCATCGGACAATACGAGGAATCTGTGCGCGCGTTGGGCGACTACTATCGCACTGTGGAGCTGGGGTTGGGCGCATGCTTCCGGGAAAGCGGGTCGGCTCCCTTGATTGTTGAACGGAAAAGACAAACCTTTGCCGGTGCGATTGGCGCGGTTGTGTTCGGTTCCGACCAGGGACTGGTGGGGCAGTTTAATGAGGTGGTTGCCGATTATGCGATCAGGACTCTCGCAGCTCTCCCTGGCAAACCCGAAGTCTGGTCTGTAGGTGAGCGCGTTCATGCGCGCCTGGCGGACGGGGGACTGTCGCCGGTGGGACTCTTCACCGTGCCGAACTCCGTCAAGGCCATCACCCCGCTCGTCGGGCAGATTCTCGTGGAGAGCGAGGCGCGCCACGGCCAGGGTGAAGTCACCGAACTCCACCTCTTCTACAACCGCCCCTTGTCCGGGGCGGTCTATGCGCCCGTGAGTCAAAGACTGCTGCCGCTAGACGAAACCTGGCGACGCAAGCTGGCCGAGCTTCCCTGGCCGACGGCAAACTTGCCCGAGGTCATGGGTGGCGGCACCGCGACCTTGCGCGCCCTTATCCGCGAATATCTCTTCGTCTCGCTCTTCCGGGCGTGCGCCGAATCCCTCGCGAGCGAGAACGCAAGCCGCCTGGCGGCGATGCAACGCGCCGAAAAAAACATCGACGAATTGCTGGAGAACCTCAACCGCACATTCCATCGTTTGCGCCAAAGCGGCATCGACGAGGAACTGTTCGACCTCGTCTCTGGCTTCGAAGCGCTGAGCGGAGAGGAGAAATGATAACAGACCGGACTCGCTTTGTTCTCGCTGCGGATCATGGCGGTCTTTCCTCATCCATCCTGCCCTTAGTAAACAAGGTGATCAAGATCGTCATCTTGGTGCTCGCTGTCACGGCGATTCTCAGCAGTTTGGGGTACAACACGACCATAGTGCTCGCCGGAGTCGGCGTGGGTGGCTTGGCCGTTGCCCTGGCCGCCCAGAAGACAGTTAAAAACCTCTTCGGTGGCGTAGCTGTGATCAGCGATCGTCCGGTCCTGGTCGGTGATAGGTGCCGATTCGGAGAGCGGACGGGAACTGTGGAAGACATCGGGCTTCGCTCAACCCGAATCCGGACTCCCGACCGAACACTGGTGACGGTTCCGAATGCTCAATTCTCCTCAATGACATTGGAAAATTTGTCTCGGCGGGATAAGATATGGTTCCACCCCAGACTGAGTGTGACCCGCGAGACTTCTCTCGCGCAGGTCCGCCAGTTGCTTGATTCGATTTCACACTTGCTGGACTCGAACCCCAAGGTGGATTCGGGTACTCAGTCAGTGCGCTTTGCGGCAGTCGGCACGTATTCGTTGGATATTGACGTCTTCGCCTATATCCTCACTTCAGATGACGATGAGTTCAGTCGCGCTCAACAAGAACTCCTCCTGCGCATCCTCGAAGCCGCGGGGACGCGCCTGGCCCTCCCAACACAAGCAAGCATCAACTACAATGCAGACGGTGCGGGTGCCGGAACGGAGATTCTGCCGACGGACGGACGCTAAACCTTCTCTCGGGTGTGATGCACATGCACGCGGTGGTCGGCCCAGGAAATGGACTCTATCCAGCGAGTGGGAATCAGCACCGAGCGGCTGTGAAGCCAGTCTCCGGATTTCACATCCAAGTACCCGACTATGCCAGGAGGCTTCATCCACAATGAAGTTCTCCAGACGCCCGATTTCGCCATCCTCAGCCCAGACCTCGTAGTCGCTAACAGCCTCCGCGCTCCGCAGATGCGGGTCTTCCTTGGTGTGCACGGGGAATTCCCGTCCAACCGGAGCGGAGATCAGAGGAAACTCCAAATTGCGGCTGTCTTCCCAGTAGCCAGGCCATCCGTAGTACTCGCTCATCGCGATTTCCTGCTGCCAGGAAACTGGCTTCTCCGAATCGATGTCTGGGCTATGCCTCACCTGGTCTCTGGTCAGGCGGGTTCGGAAGATCTTGTTCTCCCAATCGGGCTGTTCAACCGCGGTTACCGCGATGATCGCATCGCGCCGGGAGAACCAACTTCCCACAGCGACGACCAAATATCGGATCCTCCACGACTGGTCGTCAAAAAGGAAATTACGAACTTTCCCAATCTCGCCGTCCGTCGCGTGCACGGCGACATCCATCACATCTTCCAGGCTACGAAACATGTTTCTCCTATCGGGTCAAGATCCACAATAACGGCTTGTTCCCCGTAATCCGTCGCTAAGGAGAGAGAAGTTAGGATTCTGCGATCCGCCGGAGCGGGGGAAGCGATTTGGACTGCGAGGTTGAGATGGTTCAGTTCGGAGACGGAGTGGGAGACCGGGAGTGAGGCCAAGGTCGAGGGAGGGAGACACACCTCCGGCTCTGGTGGGGACTTTAGGTGACGAGTTGGTTGCCGGATGATGGACTTAGCCGGTGGGCAGCGGCATGAGCCGCAGCCAGTCCCGCCATGCCACTCCGGCAATGCGGCACAGAGTGCGGCGGGCGTGGTGCAGGATGCGGCCCGCCGTATTGAAGATCAGAAAGCGCAGGCGCTTGGGCCGAGCGGTGAGCAAGTCTTCGGGCAGCGCCATGCGCTTCAGCGCCGTGATCAAGTTGTGCGTGAGCACCGCCAATCGCAGCCAAGCCGCATTGGCGCCGAAGCGCGCGCACGGCAGCACACCCGCAGCCAACTCGTTCTTCAGCACGTCGTGAATGGCTTCGATGGTGCCGGCTTTCTCCCTATGCCACTCCAGAAGCCGCCGAGTGTCCCAGTCCCACACATTGCTGACGACCGCAAAATGCTTGGCTTCCGAGCCATCTGGAAACAGATCCCCTTGCCGTTTGCGGATGCGAATCGCTACCCAACGTAGCGGTCCGAACTCTTTCTCTTCCTCCGCCTCGGGCCAGTAGTTCAGCACGTCGGCACACTCGCTCACCGCCGCGCCGTCTTCCCGGTAGGGCTTCCAGCACCAGGCGGGCAGGCGTAAGATGTGTTGCTTCAAGGCGGGGTGCATGCGCACGCTAATGGCAAACCCCAGCGGGCCATGCGGTCCCTGGTCGCGTTCCTCGTTCCGCAACCAACCGATCAGGTTCTTCTCATAACAGGCCGCATCCCCGCGAAAGTAAACCTCCGTGACGCTCTCCGGCAAACTTCGGAACGCCCGTCGCGCCGCTTCCAGCGGCTCCTGTTGTGCCGGCACGTTGCCATCGCGGAACTGGTCGGCCACGATCAGATTCATCTCGGCCCAGACCGCCAGCATGGGCTGGTAACCGCGTCCGCCTTGATAGGTGGGCTGGGCTTGCTGTTTCCAGCTCTCGATCACGGTGCTGTCCAGATCGATGGTGGCGATCTTCTGCGGCTCACCCCGTCGTGCCAGTTCACGCACCAGATCGGTGTTGACTTGGCCTAAGCCCTGCAAGGCAGGGTTTTCTTCCGGAATATAGCTGCTCTGACCCGGCAATAAGCGGTGCCGAGCTTGCTCGATGAGTTGCTCGTCGTGGAACTGATACAGAAACTTCCGCGCTGCCTCCGGGCTCGGCAGCTCATGCCCGATCAGGCTTCGCACTCCGTCCTGGCGCAGGCGCGCGAAATCGTCCAGACACTCGCCGCCGGCCGCATTGAGGAGCACAAAACTCTCCACGTAGCTGGCTTCATCCAGGCCGCGCTGACGCTGCTTGATCGCGACCAAGCGCGCGACGCTACGCGGTAGATCCAGCGACCGGAAGGCTTGCAGCAGCAGCGGAATCCCGGCCAGTGCCGTCAGGTTCTGCTCGTGTCCTTCGTCATAGTCGAATCCCAACGGCTGTTGGGCGGGGGAAACGCGTTCGGAAGCCATCTCGATGCATTCTACGGCCTCTCTTCACCCAGCGGGTGCCAACTCGCCACTCTCCTTCATCAATACGGGCTTGACTGAAACCTTTACCCGACATCGACTACTGACGGATTACGGGCTTGTTCCCTGCAACGGGGTGGCCCACTTGCTTTTGCCCAGGTCGGCAGTGAATCGGCTGTATACTAACGGAATGTCTCACGCGGCTGACCCTCCCCAAACACAAGCAATCATCAACTATAATGCAGACGGTGCGGGTGCCGGTACGGAGACTCTGCCGACGGACGGACGCTAAACCTTCTCTCGGGTGTGCTGCAAATTCACGCGGCGATGGGCCCACGAAATGGACTCTACCCAGCGAGTGGGAACCAGCACCGAGCGGCTGTGAAGCCAGTCTCCGGCTTTCACATCCAAGTAGCCGAGATGCCAGGAGGCGTCGTCCATGATGAATCCCTCCAGGCGCCCGATTTCGCCGTCCGTGGCCCACACTTCGTAACCCTGCAAGTCCCAGACACTGCGTAGATGCGAGTCCTCCTTGGTGTGCACTTAAGAGGATCTTAGATGCGCACCGGGCGACCCAAGCAACCGTTGACAGTAACCGAGGAAGAGCGCGAGCGCCTCGAATCGCTCGCCCATCGGGCGCGCAACTGCATCGCCGCCATCGCTCGGTGGAGTTTCGCAAGTTCCTGGATGTGATCGAATCTCAGGTACCCGCCGGGCTGGATGTCCACCTCATCGTGGATAATTACGCCACTCACAAAGCGGCGATCATCCGGAAGTGGTTCGCCAAGCGCCCGCGGTTGCCAGGCAGCACACAGTCGGAGCCCGGACGTCGTTCCGGTTCCTGACCAGTCGGGCACTTGCGTCACTGAGCCAGCGTCGCGAGTACCAAGGCCAACGGCTCTTCGGACGCGGCCAGGGCCTGTTTGCAATCGGTTTTCCGCACTTGCCAAAGCCGATCCGCCCAATCGAGGTTGCCTTCAAATGCTACGCTCCGGCCAGCCGTGGTCACGGGTTTTTTCAGTCCATCTTGCACAGCCTTGATCAACTCCTGGGATGGTCCTGAGGCGGCCGCACCGAGGCACTGAGTCACATGATCCAGTACCAGTTCGACCAGCTTCCGGCTGCGACGGTATTGTTCTTCCGGGCTCAAGCCTCTCCGCGTGGGGTCGAGTTCCAACACCTGGTTGCAGAGATCGAACTGCCGTTGTGCGTCCTGGTCGGTCGGCCGCAAACGGAGCGCCGCAAGAAACTCGGCCTGCGCTGTGCGGTAATTTCCTCTGGCGAACTCAGCCTCCCCGAGGCCTGTGTACGCGTCCGGATACTGAGGCTGCTTGCGCAAGATGTCTCGGAAAATGTTGGCTGCCCGGGCGGGAGACCCGGCTACGGTAAATAGATGCCCGAGCTTCTTCCTGGTTGTAACATCTTCGGGCGCTTCATCCTGCAACGGAAGCAATTCCGCTAACAAAGCTTCTTTGGAGTTCTGGCGGCCGAGCAAGTCCGTCAGCTCGAAGCGCACCTGGACCTGATTCGCTCGTGCATTCGTCTTCCACAGGCCGTAGATCGCCCGATGATAGGAGGAAACCGCATCGTCAATCTGGTCCTCCTTCACCAAGAGTCGCGCCATGGCCAGATTAGCGGCGGCCCCGGCGGGATTTCGTTGCAGCAATTCGTTCAGTGCGGCTTCCGCATCGGCAAGCCTTCCGGCAGCCAGCAGCGCCTGTCCCAGCGCAAGCTGGTAGTCCTGGTTGTCGCGCTCCACAGCGATGGCAGATCTGAACTGAGCCACCGCTTCGGCACTTTGTCCTTGCTCCAAGAGTTGCTGCCCGTTTGCATAGAAGCGTGCGGCTTCCACGCGGCTTTCCACCCGCTCGGTTTTCGCAAGAAACGTATCGATAAAGAACAGCGCGACAATCGCCAGCATTGCACCGGCAAGCGTCCGCATGAATGCAGGCCCTGACCGTATCGATTCGCGCTTGGGAATCATGGTAGCTTTCTTACTCACTCGCGCTTGGTTTCCCCCGGCGCTGGCGGCTTGGCAACGCCGTACGCGCCCAAAATGTCATCCAAGACCACCACTCCGAGCAGTTGGCGTATGTTGGCCCGGCTGACGACTGGCAAGACCTTCAGACCGCTCAATCCCATTCGCTCCAGCGCCAGGCTGAGGCTGTGGTCGGGATGGACGTGCGGAAGCTCCAGCGCACTCGGGTGTGCTCCGGGCATTTCTTTGAGAAGGTCGGCCAACTTCGTGCCGGCAGGTCCACCGGAAAGTGCTCTCTCCAGTTCGGCCTTGCGGATCATGCCAAGCAGGCCCTGCTGGTCCGCAACCGGCCAGGCGTCGAAAGGGGCGCCTTTGATCTCCGCCAAAGCGGTTCCGATCTCTGTGTCCGGCGACAGAACAATCGAGACGGACCGCATTGCCTGGTTCACTCGACCCTTTCCCACTTGCGCGCGGGCTTCCGCAGTGGGCAGATGCACCCCGTCTTGATGCGCGAGAGCTTCATAGATGGGTTGCGGCTGCAGCCGTGACGAAATGAAATAGGCGATGAGGTTGGAGATCATCAGGGGCACAATGATGGTGTAATCCCGAGTCACCTCGAAGATCATGATCACCGACGTAAGCGGCGTGCGAACGATCCCGGCGAAGGCCGTGCCCATGCCCACCAGGGCGTAAGCGCCGGGACCGGCCGTGTACGCAGGGAAGAGACTATGGGCCACGCTTCCCACCGCGGCGCCCATCGTCGCGCCGATAAACAGGCTCGGACCGAAAATGCCGCCGGCATTCCCGGAGCCGTAGCATACGGCTGTGGCCACGATCTTGAGGACGGCCAGTAAAACCACCAGTTTCAGGACCACGTCCCCATTGAGGATCTTGTCGACATAGCTATAGCCGACGCCCATCACGTCTGGATAGAAGTAACCCAGAAGTCCCACGGTAAGGCCGCCTGCAACGGGTTGGAACCAGACGCTCCACTTGGGGAAGCTCGCAAATAGCTCCCGCAACCACAGGAGAAGTTTTACGAATGCAACCGAGCCCAGCCCGCCCACCAGTCCGAGAACGGCGTAGACACCGAGTTCGACGGGATGCACTAGTCGGTAACCGGAGACATGGAACAGGGCGTCGTCTCCGAGCACTAAGTGGAGCACCATCCAGGAGGTGGCCGAAGCAAGTACGGCAGTCCCCAGGACGGACGCGTGCAAATCGCCCATGATTTCCTCAAGGGAGAACAGCACCGCGGCAATGGGTGTATTAAATGCCGCAGCCAGTGCCGCGGAACACCCCACCGGCACCAGCGCTTTCACTTGCTCTTTGCTGAGTCCTGCATTCCGGGCGATGACCGATGCCAAGCCGGCGCCTATGTGAACTGACGGACCTTCGCGCCCAAGCGCAATCCCACTCGCCAGGGAAGCCGAACAACAGAAAAACTTGCCCAGGACAGTGCGGAAGGTGATGCGTCCGTCATTCACGAAGAGTGCAAATTTGGTTTGCGGAATTCCACTGCCGCGTGCGAACGGAAAGAAGCGCCACAGCAGGTAGCCCGTCGTAAGTGAGCCAAGTGACGGAACCAGAATCCTCCGCCAGCCGGAATCGCCCGCCGGATACATGCGCGCGGCCAAGCGCCCGGTGAGCAGGATGAACGCGACGGTCACCAGCCCCACCAACGCGCCGATCAAAAGGCTCAGGAGCAAAGAGACGTGCGTTTCGCTCTGCCGCACTGAATCGAGCCAGGCGACCGTTCGCGCGCCAAAAGAATCCGGTGTGGGCCGGGCTAAGGCTCTTGCGCCGGTCGGGCCAATGAAGTCGGTGTCTGCCAAATTCTGAGCGTCTCCTGATCCCACGAAAATCCCACCGTCTGGCACGGCCGCGACAAGCAGACCGGGGTGGCGAACGTGTTCATACACAACACCCCACCTCTATCCTACGACCATCGCTTGAGAGGGTATCCCCTTAAGTTACTAATCCTGCAAGGAGTCGTGTAAACAGTGTGGGATCTAGTGCCTCCACGGGATTGTTGACCTCCCTGGAACGTGCTAGCCTTCGACAGCTAGAGAAGGCAAACTGGCTTTTGGTCCCTAAGCCGATGCAGGGTGGGCGGAGAAATGAAGCGAATCATCCTTCTGTCGCTGATCATGTTCGCGGCGTCTGGCCATGACGTGATCACGACGAAAGTCACGTTTGATCGGGAAATCGTTCGGCTGTTCAACACGCACTGCATCTCCTGCCATCAACCGGGCGGGCAGGCCTTCTCGCTTGCTACGTACCAAGAGGCGCGGCCTTGGGCGAAAGCCATCGGCGAGGAGGTGCTTCGTCGGCGCATGCCGCCATGGGGCGCGGTAAAAGGGTTTGGCGATTTCCGTAACGACCAGGGGCTTACGCCCGAACAGCTTGAGCTTATCGTCGACTGGGAGGAGGGCGGCGCCCCCGAGGGAGAACCCAAAGACATCCCCCAGGAGCGCGCGAAGTCCCAAGAATTACGGTTCAGCCGCCCCGCTGATGAGGTGGTTGTCAGCGGTGATACAAAGCTTACACGCGCGCTAGTGCTCGGTGCTCTGTGGCCCGAGAACGTTTCAGATGGTGCTTCTTTTCAAGCGACGGCGGAGTTGCCGGACGGGAGTGTTCACCCGCTTATTTGGCTGCACGATTACAAGATGACATTCAATCATCCATTCCTCTTGAGAACACCGCTGGAACTTCCGGCGGGAACGTTGGTGCGTGGCATTCCACAGGACACGAACGTGGGCCTCATTCCGGCCGCGGACGTGCCTCCACCACCCAAGCGCGAAGGAGGGCAACCGCCGCAGATTACCGCGTACGGGAATTGAAACCTGTGTATTTCGTCAATCCGTGCCGCACTACGCCAGCACTATGAACTCAATGACGAAACCTTGGGGGGCTTTCATGAATACCAGTCGCCGCAGTTTTCTGACCGCGGGAGCGGGAGCTTTAGTCGCGAACCGCCTCATAGGTCAGGATCTTGTCTATCAGTGTCCGATGGATCCCGACGTAAGGTCGAACATCGAAGGGGTTTGCCCGCGCTGTGGCATGAAGCTCAGGGCCGGGATCCCCGAGCCCATCGAATTCCCGATGGATTTGAAGGTTACGCCGCCGGGAGTAAAGGCCGGCGAGAGGGCCCAGATCGAGTTCAGCGTTCTCGATCCGGAAAACAGCAAACTGATCCAACATTTCCAGATCGTTCACGAGAAGCTGTTCCATATGTTCGTGCTCAGCCAGGATCTGGAGTACTTCGTGCACGATCATCCGATCTTCGGTCCAGACGGAAAGTTTCATTATGAAATTACGTTTCCCAGGCCCGGCCTGTACCGTATACTGGGCGATTTCTACCCCGATGGAGCCACGCCCCAATTGATCGCCAAGACCATTATTGTGCGCGGCGGGTCGCAATCGACTCCATCGCTCAATCGCGACTACTCAACCAAGGATGCCGGAAATATGCAGGTGTCCTTGGACACCGATCCATCCGATCCGATCGCCGGCACTAAGACGATGATGTCTTTCAAACTCAATCCTGGAGAAGGGCTAGAAAAGTACATCGGCGCGTGGGGACACATGCTGGCCGCGAGCGACGATTTGATCGACTTGATCCACACCCACCCTTTCATCGCCGATGGCGGTCCAAACATGCAGTTCAATGTATACTTTCCGCGACCTCGAACCTATCGGGTGTGGGTCCAGTTCCAGCGCAAAGCCGTGGTCAATACCGCATACTTTGATATCCCTGTTCACGAGCTCGGGTAAACTCGAATGTCCACATATAGCGGGCCAAAAGGCTGTGCCAAACGAATGCAACAGATTGGCGTGGTCAAAACGAGCGGGCGGTAACGTGGTGTAAACTGATTGAGCAAAAATCGAAATTCCGGCTTAGACGGTCAGGCCGAGACCGATCAGGATGACCGCGCGTCCCAAATCGGTAATATGACCAACCTGAGCCGCATAGCGGAGTCTATCGCGGCCGGATCGTTGGAAGGCGCTGGCTTGGACGAGGGCTGCTCCGGCCCGGTGCGGCTGCTGATGGTAGCATTCTGCCTCTTGGTGAGTGTGGCTCCGTTGACACCTGCCGATCCGCCCGCCTTGGCCGGATTCTCGACTGAATCCGCGCGCGCGGAACGCGCAGTGGAGGAGCGGTATCGCGCGATTCCCGATCCTGCCAATCTGCGCCGGTACATGGAACGACTCACGGCGCACCCGCACCATGTCGGCTCCGCGTATGACAAGGCGAATGGGGAATGGATTCTCTCAAAATTTAGACAATGGGGTCTGGACGCGAAGATTGAGACGTATGATGTCCTATTTCCGACTCCGAAGGAGCGGGTGCTGGAGCTCATCGAGCCCCGTCGCTTTACAGCCAGGCTCAGAGCTCCAACCGTTGGCGGCGATCCGACATCTTCTCAGCACGACCAACAGCTTCCTTCCTACAACGCCTATTCGATTGACGGCGAGGTAACCGCTCACCTGGTCTACGTGAATTACGGAGTTCCAGACGACTATGCGCAGTTAGAGCGTCTAGGAATATCGGTCAAAGGAGCTATTGTCCTGGTCCGATACGGAGCTGTCTGGCGGGGCATCAAGCCTAAGGTGGCTGCCGAACACGGGGCCGTTGCTTGCATCATCTATTCGGACCCGCGCGACGACGGCTATTACCAAGGCGACCCGTATCCACTGGGTCCGTTTCTTCCGGCCGATGGAGTTCAGCGTGGAAGCGTGATGGATACGCCAGTGTACCCCGGCGACCCGTTGACTCCAGGAGTCGGCGCTACCAAAGAAGCGACGCGCTTGAAACTAAGTGAGGCGGCGACGTTAACGAAGATTCCCACGCTCCCCATTTCCTACGGCGATGCGCAACCTCTATTAGCGGCCCTCACGGGACCGGTCGCGCCGGACGCGTGGCGCGGCGGGCTGCCGGTCACGTATCACATCGGGCCGGGTCCGGCGAAGGTGCACCTCAAGCTCAGCTTTAACTGGGACACCAAGACGATCTACGACGTCATCGCCCGCATTCCAGGTTCGGCTTATCCCGACGAATGGATCATCCGTGGAAACCATCACGACGCCTGGGTCAACGGTGCATTCGATCCAGTATCAGGGGTTAGCGCGCTCATGGAAGAGGCTCGAGGCCTGGGTATCCTATTGCGGCAGGGCTGGCGACCCAAGCGTACGATCATTTATTGCGCATGGGACGGTGAGGAGGAGGGGTTGCTCGGTTCGACGGAATGGACTGAAGACCATGCCGATGAATTGATACGCAAAGCCGCCGTTTATATCAACTCAGATGAAAACGGACGAGGATTTCTGGACGTGGCAGGGTCCCACACGCTGGAGAAATTCATCAACAGCGTCGCGCGCGACGTGAAAGACCCGGAAACACCTTTCACGATTTGGAAGAGACTGCAACTGGTACAGGACGATCGCCAGGAAGCGCGCCAGCGCGCTGATCTACGCATTGACGCCCTTGGTTCAGGTTCGGACTACTCGGCATTCCTTGACCATCTTGGCGTGGCATCGCTAGATATCGGATTTGGCGGCGAAGATGCGGGAGGTGTTTATCATTCGATCTACGACGATTTCAAATCGTACACACGTTTTGACGACTCGGATTTCAGTTACGGACGCGTACTCGCTGAAACTGCCGGGCTTGCCGTCCTCCGCCTAGCCGATGCAGAAGTCATTCCTTTTGACTTCACCGATTTCACCGATACGATCCGACGCTACGTCGACGAAATTGAAAAATTGGCTCAAACTCAGCGGGCCGATATTGTAGAGCGCAACCGCGAAATCGATGAAGGCGTGTTCAAGGCTACTAACGATCCGCGGCGGCCGACGGTGCCGCCCACCATGGAAACGGTGCCTCCATTCTTGAATCTGGCGCCACTTCGCAATGGGTTGGCCGCGCTGGAACGCTCCAGCCAGCAGTATGAAAAGACGCTGGTACGTGCCACGAACGGGGATGGCGCCGCTCTAGCGCGCGCATCGCGCAGCGCAGTCAACACCCAGTTGATGGCCGTGGATCGAGCAATGACCTCACCTGATGGCCTTCCGAATCGTCCGTGGTACCGAAACCAGATATACGCACCTGGGCTCTACACTGGCTACGACGTCAAGACATTGCCCGGCATTCGCGAGAGCATCGAGCGAAAGCGCTGGAAATTAGCCGAAGAACAAGCGGTACGAGTAGGCAGAGTTCTCGAAAATGTGGGTGAGAAAATCCAGTCGGTCTCGGCCGAGCTGGAGCGGGCCCTGCGATAGGGGTCATTTTCCGGTGCATCAGTCGCCCTCCGGCGATTCGTAATAGGTTCGGAGGCTTTTCCCACGGTCGAGCGTGTCCCCACTTCTCCCAGTCGATCCCCTCGTTCAGCATGGCTTCACGTCGCTTGGATAGGTTGTCGGCTCTTCCCTCAGACGCGTGAGCGCGAGCTTCGCCACAGGCGGTTCGGCGCCAATTTGGGTTTCCCCATCCCCGCCGGGTAGTCTCAGAAGGGCAGGCTGAAAGAGGAGCATCTTCAGAAAGCTTCAGCAGATCAGCGCGGATGGATCGCAACGCGGCGAGGTGCTACCCCGCGTCGTGCGGACTAATGGCGCGGCATGCCCGTTCCTCATGCCTCAAGGGGATTTACCTGCCTTTCGGTTAGGCTTAACCTCACGAAATGAGGGTTAGGAATAGCATCTGTCCAGCTTTTTTATTCGTGGCCGTCGGCCTACTGATCGCTGAGTCGGCTTTCGGAGCCAAGGACAAAGGCTTTATCAAAGTCAGCGGCGATCCCGGAGACGCCGCCGTTTTCATCAACCAAACGTACATCGGACCGGCGACCCGATTCACGGTTCCCGAGAAATACGATGCGCCGCTGGGTGAAGCCGAAGTCACGATCCGGGACCCGCGTTTTGAGGACTTCATCACGAAAGTGATGGTGCAGCCCGGCAAAACCGTTCGCTTGCATTACAGGCTGAAGGCTGTGGAACCGGCAAAACCGCCCTTCGGCACATTCCGTCTCGGCGGTGGCGAACCGGAATCGCAGTGGTCCATTTCCGGGGGAGACGTCGGCGCTGTCTACATCAACGGCCGGTATTACGGTTACGTCGACGAACTGAACAAGGTGGGCTCCGGGCCGTTGCTAAATCCCGGCACCTACGATCTTCACATCGACTCACCTCTATTTGGCGATATTCGCCAGAAGATTACGATCGAAGCGAACAAGACGACCATTTTCCCGCTTCCTAAGAAAGACTGATTTGGAAATCGAGCGTAACTCCACGGCTGCGGTGAGCGAAGTAGAAGGTACGAGAGTGAAGTGTGTAAAGGAGAGGACCATGAAAAATATGCTCAGAGCTTTGTGTTGCGCCGGCCTATTCGCCGGCCTCGCTTCGTTGGCGTCGGCCGCCAACATGACCATGACCGGCACGATCAGTGACAGCATGTGCGGTGCCAGTCACGCGAAGATGATCGCCATGCACAAGGGTGCTAAGATGACTGACCGCGATTGCGCGCTGGCTTGCGTGAAAGCCGGGAACAAGTACGTTTTTGTCTCGGACGGAAAGGTCTACCAAATCACCAACCAGAATCTGGCGGACTTGCAGAAGGAGGCCGGGGAATCCGTCAGCTTGACCGGCAACGTCAACGGCGACAGCATCACCGTATCTAAAGTGGCGACGACCAAGAAGTGACCGCTGCCCGCCAGGAGGGCTCTCCGTGAAACTGGTGACCGCGGGTGCATTCGGGACGTTGGGCACGGCGTTCCTAGTGGCGCTCGGACTGTTCGCTGCGAAATCCGAGTCTTCGTCCAAGGCCGGATACTCGAACGCAACGGGCCCGCGCTGGCCGGTCTTGCTGGAACTCTTCACCTCGGAAGGCTGTTCAACCTGCCCGCCCGCGGATCGGCTTCTCGAAACATTCGACCGCACCCAGCCGGTCCCCGGCGCCGATCTGATCGTGCTGAGCGAACACGTTGACTACTGGAACCGGCTGGGGTGGACCGATCCGTTCTCCTCCGCGCTGCTCACACATCGCCAGCAAGACTACGCGGACCGGTTCCATCTGGAGAGCGCGTACACGCCGCAGCTGGTGATCGATGGGCAGAAGGACGTCGTGGGCGGCGATGAGCGATCTGCCCGGGCCGCCATCCTCAAAGCCGAAACGCACGCGAAGGCGGCAATCGGCCTCAGCGTACAACGGTCGGGAGCTGACGTGAAGGTCGTGCTTCGGGTGGCCGCGGGACCGATGTCTACGTGGCTCTGGCAGATGATCATGCCCAATCGCAGGTCACCCGCGGAGAAAATTCCGGGCACATCTTGCGGCATGTAGCTGTGGTGAGAACGTTGCTCCCGGCCGGGAAGACCGATGGGCAAGGAGCTTTCGCAGAAGATCTCAGATTGCCGCTGAAGAACAGCAATGACGGTCGCTGGCGCGTAGTGCGTTCTTGCAGGATCCCGGTTCCAAACAAATTTTGGGCGCCGCACAGACGGGTTTCTAGCGGCATTCAAGACCATTTGTCGAGGATGCAGCACGCAGCGTCGGGCGTGGCATGGACGCATCGTGCCGATTCGCCAAACATAGCGGTTTTATCCCCCCGGCGATAGAGCAACAGCGCTTCCCCCCAGCCTTGGAGGCTTTCGGAGTCACTCGAAAATCTGTGTTTCCAGGGTTTACGCACTAAATCTGGTGCCTTTGCCGTATGGCGAATTCCACAGAAATCCGGTTACCTAATACATGAGGTGGTATCACATGCTGATTCGGAGACTTCTTGCGGCCGGTTTTCTGTTGACGGCTGCTGCATGGTCCCAAGACCGCGGGAATAGGGAGAGCCTGCTCGGAACTTGGCAGGTGGAAGAGGGCGCCACTCACGAAACCTGGTCGCTTGAAAGCAAGGGAGAGATTTTGCAGGTGGTCAGAACGGACGATGGAAAGGTGACTCTCGATGTGAAGTGCAAACCCGACGGGAGTGACTGCCGCGGGACCGACGAGGGGAAGAAAGTCGTGGTGAGCACGTACTACAACGGCTCAGCCCTAGTTGAAATGGAGACGAAGGATACTCGGGTAACTACTCGAAAGTTCGCGGTGAATGGTCAGACGGACCGGATGATTATCGACGTCAATCCGATCACCGATTCCGGCAAGCCTTACACGCTGCGGTTGACACGTCATCTGCAAGCCTCAGCTCGATGACGTTCGACCCGGCCGTCTCTAGCGGTTAGTGCGCTGGCCGGAAGTCAGTCTGCGGGACATTATCGAGATTAAAGCCGCCAGGAGCCGGAAATCGGGCGCAGGCATCAGCGCGTTGACGATATGCGTTCACTCAGCCCAAAACAGAAGGATTGTGCCCCAGGGGTAGTTGAAGGTTGGTAGGCGGCGGTGGCCCCGGTTTCGATAGAATCCGGTTGCCAAACAAGACCCTGAAAAGGAGCCAACCGCCGTGAAGAAACCGTATCATATTGT
>Ga0116223_10000990_pt1 | contig 31272 bp, 25 predicted proteins | sample Sb_taG_3_FD_90092 | JGI IMG/M metagenome (GOLD analysis project Ga0116223, IMG submission 90092) | Peat soil microbial communities from Weissenstadt, Germany - Sb_50d_a_PC metaG | ecosystem: Environmental > Terrestrial > Soil > Wetlands > Peat | place: Germany: Weissenstadt | collected 2010-09-21 | reverse complement strand
TTTCAATCGAGCCAGCTGGTGCTCAACGTCATCTGGGCCGATCGCTTCGGGCGGCCCGCTGCAGTTGAGCACATCACCGACCACCCACGCCGGCCCCATGCCCAAACCCGGCGCGATGCCGCGTCCCATGAGTCCCACTTCCAGTTGGTCACGGCCGATTGTCGGCTCACGGAGCAGGTCCATGCGGTTTCCCTCAAGCAACTCAAGGATGGATCGAGAGCAATCGATGTGCGCAGGTAACTGCCAGGGAGCCGTCGCCCACCGCGAAACCTACTCGCTTCGTGGAACCGGAGCGGATGTCCCCAGCGGCCAGCACGCCTGGAAGGGTCGTCTCCAGGGGACACGGGTCGCGATCAGTGCGCGGCCACAATCCCGAACGAATGGCATCGGCGCCCGTCAGCAGATAACCCTTGGCGTCGCGACCAATGTCAGACGGCAACCATTCCGCGGACGGTTCGGCCCCGATGAACACGAACACGGCTGAACATGGGAGTCGGCATTGCGCGGCGGCGTGATTCTTGAGTGCAATCTCTTCAAGGCGACGGTCTCCGTTGACTGTGTCGATCTCGGTCTGTTCGTGGACGACCACATTGGCAGTTGCCCGAATCCGATTCGCCAGGTATTCCGACATGCCGGGTCCCAGCGTGCGACGAATGAGGAGATGCACCTTGCGCCTCGGGCAGCACTCGGCCAGAAACATGACTGCCTGTCCGGCCGAGTTGCCCGCGCCAACGACCGCGACGTCGCTGCCGTCGTACAGGTCAGCTTCGACTGTCGTACAGGCATAGTAGACGCCCGCACCTGTGAAGCGATCAGCTCCAGTGGCCTCCAGACGCCGCCAGTGAACTCCGAGGGCGAGCAGAATGACACGACAGCGTATCTCCGCGCCGCAATCCAAATGAAGTACATGCAAGTCGTTTGCGAACTTGGCCGGAACCAACTTCTGGACTTCGACAGGGGCGACAATCCGCGCACCGAACTTGAGCATCTGCAAGACTCCGCGCGTGGCGAGCTCGGCGCCGCTCAATCCGGCTGGAAAACCGATGAAATTCTCGATTCGCGACGAGCCGCCGGCCTGGCCCCCTGGTCCCAGCCGGTCGAGCATCAAGGTTGAAAGGCCCTCGGACGCTGCGTAGACAGCCGCGGCCATTCCAGCCGGTCCAGCTCCGACAATTGCGAAATCGACCTGCTGCCCAGGGCAGTGCCTCCAAATGCCGGCGCCGCGGGCGAGCTCCTGCAAAGACGGATTCACAAGGATCCGGCCGTTTCCGCATTCAATAACCGGGGTCTTTCGCGGAGAGCCTAGCGCCTCGAAGACTTTCCGACCCTCCTCAGTTTCTGGGTCGAACCAGGTGAAGGGAACAAAGTTCTTGTACAGAAATTCGCGAACGGTGTTCGTGTCGCGGCAACGGCCCGGACCAACGACACGCAGGCCAAACACGCCCGACTCCGACAAGAGCTCTCGGCGACGAGTGAACGCGACAATCAGCTTTTCACCCAAACTCGGAACGCGATTGAGCAGGGCCCGGAGATGGCTGCCTGGCACGCGCCAAACACGAGACTTGCCCCGAGCCACCGCGGTCACAATCACCGGACGACCGGTCAGGAGGTCGATGTCGCCGGAGAACTGGCCCGGTTCATGGGTGACAAGCACCCGATTGCCGTCGCTTGGATTGAGGATGTCGATCTGTCCGGATTCAACGACGAACAGATCGATATCGGCCTGCCCGGCGCGAAAGATGATTTCACCATCGACGTAGTCGTGGGCCGTCGCCAGAGGTTTGAGGACGGCGAGCTCTGCGGTCGAGAGCCGGGGAAACGCTGCTTCTTGAGTCAGGGACATCACTTGCTCCGCTGTGACATGCCTATTCCCTTGCGCGAAACGCAAGCAGGGCCGCCGCCACACGGCGATCAACTCAAAACGTCCTACCCAGGGCTGTCGCCGCCTCCAGCGCCCGCGCCTTGGCCTGTTCGCTCAGGTCGGGCGGCCCCAGGGTCGGCTCCACCACGACCGAGCGCAGGTCGGTGAAGCCGATGAACCGCAGCCACAACTCGACGTACGGCTTCTGCACGTCGAAGCCTTCCGCGCCGGAGCCGGGCAGATAGCTGCCGCCCCGGGCGTAGGTGACGGCGGCCGGCTTGCCCGTCGGAAGACATTCCGGGTGCTCCGAACCATCCGCGAGCCGTGATCGAGATCGCTGTCGCCTCGGAGATGATGAGCCCACCTTCCGAAGCGCGCTGCCCGTAATACTCGGCCATCAGGTCACCGGGAATATCGCCCGGTTGTTCGGACCGCGAACGCGTGAGGGGTGCCATCACCACGCGATGCAATAGGGTGAGCGGCCCCACCTGAACTGGTGAGAAAAGTTTCCGATCTGGATCTGTCGTCATGTTCAACTCCTGAACGAAGCAAGACTGTTGATGGGGACGGCCGCCAGACCGCGCTCGTCGGCAATCATCACCTCGGCGTAGCCACCGTCGGAGGTGAGGCCGGAAATGGCTTGATTCTGGCAATTCACGAAGTCGCCCCGTCGGCAGGGCATGCAGTGGCCGCAATGGCCACCGAGAAAGCCGACCCCCACCCGCTGGCCGAGCTTCCAGGCAGACACGCCCTCGCCGAGGGCGTCGATCTTGCCGACCACTTCATGGCCCGGAACGCGAGGGTAGCTGGCGCCGGGAGAGAGGCCCTCGACGGTGAAGGTGTCCGTATGACAGACGCCGCACGCCTCGATACGAATCCGGACCTTCCCGGACGAGGGCGCCGTCAACTCCCGCTCCACAAGTTCCAGGCGGCCAGGCTTGCTTACCTGAACGGCGCGATACGTTTTCGTCGTCATGGCTGTCTCCCTTGCCTTGGGGAGGGTTGTGCTTGGACGTGTTTTCCCGCATCGGAATCGCCCCGCGTCGCAACGGCCGCGCCATCCAGGATCGTCCCGGCCGGCGCGGTGCCGGCCCCCTGCACGAGCGCGGACTTGCTCCTCGGTTCCTTGTCGCTGAACTGGCGCACCACGGAGTAAAAGACCGGCGTCAGGAAGATGCCGAACAGGGTCACGCCGATCATGCCGGCGAAGACCGCCGTCCCGAGGGTGCGGCGCATCTCCGCCCCGGCCCCCTGGGCGATCACCAGCGGCAGCACGCCGAGGATGAACGCGAACGACGTCATGGCGATCGGCCGCAGACGCACGCGGGCGGCCTCCACGGCGGCGTCGAACCGCGACGCGCCTTCCTGCTGGCGGTCGCGGGCGAACTCGACGATGAGGATGGCGTTCTTGCACGCCAGTCCGACCAGCACCACGAAGCCGACCTGCACGAAGATGTTCACGTCCATGCCCGCCAGGGCAACGCCCGCCAACGCGCTCAGCAAACACATCGGCACGACCAGGATCACCGCCAGCGGCAGCGACCAACTCTCGTAGAGGCCGGACAGCACGAAGAAGACCAGCACCGCCCCCAGCACGAACGCGCTGAAGGGGTTCTGCCGCAGGTCGCGGAACTGTTCGATCTTGCTGGACTGCTTCTGCAAGTAGCTCAGCTCGGTCCACTCGTAGGTCATGGAGCGCGGCAACTCCTTGTCGGCAAGGGCTTCCATCTCCCGGCTGACGTCGCCCGTGCTGACCCCCGGTAGCGAGGCGCCGGTGATGGGAGCGGCCGGGAACATGTTGTAGCGCGTGATCGACAGCGGCCCCTCGGACTCGCGGATATCCACGACGGCACCCAGCGGCACCATGTCGCCGTTGGCGTTGCGGACCTTCATCTGCTTGATCGTCTCCGCATCGGCGCGGAAGGCGGCGTCGGCCTGGAGGTTGACTTGCCAGGTGCGGCCGAAGCGGTTGAAGTCATTGACGTAGTAGCTCCCGACGTACACCTGCAACGCGTCGAAGACGTCGGTGAGAGACACGCCCATCGTCCGGACCTTGGTCCGGTCGATGTCCGCGTGGAGTTGAGGGGTTCGCGCGCGGAAGCCGTTGAACAGGCCGACGAGGCCGGGCTGCTGGTTGCCCTTGGCGGCGAGGTTTTCGGCCTGGCTTTGCAGCGCGTCGTAATTGACGTCGCCAACCGCTTCCACCATCAGTTTGAAGCCGCCGGCATTGCCGAGGCCGTCCACCGCCGGCGCTCCGAAGACGTTCACCCGGGCCTCGGGGATCTCTCGCCGGAACCGCCGGCGGAGTTCCGCCGCGATCGCCTCGCCGCTCCGCGCCGGGTCCCGGCGCTGGTCGAACTCATCGAAAGTGATGAACACGGTGCCGAGGTTCGAGCCGATGGCATTGAGGACGAACGACCGGCCCGGGTTGGCGATGGTGTGCGCGATCCCGGGCGTCTCCAGGGCGATCTTCTCGATCTTCTGCATCGCCCCGGCCGTGCGCTCCAGCGAGGCTGAGTCGGGCAGTTGCACGTTCACGACCAGGCGGCCCTTGTCCTGGCTGGGGATGAACCCCGAGGGGACACGGGTGAAGCCGAAGCCCGTCAGGCCGATCAGCCCGACGTAGACCAGGAGCACGATCGTGCTGAGGCGGAGGGCCCAACCCACCCCCTTCCCGTAGGCGTGGGTCGCCCGGTCGAAGACCCAGTTGAAGCCCCGGAAGAAATTGCCCAGGGCCCAGTTCACCGGCCGGATAACGACCCACCCGAGCGCCCCGCCCGCGACCGCGCCGGGGATAAAGAGGACGAGGTAAATCCTCAATGTCCGCAAGGTGCCCAGCAAGCCGCCGGGCGCCGCCTCGCGGCTCGCCTCCCCCGCGGGCAGGCCCAGCCAGACGCCGAGAGTCGGTGCCAGCAGCCACACCGTCGCCAGTCCGCCCAGGAGGCCGAAGAACCACCACGGCAGGGCCTCCTTGCCCTGGTCGCCGTGCTGGCCGGGCTTGCGGCCCGCGAAGATCGACGCCGCCCGCGCCGGCGTCATTGTCATGGCGTTGACGGCCGAGATGATCATCGACGCCGAGATCGTGAGCGCGAACTGGCGGAAGAACTGTCCCGTGATGCCGCCCAGGAAGGCGCTCGGCAGGAACACCGAGCTGAGCACCAGCGTGATGGCCAGGATCGGCCCGGTGATCTCGTTCATCGCCTTGATGGTGGCCTCGCGCACCGGCAGGCCCTTGTCCAGCCAGCGCTCGATGTTCTCCAGCACCACGATGGCGTCGTCCACCACGATCCCGATGGCCAGTACGAGCCCGAACAAAGTCAGGTTGTTCAGCGAGAAGCCGATCAGGGCCATGACCGCAAAGGTGCCGACCAGGGAGACGCCCACGTCGATCACCGGCAGCAGCAGCGCTTTCCAGTCTTGCAGAAACAGGAGGACGACAACCGCCACAAGGATCACTGCCTCCAGCAGCGTCCAAACCACGTCCATTACCGACTCGCGGATGAAGGGCGTGGTGTCGTAGGCGATGGTGTACTTGAGCCCCGGGGGAAAGCGCTTTTCCGCCTCACGCATCTTGGCCTTGACGCTGCCGGCGACGTCCAGGGCATTCGATCCGGGCAGTTGGAAGATGGCCAGGCCGACCGAGGGCTTGCCGTCCAGCGTCAAACTCTGGTCCTGGTTTTTCGCCCCCAGCTCGGTCCGGCTGACGTCCTTGAGGTAGGTGACCTCCCCGTCCGTGCCGGTATTGAGGATGATGTCCGCAAACTGTTGGGCCTCGACCAGCCGGCCCACCGCGCTCAGCGTGTACTGAAAGTCCTGCCCTTTGGGGACGGGTGGCCGGCCAATCTGCCCGGCCGCCAAATGCACGTTCTGCTCGCGCAACACCCGAATCACGTCGCCGGCCGAGAGGCTCCGCGATGCCAGCTTGTCCGGGTCCAACCAGACGCGCATGCTGTAGTCTTGCCCGCCGAAGGAGATGATGTCGCCGACACCTTCCAACCGGGCCAGCGCATCCTGGAGGTTGATGGTCGCGTAGTTGGTCAGGTAGAGCGTGTCGTAGCGCGGCCGGGCCGTCGCCGGGTCGTCCTCGGAGTACAGGTTGACCACGAGCAGGATGTCCGGAGAGCGCTTCTTGACGCTGACGCCGATCGCCTGGACCACGTCGGGCAGGCTCGGCGCGGCGATGGCGACGCGGTTCTGCACCAGCACCTGGGCCATGTTGATGTCGGTGCCCACCTCGAAGGTCACGTCCAGGGTGTACGAGCCGTCGTTACTCGACTGCGACGACATGTAAAGCATGTTCTCGACGCCGTTGACCTGCTGTTCGATCGGCGCGGCGACCGTGTCGGCGACCACCTGGGCGTTGGCGCCGGGGTAGTAGCCGGCCACGCGCACGGTCGGGGGCGTGATTTGCGGGTACTGGGCGATCGGCAGCAGCCCGGCCGCGATCCCGCCGAGCAGGATGATGACGATCGAGATGACCCACGCCAGGACGGGGCGGTCGATGAAGAAACGCGCCAGCACGGCCGGCCTCCTTTCAGGGATTCTCGGGCTTCGGGGCGTCCGCCGCCGCCGGCGGGACCGGCATGTCCACCAGGTGGGGCTCGACGACGACGCCCGGCCGCACCTGTTGCAGGCCGTTGACGATCACTTGCTCGCCCGGCTTCAGGCCGTCGGTGATCTCCCGCACGCCGTCGTGGAGCGCCCCCAGCCGGACGGGGCGGGACACCACCTCGTTCTTCTGGTTGACGACGTAGAGGACCTTCTGGCCCTGGTCGGTGTCGAGGGCGCGCTCGCTGACCAGGAGGGCCTTGTGGGGCCGGCCGATGGGGGCCCGGACGCGGGCAAACAGTCCGGGGGCGAGGACCTGCTCCTTGTTGGGGAACACCCCCCGCAGCCGCATGGTGCCGGTCTTCGGGTTGACCTGATTGTCCACGAAGTCGATGGTCCCCTCGTGCGGGTGGCCGTTCTCGTTGGCCAGCCCCAGCCACACCGGGACCCCGCCGTCGCGGGGCGAGTCGGCCTTGCCCTCGCGGACCAGCTGGCGGACGCGCAGCACTGTGTGCTCGTCCACGTCGAAGTAGGCGTACATCGGGTCCACCGACACGATGGTCGTGAGCAGGGTGCCGCCGTTCTGGTCCCCCGACCGGATCAAGTTGCCCACCGTGACGACGTATCGACTGGCGCGCCCGCTGACCGGCGCCACGACCTTCGTGTACTCCAGGTCCAGCTGGCGCGACGTTACCACCGCCTTGTCGGCCGCTATGTTGGCGAGATCGACGCCCCGGGCTGCGGCGGCCTTGTCCAGGTCGGATCGGGACGCTGCCCCGGTGCCAAACAGGTTCACATTCCGCTGGTACTCCGCCTCGTCGAACTTCAGCTGCGCCTCATCCTGGGCGACCTTCGCCTTCGCCTGGTTCAACAGCGCCTGATAGGGGCGCGGGTCGAGTTCAAAAAGGACCTCCCCCTTCTTGACCAGCGCCCCTTCCTTGAAGTTGACCTTGTCCAGGTAGCCCCAGACGTGCGCCCGCACCTCGACGGAATCGACCGCGGCCGTCCGGGCGGTGAAGTCCGCGTAGTCGGTGACGTCTCGTTCTAGGGGACGGCTGACGGTGACCACTGCGGGCGCCGCCGGCGCTCCCGAGGGAGCACGCGAGCATCCCGCCACGCCGGCGGGGAGCCCGAGAACCAGTGCGGCAATGACGCGGACGGGGGAGCAGTATTTCATGCGTACCTCCTTCTCATGCAGCGGCGTTTCCTGGCGAACACGCCTGCCCAGCGCCGGTAAGCATGCTTCTTCCCGTGGCAGGAACTGGCATGCTCTCTTTCATGGCCCAACTGCATCTACCGGAGCGCCACCCTTTTCTTACAGCCGGCACAAGACATGGCATGTCCCTTTGGCGGCCTGGTTCAGAACGGTGCGGTTTCGGGTGGCGCGGCCGTAGGTCAGGCTTTCCAGCCTGACTCGCTTCTTGTCAGGCTGGAAAGCCTGACTCGCTTCTTGTCAGGCTGGAAAGCCTGACCTACGGCGCCAAGTGTTACCCCGGCTTGAACCATGTCCCTTTGGCGGCCCAACTGATCCCTGCTCAACCACGCAATTCGTGTGCCCCCATCGGCCAATCGGTCCACGGCGCGACCTCGCGCCGTCATGCCGCGCCATCGACGGTGCGGGGGGGCGGCCATCCGAGCCGGGCCTGCCGTCGCATTACTAAGCGTGGCGGGCGCACACTCTGCCGTGGTAAAATCGTCGGCGATGCGACCGTCCCCCGGCCGATGGGTTGCGCGATGAGCGAAGAACACACCACTGCCGCCGTCCAACGCTACCTGGACCAGCTGGCCGAGGATTCGCCGGTCGAGCCGATCGTCCGGGCCTTACTGGACCGGGCCGTCCACCGGCTGCACCTGCTGTGCGCCACGCTGCTGCACCGGAGCTATCCGCGTTTGACGCATCCGCCGTTGAACTTGCAGGCGGACGAGTTGCTCGGCGCCGTGGCGGAACGGCTGCTCAAGGCCCTGCGCGAAGCCCGCCCCCGGACGGTGCGCCAGTTCTTCGCGCTGGCCAACCAGCACATGCGCTGGGAACTCAATGACCTGGCCCGACGCTTAGAGTCTGTTCCGGAAGCCTCCCCTGAGTACAGGGGAGGCTTCCGGAACAGACTCTAGATGAACGGCCCGACGCCGTGGAGCTGCGCGAAGGGTTGGTGACGGCACCGGCCAGCAGCGGCAGAGCGGGCCGTCCGCCCATTGCTCTGCCGAGCCATTGGCTGGCACCTGCGATGCCCTCCCGTGAAGCGTGCCCCGCCTGAAATCCGCAAGACGGTGCCTGTGGAGGGTGAAGTGGGATGTAGCGGGATCCGTTGGCCCCGCCGTGTGGCCAACCCAGGTTGGCCACACGGACTGACCGCGTTTCGTCTCATCGTCTGAGCCGCCGACAGAAGACCAAGCCGGCCAGGCCCGCGCCGAGCAGCAGGAAGGACGCCGGCTCGGGGACAGTGTTCTGGGTCGGGGACGCCTGGGGGAAGATGACGCTCTGGCCGCGCGGCCCGATGACGTCGCCCGGCGAGGCGTCCAGCCAGGTCCCCGTGGCGGTGAACAGATCGGCCTGGCCGAGGAAGAAGTTGGCCCAGTCGGCCGCCGTGGCGTCGTAGCCGAACGTACTGGAAAGGTACTCGAAGTTCCCCGTGTTCAGGGGCGTGTCGCCGTCGGTCACCAGCTTCCAGATCGCGATCTGCAGGCCGCCCGCCTCGTCGGCGTTGCTCAGCGGCGCCTGGCCGTAAGTGTTGTAGAGGTAGGCGATCTGCGGACCGGACATTAGCCCGGTGTTGGTGGAAGTCGGCTGCACGGCGTAGGTCTCGGGGGCATGAATGACGTGGCTGGGGTCCACGCAGAAGCCCTCGAAGGACGGGCCGCCGACGATGTGCATGTTGTACTGGCCGGCGAACGCGTAGATGTCGTTACCGAAATAAGTGACCGTCGTCAGGATGCCAGTGCCGCGGCTGTCGTAGGTGACGTCCACGACGTCGGCGGAGGCGCGGCCGGCGCCGGCCAGGGATAGCAGCGCACAGGCCAGGGTCGCCGCCAGGGCGCGGCCGCGCCGCACTGTTGAAGGAATCATCATGTCTTCTTTCTCTTCTTACGACACGCGCGGCGGGGCCGGCGTGTCGGCCGTCGGCTCGGGGTGGTGGGTCGGGGTGGTCTCCTGCGGGCGAAGCCGGGCCCGCTAGCGGCGGCGCAGCCGGTGCATCAGCAGGATCGCCCCGCCGCTCAGGACGGTCAGGGCGCTGCCGATCGAGCCGGCGTCGATTTCCGGCGTCGGACACGGGGGCGGATTCCCCCAGGCCAGGGCGGGGGTGGCCACGGCCGCCAGCACCAGCGCCAGGCCACACACCTTCACCGCAGACCGAGACAGGGCAGTCAGACACGACAGGATCATCCAAAGTCCTCGCAGGGGAGAACGTGATGGCAGGCTGTTGACCAGGGGCAGTCGGCAGACGGAGGGTAGACGGCCGGGCCCCAATGATGAAGGAATTATCGGGTCTTCTTTTTCGTCGAACGACAGGCCCTTGGGGGCGCCGGTCGTGCGGCCTCCGGGCGCCCGGGGCGCGGGGGACCGCGTCTGGGATCCCGCGCCACGGCGCCGAGGCGGGTGCGCTAGCGGCGGCGCAGCCGGTGCATCAGGACGATCGCCCCGCCGCTCAGGACGGTCAGGGCGCTGCCGATCGAGCCGGCGTCAATTTCCGGCGTCGGCAACGGTTGCGTATCCATCGCCAGGGCGGGGGTGGCCACGGCCGCCAGCACCAACGCCAGGCCGCACACCCTCACCACAGACGGCAAGAGGGCACTCAAGCACGACCGGATCATGCAGGATCCTCGCAAGGGAGAACGTGACGGGAAAACGTCTAAAAGAGACAGTCGGCAGCCGAAGAGAAGACGGGAGGCGCGGCGCTTGCTGTTGGCGCCGGACCTGCCGCACGTGGGGAGGGGATATTCGTTCCGGTGGGGTGAACTGACTCTGTTCCTATGGGAATCATTTGCAACTCGCATGCCGAGTTGTGATCGACCCGGGAGATTCTCGCGGCCATTGTTCGTAAGTCGTTGCGCCATAACGTTTTTCGATTAAGGATGTCTTCGAGGTCAGAGGGGAGAGAGGCTGGAAGAGTGTTAAGCACGGGGGAGGGGGTTGACACAAGGGCGCTAACCAAAGCTAGCGCCGCCCCGGCCGGGGGACGTCCTCACATCCACAGCGACCAGCGCCCCGCGCCGAGGACGGAGGCCGCGATCAGGGCGTTGGCGACGGCATGGGCCAACACCGAGTTGGCCAGGCGCCCCCGACGGCGGAGGAGGAGCGCGAACACCATCCCGCTGAGCGTGCCGGCCAGCCAGCGGCCGTGCAGCAGCCCGAACGCCAGGGACGAAACGAGGAACGAGAACCAGGTCAGCCGGCCGAGTGGCACCGCGCCGAAGTCGGCGGCGATGAGGCGGCGGCTCAGGTAGCCACGGAAGGCCAATTCCTCCGCCAGCGGCGCCGTCACGACCGACCCGACGACGCGCAGCAGCAACCAGGCGACGGCCCACCCCGGCGGCACCGACCCGAGGGACGCGGCGAACTGCGCCTCGGCCCCCGGGTCGGCGGCCGGCTCCAGCGCCAGCCACAGGCCGAAGACCAGCACTCCGGCGCCCGCGGCCAGCCACGACCAGGACCAGCCGAGCCCCTGGTACTGCTTGCGGAAGTGCCAGACCACCGCCCCGACCGCGGCCACGCGCAGCGGGTACAACCAGTCGAAGCCGGCAGTCAGCGCCGCCGTCGCCATCAGCGTCAGCGTCAGCGTCACCAGCGGCAGGAGCCACGGCAGCGGGTCGCTCGTCGTCGCGGAGTCCGTGGGGCGAGCCGTAGTGCGGAACATCCGCTGGGTGAAGGCGATGGTGCCGAGGGCGACGGCATTGAACGCCAGCCACCCGGCCTGGGAATGGAAGCCGCCGAGGGCCACCTCGCGCGACCCCCACGTCCCCAGGGCGACCAGGGCCGCGATGCGCAGCGCGTTGGCCAGCCAGATCAGCACCGTGGCGGCCGGGACCATCACCAGCGCGGCGGGAAAGCGCAGTTCCCGACGGTTTAGCCACAGGTAAGCGCTCAGGAATACCCACACCAGGCCGATGCCCTCGTAGCCGGAGCATTCCGGGGCGATGCTCACCAGAAACGTGGGCGTCCCGAGGACCAATTGGGCCGGCTCGCAGACGACGTCGGCGGTCCCCAGGCTGAGGACACCACGGGCCACCCAGAACGTCGAGGCGGCCAGCGGCGGCCAGAGGCGGTCGGTGAGTTGCCCCGCGCCCCAGGCCGCCACCCCGACCGCTCCCCCCACCAGCAGCGCCCCGGACGCCCGCCGGGCCAGCGGTAGCCAGAAGTTCACCGGCAGGGCGACGGCCGCCCAGGACGCCAGAGTGGCGGTCGCCAACCCGACCCAGGCCACGGCCCATACCGCCGGGACGGCCGACTCGCGCACGTCGCCGTCCAGCACGTAGGTCGAAACTCCGCTGAACAGCGCCAAGAGGATGAGGTGCGCCACCAGGAACGGCCAGGTCGGCAGCACGGCCTGGCGGTCGGCCACCTGCTCCCAACCGCGTCGGAGCCGGCTCCCGCCGAACAGGACGACGGCCGAGGCGATCACGGCCGCCAACCGCGGCACCTCGCTGGAGTGGCGGAGTGCTTCGGCCCACCAGCCGCTGACGGCCTCCAGGCCAACCGTATCGAAGCGGACGGTCAGAACGAGTAACTCCCCGACGAGCAGGGCCAGCAGGCCGGCCCAGCGGGTCAGGGGCAGGCGGTGCGGCAACGGTAGGGAATGTTCGGCGGTTGACATGACGACCCTTCTCCCGGATGACAGACGGCCAAGGACGGCGGCCGGGGAGAAGACGCCTCTCTCATTCTCTTGTTCCGCGACGTGAGGGGAACAAGATCTACTCGCAAGTGCTGTGCCGCAGCAAGACGTGAAGAAAACAGCCGAAAAGTGGCCGGCGCCGCCGGTCGCCGGCCGGCGCTGGGGGGACGATCCTTTACACGGGCAACGTAACCGCGCTAAGAGCGCTTAACAGACCCGTGGGGCAGGCCGCCGGCCTGCCGTTACCCCCAGGCAGGCCGGCGGCCTGCCCCACGTTGGCGAGGGGAGAAGCGAACGCCCCCCAAATTCGTCTACCTTTCCCCCGACGATCTGTGTAAGTTGCGCCCCCTGCCCGACGGATCGGGCGCGGTTGCCCTGTGTCCCTGTGCGGAAGGGATTCGCTATGTTCGGCGGCAAGGACGTCTCTCGCCTCCTGCTAGTGATCGCCGTCGGCCTCCTTTGCGTGGGTTGCCAGAATGGCCCGGACCGCAATGCCGTCGCCCGCGGCCGGCGGCAGCCGCCTCCTTATCCCGACCAACCCGCAGAGGGCGCCGTGCGCGCCGCCGCGCCGCTGCGCATCACCGAGCCGCCGACCGCGTTTACGGAAAGCCCCCGCGTTGCCCCACCGGCCGCCACTGCCGCCCCCCAGGACGCCGTACCCAACGTGCCGGCGGACCCGGCCGAGAGCCCGCTGCGCCGCATCCATCGCCTGGCCGCCGAGGAGTACGCACGCATCGACGGCTATTACGTCCGCCTGACGCGGCGCGAGCAGGTCAATGGCAAGGACAATCCGAAGGAGGTCATCCGCCTGAGCTTCCGCAAGGAGCCGTGGAGCGTCCATTTCGTCTGGCTCGAGGGGGAGACCAAGGGCCGCGAGGTCATCTACGTCAAGGGACGTTACGACGACAAACTGCACACGCGCCTCGGCCCCAACGACCACTACCCGTTCTTCCCACCGGGCAGTCGCCTCGCCCTGGACCCGGATAGCTCGATGGTGCGCAGCTCCAGCCGGCACCGGATCACCAACGCGGGCGCCGGCTCGCTCATCGACCGCTTTGGCTCGCTCGTCGTGGCCAACGAGAAGGGTGACAAGCGCTGGGGCACCCTGACCTACCTCGGCCCGCAGAAGCGCCCCGAGTTCGACGGCCCCGTCGAGGCGGCCGAGCAGGTCATCCCGCCTGGCGCCGAGAAGGACCTGCCGCGCGGCGGACGGCGCCTGTGGATGTTCGACACCGTCAACACCCACCTGCCGGCCCTGCTCAGCACCACCGACGACCGCGGACACGAGGTCGAGTACTACCTCCACGACCACTACTCCCCGACTCACTTCGAGGACAAGGATTTCGACCCGAACGCCCTCTGGGGCAAATCGTGAGCGGCAAACCCGTTGTGGCGCGGGGCCGGCGTACACTTCTTGTTTGCCTTTGGTAAAATGCCGCGGCAGGTTCTTGTGGGAGCGAGCCATGGTGGACTGGGCCAACGTCTACGAGCGGCTCCGGGCCCGAATCGAAGCCTTCGGCGTCTGCGTCCTCGCCCGGCGGCTGGGTCTGGAAACGACCGGCGTCTTCGACGGCCTGAGCATCACCACCAACACCGCCTACGACCTGGAGACGCGCTGCCACAACATCGCCCACGCCCTGGGGCACGTCGCGCAGTGGAGCCTCGACTACTCACGGCAACAGCGGTTGTACGACGACCTGCACGCCGCCAAGGCGAACAAGGCCGCCGACCCCGCGGCCCTGGAGGGGGCGCTGCAGCGTTTTCGGTCCTACGAGGAGGAAGCGTCTCAGTATGCCGCCTGGCTGCTCGCGGCTTGCGGCCCGGCCGGCGCCCTGCCGGCCTTCACCAACTTCGCCCGCGCCGACATCGAGGCCATCGTCGCCTTCCACCGCGACGGCAGCGCCCCCGTCTGGCACGAATTCTTCGCGCGCTGGAACCGGGAGGTGCGGGCCGGCGAGCGAGCCCTGGTGCCGTTCGCGCCGAAGCCGATCCCGCCGTTCACGCCACGCCCCATCGAGCCGCAGGAAGTGATCCAGTCCGTGGAGGAGAACTCGTGAGGCGCGCCGCTCATTTCTTCGCCGTGATCGCCTGACGCTGGAGCATCTGCGGCACCTCCTCCTCGACCGCCAGCCCGGTGGCGAACTGCAGCTCGTTCATGGTCCGTTCCGTCTGCACCATGCTCGACGCCACCTCGTCCACCTGGTGGACGATGTAGTCCGGCTCCTGGCGGTTGATCGCCATCTCGCTGAGCGACTGGATCTTGTTCTCCAACCGGTCGATCTCCAGCTGCACCAACTCGCTGTTGCCGCGCGCCTTCTGGAGGTTGGCCAGGCGCTCGCGGCTGGTCTGGATGTTGTCCTCCAGGGCCTTGCGCATCTTCTGCTTCTGCGGGTCGTCCGGCCCCGCCGACTGGGCGCGCAGGGCCTGCTCCAGGTTCTTGATGGTCTTGTTGATCTGCTCTTCGTCGGCCCGCTGGAAGAAGCGCTCCAGCATGTGCTGCGTGAACAGCAGGCGCAGGAAGGTCCACAGCAGGCGGTCCAGGCCAGCCAGCTGCAGCTCCTCCAGCGGCATCGGCGCGTCGGCCAGGCTCGGATCCTTCAGGCCGACGGCGATCTGGCGCAGCTCCAGGCAGCGCGACTGCAGGGCCTCGAATCGCTGTACCGCCTTCGGCGGCAGGGCTGACAGGATGCGCTGCAACCCGCCCTCGGCGGTGGCCTTTTCCTGCTGGCGCTGCTGCTTGGCCTTCTGGGCGGCGACGTACTCCTGGAAGCGCGGGTGCGTCCCGAGGAAGGTGAGGTACGCCGCCTCCGCCGCCAGGACCAGCGGCACACAGACCCCCGCAGCACCGCTCAAGAAGGCAAAGCCCAGGGCGCCGCCAAACGCCAACAGGTTCCAGTGGTACAGGAAGGCCGTCTTGATTGACCGGAAGAGGTTCACGGGAAGACCTCGTTATCGTTCGCTAAGCCGCAAGCGGTATTGATCGCTCACGTCCCGGCCCGGCGGCTCTCCTCGAGTTGGCTGATCAGGTCGCGGACGTAGAACACCGTCTCCTGGAAGCGCGGCAGGCGCTGCATTTCCTTGGAGGGCCGGTCCGACGGCTCGACCTTCAGCTCCTTGAGGATCGTCCCCGGCGCGTTGCTCAGGACGTAGATGCGGTCGCCGAGGAAGACGGCCTCCTCGATGGAGTGCGTCACGAAGAAGACGGTCGCCTCGATGTCGCGCCATAGGCCGAGCAGCAGGTCCTGCATGTGCATCCGCGTCTGCGGGTCGAGGGCGCCGAAGGGCTCGTCCATGAGGATGATACGCGGCCGCAGGATCAGCGTCCGGGCGATGGCCACGCGCTGGCGCATGCCGCCGGACAGTTCGTGCGGGTACTTGTCCTGGTCGCGAGCCACGTCCAGGCCGACGCGGCCGATGAAGTGGCGGCCCAACTCGTAGCGCTCCTTGCGCGGCACGCCCTGGCACTCGAGGCCGAAGACGACGTTGTCGAGCACGGTGCGATGATCGAAGCTGGTGTAGTCCTGGAAGACCATGCCACGGTCCGGCCCCGGCTCGGTGACCGGTCGGCCGAAGACCAGCACGTCGCCCCAGCTGGGCGGGTGCTGCGGCGGCAGGGCGGCGATCAGGCGCAGGATGGTGCTCTTGCCGCAGCCGGACGGCCCCAGCACGCAGACGAACTCGCCCTTGCCGACGATGTCTTCGACGACAAAGGTCACGTCGCGGATGGCCACGTAAGCGTTGGGCCGGCCGGCGTTGTAGGTCTTGGTGACGCCGCGGAACTCGACGACCTTCGGCAGTCGCACGTCTTCCGGGCGGCGCACCTGGTCGAACACCGAACTCATGCCGACGGCCTTGGCGCCGGCGGGGGGAGTCGGGGCGGGGGGGGACGCTACTTGGGTCATGACTGCTTGTGCTCCGGCACGCGGTCCGCGCGGGGCTCGACCGTGACGGGCGCCGCCTTCGGCCGCCACAACAACGACTTCAAGTCTTCCCAGCCGCGGAGCAGGAAGCGGAGCGCCTCGTTGAGCACGCCGCTGCCGCCGTAGCGGTACGGGAACAGCTCCTTCTGGACCCAGAATAACAGGCGGTCGATGCCCAGGGCCAGGACCGGGATGATGAGCAGCAGCAGGTAAATGTGCTCGCGCGGACCGCGGCGCTGCGACATGTTGATGATGTACCCCAACCCGCCTTGCTCCTCGCCGCTCTTCATCACCTCGGCCAACATGATGTAGCCGAACGCCAGGCCGAAGAGCAGCCGCAGCGAGTTGAAGACGCTCGGCATGGCCAGGGGAACCAGCACCTTGAGGATCACCTGGTAACTCCTGGCGCCCAGGGTGTAGGCGGTGTCCACGTACTGGGCGCCGACCTCGGCCACGGCGCGGGCCGTGTCGGAGATGATGAAGGCGACGCAGGCGATGAAGATGAACATCACCCTCTGCTCCTCGTCACTGCGGCTGAAGACCAGCATCATCAGCGGGATGAGGGCGGCAATGGGGATATTGCGGCCGAAGATCGTCACCGGGTTGAGGAAGGCCTGGACGCGCGGAAAACAGCCGCACAGGACGCCGATCGGGATCCCGACCAGGGCGGCCAGGCCGAAGCCGAGAGCCAGCCGCCGGAGCGTGGCCAGGGTGTTCAGCGTCAACTCGCGGTCGATCCACAGGGCGGGGTAGAACTTTCCGAACGTTTCCGCCGGGCTGGGCAGCGCGTAGTAGCCGACGATCCGGTCGTCCTCCTCGCCGCGCGTCACGAACCACCAGGCCAGGAACACCACGGCCACGCAAAGCAGGCCAAGGAGCAGCGCTTCCCAGGGCTTGATCTCCTTGCGGAGGACGAGAACGCCGCGGAAGCGACCGGCCGAGCCGGCGACCGGGCGCGTACCCCCCGGCGCCTGGGGGCTGGGGGCGGGTTGGCTGGACATCAGACCTCCTCCGCGGCAGGCGCGGGGCCGGGCCGGCCCCGCGCCTGCCGGCTACTGCTTCTCGGCGGTGTAGACGGTCACCTCGACGCGGCGGTTCTTGGACTGGTCCTTCTCGTCCGCCGGCCGGTCCCAGCCGACCCCCTCGACAGCGAAGCGGTTCGGGTCGAGGTCCTTGTACTTCTGCAACAGCCCCTCCTTGACGGCGTTGGCCCGGTTCAGCGACAGCTCCTTGACCAGCGTCGCCGGCACCTGCCCCTGCATGGACGTGTCGCTGTGCCCCTCGATGACGATCCGCGCCGCCGCGAACTGCCCCGACAACTTGGCGATCTGCTCCAGGGCCGCGTCCACGGTCGGGTCGTACAGATCCTCCACCGTCTTGCCGTTCACCTCATGGCTGACCTTCTTGTACAGGTCCCAACTATTCGGGGCGAACTTGACGTAAATGGTGTTCGTCAGGATGGGCTTCTCCGCCCCCTTGGTCTCCTTGACCGTCTGCGGCGTGAACTGGACGTGGTACTCGTTCTTCTGCGACTTGTACTTGTCCTCCTGGCCGAGCTTGTCGATGACGGAGAAGTCCATCACCTGGTTGAACGGGACCGGCTGGTGGTCGATGTTGCCGACCCGGCGGTAGACGAGGTAGGACTGGTTCCAGATGCGCTCGAAGTTGGTACTGTTGCCCGGATCGAGGAAGAAATCGTGGTTCTCGGCCCAGTTGGTGTTATGGGCGTCGTTGAGCATGTCCATCGCGTCGGTCAACTCGATGCTGTAGCCCTTGGCCATCAGTTCGGCGGCGTGCTTCTTGCCGGCGTCGCCCTTCAGCTCCTGCATGGCGTCGAAGATGCCGCGGACCAGGCCCTCCATGATCTCGGGGTGGTCCTTGGCGAAGTCGGCGCGGGCGAACCAGACGTCGGCGATCAGCTTGTTGGCCTGCGAGGTGGTGACCAGCATGCGGTTGCCCTTGACCTTGGCCAGGTTGTAGATGTCGGGGGACCAGGAGACGCAGGCCGAGAGTTCCTTGCGGGCGTTGAAGGCGGCGGCGGCCTGGAAGGCGTCCGGGTAGTAGGAGAACTCCACCTCGGAGGGCTGGACCCCGCCGAAAACCAGCATGGTCAGGGCGAAGTAGTGCGACGGGGAGTTCTCGGCCAGGGCGATCTTCTTGCCGCGCAGATCGGCCACGGTCTTGAGGTTCTCGCGGACGACGATGCCGTCACCGCCGTTGGACCAGTCGATTTGCTGATAGACGCGGGGCATGATGCGCGTGTCCTTCGGCTTGCCCTCCTTGTCCACGAAGCGCTGCAAAAAGAGCGGCACCATGTCGAGGGTGGCCCAGCCGACGTGGTAGTCGCCGCTGGCGTAGGCGTCGAACATGTGGATGGGGTTGTCGTCCATCACCAGTTCGACCTTGAAGTCCGTGCCGTCGCCCCCCTTCCAGACCTTGCCCGGTTTCATGCCGTCGTTGGCCAGGAAGATCGGCGCCCAGCCGGCCCAGACGTTGATGGCGAAGCGGACGGTGTTGTCGGTCATGGGCTTGTACTTGGAGGCGCCCTTGACCTCGGGGAGCTTGTTGCCGTGAATCTCCTTCCACTCCGTGGCGGAGAGCTTGGGCTTGTCGGTGCTCTCGGCCTTCTCGCCGAGTTCGAGCGGGGGCCCGCCCGTCCCGTCCTTGTTGGTCGGCGCGTGGGGCGTGAGGACGCCCTTGTAAAGCGCAAAGCCGATGAGGGCGACCACGACCACGCCCGCGACGATGTAGAATGCGGGTTTCGGCTGTCCGGCGGCCATGTTGGTTGTCTCCGGTGATGGGCTGAGCCGTCCGCGCCCGGTGGGCGGGCGGCAAGGGTTGTCGTGCCGCTTGCGGGCACGGGTCACTTCTTGTCGGGGGACTCTTCCTTCTCGGCGAGGATTCGCTGCTCGTAGATCTTCGCCAGCTCCGCCTGGAGCTGCTCGCCGTTGGCGGCCTGGACCACCTCGCCGTTGACCTCCTTGAGGAAGTGGAACTGGCTGGCCGACGTGTCAAAGGCGACGAACTGCAGTTCCACCTCCCCCTTGGTCTGGGCGAAGAGGCCGCGGGCGACCCAGTCGGGCTGCGGCCCGGAGGTGTTCTCGCCGTCAGTCACGCAGACCACAAACTTGCGAGCGCGCCCCGAGCGGTACAGCGCCTTGAAGCCTTCCTCCAGTGCCCGGCCGATGGCGGTGCCTCCCGCGGGCGCGGGGATCTTCTGCAGGGCGGCCTTGGCCTTGGCCGGGTCGAAGTCCCCCATCGGCAACACCTCGCGGACGTCGCTGGAGAAGTTGTAGACGGCCAGCTGCAGCGCGCGGTCGGGATGGCTCTTCTTCCAGTCGGCGGTGCTGCTGACGATGTGCTCCAGCGCCTCGCGGGCGATCTCGCTCTTGGGCCGCTGCTTGCCGCTGCGGTCGGGCACCGTCTGACCCATGCTGCCGGACGTATCGACCAGGACCACTACCGCCGTCCCGGGCCGCGCCTCGGCGGTGGGCAGGTCGATGTGATAGGTGGAGCTGCCCTTGACCGCGACACCCGACGTCCCCGGCTTCGGGGAGTGCGTGGGCGATTCGCCGCAGCCCGCTACCGCGAGCAGGGCGACGAGGGCGATGGGGAGAGTGTGGGGCGCGCGGAGTCGGGCGCCCGGACCATAGCGCTGGGGTACACACATCGACGGAATCTCCGCACAGGGGTTCGTGGATCTATCCCGCCGCTTGCGGCTTAGCGTTCGCGCTAAGCCGCAAGCGGCTCTAGTCGCGCACCAGGCGCCGCAGTGCGCTCAAGCGCTCCTGCAGGCGAGTGCGACCGTCACCCTCGGCCACCTTGGCCCGCCAGTCCGGCGGCAGGAAGTGCAGCTCGGTGCATTCCAGCACGGCGGCCAGTTCTTGCATCTCCTTCTCCACCCGCTGCGCCGAGGGGATGAAGTTGCTGAACGCCTCCTCGACGTCCGCGTTCTCCACGGTGTCGCGGCCGGCGGCCAGCCCGCGCCGCCGGGCGGCGATGACGATGCTCTCGATGTCCGAGCCGCTCAGGTGCCGCTCGGCCTTGAGCGGCGGCAGGGCGTCCTGGGGGAAAGGCACCTTGTTCTTCTTGGCCATCACGCGGAACATCTCGCGCACTTCGGCCTCGTCCTGGGGGTAGAAGAGCGGGATGTGGACCTCGGCTCGGCCCTGGCGCTTGAGGTCGATCGGCAGCAGGTCCGGCCTCGAGGTGAGGAGCATCCAGACGATGCGGCCGCGGTAGCGGGTGTCGCCCATCTGGGCGGCGATCATCGAGAAGACGCGGCTGGAGGTGCCGGAGTCGCCCTCCGCCTCGCGGGTGCCCAGGGCCGCGTCGGCCTCGTCGATGATGACCGCCACCGGGCCGAGCGAGCGCAGCACCGTCAGCACCTGCTCCAGGTTGCCCTCCGTCTCGCCGACGTACTTGGAGCGGAAGTTGCGCAGCGTCACGCACGGCACGCCGACGCTGCCGGCGTAGCACTCGGCGAGGAACGTCTTGCCGGTCCCGACCGGGCCGCACAGCAGGTAGCCCATCGGGGCGGCGTCGAGCACGCCCCTGGACAGCAGGGCGGCGTCCTGTTTCAGGCGGTCCTTGGCGGCCTGCTGGCCGACGACCAGGTCGAGGGTGTGCTTGGGCTCGACGAACTCGAGCAACCCGCGACACTGGCGCTCGATCATGGCCTTTTTCAGGAGGCGGAAGCGGCCGGCATCGACACGCTGACCGGAGCGCTTGCCCTGGGCGAGCAGCACTTGCAGGTTGAGCAGCGTCAGGCCGTTGGAGACCTGGGCCAGCTGCGGCGGCGTGAAGTCGGTCTGGCGGGCCAGTTCGTCCGGCCGGCCGGCGGCCCGGCGGGCGAAACGCTCGCGCTCGGCCTGGTCGGGCAGCGGCACCTCGACGGCGGCGACGTGGGCGCTCTGCACCAGGCGGTCGTTGACCTCGTTGAGGCGGTCGGCGATGAGGCAGAAGGCGATGTTGAAGCGCTTGATGTAGGGGTTCTGGGCCCAGTTGAGCAGGCGCACCAGGTTCGTACCCTGGCCGCGCGCCAGCGCGCCGAGGTCGCCGGCCGGCACCAGGTACTGAGCATAGTCGAGGAGAATGGCGACCTTCTTGCGCCGCGTCGCGTCTTGCTCGAGCAGCATGCGCTCGATCATGCGGTCCAGCGCCAGCAGGAGGTTTTCCGGGTCGCGCGGCCAGGCGGCCGGCTCGCCCCCCTGGGCGGCGAGGTACTGCGCCATCGCCTGAAGCCGTTTGCCGTCGGCGCCGGCGAGGGGGCGCAGGCCGCGCGCCATGTCGTAGTGCAGGATGACGTCCCAGGAGCCGAAGAGCTGCGTGGCCAGGAACTCCGGCAGGCTGCGGTAGGCATCGCCGTCGCCGTCCGGGCAGCGCACCAGGTCGTGGACGTTGCCGTGAAGGACGAACAGGCAGGTGGTGCCGGAGAAGTACAACTCGGCCAGGTCGTGGGCCCAGGGCGGGTACCACGAAGGCAGCTCCGGCGCGCCGCCGGGGGGCGCTGGCGGGTCCGGGAGGTGGGGCGACTCGGGTGCGGGAGCCACGGGCGTATCTTTCATCAGTCCGGCGAGCGGCGGGGCGTCAGCCCGCCGGTGACGAAGACCGGCGGGTGACGAAGACCGGCGGGCTGACGCCCCGCCGCTCGCCGGGGGACGAGGGGGTTCAACTCTGCGGCACCGTCTCCTTGGCCGGCCCTAACTCCTTGGTTTCGGGGGCGGCCTTCGTGGTCTCCGGAGTGCGCAGGCCCATCTGGGCCTCGAACTGCTGCAGGGCCATTTCCGCCTGGGCCTTCTCCAGGGCCTGCTCCTGCTTGACCTGCTCGACGCCCTCACCGGACAGGTCGGCGGCGACCCGGACCTTGGCGCGGTTGAGGCCGATCTTGTCCTGAATGACCTGCTCGATCTGGCCGAAGTCGGTGCTGACGTCGAAGTTGAAGTCCTGGGCGAGCTTGGCCATCTCGGCTTCGGCCTTGCTCATCTTCAACTCGGCGTCGTACTTCTGGATCTTCTCCCTGACCTGGGCCAGCTTCTTCGAGGCGTGCTTGACCTTGGTCAGGTTGTTGTTGTACGAGTCCTCGTGCATCTTCAGCTGGGATTCGTTCTCGGCCAGGTCCTTCTGGGCGCGCTGGAGCTGCACGGCGCACTCGGCGGCAGCCTCGCGCTGGCCGGCCTGCAGCAACGCCTTGGTCTTGGCTTCCAGCTCGGAGACGCGCGCCTTGCCGGTGGCCACCTGCCGGCCGACGCGATCGACGAGGGCCCGGTACTGCTCCAGGCCTTGGCGGCCGTCCTTGAGCTGTTCCACGGACGTGTCGTACTCGTACTGCATCTGGGCGATGGGGTCGGCCGTCCAGAAGAAGTTGGCCAACTTGTTGAGCTGCGCCCGGAAGGCGCCCCAGACCTTGCCGAAGATCATGGTCTACCCGGCCTTTCTGGTCAGAAGGTACACCGACGATGTCAGTTCTCGAAACGCAGAGAGGTCGCCGCGCCCGCCGCCGGAACGGGAACGGGCCGGCTCTCCCTCTATTATCTTCGCAACTGGGGCCTGTCAATTAGATAATGGCGCGCGGAGCGGAAAATGGGGCGCCAGCCACGTCGCTGGACGCACGGCCCGCCGGCGTCGGATAATGGCGCCTGCTGGGGCGCTGTGCTGGCTGCTCGTCCGGCCCGACGGCACCATCTACAACCAGGACCTGTTTAACCGCTTGACGGAGTGACCGCCATGCCTCACGTTGACACGCCGCACAGTAGCTGCCGCTTCGGGATTGCCCGCGGCGACATCACTCCGCCGGCCGGCATCTATCACCGCATGTGGGGCGCCGCCACGCACGACCAGGCCACCGGCGTCCACCGTCCCCTCACCGCGACCGCCGTCATCTTCCAGGCCGACCACGGCACCGTGACCGCGGACACCGAGCAGGTCGTCGTCGCCGTCGATCACTGCCTGCTCTGGGCGACGGAAATGGAACAACTCCTCGCGGCCGTGTGCGGCGGCACGGGGCTGGCTCCGGGACAGGTGATCGTCGCCTTTTCCCACACGCACGGCGCCGGGCTGATGGGCCTGGAGCGCGTCGGCCTCCCGGGCGGCGAATTGATCGCGCCGTACCTCGACGAGTTGGCCCGCCGGCTGACCGGGTTGGTGCGTGAGGCGCGGGCGTCGGCGCGGCCGGCGACCGTGACCTACGCGACGGGTCGGTGTGACCTGGCGGCGCACCGCGACTTCTGGGACGAAGATAGCAGACAATTCGTGTGCGGCTACAACCCGCGGGGGCCGGCCGATGACACCGTCCTGGTGGCCCGGGTGACCGACGCGGCAGGTCGCACGGCGGCCACCTTCGTTAACTACGCCTGCCACCCGACCACGCTGGCCTGGGAGAACACGCTCATCAGCCCTGACTACCCGGGGGCGATGTGCGAGGTGATCGAGGGGGCGACGGCGGCGCCGTGCGTCTTCCTGCAAGGGGCCTCAGGCGACCTGGGGCCGCGGGAGGGGTTCGTCGGCGACCCGGCCGTCGCGGACCGCAATGGACGGCAATTGGCCTATGCCGCCCTGGCGGCGCTGGAAGCGCTGCCGCCGCCGCAGACCCGCTTCGAGTACGCCGGTCCGGTCATCTCGGGGGCCACCCTCGGCGCCTGGCGGCACGTCCCCCTCAGCGGGGAGCAGATGCAGCGCAAGGGCTCGTGGCGACTGCGGCGCTGGACGATTGACCTCCCGTATCGGGCGGAATTGCTCGCGCCCGAACGGATCGAGGCGGAACGGGCGCGCTGGCAGGCGGAGGAAGCGACGGCACGTCAGGCCGGCGACGCGGCGCGGGCGCGCGACTGCCGTGCGATGGCGGAGCGCATGACCCGCTGGCGGACTCGCGTGGCGGCACTTCCGCGGGGCGACGTGTTTCCGCTCCCCGTGACCCTCTGGCGGATGGGTGACGCGCTCTGGTTCGCGGTCGAGGCGGAACACTATCAGCACTTGCAGCGGTCGCTGCGCCAGCGCTTTGCCGGGGTGCCGATTGTCGTGATGACGCTGGCCAACGGCTCGCGGCCTTCCTACCTGCTGACCGCAGATGCCTACGGCAAGGGCATCTACCAGGAGTCGATCGCCGTGCTGGCGCCGGGCTGCCTGGAGACCCTCAGCGACGCCGTCGCCGGGACGATGGCCGAGTGGCTGGCCGACACCGAGGACACGTGAAGTGCCAATTGGAAATTGCTGGTAAGCGCCGCGCCCCGAGGTAGAATGGGGCAGTGGTTGTCCCATCCGCGCGGAAAGGAGCGTGTCATGCGTCACGTCATCGTCGGACTGTCGGGGTTGTTCCTCCTGGCGGCGGTCGCGCTGCCGGCCCGGGCGTGCATCAATGACCGCGAAGTGAACCGGTCCGAGCGCGAGTTCAAGTCGCAATACCTGCAACCGCCGCCGGCACCCGCCTCCGAGCCGTCCAGCCCGCAGAGCCAGGGGTTGCCGATGGCCTTCCTGGGCGGCGGCGCCGTCCTGCTGCTCGGGGCCACGGTCACCGTCCTCAACGTCCGCAAGCGGCCGGACCCCGCGTGAGGTGCCGGCCATGAGCGCCCCCGTCAGCCGCGGGAAAGGGTGTTTTGCCATCGCCCTCCTGGCGATCATCGGAGGATGCGCCGGCCTTTTCGGCGGCTATCACTATCGGCTGCCGGGGCAGCGTCCGCGCACCGAGATTCACGAGTACCCCCTGCCGCACCACATCCCGAAGTACGAGGGCGGCGTCTCCCTGCGCTTCGCGATGGTCCACGACGTGATCCACGAGCGCTTCCCGCGCCACGGCGAGACATACTACCAGGAGCGCAACCGGCTCGCCCGGAAAGCGCTGGCGGAGCAGAAGGGGCAACAGGACGAGGCATACTTCGCCCTGTTCGACGACCTCGGCGCCGGCCTCGATTACCTGAAACAGGACGACGAGGCGGTACCCTTGCTGCGCGACAAGCTGCGGCAACAGGAAGCGCTCGGCCTGAAGGACCGGCAGCTCTACACCACCTACGCCAACCTCGGCACGTTCCTGATCCACGGCAGCGCCCGCGCCGGTCTGTCCGGCGACGCCAAGGCGAAGGAACGAATGCGCGAGGGGTTGTCGTTCATCCGCAAAGCCATCGAGGTCAATCCGGAGGCGCACTTCGGTCGTGAGGTGTGGCAGGCCGTCGCCGTCGATTACATCCTGGCGGTGAGCGAGGACCCGAAGTTGCTCCTGCGCTTCGACATGATCGGCGACGGGCTGGCCGATGAGGTGGACCCGCGCCACCAGCGCAGTTACCAGCCGGGCTACGGCATGGGCGGCTCAGATCGGAGGGCGGAGGCTTACTTGAAGGGCGAACGCTCGGAATGGGACAACGCGGCTAGGTTGCGCGAATCGAACGTGACCCTCGTCGGGGCCGACCCCGGCTGGAAGCACGCGGTGCCCTCCGCGCAGGGCCAGCCGGTGCCCTTCGACGAGCCGACCCTTGGCATCATCGGCATGTGGCGGCTCGGCGGCGGCGCGAGCCCGCATTTCGCGCTGGCGCTCGGCGAGATCATGATGCGCGTCGGCCAAAGGTACATCGCCTGGTGCGCCTACGAGCGCGCCGCGGCGATGGCGGACCGCGCCTGGCCCGACGCCAACGTCCAGCGGCAGTTCGCCGAGCACTGCCGCCGCCGTCAGCGCGTCATCGAGGAGCAGCTGCCGGCCGAAGAGGTGAAGGAACTGCGGCCGCGCTTCGAGGCGGAACTGGCCTACGGGCAGCGCTACCAGAAGGAGTATCAGGAGTACGAGGCCGAGCGCATCCGCGCGGGGGCCTCGCTCGACGACGCGCACTTCAACGACGACTTCAACGCCACGCACCCGCCCATCGCGTCGCCGGTCGGCGCCGAGGAGAAGTTCGTCGCGGAGAAGGGGGATTACCTACTGTTCTTGAACTGGCCCGTCGCGGTGTTCGCGGCCGGGGTGAGCGCCTGCCTCGGGGCGTGCGCTATCCGCCTCGCGGGTCGGCGCGAACGCTAAGCCGCAAGCGGCTCAGATGCCGTAGCGCTTCAGCGCCTCGCGGTTCAGCTCGATTCCCAGCCCGGGCTTCTCGGGGATCGTCAAATACCCCTCCGCGTCGGGCTGGAACGGCTCGGTAATCAACTCGTCGATGTACGGCGTCGGCGTCAGGTACTCGACGTAGCGCGCCACCGGCAGTGCCGCCACCAGTTGCAGGTCGGCGGCCAGGCCGACCGCGGTGTTCCAGCCGTGCGGCACCAGCAGCACGTTGTGTTCGTAGGCCATCCAGCCGATGCGCCACGCTTCCGTCAAGCCGCCGCACTTGGTCGCGTCCGGCTGAATGATGTCCACGGCGCCGCGCTCGAGGTACGGCCGAAAACTCTGGCGGCGCGTCAGCACCTCGCCCGTCGTGATCGGCAGCGGGGCGTGGCGGCGCAGCTCGATGAAGCCCTCCAGGTCGTCCGGCGGCAGCGCCTCCTCGAACCAGACCACATCGTAGCTCGCCAGCATCTTCGCCGTTTCCAGGGCCCATTTGTAGCCGTGCGGCCAGAACTGCTCGCTGCCGCCGGCATCGACCATCAATTCCACGTCGGGGCCGACCGCCGCCCGCGCCGTCTTGATGAGCAACTCGTCGGTCTTGTGGTCGCGGCGGCCGAAGGGGCGCCAGCCGAGCTTGATCGCCCGGAAGCCGCGCGCCACCGTGCGCAGCAGCTTGTCGCGCAGCGGGCCCGGCTCGTCGAAGAGGATCGAGCCGTAAGGCTTGATGCGGCTGCGGTAGTTGCCGCCGAGGAGGCGGCCGACGGGCTGATTGCAGACCTTGCCGAACAGGTCCCACAGGGCGATGTCGATGCCGCTGATGGCGTGCTCGACGCTGCCGCCGCGGCCCTGCCAGAAGAGACTTTGCCGCAGCTTCTCGGTGACGCGCGCCGGCTCGTCGCCGCGCTCGCCCTGCCAGAGCGGCTTCAGCAGCCGCACCGCCGCCTCGGTCAGCGACCGGCCGGTGAAGGCGCTGCCGACGCCGGCCAGGCCCTCGTCGCTCAGCACCTCGACGACGGTGTGGACGTCGTCCTCGGGCTTGAGGTCATCGACCCAGCCGCCCTCGACCGTGCCGCCGGCGAGGCCGGTGCAGCGTATGTCAACGATCTTCATGGGGAGTACTCCGGCCGTCACTTCGGCAGCTTGTCGAGGGCCGCCTTCGCCGCGTTTTTGACCTTGGCGTCCTTGTGGTTGAGGAGTTTCTTCAGGGCGGCCTCGTTCTCCTGGGTGCCCCAGCCCTTGGTAATGGCGCGAAGCGCCTGGTCGCGAGCGGAGTTGTCGTTCCCTTCCAGGAGCGGGTTGAGCGCGCGGGCCACCTCGTCGTGGTGGGCATCATCGACGTCGCGTTCGGCCAGTTTCTTGGCGGCCTCGGCCTGCTTCTTGGGATCGGGATCCTGCAGCTGGGTGAGGAGCGGGCTAATCGTGTCGCCGGGCGGGTTCTGCGGCCCCTGCGGCCCCGGTTGCTGCGGTTGCGGCTTCGGCTGCGGCAGGGCGAACGCTGCCTTGCTCTTGTGGAGCATGAAGCCGGTGAAGGCCGCGACGCCGCCGAGGAAGAGTGGGAGGACGATGGCGCCGACGGTGAATCCGATGAGGCGCGTCTTGTAGTGGCGGACCAGGTCCTCCTCGTTCTTGTCGGTCACCAGCAGCGGGTTGTCGCCCTTGTAGAAGCTGGCCGTGCCGCTCTTCTTCACCTTGCAGTGGCCGACGACGAACACCTTGGCGCCCTGCTCGATGACCGCCTCGGTGTAGCGCATGTTCTTGTTGAAGATGAGGCCCTTGCTGGAGACGCCGTAGCGCTTTTGCAGGGTGCGCTCGATGTCGGCGGGCACGCTCTTGAAGGTGCCGGACGTGGCCTGCATCGCCTTGAGCGTCAGTTCGGCCTCCTTGAGATCGACCAGTGCCTCGCCGGTCTTGTCTTGCACCGCGGTCGTCACCGCCTGCACGTCGGTGACGATCGGGTGCCAATAGGTCTCGGTGCGCGTGACCCGCCGGTTGCCCTCCATGCGGGTCACCGTCCGCGTACGCTGTTCCTCGACCACGAATTTGAAGAACACGCAGCGCGTCTTGGTCATCGGGCTGACCAACAAGTCCTCCTTGTCCAGGGCGACGATGGTGCCGCGCATCTTGGCCAGGCCGGTGATGAGCTGGTCGGCCTTGCACCACGGCGCCGCCTGGATGAGCCGGATGCGGTTGCGGGCCTTGACGGCGAAGATGAGCATGCCGCCGGCGAAGAAGAAGGCGAAGAGCAGGATCACGCCGGGAATGACGAGTGCGAGCAACATGGGAGTTCTCCCGAATGATCGGACCGTGGTGCTGGTGGGCGTCGGGGACCGGGCGCCGCCTATGGCGCCAGGTTGCGGAGCGCCTCGTCCGCGGACATAGCCTGGAGCTTATCCTGGCCGCCGTCGCGGACCTCCTTATCGGGGTCTCCGAGCAACTCCTTGACGGCCCGCGCCACCGCATGGCGCGCGGCTGTCCCCATCATAGAAACCGCCGGCCGTGCTAGGAACCGTGGTTTGGGGAAATTGTGTGGGCCGGAGCGGTAGCGCGGGCGTACAATGCGACCGTTTCATCTCGGGGCGAGCCGGACCGAGCGTCCCAACCCGTCGGATGGTCCGGCCGCCGGCGTAACCCCCTGTCTCCCCTCGCCCCGGTACTCCGGGGAGAGGGGTCAGGGGTGAGGGGCGATTCATTGCATTCGTTGCGCACGGCCGGTGTCGCGCAACGAATCCCGCGCCGCGCAATGAATGCAACGAATCCTGCTCCCTCAGAACCCCTCACCCCCGACCCCTCTCCCCGGAGTACCGGGGCGAGGGGCGAATGTTATGGAGGACCGGCCATGATCCGTCACGTTCCCATCCACCGTCTGGCCGGCAGCGCCGCCGTCGCGGTCCTGCTCGGCCTGGCAGTTCTCACCGCCCCGGCCGCCGACCCAGCCGGCGAGCGCCTGACCAGCCGGCCGCGCCCGGCCGTCACCGACGTCAAGCCGGCCGCCGTCGGCGACGAGGTCCGTACCGACGCGACGCAGCGCCGCCGCCTGCGGCTCAGGGACGGCACCGTCGTGCTCGTCAACCGCGATACGGCGCTGAAAGTGGCGGGCGAACGGCGGCTGCACGTGACGGCCGGAGAGGTCGTCGTCGTGGCGGCGCCGGGGCGGGGGGATGACGCCGCCTTCGTCGTGGTCACGCCGAAGCGCGAGCTGAGCGCCCCGGCCGGCACCTTCGCCGTCCGGGCCGCGAAGGACGGCACCGGCGTCCTGGTGGCGCGCGGCCGCGTCTCGATCAGCGGGCTTGACGAGGCCGTGCGCGCCGGGCAGCAGCTGACTGCCACCGCGGAGAAGCCGACGGCGGCGCCGCGGACGTCGCACCTGCTCGACTGGGCGCGCGAGCTGATGGCGTCGGCCGAGTCGCCGCTGGTGCCGGCCAGCCAGTACGGCGGCGGCGCCATCATCGCCGTGGATCCCGACGGCCAGGAGGCCAAACTCAGCCTGCGCAAGTATCACATTGACGTCCACGTCGAGGACGGCTTCGCCCGCACCACCATCGACCAGACGTACTTCAACCACACCGCCGCCCGCCTGGAAGGCACCTTCTACTTCCCCTTGCCGCCGGACGCCTCCCTGTCGCGCCTGGCCATGTACGTCGATGGCAAGCTGATGGAGGGCGGCATGGTGGAGCGCGACTTCGGGCGGCAGGTCTACGAGAAGATCGTCACCAGTCAGCGCGACCCGGCGCTCTTGGAGTGGCTGGACGGCAGCACCTTCAAGATGCGCGTCTTCCCCCTCGAAGCCCGACAGGAGAAACGGATCATCTTGTCGTACGCGCAGCGGCTGCCGTCTCTGTACGGGGACATGCAATACCGCTTCCCCGCGGGCCACACCCTCGACGCAGTCGGCGACTGGTCGTTCCACGCACGGGTGAAGGGGGGCGCGGACTTCAACTGCGTCAGTCCGTCGCACGACCTGCATCGAAGCAAGGACGGGGCCGATCTGCTCCTCGACGCATCTGAGAAGAACGTCAAGGCGAACCGTGACGTGGTGCTGACCTTTGGCGAGGTCGGCGAGGGGCAGGAGGAGGCCGCCCGCTTCTCGTCGTTCGAGCAGGACGGAGCGAAGTACCTCCTGCTGCGCTACCGGCCGGCCCTGGATGCGCGAAACGACCAGCGCGCCGAGGGGCGGAATTGGGTGTTCCTGTTCGAGTCGTCGGGCGACCGCGACCCGCTGCTGGCCCGGACGCAAATCGAGGTGATCCGCGGTCTGCTGGCCAATGCCGAGCCGGACGATACCTTCGCCGTGCTGGCGGCCGGCACGCGCGTCCGCGCCTTCGCCGACAAGCCGCGTCCGGTGACGCCGGAGAACGTCGCCGAGGCGCTGGCTTTTCTCGAACAATCGCACCTGATCGGGGCGCTCGACCTGGGCCAGGCGTTGGCCGCGGCCGAGCCGTTCCTGAAGGCCGGAAAGGACGCGCACTTGGTCCACGTCGGCAGCGGCGTCGCGGCGATGGGCGAGAGGCGCGACGACGTCTTGGCCAAGCGATTGCCGGAGGGGGTGCGCTACGTCGGCGTGGGCGTCGGCCGGCGCTTGAACCGCAACCTGATGAAGCAGGCCGCGGAGCGCACGGGCGGCTACTTCACGCAGATCAACCCCGACGAAGTGGTTGGCTGGCGCGCCTTCGACCTGTCGGCGACGCTGAACACGCCGCGCTTGCTCGACGTCAGCGTGGCGGACAAGACGGGCCAGGCGACGTTCCTGGCGTTCACCAACATGGCGGCACAGGGCGAGGAGTTGTGCGCCGTGGCCCGGGTCGGGTCCGGCGAGGCGCTGCCCGAGATGGTGGCGGTGCGCGGCCGGCTGAACGGGGCCGCCTTCGCGCGCGACATCCCGGTGAAGGGGGCGAAGGGAAACGTCGGTCATCTGCCGCGGACGTGGGCGAAGCTGGAGATCGAGCGTCTGCTTGCGGAGGACGCGCGGAAGAACCGTGAGGCGATCGTCGGCTTGAGCAAGGCGATGTACGTGATGACGCCGTACACGTCGCTGCTGGTGCTGGAGAACGAGGAGATGTACCAGCAGTACAAGGTGGACCGCGGCCGCAAGGACCACTGGGC
>Ga0116223_10000988_pt1 | contig 31288 bp, 27 predicted proteins | sample Sb_taG_3_FD_90092 | JGI IMG/M metagenome (GOLD analysis project Ga0116223, IMG submission 90092) | Peat soil microbial communities from Weissenstadt, Germany - Sb_50d_a_PC metaG | ecosystem: Environmental > Terrestrial > Soil > Wetlands > Peat | place: Germany: Weissenstadt | collected 2010-09-21 | reverse complement strand
TGCATCACCGTGATCGTTCCGGCGCGCGACGAAGAGGCCAATATTGGCCCCTGCCTGCAATCGCTGGCAGTGCAGGATTATCCGCCCGGCCGTCTCCACGTGCTGGTGGTCGACGATCATTCAGCCGACGCGACGGCGGCAATCGTGGCCGAGCTTGCGGCGCGCCATCCGCAGATCGCGCTCATCGAGAGCCCGCCGCTGCCGCCGCGCTGGGTCGGCAAATCGCACGCATGTTGGATCGGCGCGCGGACCGTGGCGCCCGAAATCGAGTGGCTGTGTTTCATCGATGCCGATGTGAAAGTCGCGCCCGCTGCGCTGTCGAGCGCCATGCATGCGGCGCAGCAGCAGCGGCTCGATCTGTTGTCGCTGGCGCCGCGGCAGGAGCTGCAAAGCTTCGCGGAGCGTCTCATCCTTCCCTGCGGCCTCATAATTTTGTCGTTCCTCCAGGATTTGCGCCGGGTGCAGGCGCGCTCCGGCCCGGACGTCACCGCGACCGGACAATTCATGCTGGTGCGGCACGATGCCTACGAGGCCGTGGGCGGACACGCGGCGGTGTGCACCGCGATCTGCGAGGACCTGGAATTCGCCCGGCGGTTGAAGCAATCCGGACGGTCGGTGCTGCTGATGGGCGGCGAAGAGCTGCTTTCGACCCGCATGTATACCGGGTGGCGCACGCTCTGGCCCGGGCTTGCCAAAAATCTTGTCGACACGCTTGGCGGTCCGGCCGCGACGTTGTCGGTGGCGCTGGCCGGCGTGATCCTGGCATGGGCGGCGTTTGCGATCCCGCTTCTTGACCTCGCCGCCTGGTCGCGTGGCGTCGGCGGCGCCTTAGCCGCGTTGCTGTTGGCGCTCGCCGCCTCGGGCGCCGCCGTCGGCTTGCATGTGGCGGCGACGTTCTATTTCCACACTCCATTCTGGTACGGTCTTATTTTCCCGCTCGGTTATTCGGCGGGCGCGCTGCTGGCGTTCGATAGCGTTCGCCGTCGGCTGCGTGGACGGGTAAGCTGGAAAGGCCGGATTTATTCATGAAAGCCTTGAAGAAGAAAAACGGGGATTTGAGTCCCGCCGAGCGGGCCAGCACCTCGGGGCCACTCGATTCGGGCGAAACGCGCGCCATCATGATCGGCGCCGTCGTCCTCGTGATCTTCCTCTATTTCATCAGGCTGATTTTGCTGCCGTTCGTTCTGGCGGCGATCGTCGCCTATATCTGCACGCCGGTGCTGGATTGGGCGGCCAGGCGTACGCGCTGGCCGCGCTTGTTGTTCGCCGTCGCCTTGTTTGTCGTTCTCGCCGGCATCACGACGGTAGTGCTCGGCCTTTCCGGCGAACGGCTCGCCACCGAGGTGCGCGCCACCGCAGCGGATTTGCAGACGACGCTGGAGAATGTCACGCAGCAGGCGCTCGGCGATCGGCCGATCCACGTCTTCGGCGCCACGGTGAATGCTCACGACATCGCCCAGTCGGCGATTGAGCGGATGCGCGACTGGTTCGCGCAATCGGATCAGCTCGCAATGCTGGCGGGCTATAGCGTTGCGGCCATGATGGGCGCGTTTCTGACGATGGTCCTGCTGTTTTATTTTTTGGTGAGCGGAGAACACGTGGCGCGGGGCGTCTTCTGGGTCGTGCCGCCGCATCGGCGGCCGCTGGTGGCGCGCATCTGGCACCGGCTCGATCCGGTGCTGATGCGCTATTTCATCGGCGTCCTTGTCATCGTGGGCTACGCGGCGGTGATCGCCTATGTCGGTCTTGGCGTCATTCTCGGCATCAAGCATGCGGTGTTTTTGGCGCTCTTGACCGGAATCCTCGAGATCGTGCCGGTGATCGGTCCGACGGCGGTGGCGATCATCGCCGGCCTGGTCTCGTTGCGGACCGCGACCGGCATCGTCAACATCGCCGAATATGCGCTCTATGCGACGTTGCTGCGGCTTTCGATCGATCAGCTCGTCGGCCCGGTGGTGCTCGGCCGCGCGGCGCATGTGCATCCGGTGCTGATTATCTTTTGCTTCCTGGCCGGCGGTGTCGTGCTCGGCATTCCCGGTGTGATCCTCGCCGTCCCGGTTGCGCTGGTGGTTCAGAGCACGCTGGCGACGCTCTACGGCGACGAATAGGCGGACGGCCTTGATCGGCGGGCATTTTTCGGCTCTCGCACAAAACCCCAGAAATCGGCTATATTGCTGGCCGCGTCCGCAACTTTTTCCGGCGCAGCGTGTTTTTGTGGGGTCGAAGAAACGCGGAGGCCCGCGACATGGCGGTCTGGGATTCCGCCGAACAAAGGGGACGATCGCCGTACAGCCGCCCCTGGCTGGCTGAGGTCCTTTCCGCGCTTGATGTCCGGCTGCGCCGCTGTCAGGCAGTTTTCGAATATACCCGCAACTCGGCCTGCGTCTTTCGCCTCGATATCGCCAGCTCGTCCCGATCGCTGGCGCTGCGCGATGGAACGCGGGTAAACGCCGGTCAGCGGATCGGCCGGCTGCATTTCTGGAACGAACAGATACCGCCGATGCCGATCAACGGCGCCACCATCGGCTGGGCGCGCCAAATGCAGCGCGCTATCGACATCTCCTTGCGTGAACTTGCGCGTTATCTGGCTTCGCGGCCGGAGCTTGCCGATCTCGCGGCGATCTGCGGCGAAGCTCCCTCCGGCACCCGCGCCCAGAGCGAGCAGCTCGGACGCATCATGGCGCGCTATGGATTCGAGGCGTTCGCCGAGCCGGCGCATTTGCCGATCGGCCGGCAGCTGCACCGCTTTGGCGAGAATATTTTCATTTCGCTGCTCGTTTTTGCGAACAACCCCAGCGCGCTGCGCTCCGACACGCTCTGGCGGGTGCGGCTGCCGCTCTATCTGTCGCGCCGGGAGCTGGAAAGAGAATTTGGTTGATTGGAGGAGTCGGCGTTTAGACAGCGTAATTTGCCATGACTATTGCCGAAAATATTTCCGACGTGATTTCATTCGCGTATTCGCTGGGCGATATCTGTCTGCTCGGTGCGATCATCGGATGCGCGTTCACGCTGGTGGCGTGCGCCTGCGTGTTGAGCTTCCCCGTCGAATACGCTCAGGAGCCCGCTGCAACGCCGCCGATCACGGTGCTCAAGCCGTTGCATGACGAAGAGCCCGGCCTTCCGGCGCGCCTCGCCGCGTTCTGCCGGCAGGATTACGACGCTCCCATTCAGGTTCTATGCGGCACGCAGGATCAGGCCTCTCCCGCCGCCGCCATGGTACGGGCGATGGAGGCCGATTTTGCGGACCGCGGGATCGAGCTGGTCGTGGGGTCGCGCTGCCAAGGTGTCAACCGCAAGGTGTCGAACCTGGTCAATATGATGCCGCGCGCGCGTTACGATACTTTGGTGCTGTCCGACAGCGACATCGTCGTCGGCCCTGGTTACCTGCGCGCCTTGACCGCGCTGCTAGCCAAACCGGACATCGGCGCCGTGACCTGCCTTTATCACGGCATCGGCGGCGCCGGGCTGTGGACGCGGCTCTCCGCGCTCGCCATCAATTCGCAATTCCTGCCGCATGCGATAACCGCAGTGAGCCTGGGACTGGCGAAGCCGTGTTGCGGCGCCACGATCGCCATGCGGCGATCCACGCTCGATCGGATCGGCGGCTTCGGCGCGCTTGCCGATGTACTCGCCGACGACCATGCGATCGGCGTCGGGGTGCGCGCGGCCGGCAACGACGTGGTCACGGCGCCGTTCCTGGTCGGTCACCGTTGCTTCGAGGGAAGCCTGCGGGAGCTCTTCCGGCAACAGATCCGGGTCGCCCGCACCATCAAGAGCATCGATCCCATCGCCTATGCCGGCACCATCGTCACCCACCCCTGGCCGCTTGCGCTTGTCGCGCTGCTTTCGGGCAGCCCGGCCGCGGCCCTGGTCGCTGCTATCGTGCTGCTCTCGCGCATCACCTTGTGCCGCTGCGTCGAATGGCGGTTCGATTTGCCGCGACAAAATTACTGGCTGATTCCGCTGCAAGACGTCGTAGCCTTCGGCGTCTACGTGACGAGCTTCTTCGGGGCGACAGTACACTGGCGGGGCGCCGACTACCGCGTGATGGCAGACGGCACCCTGCTCGAGGGACAGGACCTGAGAGGTTCATGACGCGCACCTTGCTTTTGCAGGCGCCGTCGTTCGATGGATTCGACGGCGGCGCCGGCTCGCGCTATCAGGCGCGGCGCGAAATCCGCTCCTTTTGGTATCCAATCTGGCTCGCCCAGGTCGCCGCCCTCATCCCCGACAGCAAGCTCATCGATGCCGTGCCGCATCGGCTCGGGCTCCCCGATGTGTTGCGCGAGGCGTCCCATTACGATTTAGCGGTGCTGCATACCTCCACGCCATCCTTCGTCTCCGATGTCCGCGTCGTCGAAGCGCTGAAAGCGGCGAATCCGGCCATCACAACCGGCTTCGTCGGCGCCAAGGTGGCGGTCGAGCGGCAGGCAAGCCTTGAAAGCTCGGACGCGATCGATTTCGTGGCCGGCAACGAATTCGATTTCACCGTCAAGGGATTGCGGAAGGGCGCGATTGGAGCGGCATCGCCGGACTGTCCTATCGCGACGCTGCCGGCGTCATCAGGCACAACCCGCCGCGCGCCACCCTCGAGAACATGGACGAACTGCCGTTCGTCACGCCGGTCTACAAACGCGACCTCAAGACCGAGAATTATTTCATCGGCTATCTCAAGCACCCCTACATCTCGCTCTACACCGGGCGCGGATGCAAATCGCACTGCACCTTCTGCTTGTGGCCGCAAACGGTCGGCGGCCATCGCTATCGCACGCGCAGCGTCGGCAACGTCATCGACGAAATCCGCTGGGCCCGGGCCGCCTTCCCGCAGGTGCAGGAGTTTTTCTTCGACGACGATACTTTCACCGACGACCGGCCACGCACCGAAGCGATCGCGCGCGAGCTCGGCCGGCTCGGCGTCACCTGGTCGTGCAACGCCAAGGCCAACGTGCCGCGCACGACGCTGAAGGTGATGCGCGACAACGGCTTGCGGCTCCTGCTGGTCGGTTATGAAAGCGGCAATCAGCAGATTCTGCACAACATCAGGAAGGGCATGCGCGTCGACGTGGCGCGGCGCTTCACCAGGGACTGCCACGATCTCGGCATCACTATCCACGGCACCTTTATTCTCGGACTGCCCGGCGAGAGCCGGGAGACCATCGAGGAGACCATTCGTTTTGCCAACGAGATCAATCCGCACACCATTCAGGTGTCGCTGGCGGCGCCTTACCCGGGCACCGAGCTTTATCGTCACACGCTCGAGCGCGGATGGCTCGATGAAGAGCACGCCGAGTTGATCGACGCCAGCGGCGTGCAGGTCGCGCCGCTGCATTATCCGCATCTGAGCCACACCGAGATTTTCCAGTCGGTCGAGGAATTCTACCGGCGATTCTACTTCCGCGCTCCAAAGATTGCGTCGATCACCTCGGAGATGGTACGCAGTCCGCAAATAATGGTGCGGCGATTGCGCGAAGGCGTCGAATTCTTCTCCTTCCTGCGCGAACGCCGGGAGCTCGCGCACTGAACCGGCTGATCATCACAGCGGACGATTTCGGGCTCAACGAAGCGGTCAACGCCGCCGTCGAGGCGGCGCACCGGCGCGGCATACTGAGCGCCGCGAGCCTTATGGTCGGCGCTCCGGCGGCGGCCGATGCGGTGGCGCGCGCGCGGGGGCTGCCGACGCTCCGCGTCGGTCTGCACATCGTCCTCGTCGATGGCGATCCGGTCGCGGAGCGCGCGCAGATTCCCGGATTGCTCGACGGCAACGGGCGTCTGCGCAACGACCTTGCCCGTTACGGCGCAGAGATTGCGCTCAGGGCCGCGCTGCGACGGCAAATCGAAACGGAAATCACCGCCCAGTTCGAGGCCTTTCGGGCGACCGGATTGCCGCTCGACCATGTCGACGGGCACCGGCATTTCCAGCTGCATCCGGCCGTCGCCGTCGCGATCATGCGCGTGGGGCGGCGCTTCGACATGCGGGCGCTGCGCATTCCGGTCGAACCCTGGCCCATTGTCGCCGCCATCGATCCGAAGACGCAGCGCCAGGCCGGCAGGTTCGCGGCGCCGTTCGCCGCCTGGCTGCGCCGGCGCGTTGCCGGCGCCGGGCTGACTACCGCCGACGCGGTCTTCGGGTTGGCATGGTCGGGGGCGATGACCAAAGCCCGCGTTGCGGCGCTGCTCGAAAGGCTGCCCGCCGGTCTCGTCGAAATCTACTTGCACCCGGCGGTGACCGACACCTTCGCCGGCGCGGCGCCGGGCTATCGTTACGCCGATGAATTCGCCGCGCTGTGCGATTTCGATTGCATCGCCGCGGCGCGGCGATCGGGCTATGCGCTCGGCGGTTACGCCGACGCGCTGTCCTCTGCACAATGAAGATCTATTGCTTGCGCTTGCCGCCGAGATATCCGGCGTCGCGGAACCAGCGGATCGCGTCGGCGAGCGCCTCGCGGTAAGGCCGCGGGCGAAAGCCGAGGTCGCGTTCGGCCTTGGCCGCGGTGAAGAACATGCGGTGTTCGGCCATGCGGATGCCGTTCAGCGTGGTGAATGGCGCACGTCCGGTAAGCCGGGCCGTCGCCTCCGCGGCATAGGCAACCGGAATGACCACCGCGCGCGGTATCCGCCATCGGGGCGGAGCGCGGCCCACCATTCGCGCGATCTCGGCGAGCATGTCGGCCAGCAGCACGTTTTCGCCGCCGAGGATGTAGCGCTCGCCGATCGCGCCGCGTTTGAGCGCGGCGAGATGTCCTTCGGCGACGTCGTCGACGTGGACGAGATTGAGACCGGTATCGAGGAATCCGGGCACGCGCCCGCGCGCCGCCTCGACGATGATCCGCCCGGTCGGCGTCGGCTTGACGTCGCGGGGTCCGATCGGCGTCGACGGGTTGACGATGACCGCGGGAAGCGACTCATCTGCAACCATCGCTTCGACCAGCCGTTCGGCGGCGATCTTGCTGCGCTTATAGGCCCCGATTCCCTGCTCTGCGGCGAGCGGAACGCTCTCGTCGGCCGGGCTGCCGTCGTCGCGCAAGGCGAGCGTGGCGACGCTGCTGGTATAAACCACGCGCTCGACGCCGGCGCTTCGCGCCTCCTGCATCACGACGCGCGTACCCTCCACATTGGCGGCAAAAATCTCGTTCGGATCGCGCGCCCACAACCGGTAGTCGGCCGCGACATGAAAGACGTAGCGGACCCCTTGCATGGCTCGGCGCACGGACGTGACGTCGCGAATGTCGCCGGTAACGAACTCCAGGCCGAGCCCGTCAAGATGAAACCGCGGACTGCCGGGCCGGACCAGCGCCCGCACCGCGAATCCTTCGGCCAGGAGCTTTCTCGCCACAGCGGAGCCGACGAGTCCGCTGGCCCCGGTGACTAGCGTTGGTTCCGATCTGGCCATGCCCATCCGTCCGCGCCGGCAGAACCAAGCATTTTCACGGCGAAAATGCCATGCCTGCGGCGGTCCTGATTCAATTGGATTAAATTGGCCCAATTCATATTAGCAATAGCGTTGGCGATGGATTGTGATAGACTTATGTTGGGAACTCGGTGATCTGCCGGAACGAAGCCGAGAACGTCTGCGAGGACGCGCTATTGGGGGCGTGATCGAGATCGAGCAACAGACGCAAGGGCAAGCTTCTTATGGCATCCCAACTGGATTTCGCCGGCGGGACTTTCGTAGATGGATTGGTGACTGGCGCTGACGACACCCTTCGTGTCGCCGATGTTGCCGTCGAATCTCCTCGCCGACTCGTCATCGCATTCGTCGGCCTGGCCTTCGAGGCGCGGATCGCCGCCGCGCCCGGCGTGCTGGTCGTATGCCGTACGGCCGGAAGCGAGCTGGAAACGGTCGCCGACAGCGCCGTCCGGCAGGGCTATCGCGGCATGATCAGCTTTGGCGTCGCCGGCGGCCTCGCCTCCAATTTGCGCGCCGGAGATTGGGTGGTTGCTTCCGCCATCCGCGAATCGCAGACTGTTCGCGCCACGGATGCGGTGTGGTCGCGCAAGCTGCTCGGCCTGATCTCGGGCGCCATCCACGCCCCGATCGTCGGCGTCGACGAGCCGGTCGCCGAGCCGGCAAAAAAGCGCGAGCTGCATAGAACCACCGGCGCCGCCGTGGTCGATATGGAATCGCATGTGGTGGCGCGCGTTGCCGCCGAGCACAAGCTCGCCGTTGCCGCGGTGCGCGTCGTGGTCGATCCGGCCCACCGGGTGGTGCCGCCGGCGGCGCTGATCGGTATGCGTCCGGACGGACGGGCCAATGTCGGCGCCGTCTTGCGCGATCTCGTGACGCGCCCCTCGCAAATCTCCCCGCTCGCGCGCATCGCCATGGATGCGCTCGCGGCCCGCGCGGCGATGGTGCGCGTGCGGCGCCTGCTCGGCCCCCATTTCGGGCTCGTGGATCACGCCTAGACCATGATCCGATCAAGTTGAATCGGATCATGGTCTAGATTCTTCGTTGGAGCATGATCTTTTCGGAAAATCGGTATCCACTTTTCCGGATCATGCTCTAAGCGGCGAAACTCAGCCCTGCGAGATGAACTTCGTATTCAGATAGGCCTGCAGGCCCTCCAGGCCGCCTTCGCTGCCGTAACCGGATTCCTTGACGCCGCCGAATGGCGTCTCCGGCGTTGAGACGGCGATCGAGTTAACGCCGACCATACCGGACTGCATGGCGTCACCGATCAGGTTGGCGGTTTGCGCCGAACCGGTGAAGGCGTAGGCGGCGAGCCCATAAGGTAGCGAGTTGGCGCGTTGGACGACCTCGTCCAGGGTCTTGAAGGTGACCACGGGGGCGAGCGGCCCGAACGGCTCCTGCGTCATCAGCTTGCAGTCGTCGGGAAGGTCGGTGATGACGGTCGGTTCGTAAAAATAGCCCTGATTGCCGCGGCGGCTGCCGCCGGTCACGACCTTGCCGCCGCGATCCTTGGCGTCGTTGACGAAGGAATCCATGGCATCGATGCGCCGTGCATTCGCCAGCGGCCCCATGGCCACGCCCTTTTGCAGCCCGTCGCCCACCTTGAGCGACTTGGCGTATTCGGTGAAGCGCGCGAGGAAACGCGCGTATACCGGCTCCTGCACGTAGAAGCGTGTCGGCGAGATGCACACCTGACCGGCATTGCGGTATTTGAACGCGGCGATGGTATCGGCGGATTTCTCCGGGTCGGCGTCGGCGAAGACCACGACGGGCGAGTGGCCGCCGAGCTCCATGGTGGCGCGCTTCATGGTCTTGGCGGCGAGCGCGGCCAAATGCTTGCCGACCGGAATCGAGCCGGTGAACGAGATTTTGCGCACGTCATCCTTGGCGATCAGGTGCTCGGAAATCGCCGCCGGGACGCCGAAGACGAGATTGAGCACGCCGGCCGGCAGGCCGGCATCGGCGAAGCAGCGCACCATTTCGATGCAGGTGCCCGGCGTCTCCTCGGAAGCCTTGAGGATGAGCGAACAGCCGGCGGCGAGCGCACCGCCGATCTTGCGCGCCGGCGTCAGCGCGGGAAAGTTCCACGGCGTGAATGCCGCGACGATTCCGACCGGCTCCTGCACCACGATCTGCCGAATTTTGCCGCGTCCGGGTACGATGCGGCCGTAGGCGCGGCGGCCCTCTTCGGCATACCACTCGATGATGTCAGCCGAGGTCATCACCTCGGCGCGCGCTTCGGGGTAGGCCTTGCCTTCCTCCTGCACCAGTATCTTGCTGATCGCGTCGTAGCGCTCGCGCATCAGATCGGCGGCCTTGCGCATGATCTTGGCGCGGTCGTAAGCCGAGGTCGCGCGCCAGACCGCAAAACCCTTCTTGGCGGCTTCGAGCGCGCGGTCGAGATCGGCCGTGCTGGCGTGGGGGAGGCGGCCAAGCGGTTTTTCCGTCGCCGGATTGATCACGTCCTCGCCGGCGCGACCGTCGCCGTTGAGCCACTGACCGTCGATAAAGAGTGCGAGATTGGCGTACATGGGATCCTCTTCGGCGTTCTCGGATACTGAGTTCTTGGGCAGCGCGATAATCGCCGATGAAGGAAGTAGCAGGTTTCAGCACCGCATTCACCCCTCCCGCGCCCGGCGCGCGCCCAAAATAAAAAGCCCCGGCGCGAGGCCGGGGCGAGGATGCGGGACTTGACGCGTATGTCGTTTACAGTTGCCCGTATTTCCTGAGCACTTCGCGGCATGAACTGCCGACGTGCCAGCTGTGCGCCGCGAGCGTCGCGCCGCAGCGAAGCAGATTGCTCCAGGTCATGCCGCCGGTGTGGTCGCAAAGGCGCGCCGCGGCCGGTTTGCATGGTGCGAGTTCGGCGAGATCGACTGCCCTCGCGCTCGTGGTCCAAACACCGAGAAGCAAGCTTACGGCTACCATCATTTTCATGGCTGAATCGGTCCCCTCGTTTTGGCTTGAGGCGGCTTACGTAATGGGGGTCTGGCGAAAAATCCAGTACATTTGTGCGCCGCACAATTGCCGCAATCGGGCAAATAACGCCATTGCGCAAGGCTTTGAAAAATCGTCACAATCGGCACGTCGCGAGGGGGCTCGCGCGGCCGCCTGCATGGCAGCCATGAGCGGATTTCTCCGCCCCGAATCGTGCGGCCAGCCCGGATTGCGGGCGCACGCGACGACGATCCTCGGCCTCAATACCGGGCGGCGATCGGCAGCTCCTCCGCGGGGAACAGCGAGATGACGGTGTGGCCCTTGTCGGTAACCACGACTTCTTCCTCGATGCGGGCGGCGGAATAGCCGTCGGTCGCCGGACAATAGGTCTCGAGCGCGAACACCATGCCCTCCTTGATCACGGTCGGGTGGTCGAGCGAGACCACGCGACTGATGATCGGCCGCTCGTGCAGGTTCAGGCCCAGGCCGTGGCCGAATTGCAGCCCGAAGGCCGACAGCTCGTCGGGGAAGCCGAACTCCTGCGCCTTCGGCCACACGCTGCACACCTCATCGGTGGTCACGCCCGGCTTGATCAGGTCAATCGCCAAATCGAGCCATTCGCGGCACTTTTTGTAGGCGTCGTGCTGCGAGGGCGTGGCGCGTCCGACATTAAAGGTGCGGTAATAGCAGGTGCGGTAGCCCATGAAGCTTTGCAGGATGTCGAAAAAGACCTGGTCGCCGGGGCGCACCATGCGGTCGGTGAAATTGTGCGGATGCGGATTGCAGCGCTCGCCGGAGATGGCGTTGATCGCCTCCACGTCGTCGGAGCCGTGGCGATAGAGGAACTCGTTGACCAGGCCGACGATGTCGTTCTCGCGCACGCCGGGTTTGAGCTTCTCGTCGATCAGCTGATAGGCACCATCGACCATCGCCGCGGCGCGGTTCAACAGTGCGATTTCGTCGGCCGATTTCACTTCACGCGCCTCCAGCATCACCTGCTGGCCGTCGGCGATCTTCAATCCGGCCTTTTGCAGTTCGAACATCATCGGCGGCTCGATGATGTCGACGCCGACCCGCATCTTGGCGACGCCGGCCGACTTGACGATCGAGGCCATTTCCTCGGCGTGATGCTTCATCAAGCCGAAAGCTGGATCGACGGTACCGCGCAAGCCGACCAGGCCGGCTTTGCAGTTCTCCGGCTTCAGCCACGGCGAATAGAGCCGGTGATGCACGGCGGCCGAACCGAAATCCCACAGGATCGGGTCCTTGCCGCGAACCAGCAGCACCCAGCGCGAAAGCTTGTCGCGCGCCCACTCGCCGATTTTGGTCGAGGTGACGTAGCGGATGTTGTTGTCGTCGAACAGGATGAGCGCGCCGAGTTCAGAGGCCTCGAGCGCGGCCTGCGCGCGCCCGAGCCGATAGCGGTGCATGCGGCGATAGTCCACGCGCTCCTCGAAATCGACGCCCATGGTGCCTAGCACCGGCAGATGGCGGCCCCAATTGTAGCGCGGGTTGATATCCTCGGCGCGGATCGCGGTCGGCTCGCGGGTAATGTCGTCCATGGCGTACTCCCTCATGCGTAGTCGATATTGGACTTCGTGGATTTTAGATCGTTGTGGATTATAGACTTTTCCCGGGCGTAGCGCAGCACCGCATCCGGGCAAGATGATTCACGACACAATTTGTTCGTGGGCAAGGTCGTGCCGCAATGTGGCGGCGGTCGTCACGCCGCGGATTTGCGCCCCCACAGCCGCGCCGAGGCGATGTCGGCGCCGTCGCGGAGCGCCTTGAGCTTGAGCCACACCGCCGGCTCGATGACCCATTCGCGCCGGGTGAAGGTGCCGAAGCCGCAATCGGTCGAGGCGATCACGCGTTCGCGGTCGCCGATCGCCGCCACCGCCTCTTCGATCCGCCGCGCCACCACCTCCGGATGCTCGACGAAATTGGAGGTGCTTTCGATCACGCCTGGAATGAGGATCATGTCCTTGGGGAACGGCACGCGCTTGAGTGCGGCATATTCGTGCGCATGGCGCGGGTTGGAAAATTCGATCGACAGCGCCCCGACGTTGGCCTGGTAGAGCGCCGGCAGGATCTTTTCCAGCGCGATGTCGTGGATGTGCGGGCCTTCCCAATTTCCATAACAAACATGCAGCCGCACCCGTTCGCGGGGAATGCCGGCGATACCCTTGTTGATCGCGTCGACATGCCGTTCGCAGCGTTTGACGAAATCGGCGTCCGTCAGGTCGCGGTATATCATGGTGCGATCCATGGCGAGGTCGGGCGCGTCGATCTGAAGAATGAGGCCGGATTTGTGGATCGCCTGGTACTCATTGCTCATCTCGCGCGCGATGGCGTCGAGATAGGCGTCGTGCGACGGGTAATAGGCGTTGAGCATCGTGGTCGAGATGATGCCCGGCGACGGCGCGGTCATGAAACGCTCGGAGAAAGCGTGCAGCTCGTCGGCGATCTGCTTGAAGCTCGCGATTTCCTCGGTGATCGGCCCAATATCGCGGTATTTGATGTCGGCCTGCGCTTCGGGAGCGCCTTGCTGGCTCTTCGGCGGATTTGGAAACCGCCGCATCAGGTAGCTCAGCAGCTCGGGAAACTCCTCGAATTCGCGGCCGCGGCGCCGCTTCGACACGCCGGCAAAGCCCGACATGCGCTGCGGCACATAGGTCTGGAAGCCGATGCGCCGCTGCTCGCCGTCATTGCCGACGTCGATGCCGGCATCCAGCTGTTTTCTCACGACGTGCCGGACCGCCCTGTCCATTTCATCCGCCAGCACCTTGGCGTCGTATGTCCTGCCCTCTTCCTGCGCGATCAAGAGCTCGCTCAGCGCTTCGTTGCGCGGTAGGCTGCCGACGTGGGTGGTGAGGATGCGATCGCGGCTCAAAATCATGGAACGGGCTCCCGGCGGCGGTTTGTCCTTAAGCGAGCGCTGTCATAGCGCAATTCCGCCGGCATGCCACGGGCCCGCTTCGCGGGCGCCATTGCCGTCAAATCTTTGCGTCGGCATAATGCTTCGAGTTGGGGCAAGCCGTGGGCAACAACGGCGCGGCCCTTTTAGGAAACACCGGGATGAATATCGCTCAGCCGAGTCCGATGTCGCGCGGCTTAGCCGACGCGATCCCGCGCGACTATAATTTCGCCGCCGACATCCTCAACCGCAACCTCGACGCTGGCCGCGCCGGCAAGCTCGCTTTTATCGACCAGCGCCAGGGCTGGACCTACGGCGATCTGGCGACACGCGTCGACAGCTTCGGTCACGCCCTGCACTCGCTCGGCATCCGCCGCGAGGAGCGCATTCTCATCTGCCTGCTCGACAGCGTCGACTGGCCGACCGCGTTCCTCGGCGCGATCAAGGCAGGAATCGTTCCGGTGCCGGTGAATACGCTGCTGACCGAGGACGATTACCGCTTCATGCTCGAGGACTCGCGCGCGCGGCTCCTGGTCGTTTCCGATGAGCTTTTCCCGAAATTCGCCAAATCGATCGGCGCCTGCGAGTCGCTTGAGCATGTCGTCGTCTCGGGAGAGAACGGCCGCGGTCACCCGCGCTTCGAGGAATTGCTTGCCGGCGCGTATTCGGAGCCCATCACCGCGCCGACCGTCTGCGACGACATGTGCTTCTGGCTCTACACGTCGGGCTCGACCGGCAAGCCCAAAGCCGCGGTACACACCCACGCCGACCTCAAATTCACCGACGAGCTTTACGGCAAGCCCTTTCTCGGCATTGGCGAGAACGACGTGTGCTATTCCGTGGCCAAGCTGTTCTTCGCCTACGGGCTCGGCAACGCGCTCACCTTTCCGATGTCGGCCGGGGCGACGACCGTGCTGTCGCCGCAGCGGCCGACGCCGGAGCTGGTGGCGGACATTCTCAAGAAGCACCGCGTCACCGTGTTCTACGCGGTGCCTACTTTTTACGCCGCCTGCCTCGCCAGCGCGGCGGCGCCGCAGCGTTCGGAGCTGAGCATCCGCCGCTGCGTGTCGGCCGGTGAGGCGCTACCGTCCGATGTCGGCCGCCGCTGGAGCGAGCGCTACGGCATCGACATTCTCGACGGTCTTGGCTCAACGGAGATGCTGCACATCTTCCTCAGTAACCGAGCCGGCGAGGTGAAATACGGCACCACCGGCAAGCCGGTGCCCGGCTACGACGTGCGCCTGGTCGATGACGACGGCGCGATCGTCAACACCCGCGGCGAGATGGGCGAGTTGCAGGTGCGCGGGCCGACCAGCGCGGTCATGTATTGGAACAATCGCGAACAGTCGCGGGCGACTTTCCTCGGCGAGTGGACGCGCTCGGGCGACAAATATGTCGAGGACGAGGACGGCTACTTCGTTTATTGCGGGCGCCGCGACGACATGCTCAAGGTCTCGGGCATGTATGTCTCACCCTTCGAGGTCGAGGGCGTGCTGCAAAGCCATCCCGATGTGCTCGAAGCTGCCGTCGTCGGCTGGCCGGACATCGACGCGCTGATCAAACCGAAGGCCTTTGTCGTGCTCAAAGCGCCGGAGAAGGCCGGTGACGATCTGGCACGCATGCTCCAGGATTATTGCCGGGCGAAGCTCGCGCCCTTCAAATATCCGCGCTGGCTCGAATTCCGGCCGGAGCTGCCAAAAACCGCGACCGGCAAAATCCAGCGCTTCAAGCTGCGGGCGGAGGCGCAAACGGCGGCCGATCATCGCTAACTTGTATTCCGTCACCCTGAGGTGCGAGCGCAGCGAGCCTCGAAGGGCGACGGCCCGATGACCGTTCATCCTTCGAGGGCCGCTTCGCGGCCACCTCAGGATGACGGGACAGTTGCTTGCCTTAATACGGCACGGGTATTACTACGCTGCCCGTTGGCTTGCCGCGGTAGCTCAGCTGGTAGAGCACCGCATTCGTAATGCGGGGGTCAGGGGTTCGAATCCCTTCCGCGGCACCACTTTCCATCACTCAGAAGCGGCCACGAACGCGATCGGCCGATCGGCGTGGATTTTGTAGGTCTGCGTTTTCGGCGTCGCCTTGGCTTCTTTGCGCAGACATGGGCCTCCTCCCAATGGGCATCGTCGGGGTCTTTCGCGCATGCGTGTCATGCGGATCGGCGCGGGCGCAACGGCATTTACATGCGCTCGCGCAGCTTGCTAAATCGCGCCAAGCTCGAGAACAAGAGCGCACCGGAGGAAACGATGCAACGAACCACGCCGCCCTTTCGCGCCGACCATGTTGGCAGCCTGTTGCGGCCGCCGGCGCTCAAGGAGGCGCGAGCCAAGCGGGAGCGCGGCGAGATCACGGCCGGGGCGTTGCGCGCGGTCGAGGACCGCGAGATCGAAAGGGCAATCAGGAAGCAGGAGGAGATCGGGCTCAAGCTCGCCACTGACGGCGAGTTTCGCCGCTCCTGGTATCAATTCGACTTTCTCAAAGGCCTCGATGGCGTCGAACTTTATCAGGTCGCCGAAGGCATCGAGTTTCACGGCGTGAAAACCAAGGCCGAAAGCGTGCGCACCGTCGGCCGCGTCGGCTTTTCGACGCATCCGCACGTCGAGGATTTTCGCTTTACCAAAGCGCACACGCACGTCATGCCGAAAATGACGATCCCGGCCCCCAATATGCTGCATTTCCGCCCCGGCCGGCGCTCGATCAGCAAACAGGCCTATCCCGATCTGGAGTCCTTTTTCGAGGACGTGGCCAATGCCTCGCGCAAAGCTTTGCGCGCTTTTTACGACGCCGGCTGCCGCTACCTCCAATTCGACGACACGACCTGGGCGATGATGTGCGACGAGCGCGAGCTTGCGCATTCACGCGAGCGCGGCGACGAGCCGGAGAAACTTCCCGCCATTTACGCGCGGATGATCAATCGTGCGCTCGAAGGCAAGCCCGCCGACCTGACGGTCACTATGCATTCATGCCGCGGCAATTTCCGCTCCACCTTCATCGCCTCGGGCGGCTACGAACCGCTGGCCGAGCGGCTGTTCAATGAAATCGCCCTCGACGGCTACTTTCTCGAATACGACAGCGACCGCGCCGGCGGCTTCGAGCCGCTGCGGTTTTTCCTCAAGGGCAAGAAACAGCTCGTGCTCGGGCTGCTCACCTCGAAGTCCGGCAAGCTGGAAAAGAAGGACGACATCAAACGCCGCATCGATGAGGCGACCAAATACGTGGCGCTCGACCAGCTTTGCCTGTCGCCGCAATGTGGTTTTGCGTCGACCGAGGAGGGCAACGTGCTGTCCGAAGACGAGCAATGGGCGAAGCTCGCTTTGGTCGTCGAGATCGCTGGCGAAGTGTGGAGCTAAGCGATGCAGCGAACGAAGCCACCTTTTCGCGCCGACCACGTTGGCAGCCTGTTGCGGACGGCGGCACTGAAGGAGGCGCGGGAGAAACGCGCGCGCGGTGAGATCGCCGCCGACGCGCTCAAGGCGGTCGAGGATCGCGAAATCGAAGGTTTAATCCGCAAGCAGGAAGCCATCGGGCTCAAGGCCGTGACCGACGGCGAGTACCGGCGCACCTCATGGAGCCACGACTTCTTCGAGCAGCTGCAAGGCGTCGAGTCCTATATCGGCGAGCGCAAGATCAAATTTAACGCGCAGGGCCCGCAGCCGCGGCCGATGTTGTTGCGTGTCGTGGGCAGGCTCGGCTGCTACACGCCGCATCTGATGGTAGAGCATTTCAAGTTCTTGCGCGCGCATGCAAAGGCGATGCCGAAGATGACGATTCCGTCACCGACTTCGCTGCACTTTCGCTACGGCCGCAGCGCGGTGCCGGAATCGATCTACCCGACGATGGAAGAATTTTACCGCGATCTCGGCCAATCGTACCGCAAGGCGGTGGGCGCTTTCGCCGACGCCGGGTGCCGCTATCTGCAACTCGACGAGGTTAACCTCGCTTATCTGTGCGATCCGTCGCTGCGCGAGCACATCGTCGCGCGTGGCGAGGATCCGGCGACTTTGCCGTCGGTCTATGCCGGCTTGATCAATGCAGCGATCTCCGACATTCCGCCCGACATGACCATCACCATGCATCTGTGCCGCGGCAATTTCCGCTCGAGCTTCGTCGCCTCCGGCGGATACGAGCCGGTGGCCGAAGTTCTGTTCAACAGCATCAACGTGCACGGCTACTTCATGGAATACGACAGCGATCGCGCCGGTGGTTTCGAGCCGTTGCGTTTCGTGCCGAAAGGCAAGACGGTGGTGCTCGGGTTGGTCACCAGCAAGACCGGCAAGCTGGAAAGCCGCGACGAGATCAAGCGCCGCATCGAGCAGGCGGCGAAATATGTGGCGCTGGATCAGCTTTGCCTGTCGCCGCAATGCGGCTTTGCTTCGACCGAAGAAGGCAACGCGCTGTCCGCCGACGAGCAATGGGCGAAGCTTCGCATGATCGTCGAGATTGCCGCGGACGTGTGGGGATAATCATGCAGCGAACCAAGCCTCCGTTCCGCGCCGATCACGTCGGCAGCCTGTTGCGGCCCGCCGCGCTGAAGGCGGCGCGCGAACGCCGCGCCAAGGGCGAGATCACCGCGGCCGCGCTCGCGGCTGTCGAGGACCGCGAAATCGAAAACATCATCGGCAGGCAGGAAGCGGTCGGCCTGCAATCGATTACCGAGGGCGAGTTCCGGCGCTCGTGGTGGCATCTGGATTTTCTATGGGGTCTCGACGGCATCGAGCGCCACTTCATGGACACCGGCATCGCCTTTGCCGCCGTCACCACCCGCAATGAAGGCGTGCGGGTGTCCGGCAAGATCGGCTTTTCCGGCCATCCGATGCTCGAGCATTTCAAGTTCCTCAAGGCGCACACGCGGCGGACACCGAAAATGACCATTCCGGCGCCGTCGGCGCTCTATGGCCGCCCGGTGCCGACGCCGATCGACAAGACGGTCTATCCGCAGCTCGACCGATTCTTCGACGATCTCGGCCAGGCCTACAAAAAGGCGGTGCGCGCCTTCGCCGACGCCGGCTGCCGCTACTTGCAACTCGACGAAGTGTTCATCGCCATGCTGTGCGATCAGGGCTACCGGGCGCGCATGAAGGACCGCGGCGACGACCCGGGTCGTCTCGGCGAGCTTTACGGCGATCTCATCAACACCGCGATGTCCGATATTCCGCCGGATATGACGGTGACGATGCATCTATGCCGCGGCAATTACAAATCCACCTACATGGGCTCGGGCACGAGCAGCTACGAGGCGATGCAGGAAGTCCTGTTCGACCGGATCAAGGTGCACGGCTATTTCATGGAATACGATACCGCGCGCGCCGGCGGCTTCGAGCCGCTCAAGTATCTGCCCAAGGGCCGCATCGCGGTGCTCGGGCTGGTGACGTCGAAGAGCGGCGCGCTGGAAAGCAAGGACACGATCAAGCGCCGCATCGAGCAGGCGGCGAAATATGTGGCGCTGGATCAGCTTTGCCTGTCGCCGCAATGCGGCTTCGCCTCCACCGAAGAAGGCAATATCCTCGCCGAGGAGGAGCAATGGGCCAAGCTGCGAACAATCGTCGAGATCGCCCGCGAGGTCTGGGGCTAGCGGGGGTTGGACATGCCAGGCATCGTTGACGGCAAAGTCGCCATCGTGACCGGCGCGGGACGCGGCATCGGCCGGGGTGTCGCGCTGCTGATGGCAAAGGAGGGCGCCCGCGTCGTCGTCTGCGACATCGGCGCCAGCCTCGAAGGCGAAGGCGCCGATTCGACCCCGGCGCACGCGGTCGTGGACGAGATCAAAAAAGCGGGCGGCGATGCGATATCCTCGACGCTGTCGATCAGCGAGCCGGCCAACGCCGAGCGGATCGTGAAATCGGCGCTGGATGCCTTCGGCCGCGTCGACATCCTGGTCAACAATGCCGGCATCCTGCGCGACCGCATTTTCCATCGCATGAGCTGGTCCGACTGGTCGGATGTGATCACCGTGCATCTGCACGGCAGTTTTGCCATGAGCCGCGCCTGCGCGACGCACTTCCGCGAGCAGAATTCCGGCAGCTACGTGCATATGACGTCGACCTCCGGATTGGTCGGAAATTTCGGCCAGGCCAATTACTCGGCGGCGAAGATGGGGATCGTCGGCCTGTCGCGCGGTATCGCGCTCGATATGGCGCGCTTCAACGTCCGGTCGAACTGCGTGGCCCCGTTCGCCTGGACCCGCATGGTGCAGTCGATCCCCTCCGAGACCGAGGAGGAGAAGGCGCGCATCGCCCGCGCCAGCCAGGTGACGCCGGAAAAGGTCGCGCCGCTCGTCGTCTATCTCGCCTCCGAGGCCGCTTCCGGCATCACCGGCCAAATCCTCGGCGCGCGCAATAACGAGATTTATCTGTTCAATCAGAATCGGCCGATCCGCACGCTGCAGCGCTCCGACGGCTGGACCCCGGAAAAGCTCGCCGAACAGCTTAAGCCCGCCTTCGCCACCTCGTTCACGCCGCTCGAGCGTTCGGGCGATGTGTTCTCCTGGGACCCGGTGTGAGATGGCCATCGTCTACGACAAGCTGATGGCGATCGAGATTCCGCCGGCCGAGCAGGCCTACGAAGCGAAAGATTGCATCCTTTACGCGCTCGGCGTCGGGCTTGGCCACGATCCGATGAACGAGGACGAGCTGGCCTTCGTCTACGAAAAGAATCTGAAAGTGCTCCCGACCATGGCGACCGTGCTCGGCCATACCGGCTCGCTGGTGCAGAATCCGCATACCGGCATCAACTGGATCATGGTGGTCAACGGCGAACAGGGATTCACGCTGCACCGGCCGCTTCGCGGCCAAAATGCGGTAACCGGACGCACCCGGATCGTCGAGGTCATCGACAAGGGCGCCGGCAAGGGCGCGCTCCTCCTTACCGAGCGCAAGATCACCGACCGGATGACCGGAGAATTGATCGCGACGGTGACGCAGACAATTTTCTGCCGCGGCGACGGCGGCTTCGGCGGACCGCCGCGGCAGACGCCCGCGCCACATCCGCTACCCGCGCGCGCGCCAGACGCCGTCTGCGATCTTCCCACGCGGCCCGAAATGGCGCTGATCTACCGCCTGAGTGGCGACTATAATCCGCTGCACGCCGAACCTGCCGTGGCCAAGGCGGCGGGCTTCGATCGGCCAATTCTGCATGGGTTGGGCACGTTCGGCGTTTCCGGCCACGCGATGCTCAAAACCGTCTGCGGTTACGATCCGGCGCGGCTCATGTCGTTCTCCGGCCGCTTTTCCGCTCCGGTCTTTCCCGGCGAGACCATCCGCACCGAGATGTGGCGCGATGGCGAGGTGATCAGCTTTCGCGCCCGTGTGGTTGAGCGCGACGTGATCGCCATCAATCACGGCCGCGCCGAGGTGAGACCGTGACGGAAAGCGCGGACCTTGCTCCCATACGCGCTTCGGTCCGCGCTTTGTGTGCGAATTTCCCGGGTGAGTATTGGCGGCGGCTCGACCGCGAGCGCGCCTATCCGGAGGAATTTGTCGCCGCCTTGACCAAGGCCGGCTTTCTCGCCGCGCTCATCCCCGAAGAATACGGCGGCAGCGGCCTTTCCATCCATGCCGCCGCCGCCATCATGGAGGAAATCCAGGCCTCGGGCTGCAACGGCGCGGCCTGTCATGCGCAAATGTACACGATGGGGACGCTGCTCCGGCACGGCAGCATCGCGCAGAAGAAACGTTATTTACCGGCGATCGCGCGGGGCGAATTGCGGCTGCAAGCCTTCGGCGTGACCGAGCCGACCTCGGGCACCGATACGCTCAGCCTGCGCACCACGGCGGTGCGATCCGGCGATGCTTACGTGATCGACGGTCAGAAGATCTGGACGTCACGCGCCGAACATTCCGATCTCATGCTGCTGCTCGCGCGCACCACGCCGCGCGAACAGGCGAAATCGCGCACCGCCGGCCTCTCCGTGTTCCTCGTCGATATGCGCGAAGTGGCCGGCAAGGGACTGACTATCCGCCCCATCCGCACCATGATGAATCACGCCACCACCGAGGTTTTTTTTGAGAATATGCGGGTGCCGGCAGACTCCCTCGTCGGCGCGGAGGGCGAAGGATTTCGCTACATCCTTTCCGGCATGAACGCCGAGCGCATTCTCATCGCCGCCGAATGCATCGGCGACGCCAAGTGGTTCATCGACGAGGCCACCGCATACGCGCGCGAGCGCGTGGTGTTCGGCCGGCCGATCGGGCAGAACCAGGGTGTCCAATTTCCCATCGCGCGCGCCTATGTCGGCATGCGCGCGGCCGAACTGATGGTGCGCGAGGCGGCCGCACTCTATGAAGCGGACAAGGAATGCGGCGCCGAAGCCAACATGGCCAAGCATCTCGCGGCTGAAGCCTCCTGGGCGGCGGCGGACATGTGCGTGCAGACGCACGGCGGCTTCGGTTTCGCCGAGGAGTTCGACATCGAGCGCAAGTTCCGCGAGACCAGGCTTTACACCGTGGCGCCGATTTCCACCAATCTCATTCTGTCTCACATCGCCGAGCACGTGCTCGGCCTGCCACGGTCTTATTAGGAGAGTGCGCGATGGATATCGGCTTCATCGGTCTCGGCAACATGGGTTCGCACATGGCGCGCCGGCTTCTCGAGGCCGGGCACCGCGTCATCGTCTACGACACCCGCCAGGAAGCGATCGGCAATCTGGCGGCGCTCGGTGCGATCGCGGCGTGTTCGCCGGCGGAAGTCGCCGACGCTGCCGAAACGGTCATGGCGAGCCTGCCGACGCCCGACATCGTGCTTAAAGTCGCCAGCGGCCCGGGCGGCGTCATCGAGGGCAGGCGCGTACGCCGTTTCGTCGACATCTCGACCACCGGCGCGGTCATGGCGCAGCGCGTCTTCAAGCTTCTCGCCGCGCGCGACATCGTGCAGATCGACGCGCCGGTCAGCGGCGGCGTGAGCGGCGCCGAGAAAGGGACGCTTGCAGTGATGGCGTCCGGACCGCGCGCCGACGTGGAAGCGGTCGAGCCTGCGCTTAGAGTGATTGGCAAGGTCTTTTTCATCAGCGAGCGTTCCGGCGCGGGCCAGACCATGAAGCTCGTCAACAACGTGTTGTCGGCGACGGCGATGGTGGCGTCTTCGGAAGCGATGGTGACGGGGATGAAGGCCGGCCTCGATCCGCGCCTCATGCTCGACGTCATCAACGCCGGCACTGGCCGCAACACAATGACCGAGGACAAAATCGCCAAAGCCATCCTGCCCGGCACGTTCAATCTTGGTTTCACAGCTGGGCTGCTGCTGAAGGACGTCAACCTCTTTCTCGTCGAGCGCGAAGCACTCGGCGTGCCCACCGACGTGATCGCGACCGTGGCGAACGCGCTCAAGCTCACGTGCGACGAACTCGGGCCGGATGCCGATGTCAGCGCCGTCATCCAGCCGATCGAGAACCGCGCCGGTATCAAGGTGCGCGCGCCGGACACGCAACCAAAACGTTGATAGATCAAGAGATTAGCCGAACCGTACTTTCTGTGATGGCGGTCACTTCGGCGATCCCGCGGGCCCCCTAGGGTCGCATCAAGCAAATGGCTTGGTTCGCCGCTGTCCCGGCATCCCCCGACCCCTGACGGTCGGCGGCAACCGCCAAGGGGTGAAATCTCGGTCCCCCATACACCCCGTGACCCCTCATCGGGGTCGACTGCATCCCGCCCGGACCCCGTGTCCGGGCGGGCTTTTATTGCGCCTTATTCTGCCGCATGCTTGCCACCGCGGCCGAGCCGCGGGGACGAGGGCTCCATGGCGATAACTACCCGTCCGGGGGCGAGCCTGCTGTCAGGTTTGCCCGGACGTCTTGCAACCGACTTGTTTGCGGATGCCAAGCCGGTGCGGCTGCGCGCCGACGAGGTCCTATTTCTCTCCGACGATCCGGGCGACGGCTGCTATCGCGTCGAGGAAGGCTTGCTCAAGGTGACGATGGTTTCGAGCGCCGGCAGCGAGCGCATCCTCGCCTTCTTCGGTCCGGGCGGCTTTGTCGGCGAGCTTTCGATGATCGACGGTCTGCCGCGTTCGGCCTCGGTCGTGGCGGTGCGCGATGCCGCATTGAGCTTTCTCAGCCGCGCCGCGTTCGAAGCCTTCGCAAAAAAACATCCCGAGGTCTACAAATCCCTGGTCTCGCTGCTCGCGGCGCGGCTGCGCGAGACCGACACGGTGGTCGCGGCCGGGAGTTTCCTGCCGCTCAAGGGCCGCGTCGCCTCGACCTTGCTCGAACTGGCGGAAAATTTTGGCCAGGATGTCGGCGCCGGCCGGATCGTGATCCGCGAGAAGATCGGGCAGAGCGATATCGCCGCCATGGCCGGCATCGCCCGCGAAAATGTCAGCCGCATCCTCAACGATTGGAAGCGGCGCAAGCTGGTCAGCCGGTTGTCCGGTTATTATTGCCTTGAGAACAAGGCGCAACTGGAACATGAAGCGCAGCTGTGACGACATCTCTGGCTTCGACACGTCCCGCCATGAAAACCCCCGTGCTTGCCGACTTCCGTCGCGTCGTCGTGAAAGTCGGCTCCTCGCTGTTGGTCGATGCGCAGGCCGGCCGGCTCAAGGAATCCTGGCTTGCTTCGCTGGCGGCTGATCTCGCCGAATTGCATCGCGACAAGCGCGACCTTTTGGTCGTTTCATCCGGCGCCATCGCGCTTGGCCGCGCGGTGCTCAAGCTCGCCGGCGGCCCGCTCAAGCTCGAGGACAGCCAGGCCGCTGCCGCGGTGGGCCAGATCGCCCTGGCGCGCACCTGGACCGAGGCGCTATCGCGTCACGGGATCATCGCCGGTCAGGTGCTGGTGACGCTCGGCGACACCGAGGAGCGGCGCCGCTACCTCAACGCGCGCTCGACCATCGACACGCTGCTGCAATGGCGCGCGCTCCCGGTGATCAACGAAAACGACACCGTCGCGACCAGCGAAATCCGTTACGGTGATAATGACCGGCTGGCGGCGCGTGTCGCCACGATGGTGAGCGCGGACCTCCTGGTGCTGTTGTCGGATGTCGACGGACTCTACGACAAGCCGCCCGAGACCGATCAAGCGGCGCGGCACGTCGCCCGCGTCGAGCGTATCACGCCCGAGATCGAGGCGATGGCCGGCGCCGCCCCGTCCGAACTCTCGCGTGGCGGCATGCAGACCAAGATCGAAGCGGCGCGCATTGCCACTAGCGGCGGCACGCACATGATCATCGCTTCCGGCCGCCGCGATCATCCGCTTCGCGCCATCGCCGAGGGCGCGCGCTGCACCTGGTTCCTGACGCCGGCGAATCCGGTCACGGCGCGCAAGAAATGGATCGCGGGCGCGCTCGAACCGAAAGGAACGCTGACGATCGATGCTGGCGCGGTGGCGGCGCTCCGCCGCGGCAAGAGCCTTTTGCCTGCAGGCGTTGTCGGTGTCGAAGGCGCCTTTGCCCGCGGCGACGCGGTGATTATCCGCGGGCCGAACGGCGCCGAAATCGGCCGCGGGCTATGCGCCTACGATGCCGAGGACGCGCAGAAAATCCGCGGCCGATCGTCGGCGGATATCGCGTCGATTCTCGGCTTTCGCGGCCGCGCCGAAATGGTGCATCGAGACGATCTCATGGTCGGGCCGGAATAAGCGGCCCCCGTCGCTGGCCCGGACGACAACGCCTCCCTCGAAAGAGGGAGCCCCGGCCGCTTTCGCGGACGGGGCTTAACGCCGGGTGATTGAGGGTGAGGGGCTGGGGGGCTTCGCCCGGCGCCGTTGTATCAACGTCGGCCCGGTCAGGCGGTTCCCCGTCGGCGGGCGAATTTTTTTCCGCTGGTAGAGCGGTCTTTGGCCGGCGATGGCTTGGCGTTGGACGCGCGCCGGAAAGCCAGCGCCCGCGGAACCGGCAGCGAAAAATCGGCCGGAACATTGATGCGCCGCCCGCCGGGCAGAACGACGTAGCGGGCGATGACGCGCAAATCGCCCTCATCGCCGCCATACCCCTCGACCACGTATGTGGCGCCGACTGGGAACCGGCGCGGCAGACGACCGAACGGCAGACCCATGACCCTCTCCTTTCGTGCGATCCGTAACCGGAACGCTGTCGGCGTTGGGCATGTTCCGCGAATTCTATGACCGCCCCACGAATTGCTGTGGAACGCTGTGGACAACGCCGCCGGCAAGCCGCCTCGCCGGGCCCCGCCGAACATGGTAGGAACCCCCCTGAACGCAAGACGGATCAAGGCCATGAACGCTCCCCTGAAGGCGGTGGGGACCCCGGAGAAGCTCGAAGCGGCGATGCGCAACATCGGTCGCGAGGCGCGCGCGGCCGCGCGTGCGCTCGCGCTTGCGCCAGCGTCGCGCAAGAACCGCGCCCTTGCCGCCATGGCCAAGGCGCTCCGCCGCTCGCACAGGCCGATCCTTGCCGCCAATGCCGAGGATGTGGCCGAGGCGAAGGCTTCCGGCGCGACGCCTGCCTTCCTCGACCGATTGGCGCTCGACGCCGCACGGATCGAGGCCATGGCGGCCGGGCTCGATGCGGTTCGCAAACTCAAGGACCCGGTCGGCGCCATCATGGCGTCGTGGCGGCGTCCGAACGGCATGCGCATCGAGCGGGTGCGGGTGCCGCTCGGCGTCATCGGCGTCATTTATGAAAGCCGGCCCAATGTCACCGCCGATGCCGGCGCATTATGCCTGAAGGCCGGCAACGCCGTGATCCTGCGCGGCGGTTCGGAAAGTTTCCGCTCAACGCGCGCCATCCATGCGGCGCTGGTCGAAGGCCTTGCCGCGGCGGACTTGCCGACCGCCGCGATCACGCTGGTGCCGACGCGCGAGCGTGCCGCCGTGGGCATGATGCTCGCCGGCCTCGACGGCGCGATCGACGTGATCGTGCCGCGCGGCGGCAAGGATTTGGTCGAACGCGTGCAGGCGGAGGCCCGCGTGCCGGTTTTCGCCCATCTCGAAGGCGTCTGTCACGTTTATGTCGATAAAGCGGCGAAGCTCGCAATGGCGAAAGCGATCGTGCTCAATGCCAAGATGCGGCGCACCGGTGTGTGCGGCGCGGCCGAGACCCTGCTGGTCGATCGCGCCGGAGCGGGCAAGCTGCTCAAGCCGCTGGTCGCCATGCTGATCGACGCTGGCTGCGAAATCCGCGGCGACGCGGCGGTGCAGGCGGTCGATAGCCGCGTCAAGCCGGCGAGCGAAGCCGACTGGAGCACCGAATATCTCGACGCCATCTTGACCGCCGGCGTGGTCGACGGGGTCGACGCGGCGATTGCCCATATCGAGCGCTACGGCTCGCATCACACCGATGCCATCATCACCGAGAACCGCGCGGCGGCGGAGAAATTCCTGCGCGAAGTGGATTCGGCGATCGTGCTGCATAACGCTTCGACGCAATTCGCCGATGGCGGCGAGTTCGGCTTCGGCGGCGAGATCGGGATTGCCACCGGCAGGCTGCATGCGCGCGGTCCGGTCGGCGTCGAGCAGCTCACCAGTTTCAAGTACCGCATCCGGGGCAACGGACAGACGCGGCCATAGTGTTTCGTCTTCTCGCCGCGACGGCATGTGATCGGCGGTCGAGGCGAGGGGGAGGGGGTTGTTGCTGACCGCCATGAACCGTGAGTACCCGCCTCCGCGTGCGGCTGACGCACAGGCTATCGCCAAACCCCGACTGGTCCTGCCGCCGAACGCGCCCGGCATGCGTATCGGCTTGTTCGGCGGCACCTTCGATCCGCCGCATGCCGCGCATCGCGGCGCGTGCCTCCTGGCCATGAAGCGGCTGGGACTCGATCGCGTGTGGTGGCTGGTCACGCCGGGCAACCCGCTCAAGGACACGCACGGCCTGGCGCCGCTCGCCGCGCGCGTCGTCGCCGCCAAGTCGCTCGCGCACCATCCGCGCATCGACGTCACCGATCTCGAGGCCCAGTTGGGCACGAGTTACACCTATGAAACCGTCAACTATCTGGTCCGGCGTTGCCCGCAGGTGCACTTTGTCTGGATCATGGGCGCCGACAACCTGCGCAGCTTCCATCGCTGGCAGCGCTGGCGCGGCATCGCGCAACTGGTGCCGATCGCCGTCGTCGACCGGCTCGGACCGAGCCTTTACGCTCCCGCCAGCGTCGCCGGTCACGCGCTCGCCGGTGCGCGCATTCCCGAATGGGCGGCAAGGACGCTGCCGGAACGAAGGCCGCCGGCGTGGATTTATCTGCATGGCCTGAAGTCGCCTTTGTCGTCCACGGCACTACGGGCGGCACGAGCCTTGCAGGGCAAATGAGCGCAAGACCCTCAATGAAAGGCCTTGGCGTGCGCGTTTGTTGCAACTCTGTGACCGCGAGACGGTTGAAACTGTTAAGACTGCGTGCCTATCTTAGTGAGCGCCCCGGATTCGATGGCCGGGGCCAAAAATGGAGCGAAAGGATAAGGACCCCTGTCCACACCTGTAACTCTTCGGGCCGAACGTCGCGTGCCCGAATCGGTCTCCAGAATGCGTCCTGACGCCGAGGAGATCCTTCGTTTGGTCCTCAATCGCCTCGACGATATGAAGGCGGAGGACACCCTCACCATCGACCTGCGAGACAAATCTTCGATCGGCGACTACATGGTCATTTCTTCCGGCCGGTCGCAGCGCCATGTCGGCTCGGTTGCCGACCGGGTTGTCGAAGACCTGCACAAAGCAGGCATTGCCGCGCATGTCGAAGGCGTTCCGCATTGCGACTGGGTACTGATCGACGCGATCGATGTGATCGTTCACGTCTTTCGCCCCGAAGTCCGGACCTTCTACAATCTGGAGAAGATGTGGTCGGCCAGCCGTCCGGCGCGGCGCGCAAGCTGATTGTCATTCCGGGGCCTCGCGACCCGCCTTCGCTCGCTGGGCGAGCTTCGGCGGGTATGAGTCCGCCGAAGCGCGGAGCGCGAAGGCGGAAGTGGGGAGCCCGGAATTCATAGCCACCGTCGCGCTGGTAACGGCGCGGCATTCACAAACCTTGTCGATCGTGATTATGGATTCCGGGCCTGCGGGCTTCGCCCGCATCCAGGAATTACGCCATGCGTGTCATCGTCGCCGCCATCGGCCGCCTGAAACAGGGACCCGAGCGCGAGCTCGCCGACTGGTATCGCAAACGCGCGGAAACGGCCGGACGCCCGCTTGGCCTGCGTAGCGTCGAAGTCATCGAAATTCGCGAAAGCCGCGCGCACGACGCCGAGCGGCGGCGGGTCGAGGAATCGATCGCGCTCGCCAACATCATTCCCGACGGCGCAATCGTCGTCGTTCTCGATCAACGCGGCGAAGGTCTCGATAGCCCGGCGCTGGCGGCGCTGCTGCGGCAATGGCGCGAGCAAGACCGTTCCGCGGTGTGCTTCATCATCGGCGGCCCCGATGGCCTGGCGCCAAGCCTCCTCGAACGCGCCAGGCTGCGACTCGCTTTCGGGGCCGCGACCTGGCCGCATCAACTCGTGCGTATCATGCTGCTCGAACAGCTTTATCGCGCCGGCACCATTCTTGCCGGCCACCCCTATCACCGCGCCTGAGGCTGCCCCGCCCGCCGACCTTACGGCTTCTTAATCTCGCCTCACCGATATGTGACGAATGCGGCCGGTTGCCGTCTTAATCCGGTCGCATGGTGGCTCTCTTTGTCTTGCGTTCCCGAACCTGGCGTCTACCCTTGGAAAAGATGATTCTCCGCCGGTCGAGCCGCCTTGATCCGCGCCTTGTGCTCGGATCGGCACTGGCTTTTGCGCTGCCCTTGGGCGCCGATCTTTCGGCTTTCGCGCAGTCGCCGCCCGGCGTGCCTTCCTCGGGCGCGGTGCAGGCGCCGCAGGCGCAGGTTCCGTTGCCCGCCGCACCGGCGCCGGAGGCGGACGCACTCAAACAGCATGACCAGGAGCTCGATGCGGCGCGGGCCAAGGAACGCGCCTCGGCGGAAAGCCAGGCCAAGCTCCGGCGCGAGATCGACGCGCTCGGTGACGACCACCGTGCGCTCAACCAGCAGCTCATCGAAACCGCCGCACATGTGCGCGAGGTCGAGTCGAGCGTCGCGGCGACGCAAGCCCGCCTGAAGCCGCTCGACGATCGGCAAAGCTCGATCCGCAAATCGCTGGACGAGCGCCGCACCGCCATCGTCGAAATCCTGGCGGCGTTGCAGCGGGTCGGCCATCAGCCGCCGCCGGCGCTGGTCGTCCAGCCGGAAGACGCGCTGGCGGCGGTGCGCACTGCGATCACGCTCGGCGCCGTGCTTCCGGAAATGCGCGTGCAGGCCGACGCGCTGGCCGGCGACCTCGCCGATCTCGTCCATGTGCGCAAGGACATCGACGGCGAGCACGAGCGCCTGGCGCGCGATCTCGATCTGCTGGGCCGCGAGCAATTGCGCCTGACCGTCCTGATCGACGAGCGGCAGAAGAAGCAAACCCTCACCGAGGAGGCGCTCGAGGCCGAACGCGCGCGCGCCGCCGACTTGGCCCGTCAGGTCGACAGTCTCAAGGAACTCATCGCCAAGCTCGAATCAGGCCTCGATCCCGCCACCCGCGCGGCGCGCGCCGAGACGCGTTCCATCGAGGAAGACGCCACCCGGCCCGATCTTGCCGCGCTCAAGGATCCCGGCCGGCTGACCCCCGCGGTCACCTTTGCGGCCACACGCGGGCACCTGCGGCAACCGGTGAATGGCGTGAAAATCCGCGAATTCGGCGGTTCCGATGGGGCCGGCGGAACCCAAAAGGGGCAATCGATCGCCACGCAGCCCGGCGCGCAGGTTACCTCCCCATGTGACGGTTGGGTTGTTTACGCCGGCGCATTTCGCAGCTATGGGCAAGTCTTGATCCTGAATGCCGGCGGCGGGTATCATGTCCTGCTAGCGGGGATGGAGCGAACATCCGTCGATCTCGGCCAGTTTGTGCTCACCGGTGAACCCGTAGCGGTGATGGGGAGCGGATCGCAGGTATCCGTTGCCGCGGCGGCCAAGGCCAAGCAACCTGTACTCTATGTGGAGTTCCGCAAAGACGGTGCTCCCATCGATCCCGGCCCGTGGTGGGCAACAAACGAAGGTGAAAAGGTTCGCGGATGATGCGCAAAACTTCCCTCATTTTCCTCGGCGCGGTCGCCGGCGCGGGGCTCGCGCTGCTCGCGACCCAGCCACACTCCGTATTCGTCGGATCGAGCGCCAAAGCGGCCTCCTCGGACACCTACCGGCAGCTCAATCTGTTCGGTGACGTGTTCGAGCGCGTGCGCGCCGATTACGTCGAGAAACCCGACGATTCGAAACTCGTCGAATCGGCGATCAACGGCATGCTCGCCGGGCTCGATCCGCATTCTAGCTACATGGACCCGAAGAGCTTCCGCGACATGCAAGTGCAGACGCGCGGCGAATTCGGCGGGCTTGGCATCGAAGTCACGATGGAAGACGGCCTGGTGAAGGTGGTGGCGCCGATCGACGAAACGCCGGCCGCCAAGGCGGGCGTCATGGCCAACGACATCATCACCAAGCTCGACGACGAGCAGGTGCAGGGCCTGACGCTCAACCAGGCGGTGGAGAAGATGCGCGGCCCGGTGAACACTAAGATCAAGCTCACCATCATGCGCAAGGGTCAGGACAAGCCGATCGACGTGACCATCGTGCGCGACGTGATCCGCGTGAAGTCGGTGCGTTCGCACAGCGAAGGCGATGACGTCGGCTATATCCGCGTCACGCAGTTCAACGAGCAGACCACGGACGGTCTAAAAAAGGCGATCAGCGACATCACCAACCAGCTCGGGGCGGAAAAGCTCAAGGGTTTCGTGATCGACCTGCGCAACAATCCGGGCGGTCTGCTCGATCAGGCGATCTCGGTGTCGGATGCGTTCCTGGAGAAGGGCGAGATCGTCTCCACCCGCGGTCGCAACCCCGAGGAGACGCAACGCTTCAACGCGCGTCCCGGCGACCTGACCAAAGGCAAGCCGGTCATCGTGTTGATCAACGGCGGCTCGGCCTCGGCGTCGGAAATCGTCGCCGGCGCGCTGCAAGACCACAAGCGCGCGACTTTGGTCGGCACGCGCTCGTTCGGCAAAGGCTCGGTGCAGACCATCATCCCGCTCGGCGCCGGCAATGGCGCGCTGCGGCTGACCACGGCGCGCTA
>Ga0116223_10000984_pt1 | contig 31402 bp, 22 predicted proteins | sample Sb_taG_3_FD_90092 | JGI IMG/M metagenome (GOLD analysis project Ga0116223, IMG submission 90092) | Peat soil microbial communities from Weissenstadt, Germany - Sb_50d_a_PC metaG | ecosystem: Environmental > Terrestrial > Soil > Wetlands > Peat | place: Germany: Weissenstadt | collected 2010-09-21 | reverse complement strand
CAGCACAACCATCAACCCAAGCCGTTCATTTGGACTGCAAAAGCCGCTGACATCCTCGAAAAGGTCAAGCGCGCTCGCAAGGCTCTCGATAATCGGCAATCTGCTTGACGCACTAGACTAGGAGCCGGTTCGCGAACGATGAACCAACTGGACGGCCCCAAAGGCAAAGCGGGATCGATACGCCCGAGCCACCGCTTCGGGTCGCCTCCATGCAGCACCAGAAATTGCAGCGATTCCGGCAACAGAAACACCATGGCCACCGCCAGCAGCAGCGGAAGCATGCCGCCCGCGAAGAAGACAGAACGCCAGCCGAAATGCGGAATCATCGCCGCCGCCACCAGTCCGCCCAGCGCTCCTCCGGCGTTCATGCCGCATCCGAAGGCGATCACCACCGCCACGCGATGCTTCAGCGGAGTGAACTCATTGACCAGCGCCGTAGCGTTGGGGATGATCGACCCCAGGCCCACCCCGCCAGCAAACCGCAGGACCATCAACTGCTCCACGTTGGCCGCCAATCCCGTGAGCAGCGTGATCGCGCCGAAAAACAAGGTACCCGCGATCAGCACCGGGCGCCGCCCGATCCGATCGGCGAGCATGGGCAGCGTAAGCGCGCCCACCAGCACGCCGAAATTCGTAGCGCCGAACACCGGACCAAGCAGCGAACTGGCGATCTTCCAGTCCCGCGTGATCGCCGGGCCGGTGTAACTCACAGCCTGTGTGTCGAACCCGTCCATCAGCAGGCACAGGAAGCACAGCAGCGTGAGCAGGACGTGGAACCCGCCCATCCCGGCGTGGTCCACCACCTCGGAAACATCGATCGGAGGCCTGACTCCCGGCGTGGTTTTCGATGTGGTATTCGACATAGGCTCGCGAGTACACACGCTATCACATCAGCTGTTGTTCGCTCGCGTTCCAGTCAGGCGGAGGAGAGCGTGTCGTTAGAACGGCACGTCGTCGTCGCCAATGCCTTCACTCGGCGGAGGCGCATCCGGAGCAGCCGGGGCGCTGCTTGATGTTCCGGGGCGCGCACGCGGGGCGCTGCGCGGCTCCTGCGAATACTCATCCGGACCGCTACCGCCACTCTCACCCCGTCCGCCGAGCAGGATCACCTCGTCGGCCACCACATCCGTGGCCCACACCTTCTTGCCGTCCTTATCGTCGTAGCTGCGCGTTTGCAGGCGCCCCTCGACGTACACTTGTTTGCCCTTGGTCAGGTAGGGAGCGACGTTTTCACCCCGCCACAGAACCACCCGGGTCCAATCGGTCTCTTCCTTCCACTCGCCGCTCTGCTGGTCCTTCCAGCGCCGGCTCGTGGCGACCGAAAACTTGGTGACCGCGGTCTGCGATGCGGTGTAGGCCGTCTCGGCGTCCCGCCCCAGATGCCCGATCAGGATGACTTTATTTACACTGCGGCTAGCCATGATCTCGCACTCTAACACAACCTGCGCGGCGCGTGCCGCACTGTCGCCATGGTATTCTGGAACAGTCTGAACTCACGCGTGGGCGGCTAGCTCAGTTGGGAGAGCACGGCGTTCGCAACGCCGGGGTCGTGGGTTCGAATCCCATGCCGTCCACCATTCCCAAAGATCCAGTTCGCTCTGAGCCGCAAGGACTCACGGCGAACCATGCTAGAATCCACTCATGGTGCTGTACATTGACGTTGTGGACGTCTGCAACCTAAAATGTCCAACGTGCGTCCGCGGCACGAGATTACTGCCCAATTCCTCGAGAAAGATGCCCTTGGATCAATTCCGGCGCATCGCCACCAAAGCCAAGAAAGAAGGATTCACCAGCATTGATTTCATTAACTGGACCGAACCTTTTCTGGTGACGAACCTGGAGGAGTACATCGCCATTGTGAACGAACTTGGCATGTCATCCTCGCTATCGACCAACCTCTCGTTAAAGAAAATCCACAATCTGGAGAAGGTGCTCCAGCGGACCCAAATGCTGACGGTTTCTGTGTCGGGGTTGGATCAGGAGGTGTATGAAATCAACCACGTCGGGGGCGACGTCGCTTATATCCTCGAGCACCTCAATCGCATTTCTGAATTGAAAGCATCCGGACGAATCCATACTCACGTCGTTCTCAGATTGATCAAGTTTGATTACAACGCGAACCAGGAGGAAAAGCTAAGGGCCCTCGCCGAGCGCCTCGGCCTGGCGTTTGAGGCGATCGACGGTGCGGGGCATCCACTGAAGTGGCCACTCACCTTCGTCGAGGAAGACTTGCGGCGGAGGCTGTCCTCCTACGACGCGGAGCGCCCTCACGAGAAACCAGGCGAGATCTGCCCGATGTTGTTTCAGCATGTATGTGTCGACAGCGACGGTGACGTATTCGAGTGCTGTGTGGTCGGGAACTTCGAGGTAATGAAGATCGGTCGATATCTTGACCTAGCTCCCGAAGAAATACTCCTCCGCCGATATCAGCACCCGATTTGTAACTCCTGTAGCTGGCCCCGCCGTCCGGTGACTGAGGAAGAAAAGCAAATGTTAGCTCAAGCGGTAGTCTATCGCTTGGGCATGCCTGCCGGCTCTCAAAGGGCACATGAATTTGTGATTCTGGGCCAGCTTGGCTAATGGCCTTTCACGGAGCAACGAGGAGCGCTCTGTCTTCGCTTATGGCGAAAAAACCAAACGTCGGCGGGAGGCTCTGGACCAGAATTAGGTGTGTGCCGATGGCGTCGGCGATAGCATTCGCGGCCTTCCTCTGCATGGAGGCCCCGGCGCAGTGGCTCAACTACCCCACCCCTGGGACCCCGCGCACGCCGGACGGCAAGCCGAACCTGGCCGCGCCCACGCCCCGGACACCGGATGGGAAACCCGATCTGTCGGGCATCTGGAGCGGACCGGGGCCGGGAAGCTATGACCGGAATGTCACAAGAGACCTGAGTCCCGCCGATATTCAGCCCTGGGCCGAAGCGCTCTACCAGCAGCGGGTCCGCGATATGGGCAAGGACGCTCCGCGCGCGAAATGCTTACCCGACCCTTTCCCGTACTATCACATGGTCGACTTGGCCAGGTTCATTCAAACCCCGGGGTTGATTGCGGTTCTCTATCAAGGCACCACCAATAGCGTTCATCGAACGATCTTCACCGATGGCCGCAAGCTTCCGGAGAATGCCAGTCCGACCTGGATGGGATATTCGGTTGGACATTGGGAGGGCGACACCCTGGTGGTCGAAACCGGGGGGTTCAATGACCGAAGCTGGCTCGACATAGAAGGGCATCCGCATACGGAGGCGCTACGCATCACCGAACGCTTCCGGCGCCGCGACTTCGGACACATGGATTTGGAAATGATCATCGATGATCCGAAGGCTTTTACAAAGGCCTTCTCGCTGAAGATACCCAAAACGCTGGTGCCCGATACCGACCTGTTAGAGAGCATCTGCGAGAATGACACCTCCGTTCCGCACATGCTCGGCGGGATCGAGATCGCCAAACTTGCTCCCGAGGCGCTCGCCAAGTATGCGGGGCTTTACGAATATGGCCCGGGACGCCAGGCCACCATCTCCGTCGCGGGCGATCTGCTGTTCCTTCAAGAAGGCACAAACCCGCTTAAGCTGCCGCTAGCGCCCAACTCGGAGACGAACTTCGTGGAGCGCACGCAAGGAGAGCGGCTCGATTTTGTCCGGGATGCCCAGGGAACGATCACGGGGTTTACGTTCCACGCACGAAGCGGCGATCGAACGGCGGTCCGTAAAGGCACTTCGGCAGGAGACCGAAAGCAATAAGCGTCACTTTCCGACCCAGTGACGTAAGTCACTTTCCAACTAGGTGACGCAGGTCTCTTTCGTTTTCGTTGCAGACGAACTCCAGAAGGTCCGTGTCCGGAATCAGCTCCGGATGCAGTTCCGCCGTCCACGGTTTCGTGTACGCTTTCGGATCGTCGATGGTGATCTGAATATCCATGTGTCCGAAGTCGCGGCGGCGCATTCGTTCGGTCACGTGCAGGGCATCCGTAGTCGGATTGCCGCGTCCGGAAAGCCAGGCCTTCCCATTGAAGCCGCTGGATTCCACCACCAGCGTGTTCCCCTCCCAGTGGCCAACCGAGTATCCCGCCCAAGTGGGATTGGGATCTTTTGCGAGCTTGCGGCCGTCCATGAAGATTTGCCGAAACGTGGTTTGATATTCGTACAGAATCAGGATGAGCCCTGGAGTCTGGACGATTTTGTGTATATCGAACGCGTCCGCTTTGGGCACGCCGCGCGGTAAGCACTGGGACTCCGGGTTGTCCTTCTGGTTGTTCGCCGTGCGCTCGTCGAACACCGACTTCGCCCAGGGTTGCCATGGAATCTCAATTCCATCCAGATAGTAAGCGGTTGCGCGCGCATTCAAGTGCTCCCAGACACCGGATAGGTCGGGTTTCCCATCCGCCATCTTGGGGGCTGGCGCGGAGAGGTTGGGTTTGCCGTCCGCCGTGCGTGGGATGCCCGGCGTCTTATCGTCGAGCCACTGCCCACCGAGCGGCATCGCCAGCGGCGCGCACAGCCCGGACACAGTCAGCGCAATTGCAAAATGATTCACAGTCAATCCCAAAAGAGCATGCGGCGCTCGATGCTGTCAAGCGGTGGCTTTCAGGGATACTCCGCCCTGGATGTGGCAGTTGTGCTCGCCCGGGACGCGGACGACGTCGGTTTGGCGGAGCGGACTGGCGTGAAGATTAGCGTGAAGACTAGCAAGGATGAGGTGCAAGTAACCGTGATAAAATGCCGGGCGATGCACAACCAATCATCCTGGTGCGGTCTCTTCGTTGCGGTCCTTGCGTGCTCCGCGTTGGGCCAGCAATCCAAACCGCTCCCGTCGGTGGACACCTCCGGCCCGGCTGCCGAAGTGTTGGCGCTCGAAAAGAAAATCGAAGACGCGGTCGTGCGCGGCGACGTGGCTTATGTCGATAGCGTGCTCGCAAGCGACTTCAGTTTCGTTCACGGCGATGCCTGGACCACCGGCGGTAAGCCACTGGCCAGCGATGATAAGCCTTCCACAAGAGGGTCGCCGACAAAGAGTACCTGATCCACGATCTCGATGGCGTCAAGGTCGAGGTGCATGGGGATATCGTCATCACCTACGGCCGTTATGTAAGCTTGTACATGCGCAAGAACAGGAATGCCACTCCTGGGCAGCTTAACTCGATATGGTTCGAAAGGGTCTACGCGAAGCGAAACGGACAATGGCAGTTTCTATCGCATCGGACCGTGCATGGACCAACGGTTTCGCCTGCGGGAGTCGATCCCAGTGCGCGCGGCCTCTAGCGCCATCCTAATTGCCGGTAGGCGGACGTGGACCTTTCAAGGACCGGGGCGCCGAAGCTGGCGGAGCGCCAAGCACCTGAATCCTGGGACCATAAACTGGCAGCGGACGGTCCAACTCATAAGCGCCCAAGTCTGGCGCTTTCCCAGCGAAGTCGTCAATTTATCGAGGGCAGCAGAACCCCCGCGTTAATTACATCGGATCTTTCGCGATCGAGCCGAACAGGGTGGCGCAGGTCCCACGCAGCACTCGGAAGTTGACATCAATCGATTCGACTTCGTCACCCTTTCCTCGGCGCAGGAAGCGTCCGGCTCAGCGCATATGCGCAGCCGGCGTGGCGAACGACATTGTATTCGTCCTGCAGCGAGGCGTTAGCCTCCCACCGGGTGGAGGGATCAGAACTGGAAGCGTGCTACGATCTGGCCGCCTCGCGGCTGAGCCCCCGCGCCGTTCAGGAAGTTCACAAAGCCGTAGCCTCCAGACAAAGTGCCGCCGGGATTGCCGTGGAGGGTAGGTGTGGTGACCGTCGCAAACGATCCACCAAAAGGTGAGCCATCGAGCGGTATCGAATAGAACAAACGGTTGAAAATGTTCTGGAACTCCGCCCGGATCTGTAGCCTGTACCGGCCCTCCTTCCCCATGGGGAAAACACGCCCGAAACTCATGCTTTCGGCGGGCTGCCGCTGGAAACGAAAATCGTTGAAGTACGGCGCGGATGCGCCGAATGTACCATACGCCGGTTCCACCCAGGCCTTCGGATTCAGCACCAGTTGCTGAGTGGGATCGAAATGCGAGTTCGGGTCTACCAGAAACAGAGGCTGTCCAGGCACGCGGTTCAAGAACGTATAGCCGCCGCCCCACAGCGCGGGGTTGTTCGCCGGCCCGCGAGCCAGGTTCGAGAGCAGGTTGTTGGCGGAGAACGGGCTTTGCAGTATTTGGCCGCTCTGATAACGCATAATTCCGCCCAAGGTCCAGTCGCGTGCAATCCACGACAGCGCCTTCATCCCGCTCGAATCGCCATGCATTTTGGGCGTCTGGTAGTTGAACGCAATAATCAACAGTTGCGGAATGCTGTAGCTGGAAATCTGTTTATCTATCGACTTGTTGAAAACGTCGTTGATGAGCGGCGGCGAAGGCACGACATAGGAAAAGTCGGAGTTGGTGCCGTTGGTGAGTTCCTTCTCCCAGGTGTAGGCCACCTGCATGCTCAAGCCGTGCTGCAATCGCTGGGTTCCCTTGATCTGGAGGGAATCGTACCAGGTATTCCCATCCGGAGGACCCAGAAAAGGCGGGATACCGTTCCACTGGGGATAGGGCCGAAGTGTCTGCAACAGCGTTTGCGTGTTCGGGAACCCTGGGTAGACGCTATTGGGATTGATCAGGTTGGGGAACCGGGCCAGGACAGTGGGCGAATTGATTTGCGTATTGAGGAGCGTCGTGTCCGCCGGGTTTTGCACGTTGAGCCCGGTCGCCGACAGTATCTGCTGCGGCGTAAGCGCATTGTAATTCAAGCCGGCCAGCAGCGGCCCCTCCCACCACGCGCCGCGATTGCCCACGTAGGCGGCATCCACCACCAGGTTGCGCGTAAGCTCCCGCTGGAAGCCCAGGCTCCACTGGAACGTGCGCGGTAACCGGCCCGTGTTGGCAGCGATCGAAATGAACGGCGAGGAGGGCGGGATGACCCCCGGCGCGGCGGGAACCGGGTAATGGGGGGTGAAATCCGGCCAGTGGACCACCGGATTCCCGAACCGATTGCCAGGCCCCTCGGGGTCCCCATCCGCCAGGCGCTCGCCTGGGGCGCCCGCGGCGAGGCCATAGGCCGACGCGGGTATGCTGTAAAAGTCACCGGAACTGCCCACTACGCCGCCTTCCACCTCCGCGGCATAGGAGACGGCGAACCCCCCGCGGAACACCGTCTTCGGCGTGATCTGGTAGGCCACTCCGAGGTGCGGTCCGAAGGCAAACGGGTAAGCGTGAGTGAAGCTACAATTGCATGTGGCCTCGTATTCCACCGTGCCGATCCGTCCCCCGATCAGCGAGTTAGGAAGGTTGAAGGCCGCGCTTTGCTGGCGGCCGTAGTTTTCCTTCCAGGCGATACCGTAATCCCAGCGAAGGCCGTAGTTGAAGGTCAGCTTGCGCGTGATTTTCCAATCGTCCTGGGCGAAGATTCCATAGGTGTGGTCGCCCAGGCGCTCATCCGCGGGCGCCGCGGTCGCTACAGTGGTGGGCAAACCGAGAAAGAAGCTGGCATACCCGAATCCGCTGCTCGCGAAATTCGCAAAAGGCTGGCCGTTTTGCGAGGGATCGGCGGTCTGTTGTTGGGCGAATGTAAATTCTCCCTGGGCGCGGCTGTCGTTCACGCCTTGAGTACCCTCAAACATCGCCGTGGCCCCCAGCTTGTAAGTATGGTTACCCTTGACCCAGGTCAAACTTGTGTTAAACGTGGGCTTATAATCGTGCAGTTCGGGTGAGAGAGTGAACGCCACCCCGGTGTTGGTCACCGGGAATCCGCCGCCGCCGTTCCACCCGCCCCCATTTGCGGCGTACATGCCCGTCAGATAGGGGAAGTAGTTTCCCGCGGTGAAGGGAACCCCATTCGGAAACAACTGCTTCTGGTCGTACGGGGGCGCCCCTGAGGGATTGGATAGCTCCAGATAACCAGCTCCGATATGCAATAGCAGAGTGGGAGTGAGCGTGGTATCCAGGTTGAGCCGTACCGTGTTCGCCGTCGAGTGCTGCTGCTGCAGGGAGGTATACGGTTCGGTGAATCCGTTGTTCTGGGGCGACAATTGGTGGTTCAGGGACCAGTATCCGGACAGCTTCATCTTGCTGTTAATGCTGTGATCGATCTTGATGGAAGGAATCGTCGAGTGCCGGAAATTCAAGTACTGCGGGACGGCGTAGTTGAATAATCCCGCCGCGTTGGGCTGCGGAATCATGTTCTGAACGATCGCCGCGGTGGGATCTATGCGGCTGAGCGGAATGGTGTTGTTCGGGAATGGATCGCGCTCTTGCACACCATTCACCACGTGATTGGTGTTGGGATCGAACACCTGATTGAGGCAAACGTTCGCGCCGGAGGCCGGAACCGTGTTGCACGTGGGATTCAGGGCCGCGCTGAAATTCCCTTGGCGTTGGGCCGCGGTGGGCACCACCCCGATGGTTGTGTTGCTGTAGACGCTCTGACGAAACTGCTCAAAGCTGAAGAAGAAAAAGGTCCGGTCGTGACCGTGATAGAGTTTGGGGATCGTGATCGGCCCGCCAAAGGTGAACCCGTAATCGTTCTGCCGCAGCGGGTTCCGAATGTGCTGCCCCTCCTTAAGAGAGTTCGTGACGCCTCGGTCGGTGAACGGCAGCCCGGCGCTCAGGGCCTCATTCACGAAATAGTCGTACGCACTCCCGTGAAGCTGGTTGGTGCCCGATTTCATGGTGTAGTTGAAGTAACCCCCGCCCGCCTGGCCATACTCGGCCGAGAAGTTACTGGTTTGGACGGCCACTTCCTGGATCGCTTCCACGCCCGCCTGAATAATCTGGTTGGACCCCTTGTTCATTCCGTTGGTGGCGTTCTGGCCTTCAATGTTGACGGTTTGCGAGTTGGATGGCATTCCGTTGACGCGCAGAACTCCGGAGGAATCCGTATCGCTGGACTGACGCGCACCCGGCAGCAGTTGGATCGCGGAAAGCGGATTCCGGATATTGCCCAGGGTGTTTGCCGATCCGATAGGGGCCGCGCCGCTCAAGGTGAGGATGGGAAGGTCGTCCAAGGTTTGGGTAGAGATGTTGTGGCTCACCTCCCCGCCTTCGGTTTTGAGCAGTGGCGCAGCTTCGGTGATGGTGACGCTTTCGCTGGCGGAGCCGACTTCCAGAGCGGCGTCCACGCGGATCGTCCCGGCCACCTCCACCGTTAGGCCCGTCCGGATAAATTTCTTGAAGCCCGTGACCGTGACGGTCACGTCGTAGGGGCCCGCGGGCAATTGAGCAATGGTGTAATTGCCAGTGTTGGAACTGGCCACCGGGTACACGGCGCCGGTAGCGACGTTCCTGGCCTCAACGACCGCGCCGGCAACCACGGCGCCCGCCGGATCGGAAACCGTTCCAGTTATCGTGCCGCGATCGCTCTGGGCGAACGCCACGGCAACGAACCCAACTACTACAAGCAAGGAGCGCATGGGACCTCCAGAAAACAATAAAAGTCCCGCCACACTCGTTAGCCGTTCAGGAATAAATTCGTCGGCCCCGCCCCCCTTTTCTCTAGCAAGGTAAGCCTATAGCAGTTACCGACCGGTGTCAAGTACATCGTCCCGTTAGTTCCTTGTAGAATCGGCGTTCTTCCATTTGGCTCGGCGGCGGGGCTTTCTGGGGTGAAGAGCCTGATACTCCTTTTAGAGGAGGGCAAGAAGAAGATGGCGGGCTCCGACTGCACGACCGTGCAGTCTTTCCGCCTCGCGTCGGGCCCGATAGATGGCGAGCCATGCGGAGCAATCGAATTGCAGACCCCTTCCGAAGGGCATCGGGGCCACTCCTGTGCAACGGGCGGCTACAATATCAACGGCGTAGGCCAGAGGATGGTTTTCCATGAACGCCTGCCCCTTCTTCTGACTCTGTGAGAACGACATACCACCAGGAACCTCTTGGTCCTGGGAAAACCTTTTGAATCAATTACCACAATCTCACGGGCCTTGAGCCACTGCCGCATCTTCGTTTGATGCCGAATTACAGCCTCGGACGCGCGGCTCGAACTCCGCCAGCAACCCACCACCGCGTGCTGAATCGTGGTGCCCCCGATGTCGTCGCGGCCAATCTCAACGACAATGATGAGCGGGTCCCTATATGCATTTTCCAAGCACGCAGCGAAGACTAAGGCCAGATCAATGCAGGTGCCCTGCAGCTCGTCCAGCACTTCATGGTGAAAGCGGACCAATTGCCAATCTCGCGCATACGTACGAGGTTCAAACTCGTACGTGATGCCATAACGCTCCTGGAGACAGAGGTACAAGGCTTTGAGGGTGTTCTCAACCACCTTTGGGTCGTTCGACTCCAGGGCGTCCGCGAAACCTTGCGCGCCCTTCAGCAGTCGTCGTAGTTCAAATCGAGCCCGATCGCCCACTTCAATCACGGCGTCGCTCTTAGGCATAACAAACCCCGCAAGCGCGAATTCGTGATCGGCGCAGTGCCAGGCTGCTGTTGGTAGCAGCAAGATCTCAATCGGCGGTCTCAACTCAACTCGCTCGTCGTTGATCCACGCTTCGAGAGGGACAGTCGCCGGTTCTGCAAGTTCCTGCAAACTGCGTCGCTCAAATCGAAATCTCGGTAGGCAATTTATCCTAAGAAGGTTCTTGCCAGATATTGCTTGAACTGCAACCCGAGTAGATTCGGCATACCCTGGGAGTCTCACCGTTGGCTCAACATTGGCAAGCGGAGCATTACTATCATATATCTCCGAAAAGAGAGGGAGATCGGCGTGAATGAGAGAATCATTGATGGCTGGAAGACACTTGATCGTGACGTATGTCCCCGGAAGTGGACTAGTCGCATCACGCTCCACCCACAGTATCGTATTGCCGATTCGAAGGGCCGTTCGCGGTGCGAGGGCAATTTTGCCTTTGCCCTTGATGTTCACATCACCAACGAACGTCCCGAACGCACTTCCGAGATCTTCGACCAACACTGGACAACTTCTATCCAAATGCGGGCATGATGCGGGCGGGAAACAGAACGATCAGGAGAGAGGTCCAGGCGGCGCACCAACTGAGTTCGCTGGATGGAATCCACACCTCCGGAAGCGACCGCTAGCAGTATGGCCAGACCTCTTCACTTTCACAGCATCATTATCGACTTCAACTTCTCACAGCGGCTCCGCGACTCAGCGCCGCGATTGGCGATGCGCGCCCCCACCAAGCCCGCCGAGATCAATGATCACCGCAACAAGCAGCCACAAAAGATTGATCCCCTCAGTCGGCATGCCACTGTTAAGTTCCCATGCGTATACGATCGCGGTGAGCGGCAGGAAAATGAAACCGAGTACGGGCAGCACCAGACCACCGTGGAATGCGCGCTGCAGGTAGGTCGAGAAGATCCACATCAACACGAGCGCGATCCGCGGAAACACGAGGATGACGAGCAGGAGAAAGCAAGGCACAATTAGTTTAAGCCGGGAGGCACTATCCGGCGCACTGCCATAATATCGGATTCGCGTGTTTCTCGCCTGCCGAGTTCGGCCTGAGACTCTACGGGATTGTGGCGCTTTTTGGAGCGAGCCGCATGGGCGACGTAAGCGCGTGGACGCCTACGGGGCAGGTCCGCTAGGGCGCTACGGAGCCGTTTGCGGGGGTGCCAGCCGCGTTCCTGGCGTGATGATGACTTCTCCGGTTGACCGCAGCAAGACCTCGTATACCCGATCGGGCTCCAGACGCATATAGGGCGCGTCGCCGTGGATAGCCCGCACGCCGTGCTCCTTCGCCAGTTTTTCGTCGTTGGCCAGTTCCCAGAAGCGTTTCCAGATCTCCTTCTCGAATCCGTTGGGGGCCTGCCGCTCGGCGTAGATCTCGGGTGGCCGGCCCTCCATGTCGATAACAAATCCGTCTTCGGGCCGCTGGGTACTGGAGAAGATCCGCCGGAATAGCATGAGCGCTTGGCCTTTCAAAGGATCGTTCTGCTCGATGAAGTGATCGTCGAACTTGATCACCAGGGTGTCGAAATAGACTTCTTGTCCCGGCAGAGTCAGCTCACGCGAGACACTGATCGGTTTGCCGATGGAGTCAGTCTCGGTGAACCGGATCGTGGTTTGTAGGTTTCCCTGTTGGTCCTTGGCCTGCCGCAGCACCTCGACTCGGGCTCGGCGGTCGATGTGCTTCAGAATCGTCAGGTAGGCTTCCAGTCGCTGCTTCTCTTGTTCGAGCTTGACAATGGTGTCTTTCTGCTCGCGGATCTGGTCCTGCAGCGCCCGCCGCGGCACGATGACCAGTTCATACGCCAGATAGACGCTGCCGGCAGCGACTGCGACCAAGACCGCGGACCAGAGAAAGGACTGAATGGGGAAATGACGGCCGTCGCTCATAGAACCCTCAAGTAATAACCTTGTTCGCTGCGAGCGAGTATACCAGCGAGTTCAAGCACTAGGCCGAACCGGGTCCCCAAACGGGGTTCTGGGACAGCACTCCTGAGTCGGCGTCACATCAATGGCTGCCGGTCGATGAGCGTAACGCTCCAACCAACAACTGCCTGATGTGCGGCATTAACGCCTCCAAACTTCCACAACCGGACTCCTGGCTCGACTCTCTGCCCCTTGGGCCAGTACGCTAGCACGGGATTTCAAACTAAAGCCGAGTACGCTTTGCAAATGGATGATCGTGACGATCATCGTCACGACGACGGCGATCAGGCTGTCTCGGAGATGGGCGGCGAATAATCGTTCAGTCGTGGTTCTGGACGTAGCGCGGCGACTGTTTGCTGGGCTGCTTAAGCACGTTCTGTTCGTATTGACAACCGTCCGCTAAACGCATACGATCCTAAGATCCGCAAGTCAGGATCGGGCCTGGCGTGGTAGAGGGGGAAACACATGCGATCTCTGAGACTGTCGTTCGCACTCGTTCTGTGCTCTGCGGCGGTGTTTGCGCAAACTGCTACCGGCATCATTACCGGGACTATATCCGATCCGGGGGGCGCCGTCGTTGCGAACGCTCCGCTGCAGCTCAAGAACAGCGAGACGGGTACGCTCTACGAGGCGGCCTCCAGCACGACGGGCAATTACACCTTCGGTCAGTTGCCGGTGGGCACTTACGAACTGACCGTCACGGTGCCGGGCTTCAAGACTTACGTGCGGCAGAATCTGGGTGTGCAGACAGCCCAGACGATTCGCGTGGATCTGGCGTTGGAAGTCGGCACGGCGCAAGAATCGGTGACCGTAAGCTCGGAGGCCTCGATGCTGAGCACCGAGAGCGCCGCTATCAACTCCAACGTCACAACAGACCGCATGAATTCGCTGCCGATTCTAGGCGTCGGACCGGCGACTTCGAGCACCCACGGAGTGCGCAACCCCTTAGCCTCGTCGGTGCTGGCGGCCGGCGTGTTCTGGGTCCCCAACACGTCCATGCGCGTCGACGGCGCACCGACCAACACCTTCGGCATCAAGCTGGACGGCCAGGACATCACCAACGGCGTGAACACTTCGACGTCCCAGGCGCAGACGCAACCTAGCGTCGACGCGCTCGAAGAAGTGGCCATTCAGGCGTCGAACTATTCCGCGGAGTTCGGCCAGGCGGGGTCCGGTCTGATCCAATACACCACGCGGTCCGGCGGGAACACGTTCCACGGGTCGGCCTACGACTACTTCGTCAATGAAGCGCTATACGCCCACCAATCCTTCGACCATGCTCGCAACCGCAATCGGCGCAACGATTTCGGCGGCACCCTCGGGGGTCCAGTCTTCATCCCCAAAATCTACAACGGAAAGAACCGGACTTTCTTCTTTTTCAGCTACGAGCAGTTCCGCGAGTCCACGATCGTCAACAATCAGGTTGTGACCGTTCCCACGCTCGCCTACCGGCAGGGCAATTTCTCCAACCTGCTGGACGGGCGCGCATTCACCGGCGCCCTGGCCACCGATGGATTGGGACAAAAGATGCTCGAGGGCATGATCTTCGATCCGCGGACCGAGCAGGTAGCTCCCAATGGAACCCGGGCGCGCCTGCAGTTCCCAGGCAATCAAATTCCCCTGACACGCTTCGATCCGTCCGCGGTCAAACTGCAGAACGAGATACCCCTACCCAACCTGGGTCCGCCGACGCAGTTGATCAACAACTTCGTCAATCCCTTCCCCAGCGACCGGGTCACGCCGATTCCGTCGATCAAGGTGGATCACTCGTTCAGCCCCAAGTTCAAGATATCCGGTTATTACTCCTCGACCACCACTGAGGTCGAGTATTCGCCGGGAGGGTTCGCCCTCTCCGAAGGTTTCCCCGACACGATCACGCAAACGCGCGGCACCTATATCTACTCGCGGACATACCGTGGCAATCTGGACTACACTCTGACCAACACGTTGCTGCTACACTTTGGCGCGGGCTATATCGTCAATGACTTCCGGGACACTGCACCGATTACAAACTTCGATATGCAAAGCGTGCTGGGAATATCGGGCGGCACGCTCGGGCCGACTACGGGAGCGCGCGTCCCGGTATTCCAGTCGTCCCTTGGGCCGAACAGCCTGGGCGGAATGTCAACCATGGGTCCAGCCATTGGCCAGGTGCGTGCTCTTCTCCAGCGACCCACCGGCAACCTCAGTCTGAGCTGGGTGAAGGGGAACCACAGCTACAATTTTGGCGGCGAGGTGCGGTTTGACGGCTACCCCACGCAAACGGTCTCCAATACCAGCGGTAACTTCACCTTCAGCGCGGACCAGACCAACACCCCCTTCTTCCAGGGCCAGGCTCTGCAGGGATTGTTCGCCGGGTTCCCGTACGCCAGCCTGCTGCTGGGCCAGGTGAGCAGCGTCACCATAGCACAACCGGCGGTGACGCGCGGCGGGCGCGGTTTCTACGCGTGGTTTGCGCAAGACACCTGGAAGATCACGCGCAAGCTCACCTTGGATTACGGCCTGCGGTGGGATCTGTTCACCTACCCGCGCGAAGAACACGGACGTTCGCCCAGCTTTAGCCCGACTCTGGCCGACCCCAGTGCGGGTGGACATCCCGGCGCCACGATCTTTGAGGCTACTTGCAACTGCCGGTTCGCCCACAACTATCCATTTGCATACGCGCCGCGTCTGGGCGTCTCCTATCAGGTGCTCCCCAAGACCGTGATCCGCGGCGCTTACGGCCTCAGCTATTCGATGTCGCAGGGCGGTGGACAAGGATCCGCGGGCGCGAATGCGACGGCCACGAATCCGAGCTTCACCGACCCGGTCATGATTCTGAGTCAGGGCATTCCACTCAAGCCGGTTTGGCCGGACCTGCGGGCGGGTTTGTACCCCACCTCGGGGACCACAGGCGCTCCGCCGGTGGTGGATCAGAACTATGGGCGTCCGGCGCGCTTGTGGCAGTGGAACTTCGGTATCCAGCGCGAGATCAACCGGGACCTGGTGGTGGAAGCCAGCTACGTAGGCAACGTCGGCGCATGGTGGAGAACGGGCTCCTTGGACGACTACAACGCGCTGACGCCGCAGAGCCTGTTGAGCCTTTATGGCCTGGACTGGAGCAATCCCGCGGATCGCGCGATCCTCTCGGCGCAGTTGAACAGCCCGGCGGCGGGACGGTTCCAGAACAAGCTCCCATACGCCGGCTTCCCGGCGACCTCGACGGTGGCGCAATCCTTGCGGCCCTTCCCGCAGTTCAGCAGTGTCCTGACCCCGACCGGAGCCGCCCAGGGAAAGACCTGGTATGAGGCGCTTCAGGTGAAGGCTACGAAGCGCTTCTCTCACGGCTTGGACGGCACCTTTACTTACACCCGCTCGAAAGAACTTCAGTTGGGCGCCGAGGACTATACGGGCCTGGGCCTGATCAACGACGTCTTCAACCGCAACGACAACAAGCAGCTCTCCGCTTCCTCGCGGCCCAATTGGATGGCTCTGGCGTTCAACTACTCGCTGCCCAAGTGGGGCCCTAACCACGTGCTGCAATACGTGGTCAAAGACTGGATGCTGGGCGCGGTGCTGCAGTACGGAAGCGGTCTCCCCATCCCGACTCCCGCGAATATCAGTAATAACAACACCAGTACGTTGCTGCGCGGAACGTGGGCCACGCGAGTGCCGGGACAGCCGCTGTTCTTGAAGGACCTGAACTGCCACTGCTTCGATCCCAGCACCACGATTGTGCTCAACCCGGCCGCTTGGACCGATACTCCCAATGGTCAATTCAGCCCCTCGGCGGCCTACTACGACGACTTCCGCTATCAGCGCCGCCCTTCGGAACTGGCGAGCTTTGGGCGCACGTTCCACATCAAGGAGCGCGCCACGTTCCAGATCCGCGCCGAATTCAACAACATTTTCAACCGGACGCTGTTTCTGAACACCACCGCGGGCACGTACGTCAACCCCAGCACCACGCGGAACGCGGCGATTCTCCGCGCTCCCGATGGCCGCTATACCAGTGGTTTCGGGACGATCAACACGACCGGAGTTGTGTCGGGAGAGCGGCAAGGCACGCTTGTGGGCCGCATTCAGTTCTAATTCTGTTCGCTCACTGGCAGAACGGGCGGAAAACATGGCTTTTGCGGAATCAACTCAAGTCCCCGGAAACGGGGTTGTGGGAAACGCGCCCGTTAACCGGGGTTGAACTAAGCCGCAGGCGCCCGAAGGCTTGATGCGTGGTATTATTTGGCAGGGCAATTGCCATGCGACTCGACTTCACGGCCATCGACGATCCGCAGCAAGGACCGAATTGTAAAAAGTCGATTCAATACCCATAAAGCAATTGCCCCGCCAAATCACGGGCGGCTCAGTTCAACCCATTCTATCGAAAGCGCTTACGCCGACCGATTCTGCGGCCCTGCGAGCGTGCGCGCGTGAGCGCTCCCGATAGAATGCTCTTCATTATCGGCACCTATCTGTAACTTGGCCATCGGCGGATGCCAGAATAGCTTTACTTGCAACACACCTGCCACAAGTGGGCGTGCAGGTCCGCTACATCTTGGGCGCGGTTGACTGAGAGCTTGAGCCGCAGGATGATTGCATTCAGCGGCTGGAGATGAGCGTCATCCGAAGCGCTCACTCTTCGCAAGCCTGGGACGCTCTATGAGATTCAAACGTCGCTCCGATTCGCCACTGAAGAAAAGAGCCCGTCATGGCTTTCGCGGCTACCCGGTAGCCACAATCGCGTTCTACGGACCAGATGATAAGCACGCCAGCAAAGTAGCGGTTGGGATTCTTATTAGAGAAGATGCCGATCCGGACACTTTGGAGCGGTGGTTCGCTGAGGGCGGCGATGTTCGGACAGATCCCACCGTCGCGCACGAGATCCTTGAATTGATCCAACGCTGCGGAGCTAAGTCGGTCTTGATGACTGATCAGATCATCGGCTGCCCGCATGAAGCGGGAGTCGATTATCCGGAAGGGGGCGTGTGCCCACGGTGTCCATTCTGGGCGCATCGCGACCGCTGGACGGGTGAGGTCGTTCACTAAACCGGGCAGGGGCGCACGATGGTCCGCTCTTTTCACAGCATGCCGGCCCGATTTTCGACCTACTTGAAATTCTCGACCAGCATCAGATCCGAGCCCGACGACACCATCTTGGTGTACGGCAGATAGCGCCCGTCCGGCGAGATCGAGTAGCCGCACATCGACATGCTCTCTATCCCGGGCACCTTCGTCAACGGGCCGTTGGGCAAACGGTAGAACATCAGATCGCCGGGTTTGTTTACCGAGGCGTTTAGCAAAAGATAAATTCCAGCGGCGCTCACCGCCAGGACGCGGAAATCGGCGTTCCCTTCAAACCGGAATACTTCGCGTTCTTTCCCGCCCTCGGTCCGCGTCCAGACGCCTTGGTCGTGGACACGGTAGAGCCCTCCTTCCATCAATTGTTGAGCAAGCCATTCCTCATCCGCCGGGGACGGGGTGCCGCCCGCAGCGGGAATGCGAAATCCTTTTTGGCCCGATACAAAGATGAGCCATTGCCCGTCCCGGGACCAAAGGACGACAACCACATCGGTGGCCAGAGCGTCCAGCTTGCGCGGCTTGCCACCGGTGGCGTTGATGATGTACGCTTCGCGCGGCCCGGACGCGCTCGATATAAACGCGGTCTGCCGCCCGTCGGGGCTCCAGGAAGGCTGTGCCACTTCGCCCCGCTCGAATGTTGTCACCTGAATGGTGTTCCCGCCGTCGCTGTCGCTGGTCCAAAGCCGCCAGTTGCCGGAGCGGAGGGTGACGAACGCGATTTTGGTTCCATCCGGCGAATAGCGCGGATAGTGGCGACGTTTTCGAACGGCGACGCGCAGGTGAACCTGGTGCACATCGGGAACGGAAACTGGAGCGGCACCTGGACTCCGCGGAATGCTTCACCAACTCGCGTGACTATCCAGATCGCTGCGTCTTATGCTCAGGGAACGCGAGTCGTGGGCGGAGCCGCCAGTATTGCCGTGACGACCCAGAGCGCGGCCACAGCGCCGGTGAACTTTGGCGCGGCGAACGCGCCGGGCGGCCTGGTATCGATCTATGGGCAGCAGATGGCGGATCGGACGGGGCAGCCCAGCGGCGCACCCTTTCCCACGCAGCTCAACGGAACGCAAGTGCTGATGGGCGGAACGCCGCTGCCGTTGCGGTAAGTAGGCAACGGACAAGTCAACGGCAGGTGCCCTTCGAGTTGGGCATCAATACCACGCAGCAGTTGATCGTGCAGCGCGACACAACCTTATCGATGCCCCAGGACGTGGTGGTGGCGGGCAGCCGACTGTTTACACGCAGAATCAGACCGGAATGGGCGCCGGAGTCATCGTCAATGGGTTGAATAACGCGCTGATCACGCCCGCGAATCCGGCGCACGTTGGCGACGTCGTGGTGCTGTACTGTAACGGACTCGGCGCGGTGAATCCGCCGGTACCCACGTCGTTGAGGAACATGATGGCCCACATATTCCTCACTCCCGAACAATCCTACTCATCCTGAATATTCCCGGAGGAGCTTACGCGAGTCCCAGGTTGTGAACGATTTTACCATTCACGATCGTCAGTAGGGAACGGATCTTCTTGATCTCGGCGTCAGGCACTGCGAAATAGTCGCGGTCCAATACAGCGAGATCGGCCAGTTTGCCTGGCTCAAGGGAGCCAATCTTGTCTTCCATCCGCAAAAACCAGCTATTTCCCCGCGTGAAGAGGCGAAGGGCCTCGGCGCGCGTGAGGTGTTGGCCGGGATTGACTTGGTCGCCGAAAGAGTTGAGGCCGGTGGTCGCGTAGTAGATGTGCAGCCACGGATTTAAGGGCGCGATGTGGACGCCGTCGCCGTGAAGGCCTACCTGGATGCCGTGATCCACAATGGTCTGGAAGGGCGGGCCGGCGACGACTTTGGGGTCGGATGACGTGACCCAGCGGAATGCGCCCATTTCCACACCGCACCCAAGCGCCTTCAGCCGGGTCAGCAAATCGGCGTTTACCTCCGGAACATGGTGGACCACCCAGCGCAGTTTGGTGATGTCGAACTCACGATTGACGGCCTCATAGGCCTCCACCACCTGTGTCAAGCCAGCGAGATTTTGGACCGCGTTTTCGTTGCGCCATCCCGCTTGACCTACCAGCCGCTGCGCCTCGCGCCACACGGCGCCGCTGCCGAGGGGCGCCGCCCACTCCCCGATGGAGCCGGTCTGCATCATGTCGTCGCCAAAGAACTGAAACTGGTTGCGCAGGCGTTCTTTCAGCTCAGGCAGCGCCGGATCGTTCTGGTTTTGCAGAAAATTGGTCTGCAAGCGGACAATCGTCCGGCCCTCGCGGTGAAGCGCAAGCCACGCGTCGTACATGCGGTATTGATCGAGATTGGACAGAATTTGGCTCGGATGAAGCGGTCCCGGAGTGGGAAACAGTACCTGGTCCAAATTCGCCGTCAATCCGACGCTGGCCGAGTACCGCATGGCGTCGAGCGTGCTGCGTTTCTTATCTTCGAAGGTCTGCATCCGGCGCAGCAGGAACAGCGCCGACGGCGACGGGCCGCCTCCCCCAGCTCCGGCCGCGGCGATGGCGCCATTGGCGGCGACGTTGATCTTCTTGATATCCGGATGCACGGGCGGCGCCGCGTCCACGCCATCGAAGAACGCCTTGCCCAGGCTGTTGGTTACCGCCGGTCCCGTGAAGCGCTCATACAGCAGGACCGGATGATCGGGAACCGCGGTATCCAGCTCCGCCAGCGTGGGATGACGGTGTTCAGCCCACTGGTTCGGGTGCCAGCCACCCATCGAGGTGATCCATGCGCCCGCCGGTGCGTCTTTCCTCCGGGCCGCCAGCGCGTCTTGAACTTCGCGGATGGAGGCCGTGTTTTCGAGAATGGTGTGATAGCCCGGACGGTTTCCCAGGCTCACAATATGAATGTGCGGTTCAACGAGGCCAGGTACCACCGTGCGTCCGCCCAGATTGATCACCCGAACTCCGCGTCCCGCTTTCGGCAGGGAACCGCCTACGGCCACGATACGGTTGTGGCGGATCGTGAGCGAGTTGGCGACTGTGTTGGTGGAATCGATGGTATGAATTTTTCCGTTGACCAAAACGGTCGTGGTCTCATCCAAGGCTTCCAGTCGCGGGGTCTGGCCGGGCAAATTCAGCGCGCCCGGGCCGGCTCCGATGGCCATGGCCGTGCCTGCGCCCATGGCGAGAAATCGGCGGCGCGACCGGCCCTTCCGGTCCGCTTGATTCGCAGCGTTGATTCTGGATGAGTGTTCCATGATGGTTGCTCCCAAAGTAGAAACTGGAGTAGAAACGGCAGTTTATCACGCGCCCGGCGTGCAGGCGACGATTTCGCCCAGAAGGATAGGGCGGCTTGCCTAAAAGAACGGCTCCACGACGGATCTGCCGTCCTGGAGCGGTTTACAAAACTCCCGCGAATCAGAAAATATACTTCAGAGCCAACTGAATCACACGCGGATTCACGCTCGTCGAGGTGATCTGTCCGAAGTTGCCCGCCGCGAAATTCGGCAGAGCGTAGATAGCGCCCTGGCCGAAGTTCGGATTGGTGAACTGCGGGTGGTTGAACGCGTTGAAGAATTCGGCCCGGAATTGGATCGTCTGTCTCTCAAAGATCGGGGTCGTCTTCAGGATCGAAATATCGAAGTTGAATTGGCCGGGCCCGAGGATGATGCCCGATCCGCTGTTGCCGTACAGCGTGCCACAGGTAATTCCCGGATTCGCCGCGGCGCATTGCGCCTGTCCGGATAAGCCTGGGATGGAGTTGTAAACGGTCCCAGTCGGCGACATCGCCGGCGGGGCAACGAAGGCAGACTTGTTGAACCAACCGGGGCCGCCGCTTGCGCCGCCCAATCGCTGTTCGTCGCCGCCGGGAGTGGCCATTTGAGCATAGGTCATGCCGGGAGCGATTTGGACGCGGCCGAAACCGGCCTGGCTGGTGCCGCTGGTGCCGAAGAGCGTGCCGGCAGTCTGGTCTGCGATGGTCATCGGCGATCCACCCTGTACGACTGTGACGCCCGACACGTTCCATCCGCCGACCACCTTCTGCAGTAAGCCGGTGTGGTTGCCGAAGGGCAGATCGTAGCTGTAATTGGCGACGAAACGCTGCGGGCGGCTGAAGGTAGCCGGCCCATACTGCTGTCCGAGATTACCCGCGTAATTGCTGTTCCCCACATCGTTGTACTCGACCGTCATGGTCTTGCTGTAGGTGTAGGCTCCCTGGAACGAAAAGCCACGGGAGAATTGTTTGCGAACCGTCACCTGCATGCTGTTGTAGTTGGCATAGCCGTCAAACGCCGTTCCACGCACACCAACCGCCTGGTAGCCGAGATACGGCACGCGGTACAAAACGTTCGCCGTCGTATTCGTCGTAAGGCCGTTGATCGGGTTGGCGGCGCTCGCCAGATTGGCCGTGTTGTTGTTGTGGTACATCTGCATCAAATTGATGGAGCTCGATCCGACGTAGCCGACCTCCAGAACCCACTGCGGGGCGAACTGATACTGAATGCCCAGGTTGTACTGGCGGATCAGCGGGGTGTGCAGAACCTCGTCCAGGAACGGAATGTTGAGGTTCGAGTTGCAGACGCCAAAGTTAACGGCCGGGTTCGCCAGACACGCCGGCGAAAAATTCGCGTAACGTGACGAGAAGGTCCCCAGCACCGGTAAGGCTGGGAACGGATTGGCTAGAGTCTGGTTATTGAACGAGTTGTAGTCGAGTGTGGCGGAATACGGGTTGCCCTGCTCAACCGAGTAGACGATGCGGTCGCCGCCGACGCGATCGAAGAAGACTCCCGTTCCGCCGCGGACCACAAGTTTGTTGTTCGCCTGATAAGCGAAACCCAAGCGGGGACCGAAATTGCTCAACCGCGCGCCCACCCGCTCGGAGGTCAGGTTCGGGCTGACTAGAACACCGGCGGGCGGCTGACCATAGTGCGAAATGAAGTTGCTGGGAACCACCCATTGGCTGATGCCCGGGCCCGAACTCGTCGGCCCGGACGGCGGGAGCGGCACGGCCTGAATCCGGCTCACCCAGATCTGGCTGAGGTTTCCATACTTATCGTTGAGCGCTCCGTTGTACTCCCAACGTACGCCGAGATTGAGCGTCAGCCGGGAAGTGGCCTTGTAATCGTCCTGGAAGAAAGCGCTGCCGCCCATGGCATAGTAGCCGTGGACAATGCCCTGGGGCGCGCTACGTGTGCAGAACAGGCACTGATTGATGTTGCCGGGCTGTCCCGTCGCGGTGTTCTGGGGTCCGCCGACCAGCAGATCGTTAAAGGTCAAGACCGTAAAGTTCCCGCGCGTTCCGGACCAGGTGATGGGCCAGGCGTTTTGTTCCCATTCGAAGCCGATGCGCATCGTGTGACGGCCGCGCGAAATGGAGATCTGGTCGGCGGCCTGGGTCTGGTTGGTCACGCTGTAGGTGCCGTTGTTGGCGCCGCCCAGGATCGAAAAGCCTCCGGACGCAATCGCGATCGGCGGGGGAAGCACCACACCCGGGACATTCGGCGTGATCCCCAACTGCGCGTTGGTGACGTTGGGAACCGCCTGAGCGTTGGTCTGCGAGAGATTGCGCTGCATGGATACGCGCCCCTCGTTCACGATCGAATTGGTGACGACCGTGGTCAGCTTGAGGACCGAGTTCACGTTGTCAAAGCCGAGAAGGCTGGGGGCGCCGGGAAGCTGGCCGCCCAGGGGCGCCCGCTGTGGGTCGTTGGTAAAAAACCAGCGGCCGGATAGGGTGTTCTTGGCGGTGACCAAATAGTCGAAGTTGACCAGTTCCTGGTCTCCGTTGTAGATCGCCGGACTGCTAAACGTAGTTTGCTTGTAGCCGCTGACGCCCGACCCGGGGAAGTAGTACTGGCCGCTCGGCAACTTAATGTTCAGAATGTTCAGGGCCACCGGGCTGATGTTGGATCCATCGCACAACACGTTCTGGCTTCCGCTCGTGGTGATGAAGAGGGCGTTTCCGGGATTATTTTGAGGGCAATTGGCGGCTCCCAGCGCCGCGCGGAATCCCGGCGCGGACCGGTCGCCCGCCGGAATCGGGGGCAGCAGCGCATTGGTGACGCCCTGCGAAGCCAAACCATTCTTCTGACGGGTTCCCTGATAGCTGCCGAAGATGAAGAACTTGTCCTTCTTGATGGGACCGCCGAACACGCCCCCGAACTGGTTCTGGTTCAGAATCTGCTTCGTGGTGGCGCTGGCCGGGTTGTTGCGATTGTAGAAGAAATCATTCGCGTTGAAAATGGTGTCCCGCAGGAACTCGAACGCGGTCCCGTGAAATTGGTTCGTGCCGGACTTCGTGACGACGTTGACGTTCGCGCCGGGGTTCCGGCCGTAGCTCGCGTCGTACGTGGAGGTTTGAACCTTGAACTCCTGAATCGAATCGGGATTGGGGATTCCGACTCCCGCGTAAAGACCCGAGTCATTGGCGCTGCCGCTATTGGCGAAATTGGTGATGTTGACGCCGTCCATCTGGAAGTTGTTCTGGCCGGGGTCATTGCCATTCACGCTCATGTTCTGCGTGCCCTTGCCCAGGGCGGTGGCGTTGTTGGCGGTCGTATTGGTGCCCGCCGACAGTGCCAGGATCTGCGTGTAATTGCGGCTGCTCAGCGGAAGGGCGGTGACGGTCCGTGTGCCGACCGTGCTTCCCAGCGTGGAAGTCGCGGACTGCAAAACATCCGTTTGGGCTTCCACGGTTACCTGGTCGCTCTGCGCACCAACTTCAAGCGCCCGGTCCAGCACGGGAGTTTCCGTCACGTTGACCGCTACCGATGACACCTCCGCCGTTTTGAATCCCGCCGCGCTGAAGCGAACTCGGTAGGTGCCCGGCGGCAACAAAGCGAATTTATAGACACCATCGTTTCCGGTGGTGGCCGTTCGAGCCTGGTTGGTGTCCGTGCTTATGAGCGTTACCGACACATTCGGCACTGCGGCGCCCGATGGATCGGAAATCGTCCCGGTCAAAGCGCCGGTTCCGGCCGATTGGGCCATCAAAGATGCCGCGAAAACGCACAGCGTCAGCAGCACAAAGGCGGTCCGTGGAGCCGAAAATCTATTGGATGCCATGATTGTCCTCCTCCTCGCGATCATAACTATCGAATGCCGGCAGCGTTTATGGCGGAGTGTCGATAAGCACTATTAAGCGAATACCGCTGTCCTAGACCCAGCCGGCTTACACCGTCCAAGCCAAACCAATCCGTTAAGGCAACCCGACGGTCTCTCATGAGAGCTTGCGGCAATTGATGCCATGCCGCGCAAAATTGTTAGAAGTTGACGCCACTTGCACGGGGGTGATGTTATCCGGAAGTGCTCACGGAGTCAACCGGACATGTGCACCGTCTATGACGCCTGGAAGGAACGGCCCCGCGCTGCCGCAGACGGCGCAAGTTCTTTTGAGCGTATGAGTGTGGCCGCGCCCGCTCCGCTGCGGAACCAACGTTGGTCCGATGGATTTCGTGAGCGACAGCATCGCCACAGGGCGGAAGCTACGCGTGTTGACGGTGCTGGACGACTTTACGCGCGAATGCCTGGCGACGGAAAACGACGCATCGCTATCGGACTGGCGCGTGTGGACGAGGGTGCTTCTGTTGCGTCCGACCTGCGGCCCATTGCTCCGAGGATTTGCGTGCCGCGACCCTGCGTTGAGCGATCCATGATCGGGGAATTCCGGCAAGGTCATGCTGGTGCGCTGGTGATAGGTCGTTAATGCTACTTAACGGGGGCCAATTCAATTCCTCGAAAGACGGAAGCTCAACGATTCGGGATGCCCGAACTCTACAGCGTTCCAGTTCGCTGTTTTCGGCTACTCCGTCCAAATGGGGCATGAGTCCGTGAAGGCTCTGTACCTGGCAACTCCATCGAAGCCTCTCCGTTCAGAAATTCGCATTGACCTCGGGCGCCTGAAGGGGGACAAGGATTCGACGCGGGTGACAATTAATGCGAAGCCCGAAGCGTCCCGCTGATCGCATGACGCGCCAACTACCAGTCCAACGTCAGCAAATGGGCGCAATCACAGAAGGCCGTGAATCCCGTCGGGGATGCACGGCCTCCCGGGGCTTGTTGTGTACTCCAGAACGGCTAACGCGAGGCCACCAGGGTTAGATTGTCGGGAAGCAGCCGCGTGGCAGCCAGTTCGCGCTCCCGGCGCGTTTTGGGAATCTGACATCCATAGTTTCCCGCCCCCCAGACTTCGGCCAGAAAATACTCGTTGCCGTAATGATGGAACACAAGCTTCCCATCCTTTTGAACAGGGACGGCGTTCAGGGCGTAGCCCAGCACGATGGCGCCCCCCTTGCGATCGGCACCGTTGATGATCACGGCGCCTGAAGCGGCTGCTTGATTCACCGCGCACTGGCCGGCGTGGAGCGTCCGGCTGCCCACGATGAAATCGAACGGAACGTTCACTTTGAGGGTGTGGGAGCTCTGCCCGTAGACGGCGGAGGCCGCTACTACGGCGAGCAGGGAAGTTCGAAGCAAATTCGTATTCATTGGAATCTCCTTTTTCGGTCGAAGTCTTGGAGCCGCGGTCCATGCCGCGTCCCAGACTGCTTTCGTCCCAGTAGGCGCAAACAGTGCCGGGAAACTGTAACGGCCGAAAAAGATTTTTTGGAAGAGCTCCGCCGCCGGGGCTACTGGCGGCTTAGCTCGGCTAAGAGCCACGCCGGGCGAGCCTCCAGTCCCGCAGGACGGTGTCCGGAGAGACCTTTAGTACCTCAGCGGTGTCTTCCACGCTCAATCCGCCGAAAAAGCGCAACTCGATCACACGGGCCTTGCGCGGATCGAGTTCTGCGAGGGCATTGAGGGCATCGTCGAGCGCAATGAGTTCCCTGGCCCGCCCGGAGCCAATGTCCGGGATATCGTCCAGATTGACGCGCGGCAGTTTGCCGCCCCGCTTGGCGGCCCCGCGCCTCCGCGCCCGATCCAGGAGAATGCGCCGCATCATAGTGGCCGACACGGCGAAGAAATGCGCGCGATGCTGCCATTCCACATTCGTAACATCGATCAGCCGCAAGTACGCCTCGTGGACCAGCGCGGTGGTCTGTAAGGTGCGGCCCGGACGCTCGTTCTGCATAAAATGCCCGGCGATGCGGCGGAGTTCGTCGTAGACGCGCGGCGTGAGTTGCTCCAGAGCGGCCGGGTCGCCACCCGCCCAGGCTCGTAGAAGTTGTGTGGTATCCGAGGGGGGTTCGGCCATGGGGCCTCGGCTGCCGAGAATTATACTCCACTGGGGGTGCCATCGCGCATGACACGCCCATAATGCACGCCGCGCGATGGTTGTCTCCCGCACCGCACTGCGTGTTCCAGAAAATGTGTGTTCCAGGAAAGTTGAGGTCCTGTTCAAGTCTTTCCCTGCCGTTTGCGCCTAAGGGGCGACCGACGGGAGGGAACCATGAAGATCACGGCGATGACAACTTTGGCAGTGTTGGCGGGAGTGGCGGCTCAAGCCGGTGAGCCGGACCAGACGGCCGAACGTAGAGTAACCGTCTGCATGGATACTGCCATTGCCTTCGGCGTGGCTCCGCAGGCCCAAATAATCGCTTCACGGATGTTCTCCGGCATTGGCGTGACCATCGATTGGCGCCGCCGCTGCCCGGCCGATGGCATCCTGATCAGCCTGTCTGACCACACCCCGGCAAACCGGCTGCCGGGCGCGCTGGCTTACGCACTACCGTTCGAAGGCAGGCACATTGTGGTCTTCTATGACCGTGTGCAGCGGGTAGGTCAAGCCCGGACACGGGGCTTGCTGGCGCACGTGCTGGTCCATGAGATCACACATATTCTGCAAGGCGTCGACCGGCATTCCGCCCAGGGCGTGATGAAAGCGCAGTGGGATGACAACGACTATTCGGCCATGGCGTGGAAGCCTCTCCCCTTCTCCCCTATAGACGTCGAGTTGATTAACCGTGGTCTAGCCACGCGGGTGGCACGAACTTCGGCCCGGCTGGCGCAGAACATGGAAACGGCAGCTTCGACGGCGCAATAGTGCAGTATATTGGGAGACGCGCATCGGGACGGTGTGTATGACCCCGAAACGTTTCCGGGAAATCGAGGAGCTATATAACGCCGCTCGCGAGTGCGGTCCGGAAGAGCGCGAACCGCTGCTGGCGGGCTCCGATTCGGAAATCCGCTTTCAAGTCGAGAGGCTCCTGGCGCAGCCCAGCAGCGGCGCCTTGTTGGACCACCCGGCCGCGGAACTGCTGGAGGAATCCACACTGACCGGGTCGGCCGCGGACGGGAGGCCACCCCCAATGCGAGGTCAGATCGGCCCTTACGAGATTCTCTCTCCGTTGGGCGTCGGCGGGATGGCGGAGGTATACCGGGCCAGGGACGCGAAGCTCGGCCGCGACGTAGCCATCAAAGTCTTGCCTGGCGCCTTCGTGCACGATCCCGACCGCTTGGCCCGTTTTCGCCGGGAAGCCCAACTCCTGGCCTCGCTCAATCACCCCAACATCGCGACCATTTACGGACTGGAGGAGTCCAGCGGGTCATTGTGTCTGGTGATGGAACTGATCCCCGGACAGACCCTGGCCGAGCGAGTGAAAGCGGGCGCCGTTCCGGTTGGGGAAGCCTTACGGATTTGCAGCCAGATCGCCGATGCGCTGGGAGCCGCGCATCAGCAGGGAATCACCCATCGGGACATCAAGCCCGCGAACATCAAGGTCATGCCCGACGGCCGGGTGAAGGTCCTGGATTTTGGATTGGCGAAGTCCTTCCGTGAAAGGGGTTCAGGGAGCGGCGCCGAAGAAGCCGAGACTGTGACCGCGCTAACGCAAGCTGGAGTCATCCTGGGCACTGCGGCCTACATGTCTCCGGAGCAGGCGCGCGGAGAGCCGGTGCACAAATGCGCCGACATTTGGGCGTTCGGGTGCGTACTGTATGAACTGCTCGCGGGCCGCCGGCCGTTTTTGGCCGCGAGTTTCGCGGAGACCATTGCCACGGTGTTGAAAACGGAGCCGGACTGGTCCGCGCTTCCGGCGGGGACGCCGGCGCAGATACGGGATTTGCTGCGCAGTTGCCTGCAGAAAGATTCCTATCGCCGCTTGCAGAACATCGCCGATGCCCGGATACAAATCGAAGAAGCGTTGCGCGCGCCCGCGGCTGCAACCACGCCGGAGCCGGATCGCAAGCTACGCTCGCTGGCAGTGCTGCCGTTTGTGAACGCGAGCGGCGATCCCCAAATGGAATACCTCAGCGACGGCCTTACCGAGAGCATCATTTTCAGTCTTTCGCAATTACCGCAGCTCCGTGTGATGGCGCGAAGTACAGTCTTCCGGCACAAGGGCCGCAGTGAGGCTGCACAAGAGACGGGCCGGGCGCTCGGAGTGGGGACCGTGCTGACTGGCAATGTCCTCCAGCGAGGCGAGACCCTGCTGATCAGTGCCGAGCTAGTCGACGTCGAGAATGGCTGGCAGCTTTGGGGCGCGCAGTACAGGAGAAACGCCGGGGATATCTTCGCAACAGAGGAAGATATCGCCAAAGAGATCTCCGAGAAACTGCGTTTGAAGCTCACGCCGGAGAAACAGAATCTCCTGGCCAAACGTCAGACGGAAGATGTAGCAGCCTATCATCTTTACCTGAAGGGCCGGTTCTATTGGGCCAAGCGAACCGAGGAGGGTCTCAACAAGGGGATCCAGTATTTCCGTCAAGCCATCGAAAAGGACCCCACCTACGCTGTCGCATATGCCGGCCTCGCCGAGGGCTATGTGCCGCTGGCGATCTACTGCCATCTTCCTCCCAAGGACGCGCTTCCGAAGGCCAGGGCTGCTGCACACAGGGCGCTGGAGATCGACCCCGAGCTGTCGGAAGCGCGAACGGTGTTGGGATCAGTCAAAGCCCACTTCGATTGGGATCTGGAGGGCGCAGAAAAGGACCTTCGCGCGGCGGTGGCACTGGATCCGAATTATCCCCGGGCGCGGCAATGTCTTGCCGAGTGTCTGACCATGCAGCGGCAGTTCGCGGAGGCGGCGACGGAGGCGACACGCGCTTTGGAATTGGACCCTCTCGCGTTAAGCCTGAACGCTTTCATGGCGATGACCCACTATTTCGGGCACCAGTACGACGAGGCGATTGAGCACGGCCGCAAGACGGTTGAGATGGACCCCAGTTTTTTCCCCGGATACTTTTATCTGGGCCTGGCGTATCAGCTGAAAGGGAGTTTTGCGGAGGCAGCCGCCGCGCTGCAACAGGCAAGAGTTCTCTCCAATCACAGCACTCTCATGGTGGCAACCTTGGGGGGAGTGTTCGCTGCATGGGGCAAAGAGAATGAGGCGCGGAACATACTCCGAGAATTGGACGAGCTGGTCCGCCGAAAATATGTATCACAGGTTTTCGTCGCCGCGATTTTCGCCGGTCTAGGCGATACCGATCAAGCGCTGACCTGCCTGGAGGCGGCCTATGAGGACCGGTGTACCTGGCTGGCGCGCGGCATGACCGCCGATCCGAGACTCAACAACTTGCGCGGTGAGGCGCGATTTCAGAACCTCGCTCACCGGATGGGACTGGCACTATAACCTTTCGCTTCCGAGTCGGAGACTTTTCGTGTATCGCAATCCGGGATAACGCTTTCCGTTACCCAATTGCGATGTTTCTTACCAACCTCGCCAAGGAACAGTACGAAGCCTGGCGGCGTCAGCACGGCGAGGACTTGGAAGAGGTGGAGCTGCCCTATATTTGCCTCTTCATCGACACTGGGCGCGAGCGCGTGCTTGTGGATACGGGCATCGGAGTGGATGGCTTCGGGCCGACCCCGGGAAACTGATCCACCTTCTTCGCGCCGAAGGGATCGAGAGTCAGGAGATTGAAACAGTCATTCTTTCCCACGCTCATCCGGACCACATTGGCGGAGCCCTGAGTGAAGACGGCAAGCCTGCGTTTCCAAACGCGCAGTACGTGATGTTTCAGAAAGAATGGGACTTTTGGATGTCCGGACCGAGCCTCGCGGAATTGCCAGTGGATGAGGGTTTCAAGGCGGAGATGCTGGCCTCGGTGCGAAAGAATCTCCTACCCATTCAGGGCCAGCTCGACCTGCTCCGTCAAGAAACAGAAGTTCTTCCCGGCATATCCGCCATAGCGGCGTTCGGACATTCGCCCGGCCAGATGGCGCTCGAGATCTCGTCACGAGGCGAGCACTTACTTTTTGTTGCCGATTCCGTCATCCTTCCCTTCAATCTTGAATACCCGGAAACCCGCGGGGTGACCGACCACCAGCCAGTAGAGATGGTGCCAACCCGGCTTCGGCTCCTGGATAAGGCAGCAAAGGAGAAGCCCCTCGTGTCAACTGCGCATTTCGCTTTTCCGGGCCTGGGACACGTTGTGCCGAAGGAAAACCGGTGGGAGTGGCAGCCGCTGATCCGTCCTCTCACCGTGAACGCGTGAGCCGAACATGGAAGTCGCGTTGGGGCGGTCGTACCCTACGCTGTCTCCCGCCGTGCCGTCGACATCGCTCTGCGCGCGGGCTCAAAAGAAACCGCCGCAACCTTCATCGCGTCCCACGGGGTCTGGAACGGGTTTTACGGAAACGTGGCCGAAGCCCGCCAAAGAGCGAAGACGGCGCTAAGCACGGCAACCGGCCGTGATCTGAAGTACGCCGCCGCCTTCGCGCTTGCGCTGGCAGGCGAACTCGCGCAATCCGAAGCGATTGCCGGCGAGTTGGACAAAGCCCACCCGGAGGACACGATGGTTCAATCCGGCCACGTACCCGCGCTTCGCGGCTTAGTGGCGATCGGCAAGAAAGACCCGCAAGAAGCGATCGACTTGTTGCGGGCGAACACGGCGTACGAGTTCGGAGTGCCTCCCCTCGATTTCAACACGTACTTCGGAGGATTGTATCCGGTTTATGTGCGCGGTTTGGCTTATCTGGCGATGACTCACGGCGCCGAGGCTGCGGCCGAATTTCAGAAAATCCTCGATCACAAGGGCCTGACCGCCGGCGATCCCGTGAGTGCCATGGCTCGATTGCAGTTGGGCCGGGCCTACGCCCTCGCGGGCGACTCCGCCAAGGCCAAAGCCGCGTACCGGGATTTCCTAAATCTCTGGAAGGACGCCGATCCGGGTG